>FLNX01001873.1_pt1 | contig 103285 bp, 94 predicted proteins | sample 1140341 | NCBI WGS metagenome assembly FLNX01 (sample SAMEA3878208, study PRJEB12797) | bioreactor metagenome | biome: Moose rumen | place: Sweden | collected 2011-10
GTTGCTTGTTGTAATCGGAGTTATTCTGCCACAGAATGCCATCGTAGAAAGACTGTTTGACGGCTGCCACCTTGAGAGCCTCACCCGTTTCTGCCTTGCGCAGTCCTGAGAGGGTGAAGGTGACGGTCTGGTCCTTCTTATCGCCCGGGAGAGCCTTGAGCTTCGTACCTTTCGCCTTGTTATAGGGGGTGTGGATGGAGTCGTTGATGATACCATCGGTGGTAAGATTGACGAGGGTATAATGACCCAGAACAGCCTTGAGAGTACCCTCTACATATCTCTCCTTCCCCTCGGAGTCGGTAATGGTGAGCTTGACACGCTTACCGCGAAACTCCTTAGCAACCTTAAAATCAAGGTTATTATTGACGAGCTCTTCGCTAATAGCAGCCGCTATCGTCTGATAATCATCGGCTTGGATGAGCTCGGGGGCTGCGCCGTGAGAGGCATAGCGGAAGCAACTGTATTGTTGGTTCAAGTAGTCGGTAAGGGCTTCTTCGCTCAATGCGTTGTCCGATGCCAACTGACGAATATCGTCCCCCCTGCGCAAAAGAGTATAGAAGGTCAGACCATAATGGTTCTTGGAGTGATCCATGGCGCGCCTTAGCCGGCGTTCTATCCGCGCGCGATAGGCATCCGTTGAGACTACTACCGCCTGATGATTATTGCGCGCCATTTGCATGGAAGCATTATCCAAGCCGTCCGTCAAAAGAAAGATATAGTACCTTGTCTCCCGATCGTACTTAGCGACCTTGCGGCGCACCCACTTAACGCGGTCAATCGCAAGGTCAGTGGCGTAGTACAGAGGAGTATTGCTCCCCTTCGGGGTTATGCTGCCTAACGAGCGACTGAAGGAACGAGAGTCCGTCAACAGGTCCATAGGCAGACTCTGCTTAGAGACATTCTTAAAGGGACCTTTCTTATAGGAATAGGAGGTTTGCACCTCGTCACCGAAACGCACAATGTCGGCTCGGTAGAACTTACTGTGCGTAGCACAAGAGGTCATGAAGAGCGTAACGATAACCACTGGGCCTAAAACAACGAAAAAACGATTTTTCATATGATTTTACCAATTTTGCTGCAAAAATAGTAAATTATTTTGGATTATCCAAATATTTTTAGTAATTTTGTACCGTTTATGGACAAACAACCACTTTTTCCGTCATTAGCCGTAGATGCCGCCTGCTCGGGGAACCCGGGCATTATGGAGTTTAGGGGGGTCATCGCTGACACCGGCACAGAGGTCTTTCATCGCGGACCATTTGACCAAGGAACCAATAATATCGGGGAGTTCCTCGCCCTGGTGCTCGGACTGGCATATCTCAAGAAATACAATCTGCCGTGGCCTATCTACACAGACTCGGTCACCGCACTCGCGTGGGTGAGACAAAAGAAATGCAAAACGAAACTGCCTTGGTCGGCTGCCAATCAGGAGCTCTTCCTGACCGTCCGCAAGGCAGAAGAGTGGCTGAAAACCAACACATGGAACACACCCATCTATAAATGGGAAACATCACTCTGGGGAGAAATACCTGCTGACTTCGGACGAAAATGAAAAAATGGGCTTTTTAGCGTGCAAAATCAAAATAAATTTGTACAAGTCCGTTTTTTTTTATAACTTTGCAGCGCAATTGTATGTAACAATCAACTATATCGTTTAACTAATTAAAATTTTCTCTTTATGACAAAAGTAGCTATTAACGGTTTTGGCCGTATTGGTCGTCTGGCTTTCCGTCAGATGTTTGAAGCTGAGGGTTATGAAGTTGTAGCAATCAACGACTTGACCAGCCCGAAAATGTTGGCGCACCTGCTCAAGTATGACACCGCACAAGGTGGTTTCGCCGGCAAGTATGGTGAAGGTAAGCACACTGTATGCCACAAGGATGCCGTTCTGGCTGAGGATGGCAAGACCGTTCTGACCCCGGGTTCTATTATCGTGGACGGTAAAGAGATTACTATTTACGCTATGCCTAATGCAGCTGACCTGCCTTGGGGCAAATTGGGCGTAGATGTAGTCCTCGAGTGCACAGGTTTCTATACCTCTAAGGCTAAAGCGCAAGCTCATATCCAAGCCGGTGCCAAGAAAGTCGTTATCTCTGCTCCTGCAGGCAATGACCTTCCCACCATCGTTTACAATGTTAACCACAAGACCCTGACTCCGGCTGACACCGTTATCTCTGCCGCTTCTTGCACCACTAACTGCTTGGCTCCCATGGCTGCTGCTCTCAACAACTATGCTCCGATCCAAAGCGGTATCATGTCTACCATTCACGCCTATACCGGCGACCAAATGATTCTGGATGGTCCGCAACGCAAAGGTGACCTCCGTCGTAGCCGTGCAGGGGCGCAGAACATCGTTCCTAACTCCACCGGTGCCGCTAAGGCTATCGGTCTGGTTATTCCGGAACTGAATGGTAAGCTCATCGGTTCCGCACAACGCGTTCCGACTCCCACCGGTTCAACCACAATCCTGATTGCCGTTGTTAAGGGGAAAGACATCACCAAAGAGGGCATCAATGCCGCTATGAAAGCTGCTGCTACCGAGTCCTTCGGCTACAACGAGGACGAGATCGTATCCAGCGATGTTATCGGCATGAAGTTCGGCTCACTCTTCGACGCTACACAAACCATGGTTTCGAAGATTGATGACGACACTTATCAAGTACAAGTCGTTTCTTGGTACGACAACGAAAATAGCTACACGACCCAAATGGTTCGTACTATTAAGTACCTTGCTGAACTCAAGTAATGATTCAGGACCACGATAGGTTATATTCATTCTTGCGTCCGTATGTGGATTGGCTCTTCCGCCGTTCCTTCCGACGCTTTAAGTACATCGGTAGGGAGCATATCCCTACCGATGGTGCTATCATCTATGCTCCTAACCATGTGGACGCCCTCTGTGACGCCATGGCAGTACTGGGCATTGACCACGGACAAAAGGTCTTTGTGGCGCGGGCAGATATATTTAAGAAACCTAAACTGGCGAAGGTCTTGACATGGCTTAAGATCATGCCCATCAACCGTATGCGGGACGGACAAGACGCTGTGCTGCACAACGATGAGACCATTAACAGAGCACTCGCGACCCTCCGCGACCGCGTGCCGTTCTGTATCCTACCGGAAGGCACACATCATCCGAAACACACCTTGCTACCACTCCAGAAAGGACTGTTCCGTATCGCACTCATGGCGTATCAGCAGTTCGGGGCGGAAATGCCTGTTTATATTGTACCGGTGGGGCTGGAGTACGGGGACTACTACCACCTCTGGGATACACTCATGGTCAATATCGGTGAACCCATTTGTGTCAATGTTTTTGTGGAGAAATACTATTCTGCCGCAGCGACGAATAACGCGGCAGAGGATATAGGAATCGACTCGCAACCCACAGCCGGTGAAGGCAATGCCTTAGACCCAAAACTGATTTTGGCACTCCGTGAGGAACTGACGCAGCGCATGCGCGAGCAGATATTATGGGTGCCGGACGATGAACAGTATGAGCAGAACTGGGCAGCGTTGAGAGATAATCCCCGCCCGCCGTTTGATGAATTCAAAAAGAAGAAAGTGCCCGCATGGCTGAGGGTGTTCCTACTCGCCCTGACCTTCCCGCTGTTCGTGCCATGCGCCATCGCTACGTTCCCCTTCTGGGTCGCATGGCTCATTATACAACACAATATAGCGGACAGAGCCTTTCACAACTCAGTACAGTATGTCGTGCAAGTGCTGTTCTACACCCTGACGCTGTGCCTAACGATGCCGCTCTGGTTTGTCGTTGAAGAATGGCGCTACCAACTCCGCCAACTCCATAGATAAAACTTTACTCCAGCCATTCCCCCGTCTTACGCCATCCCTTCCCATCCTTACTCCTACGGGACCACAACGGGACCACAACGGGACCACCTAAAACGATCCTTGAACCATCCGGCTACTATCTGTCTATTGGGAAGTGGAGGTAGTGGGAATCGAACCCACGTCCAAACACGGAATCAATATGCTTTCTACACGCTTATCTTGGCCTACATTGTCGGGCAAGTACAAGACCCAAGCCACCAATACTTACCTTATCTGCTTCATTTCATCCGCGTATCACAGCCTACGCAAACTATCCTTGCTATTTCCGCGCCCCTGTGTCCGTCAGCCGCAAGGCTTGGCTCGGAGGGACGTCTCGATTCCGAACCTAGTCCGGAAATAAGGCCGATCTACTATACTTCGATCAAGCAGCGAGAGCATACTCTGTGTTGCCAGTTAAATTTGCTTTAGACCCAGTTAACGAGTGGATTTCCATCCTCGGCGTGCTTACATACCTATTCTGCATGCTGTCAAAACCAAATACCCCCTTCTCTCCACTCCGCAACCTAACGGTTACATCGTGGGGCGTATCTGCGTTACTTTCTGTACAAAAACTATGCCAAATTACTTCGTTTGGGTGAGTTCCTGATATTCTTGCCGGGCTTTCTTGAGTTGCTTGAGGTAATCCTCCGAAGTGTGCAGGCGCGCGAAAGCGGCAGCCGCAACGCATCGTCCGGCATTCACATCGGACTGCCAATGTACGCCTACGATGACACGGGACTGACCATACTCGTACCCGCGGGCGAGAATAGCGTTCTGGTGGGCAGGAGCGACCTCCGTCAAGATAAGGGCACTGAGCCAACCTAAGAGGGTGTGCCCGGAAGGGTACGACCCATTATTGCGCAAGAAAGGCTCATCGGCAGGGGTCAGAGAGGGCTCGTCAAAGTAGACAAACGGACGCGTACGGTGATAGTACGCCTTGGCTTTATCATCGGCAAGACTGCCTGTCTTGGTGGCAATCTTGAGGAGCTCGACTATCTCAGGAGTGCTCTTCTTGTCCAAAACGATACCGATAATAGGACCAAAGATACCTCCGATGTAGTCTATGGACGTATTGGCATCTAACGCTGCCGTGATACCTCGTTCGGTAATGCGGACGGTCTTGCCCCACTCATATTGGCAGGAGTCGTAGCGGAACGCTTCAGAGCCGTAGGCGGGCGGTGCAGGAAGGAACAGCAGAGCATCGGGCATGTCGTCCGCCTCAAAATAGCGTTTCGACTCTGCATATAAGCCCGTAACCATCAAAAGGGCAATGAGCAGTAAAAGGTTCTTTTTCATTGTGGTGCCGGTCTTTTAAGTGAATGTTGGTTAGTTCCTGTTGGTTAGTTCCTGTTGGTCAGTTCCTGTTGGTCAGAGGATGTATAATTTTGCTATACCGTGCATCTTTAACGCGGGCTACTGCCCTACTCTTAACTCTTAACTCTTAACTCTCTCCCCTCCTCCCCTCCCATTACGGGGAGGGGCTGGGGGTGGGGCTTCTCAACTCTTAACTTTAGTGCTAAAAAAGAAAGAGGGCAACACTGTCCTCCTCTTTGGTCAATTGAATAATCAATTTACTCAGCGACTGCCGCTTGAATGGCTTCAGCAGCGTCCTCTACAGCATCAATAGCGACTTGGATAGTGTCTGCGAGAGTAGCTTGCTTTTCGCAGCATTCAGCCTTCTGCTCCTGGCAGCACTCTTTTTTCTCTTGGCAGCACTCTTTAGCCTCGCCATTGTCAGCCTTTTTACCGCATGCTACAAAGCACATAGCAACAGCAGCAATTAACAATACCTTTTTCATATTAAAAGCTTTTAATTATAAGTTAGATTTGGCAATATTGCCATAATCGGCTGCAAAAGTACACTTTTTTTTTGATAGGTGCAAAAATTTTTGTACTTTTGTAACGAAAATCATAGTTTTTAAGCAAAAATGGCGCATTTTAAAGATTCAAACATAGCTTTTGTGCTAAAAAATGTCGCTATCGCGGTCCTCGTGGTCGTCATAGCGATAGTCGCGGTGCTGATCTGGCTCAGAAAGTACACAGAGCACGGTATCGAGGTAGAGGTGCCCTCAGTAACAGGGCTGTACATAACAGAGGCAACAGCCGTGCTGCAAAAAGACCGGTTGAAGTTAGAGGTTATTGACTCAACCTACAATAACAAAATGCCACTGGGAACCATCGTCGAGCAGACACCCAAACCCTATAACCGCTGCAAACACGGACGAACGGTCTATGTGACGGTCAATGCCTCCGCACGACGACAAATACCCCTACCCGACCTCCACGACATCAGTTATAGACAAGCCGCTGCAACACTGCACTCCCTGGGACTGACAGTGGAGGAAGTGCTGTATGAACCCTCGGAGTACAAAGATATCGTGTTGGATGTACAGCAGAACGGCGAACCGCTCGCGGCAGGTGCACGCGTGGAGGAAGGCTCTGCCGTCACGCTCATCATCGGCTTCGGTAAGGGAACAGAGAAAGTGTCTATCCCCGAACTAAGGGGCAAAACACTGTATGAGGCACGAGCAATACTGCTCGCTAATTACTTGACAGTCGGCGCAATAGGGTATGACAGCGAGGTGACGGAGGATAATAGAGACTCCTTCGTCGTATATATGCAGAAACCCTTCGTCGGTGAACAACTCTTAGAGGGCAGCCGCGTAGACTTAGACCTAACAACAGACATGGAGAAAGCACTGTTCTCCACACAAAGCGAAGAAAATGATGAGGAGTCCTTTTTCTGATATAGAACAGGACCTGTACGAGCGGCTGAGGTTAGAGGTGGACAAAGGGCAAAACCCCGTCCGTATTGACAAGTACCTCGCGGAGCACATGGCGGGGACATCGCGCAACCGCATACAGGGGGCCGCGGATTCGGGGTTGCTATGGGTCAACGGCAAACCCGTAGCCGCATCCTACAAGGTCAAACCGTTCGATGTCATACAAGTGCTGTTAGACCATGAACCGCACGACTTCACCATTACACCGGAAAATATACCCTTAGACATCGTCTATGAGGATGACGACCTGTTGGTCGTGAACAAACCGGCGGGAATGGTGGTTCACCCCGGTCACGGCAATTACGAACATACCTTGTTGCACGCCTTGGCATGGCACCTAACCGATGTGGACATCAATAACCCCGCTGTGGGATTGGTGCATCGCATCGATAAGGACACTACCGGACTACTCTTGGTGGCTAAAACCCCCGAGGCCAAAACACACTTGGGCAGGCAGTTCTTTGAACATAGCACGGAGCGCGCGTACGAGGCATTGGTCTGGGGCACCATGAAAGAGAACGACGGAACAATAGAAGGGGCACTGGCACGAGACGAACGCGATAGAACGGCTTACAGGATTTACTCCTTAGAGGAAAACCCCAACGCCAAAGAAGCAATCACGCACTATGAGGTATTGGAACGGTTTTTGTACACCACCTTAGTTGAGTGCCGCTTAGAGACCGGACGCACACACCAAATAAGGGTGCACATGAAGAGTATCGGACATCCCTTGTTCGGAGACGAGAAATACGGCGGAACGGAACTCCTAAAGGGCGTCAGGACGCAGAAGTATGAGCAGTTCATCCGCAACTGTTTGACACTCTGCCCCAGACAAGCACTGCATGCACGGACGCTGGGCTTCACACACCCACGAACAGGGCAACGCTTGCTCTTCGAAGCACCCCTGCCCGATGATATGAGTCAATTATTAACTAAATGGAGAAATTATGAGCCGAATACTATGGTGCGATGACGAGGTGGAGTTATTAAAACCTTACATCATTTTTCTCAAAGAAAAAGGGTATGAAGTATTAACAGCAACCAATGGACAAAGTGCCATCGAACTGTGTTGCAACAATAACGATATCGACATCGTCTTTCTTGATGAGATGATGCCCGGACTAAGCGGGCTGGAAACACTCGAACGCATCAAAGACTTGCGACACGACGTACCCGTCGTGATGATTACTAAGTCCGAAGAAGAAAACATCATGGAGCAAGCCATCGGCTCAAAAATAGCCGATTACCTCATCAAACCCGTCAACCCCTCACAAATACTGCTCTGCCTCAAAAAACACCTGCACCAAAAAGCCATCGTCTCAGAACATACCAACCGCAACTTCCGAGAGGAGTTCAGCGATATCAGTTATATGATAGATACCGCACGAACAACCAACGAGTGGTTCGCTATCGAACGACTACTGACCAAGTGGAGCATCGAACTGCAAGATGTCGATAGCACACTACACGAGGTACTGGAAATGCAATACAGAACAGCGAACCAAGCCTTCGCCAAATTTATCAGCAAAAACTACGAACACTGGTTCAAAGAACCCGGATTTCGCACGGAAGACGCACCACTACTCTCACCCGATGTGCTCAAAACAAAAGTCTTCCCACTACTGAATAGAGGAGAGAAAGTGTTCTTCATCGTCATTGACAACTTCCGTTACGACCAGTGGAAAACGATCCAAGCGGTGCTCGCTGAGTGCTTCACCGTAGAGGAAGAGAACCTATATATGTCTATCCTGCCTACCGCTACACAATATGCCCGAAATGCCATATTCAGCGGACTTATGCCACTGCAAATACGAGAGATGTACCCCGAGTATTGGGTAGAGGAAGACGAAAGCGAAGGCAAAAACCTCAACGAAAAAGAACTGCTCCAAACACAACTGGACCGCTATCGACTGAGGTATGAGTTTATGTACTATAAAATCAACGAGTCGGACTTCTGTGAGAAGATTACCAAACAACTGCGCCAACTGCACACACCCTTCAATGTTGCGGTCATTAACTTCATCGACATGCTCTCCCATAGCCGGACTGAGTCCAAGATGATGCACGAACTCTGTTCAGACGAGGCGGCGTACCGCTCGCTGACACTATCGTGGTTCAAGCATAGTCCTACCTACCGTTTCTTCAAAACCATAGCCGCCTTAGGCTACAAGGTGGTGCTGACCACAGACCACGGCACAACACGCGTGCAGAACGCCATACAAATACAAGGCGATAAACATACCAATACCAATCTCCGTTACAAAGTCGGTAAGTCGCTATCGCACAACGACAAGTCCAACTACGAGATAACCAATCCCAAAACGGTAGGTCTGCCGTGTCCGAATATCAGTAGCAGTTATGTTTTTGCAACCGACAATAACTTCTTCGCCTACCCCAATAACTACAACTACTATGCCGCCTTCTACCGCGATACCTTCCAACACGGAGGTATCAGCATGGAGGAAATGCTCATCCCGCTTATTACCCTCTCACCGAAATGAAGAAAAAGAAGAAACAGAACCGGAAACATATCGGCCGCACACTCACTAAGGGGCTGCTACTGTGCGTCTTAGTGGGCGTCGGGGCGTGGTTCTTCTGCCGCGTGGTCAGCCATGGCACACCGCCTGAGACACCTACGGGCGAACACCTGTTGACCGTCCTGACCTACAACACAGGGCGTATGGGAGAGTTCAAAAAGGCGGACCGCAATGCCGTTATCCGCAATATCGTGGACATCAACGCCGATATCGTGTGTCTGCAAGAGGTGGAGGTCTATAAGGACAAAAACTACCTGACACTCCATGAACTCAAGAAGGCACTCGGAGAATATCCGTACACCTACTTCGACTTCAAAATCTACAACAAACGCCGTCAGTACGGTTTAGCCGTGTTCAGCCGCTATCCGCTCATCCATAAAACCACTATACAGTATGCTTCCGTAGGCAATATCTCGGACTACTGCGATGTGGTGGTGGGCAAGGACACTATTCGCCTCTTCAATAACCACTTAGAGTCTAACCGCCTGACTGCAACCGACCTGCCCGATAGCCTCTCGCGGGACGGTATAGTCAGTTCGGCACAGCGTATCAACAACAAGATGGAGAAAGCCCTGCCTACCCGCAAGGCGCAGGCTCTCACCATACGGCAAGCCATTACGGAGAGCCCCTACCCTGCTTTGGTCGTGGGGGACTTCAACAGCCTGCCGACATCGTGGGTGTATGCTACTATCCGCGGTAGAGACTTGCAGGACGCGTTCCTCAAAACCTCTTGGCTGCGGTTAGGCAATACCTACACCACGCACCATCTGGGGGTGAGAATTGATTATGTGCTTACTTCTAAAAACCTCACACCCCTCTGTACGGAAGTGTTGCACCTCAGAGGCTCCGACCACTACCCGCTACTCTCCACCATAAGTTGGTAAACCATTAAAACACACTATCATGAATAAACACATCACACTTCTTTTTGTCGCCGTTACACTCCTCGTTTCCTGCCGGTCGAATAACCACACCTATACCCGTTCAGAGGACGAGATGAACCGCTATATAACGGCTTTGATGCACCAAATGACCCTGGAAGAAAAAGTAGGGCAACTCTCCTTGCCGGTAGGAGGAGACATCACAACCGGGCAACCCCGCTTAAGCAATACGGCAGAGGATATTCGTGCAGGACGCGTCGGCGGATTATTCAACCTGAAAGGGGCAGAACAGATACGAGAGGTGCAGCGGATTGCCGTGGAAGAAAGCCGATTAGGCATACCGCTACTATTCGGGATGGATGTCATACACGGTTATGAGACGGTCTTCCCTATTCCCTTGGGTCTCTCCTGTAGTTGGGATATGGAGGCGATTGAGCGCTCCGCCCGTATTGCCGCTATCGAAGCAACGGCAGACGGCATCTGCTGGACTTTCAGTCCCATGGTAGATATCAGTCATGATGGCCGCTGGGGACGAATATCAGAGGGTAGCGGCGAAGACCCCTATTTAGGAGCACGCATTGCCGAAGCCATGGTTCGGGGATACCAAACGGACGAACTCTCCGACAGCACCTCCATGCTCGCATGCGTCAAACACTTTGCCCTGTACGGGGCGGTAGAAGCCGGTCGGGAATACAATTTTGTGGATATGTCGCGGTATAGAATGTTCAACGAATATATGGCACCTTACGAGGCTGCAGTGCGAGCGGGAGCAGGGTCCGTCATGGCGGCCTTCAATGTGGTGGAAGGCGTGCCCTGTCACGGGAATAAATGGCTCCTCACCGATGTACTGCGCGAGCAATGGGGGTTTAAGGGCTTTGTCGTAGCAGATTACACCGGCGTAGAGCATCTGCACGATAACGGCGTGTCACCGGACCACCGGTCTGCCGCTATTCAGGCTATTCAAGCAGGACTGGATATGGACATGGCTTCTGCCGCCTATCAGACCCTGATTGATGCCGTACGAGAGGGACGAGTATCCGTAGCAACGATTGATAAAGCCTGTCGCCGCATTCTGGAAGCAAAATACAAATTAGGCCTCTTTGAAGACCCTTATCGCTATTGTCATCCGGAGCGTCGTGCGCTCGTACGCTGCCCCGAACATCGCCAAGCGGCACGACAGATTGCCGCTGAATCCATGGTGCTACTCAAGAACGAAGGAGACCTGCTCCCGCTCGCCAAGAAAGGTACCATAGCACTTATTGGTCCCTTGGCTGACGCCCGTACGCACATGGCCGGCACCTGGTCCGTGGCGGCAGTACATGAGGAGTACAAGACCTTGCGGGAAGGTATCGCCGAGGCACTTGAGGGTACAGGAGCCCGACTGCTTTACGCCAAAGGCTCTAACCTCATGTACGATGCCGCACAAGAGGGGATAATCTCTATCTTCGGGCACGATATACGGGATAACCGTTCCGCAGAAACAATGCGTGCAGAAGCCCTTCATGTAGCCCGTCAAGCCGATGTCATTGTCTGCGCGATGGGCGAAGGCTCTGAGTCTGCCGGCGAATGTGCCAGCCGTGTTCATATAGAGTTATATGACGCGCAAAGGGACTTACTCGCGGCTTTACTGCAATTAGGCAAGCCCGTTGTTCTGCTGCATTTCGCAGGACGTCCTACTGTGCTGGAATGGGAGAGTGCCCATGTCCCCGCTATCCTTGAGACATGGTTCAGCGGTTCAGAAGGCGCCGATGCTATTGCCGATGTGCTGTTCGGAGACGCAAACCCGTCCGGACATCTGACCACCCAATTCCCCCATCACGTCGGCCAATATCCGTTCTCTTACCGCTACTACCGTACTTCACGCCCCAATACCGGTGGCACTTTCGGCAAATACTCCACCTGCTATCAAGATGTCAGTACCTACCCACTATACCCCTTCGGTTATGGGTTAAGTTACACCGATTTTGAAGTTTCTGAACCTACCTGGCAAGCACAAGAGGGTGACGCTGTCGGCATCGTCTCTGCGACCATTACCAACACCGGTAACAGGGAAGGAGCCACGGTACTGCAACTCTACCTGAGCGACCCGTTCAGCGAAGGAGTGAGACCCTATATTGAACTTTGCGGGTTTGAGCGCATAAACCTGCAGGCGGGAGAAAGCCGCTTAGTTCAGTTCACCATCACGCCGGATATGCTCGCCTACTATAATCCCATGGGGATAAAAACAATTGAACCCGGCGAGTATCAATTACGCGTCGGGCTCAATAGTCGGGATTTATCCGAGCCGGTTATTTTCTCGCTGTAGCTTCTTTCTTTGCCTTGCGGCGTTCTTGTGCTTTCTGTATATCGTACGCAATCTGCGGTGCGATGCACATAGATGAGTAAGTACCTACGAGTACACCGATGAGCAGTGCAAAGACGAAGCCGCGGATGGACTCTCCACCGAAGAAGAAGATAGCCAACAGCACTACCAAGGTCGACATAGAGGTCGAGAAGGTACGAGACAACGTCGCATTAATCGCGTCGTTGATATTGCCACCCTTATCGCGTTTCGGGTATAACTTATTCATCTCACGCACACGGTCGAAGATAACCACCGTATCGTTGATAGAATAACCGATAACGGTCAGGATAGCGGCGATGAAGGCTTGGTCAATCTCCATGGAGAAAGGCATCACTTTCCAGAGGATAGCGTAACTACCGAGTACGATAGTGGCATCGTGGAAGAGGGCCGTCACGGCACCTGTCGAGTAAGCGAAGTTGCGGAAACGCAGCAAGATATACAGGAAGATGACAATCAGCGCAGCGATAATGGCGATGATAGCCGACTTGGTTATATCGTCTGCGATAGCGGGTCCTACCTTCTGCGACTGCATGATACCGAGGTCAGGGTTAATCTGAGTAGATTTAAACTCATCCAAGGTAAAACTCTCAGGCAGATACTGCTTGCAGCCTTTATAGAGGAGTGCCTCAATCTCGTCGTCCAGGGTCTCAGAGTTCTCGTGGATCTTGAAGTTGGTAGATACGCGTATTTGGTTCGCGTCTCCAATGGTGATAACGCGCATAGAGAGGTTTTCTCCGTCGGTATTCTCTGCCATAAAGACATCGGTCAATGTCCTTTCCACATCCTGCGTATTGACGGGTTCCGCGAAGCGGATAACATAGTTCCGTCCACCGGAGAAGTCGATACCGAGGTTCAGTTTCCCGAAGATGTGCGGCTCAAGACCGAGCAAGGAAACAGCCACTACGACACCAGATACGATATAGAACCACTTGCGGTTCTCGACGAACTTAGCCTTGGTGTTCTTGAGGAAGTTAGCCATGGGTTTGGTGGTGAATGCCAGTTCTTTAGCGTTCTCGCGGGCAGCATAAGACTCTAACCACAGACGCGTCAAGAAGACCGCGGTGAGGAAGGATGTGACGATACCAATCATGTAGGTCACAGCGAAGCCCTTGATGGGTCCGGTACCGAAGATAGCCAGGATAGCACCGGTCAGGAAGGAGGTTACGTTCGCGTCAACGATAGCGGAGATAGCTCCCTTAAAACCATCCTGAATAGCCTTCTGCATATTCTTACCGGCTTTCATTTCCTCACGGATACGCTCATAAATAAGCACGTTCGCATCAACAGCCATACCCATTGTTAAGACGATACCGGCGATACCCGGCAGGGTCAGCACGGCAGAGAAAGACGCTAATGTACCCATGAGCAGGAAGATATTGCAGAGCAGTGCCGCGTCGGCAATGAGTCCGGGTATCCAGCCATAGTAGAGCACCATGTAGAGGAGTATCAGGATAAAGCCGAGCACGAACGACCACAGACCTGCGCGGATAGCCTCAGCACCGAGAGAGGGACCTACTACATCCTCTTGGATGATGCGGGCAGGAGCGGGCATCTTACCGGACTTAAGGGTATTGGCAAGGTCTTTAGCCTCTTCCACGGTGAAGTTACCGGTTATTTGGCTATTACCGCCGGCAATCTCGCTTTGTACGGTCGGGAAGGAGTACACATATCCGTCAAGGACGATGGCGATGGATTTGCCGATATTGTCCTTGGTGATGCGTTGCCAAGCCTTAGCGCCTTCGGCGTTCATGGACATGGAGACATTCGCGTAAGCGCTTATCTGTGAGAAGTCCGCGCGAGCGTCGGTAATCACATCTCCTTCGAGCGAAGCACGACCATCGCGTTGTGCCTTAAGGGCGATGAGTTGGTAGTACGTGCCTGCCTCATCAATAGCCTTAACTGTCCAGTGGAAGCGCAGGTCACGCGGCAACACCTGTTGTGCAACCGATGAGTGGAGCATCTCCATCACACGGGCGGTATCGGTATATAATACCGTACCGACAATGGGTCCTCGCGCGGCTTGTCCGGATTGGGTTACAGAGGGGTTAAGGATAGCGAAGAGGGGATTGGTTTTCTTGTACTGCTCGTAAGCGGCGTCGGCAGCCTCGTTGGCGGCCGCGAGGCTATCCTCGGCGGATACTTGCTCCACGAGGTCGGCAAGGTCACCGTCAGCACTAATCTCCTGTTTCTCTTGTGCAGGAGCGGCCTCGGCAGTCACTTCCTCGTTAGCGGCATTGATGGCACCAAACTCGCTATTGATTTGGAGGAGCGCGGGCATAATCTCTGCCAGTTCATAGGTCTCCCAGAACTCAAGGTTCGCGGAACCTTGCAGGAGTTTACGCACACGCTCGGGCTCTTTGACACCTGGGAGCTCAATCAAGATACGTCCTTGTTGGCTGAGTTTCTGGATGTTAGGTTGTACTACACCGAACCGGTCGATACGTGTACGGAGTACGTTGAAGGAGTTATTGACTGCCCCTTCCACTTCCTCGCGCAGCACTTTCTCCACCTCCGCGTTGGTGGAGTTCAGGGAGACTTTGTCCTTCAGTTCAAAGGTCGAGAAGATAGACGCCAATTGTGCATTGGGGTCAATCTCGTAGATTGATTGGAAGAAGAGGTTGACAAAGTCGTCGCCGCTTTTCTTCTGCTTCTCAGCAGCAGCGGCCATTGCTTGGTTGAAGAGTTCGGAAGTATTATAGCCACTCAGTGCCCGCAGGATATCGGGTACGGAAACCTCCATGGTGACGTTCATACCGCCTTTTAAGTCCAAACCTAAATTTACTTCTTTTTCGCGGCATTGCTTCAAGGTATATCCGAACCATACCTTTTCAGCAGCCATAGAGTCTTTATAGAAATACTCTTTGGCTTCATCACCGCCTCCATACTCTTTTGCCTTATTGTCATAGTGACGTGTGACAAAAGAGAACGACAGGTAGAACGCGCAAATAAGTGCGAAGCACACTGCCATGAAACGAACTAGTCCTTTGTTTTGCATAATTTATATATATTAATTTATTTTCGCCACAAAAAGCCTGCAAAATTACAAAATATTCTTGGTTTGTGCAAATTTTTTAGTAATTTTAGTGTATTTTGGTTGTTTTTTACAAAAAAATGCAAAAAAAGAGCATAAAAATTTGGTTATGTCAAATATTTGTTGTACTTTTGCAGTCGCAATCGCGGAGTAGAGCAGTGGTAGCTCGTCAGGCCCATAACCTGAAGGTCGGTGGTTCGATCCCATCCTCCGCAACAGAGGTGTGATGAAAAGTGAGTTCGGCATTGAGCCGAGCTCACTTTTGTTGTTAAAATGCTTTTAAGATGCAACGCCCTACGGGCTATGCAAAATGCAAGATGCAAGATGCAGGATGCAAAATTAGGGCAGTAGCCAGTATTAGGGTATTTTCCAGGGGACCAGGTTCCCAGGATACCGGGATACCAGGTTCCCAGGATACCGGGATACCAGGTTCCCAGGTTCCCAGGTTTCCAGGATACCTTTTTGAAAGTGGAAAGTGCGCCCGAAGGGCTAAAGTTAAAAGTGCGCCCGAAGGGCTAAAGTTAAAAGTGCGCCCGAAGGGCTAAAGTTGAGGTCCGTCCAAAGTGAGCGTTCGATAAGCGTTCGATAAGCGTTCGATAGGCTCTTGTGTCGCGATGGTAACCGTGACGGAAAATTGACGGAATTTAGAAATGCAAAATGCAAGATGCAAAATGCAGAATGCAAAATGCAGAATGCAAGATGCAGAATGCAAGATGCAAAATGCAAGATGCAAAATTAGGGCAGTAGCCCACGATAGGGGATTTTCCAGGGGACTAGGTTCCCAGGATACCGGGATACCAGGATACCGGGATACCGGGGGACCGAGAGACTGGGAGACCAAGCCCCCCGCCCCCTAAAGGGGGAGTATTTCAGGAGACCGAGAGATTAGGGGGATATTCTATTGTTCCCAGCCGTGGAAGATCTCGGGGCCATAGGTGTTATTCTCATCGGGATGATGGAGAGGTGCCCAGATTTGTGCGAAGAAGGGGTTTTGTTTGGCCTCTTTATCCCATGCCCACGGTCGCGTTCCGAGCGGAATACCGGCTCGACGGGTCAGGTCATCGTTCGCTTCTTTTTCGGTGTAGGGATATGGGAAGGCATATGGTGACCAATGTCCGCCAAGTAGGATGAGTCGTGGCGAAGCCATAAAGGTATTGCCCTCGGCATCTTCCCATTCGAGTTGGGTATCCCAATCGCCTTTCTTCATTGTTTTAGAGAGGCATTTACCTCCTCGGAAGGCTGCCGCCTGCTGCATATCTTGGATGGTAAATTCGCTATGGTTCTTCGTCTCGTCATACCCATGGTCAAGGAGAACCACCTTGTCCGAATTGTGTGTAAGGTCCATATGTTTCCAATCGGGGATAGCCTCATACGCCTGCAGAGAGCCATAGTAGGCATGGATGCGGCGGGAGACCTTTTCCTTCATAGCAGAATCCGTTGTGGTTCTAAATTGCTTAATCCACCATTGTGTACCATGTTCTTTCGCCACGGCGACTGCCCACATAGCGAGTTTTACGATATGCGGCACGGCATAGGAAGCATACGTCAGTTTCGAGCGCACGGCAAATTTGAGAGATGCGGGTAGGTTGTCCGATGCCGCCATTTGCTTGAAGTATTCCTTGACGGGGATATTGGCTCTGAAGTGCAGATAGTTTTCCAGTTCGTCCCCATCGACATACCACATACCATGGAAGTTACGGGTGGTGAACCAGTTGGCATTAAAGATGCGTTCGGGTTTAGGTACTCCGATGGCATTGAGCAAGAGGCACTCGAACTCGTAGTTAGATAGTCGGTAGTTTTCTCCGGAGCCGATATTGTAATACCTATTCCAGAAGTCCTCGGGTACTTCTTCTCGGCAGACGCGTTCGAGGAGTCTGCCGCTATCTTCGATAGTAGCCCATTCCAAGACACCGCGTATAGGTACATGGAACATGATAGGGTCATAGTTTTTGAGTATGGCGGGATAGAGGATGCCGGATTGTCTCAGTGAGACCCAGCGTTTGATACCGGAGTTGGTCAAGATGCGTTCGGCGAGTGCTTTGGTGATGCCATAGTGGTCATAGGCGCTGACGCAGATGGGGTCTCCGGCACGTCCCCAGTGGAGGGGTTCGCGGTGGTCGCCCATTTGTGCGACGGAGCCGATATAGACGAGTTTAGGTTGTTTTTTTTGTGCCAAGACAGCGTCCCGGATATTGACTGCTGCAGTGAGGTTGGTTCGTCGAGTAGCGGAGGGTTTATAGTCGGCTTGCGGTGAGACCATGCCTCCGACATGCAGGACGATATCCGCACCGGTGACGCCCTTCAGAACATCGTCATAGGAAGTGAGGTCACCCCATATGATTTGGAGATTGGGATTATGGAGATAGGGTGCAAGTTTAGCCTTGTTTTTAGCCGATGGTCGTGCGAGGATGCGTAATTGGTATTTGTCCGGATGGTGTAGGATTTCCTGCATCCCTGCCCAGCCCATGGTGCCGGTAGCACCGGTGAGGAAGATGGTTTGTGTCATATACTGCGTGTTTTGTGGGTTAGGGTGTATTTTTGTGTGTTAGGGCGTACCATTTATTTTTTATGACGGTGCCGGTATTGTGTAAGAAGTTGAGTGCGGAGTGTGTTAAGATTTGTTCATCCTCTTCTTCTTGTGCTTGGATGACCTGTTGTGCGTTTTCGTCAGAGATAACGAGCAGGTAGTCGCCCGGTTGCAGTTCTGTATCGCCTTTAGGTACAAAGAAATTATCGTCCCTACGCACCATAATAACCAAGCTGTGTTTAGGTACAGCGACATCTTTGAGTTGCGCGCCGTGTTGGATTAGTTCCTCGGTGACCAATGTTTCGTGAGCCGATGACTCGACCTCTTCGGGTATATCTATATCGAAGTAGTAGAGTTTATGTGGTGCCGAGTCGGGTTCTGCCAGTTTAAGTTTTTGTGCTACCACCCCGATGGTAGTCCCTTGTGACAGGAGGCTCACGAGCGTGCATAGGAAGACGACATTGAAGAGGAGGTCAGCATTAGGTACATTATTAGCGACACAGAGGATTGCAAAGATGATGGGTACAGCACCTCTCAACCCGACCCAAGAGACTAAGAGTCTATCGCGTTGCTTATATTGTTTCCGCCACGGCATGAGTGATAATGCGACCGCGATAGGTCGTGAAATAAATATCATTACGATGCTGATGATGAGGCATGGCAGCCATACTTGCAGTTTGAGCAGTTGAGAGGGATAAACCATCAGACCCAACATCAAGAACATGACGAGTTGGCTGAGCCAAGTCAATCCATCAAAGAAGGATTTGGTTTGTCGTTTTCTGGTAAATTTGGAGTTACCGATAATCAATCCACCGATATAGACAGCCAGATAGGGGTTTCCCTTCAAGAAATACGTTATGGAGAAGATGAATATACAAGCTGTGAGCACCATAATGGAGTAGAGGGACTCATTATTGAGGTGTGATTTTTTGAGGAGTGCGACGGTCATTTTGCCGAAGACAAATCCCATAACAAATCCCATGACAAGTTGTATTACTATTTCTTGCACGATGGAAAGAACCGATATATCTTGCGTTTGTGAAGTAACGATACCGATGAGTGTGACGGTTAAGATATACGCCATTGGGTCATTGGCGCCGGATTCCAGTTCCATCAACGGTCGGAGGTTATGTTTGAGTTTCAAGTTATTGGTTCTGAGAATAGCGAAGACGGACGCGGAGTCGGTAGATGACATTGTGGCAGCCATGAGCATAGCGACTGATAGGGAGACGGATGCTACAGCATTGAGCCATCCGAAGATGAAGTAGGTCAATACTCCTGTCACCATACAAGTGATGAGTACTCCGACCGTTGCCAATGTTATCCCCGGGGCGATGACGGGCTGAATATCGGAGATTTTAGTATCTAACCCTCCTGAAAACAATATGATACAGAGTGCCACTGTTGAGATGGCTTGTGCGGTGGATGGCAGCATCACTGCTCCTTCCCCGTCCACTAATCTTCCCAATCCCTCGGGTCCGAAAAGCATACCGACAATGAGGAAGAGCACCAATGCCGGGACGCCAAAACGATAGCCTATTTTATCGGTAAAGATACTGGCAAAGAAAAGTAGCGATAAAACCAATAAGAACGCTTCTACTTGCATACGGCATCAATGATTTTGGTTATTTCTGCAACCGGATACAGTCCTTTAGTGAGTGTTGGTTCTCCTTTTCGTGGGACATAGAGGACTTGCGGGATGGAGGTTATTTGGAAGAAGTAGGCGAGTTCGCGTTCCTGCTCGGTATTGACCTTGTAGAAGTCGATTTTGCCTTTATAGACTATAGAGAGGCTGTCCATGATGGGTGCCAGTCGTTTGCAGGGTCCGCACCACGTGGTATAGAAGTCGATGACGCATGGTCGTTGGTTCACTCCCTGCCAACCCTTGTCCGGAGAGTATGTCGTGTAGTCCATGACCTTGGTCTTGAAGTCCGCAGTGGTTAGGTAAGTGACTTCTGCGGGAGCCGCGATGCACAGAAAAGCGGCAAATAGGCTTAAAAATAATCTTTTTTTCATCTTTTTTTCGTTTTGGCTTGCAAAAGTACAAAAAAAATATTACTTTTGCAAACAAAATTGCAAAATTATGAATAATTATAGCGAAATCGGTTGTTTTTTGGCAAATTATGATGCGGAACAGGTGTTTATTGTTCGTGATGCCAGTCTTCCTGCTCATCGGACGCTCGGTCTTGAGCACTACCCTACTCTTCTCATTGAGGCGAGTGAGGCGAGCAAGTCGCTTGCGAGCGTTGAGCGGATATGGGACTTTCTGTTAGCGCATAACGCGACACGCAAAGCACTCCTTATTAATATAGGTGGCGGTGTGGTGTGCGATCTTGGTGGTTTTGCTGCTTCGACCTACAAGCGGGGCATTGATTATATCCATATCCCAACCACGCTATTGAGCATGGTGGATGCGGCATGGGGCGGGAAGACGGGCTTCAATTATGGTGGTTATAAGAACTTGATCGGTGTCATCCGTCCGCCGCAGGCGACGCTCCTTGACCCTCTTTGGCTCACGACCTTGCCTGAGCGGGAGAAGCTTAGCGGGTACGCGGAGATACTCAAGTGCGCCTTGCTGAAGAGCTCGGAAGCGTTCTATGGGTCAGTAGCCGCGTTGGAGGATGGCGATTATGTGCGGTACCTCGATATGGCGATTGAGGTCAAGCAGTCCGTTGTCGCCCAAGACCCCGCCGAAGAGGGTCTCCGCAAGGTGCTCAATCTCGGTCACACGGTCGGGCATGCTATTGAGGCAGTGGCGATTCAGCAGGGGCGGGCGGTGGTGCCCCATGGGTATGCGGTGCTATACGGGTTAGTCGTCATGGCGTATATCAGTCATGTGCGATTAGGATTGGATAAGAAGGTCGTGCAGACGCTCAGCCACGCCATGGTGGAGCACTACGGGCGTATGCCGTTTGCGTGCAAGGACTACCGAGAGCTTATCCGGCTCATGTACGGGGACAAGAAGAACGAGCGCGATGGAGAGATCAGCATGGTTTTGCTTCGTCACATAGGTGAGCCGGTCATCAACCATGTTGTCCGGGAAGAGGAACTGACGGAGGCACTTGACTACCTGTTCAGTCTGTAACGCGCGGTTATTAGACCATTGGTGGTTTAACCCAAATCGGTCATTAGACCATTTCGCGCTTATAAGGCTTTCTTTTTGTCATCTTTTTTACCGCTTTTCAGTTACAATGGAACCCCATTGCGCCTTCTAACCGGCAAAAAATATACTCAAAAATAAAACCATAATCATCAAAACGCTAATGACCGATTCGGGTTTAACGCGCGCGTACATAATACATAAAGGGGCTGCCGAGTGGCAGCCCCTTTGATGATCGCTATGGAGCGATTCGTGTTTCATCGTTTAGCGAACGCGTGCGCCGTTGATGTTGAACATCTTAGCGTCACGGATGATGAATACTTGACCGTTGGAAACGACTTTAGTAGCCTTTTCAACAAGTTCGATATCCTCAATGCCAGTACTCGCCTGTGTGGTCACTTTGTACAAGGTGTTGTTGTAGCAAAGGATATCAGCGGTAACGGTTACAGCACCATCAGTACCTTCTTCTACTTTAATGGTAGCAGAGAAGATTGCCGGATATTCCTCGCCAACAATTAAACCAGAGTATTGGGCGTAAAGATCATCCTCGGTATATTCACCGGCAACGGCGTCACTCCCAATATAGAGTTGTACATAGTCACCATCAGCATTTTCGCCCGCGAGACTGAACAAATCGTATGCAAGATAGGTATCGTCAAGTTCCCATGCAGGTATTACGACATTAATGGTCTTCTCAGCCACCGGATCCTTATAGGTAAGAGCGAATACATAGGTATTGCCATCCTCGCCAAGTAAGGAACCGTTAACGGTTACGATGCCTTCTGCATCAATAGCAACTGTAACAGAACCATCCGTGAAGTAAACGTCCACAGTATCGGTTGCACCATTGATAGTAACATAGGTATAGTCCTCATCAAGATCTGCTATGGCATAAACTCCTGCAGGCTCAGTAGTTTCTACATTTGAGATTGAGAAATCATATTTACCATCAGCAGTCACACCCATAATCTGCCACCAACCGGCAGAAGCTACAGCGTCAGTCCAGATGAGAGTACCCGGAGTTTCAATAGCGTTAGCAGTGATGTTGATGTCTTGCGGTTCAACGGGAGCTTCGTATTTGGTGATAACGATGTTGGAGATAAGGATTTCGGTATTCTCAGCTACCCAACCGATAGAGAAGATGAGTTGACCACCATTGTTAGGTTCAGCTACTGCATAAATACTGTCAGCTACATAATGGGTAGTTTGGTCAGCCAAGAAGATGTTATCGTTAGGATAGCTATCATAGAAGAATTCGCCACCCTCCGAGTTGTCATTCACTTTAACATGTACTCCACCGAGTTGGTGATTGGTAGTGAGGTCAAACTCCATCTTGTAGTAAGCACCTACTTCCCAAGTGAAGCCCGGATTAACGAATACTTGTGATTGCCATTCTGCTTCCTTGGAGTTAACGAGAACAACATTAACGTCGTAGTCGTTTACGATTTCGGCATGAGAATCTGCATCTGCAGCCCATGAGTCAGTAGTGGCAAAATATGTTTTGCCAATTTCAGGCAGTTTCTCTGAACCATAGAGTTCGTGGTTGAATACAACAGGAGTTTCCGGAGTTACATCTTCTACTTCAATCGGCATGATTTGGATGCCGTTGTATGTCGAAATAGCACCTACGAAGGTATAGACATGGTCATTCTCCATAGCGGGCTCTACATTGAATTTGTTGTAAACCGTAATGGTAGCATCGCTGAATACAGCGCCATCGTTATAGGGAACTTCCTCGAAGATGTAGATTTCGTTGATGTTAGCTGCTACGGTAGGAGCGATCTCAGCAGTCCATACGTCATAAACCACGTCAGCACCTTCAGTAACGGTCCAATCAGCCAAAGCGTTAGAAGGAACTAACTCGGGCAGACCTTTGAAGATAGAAACCTTACCTTCAATACCTTCAACAAGTTGACCAACGGTCAGACCAAGGTTGGATTTGTAGAGAAGAGCCGTACCGGTAGCGTCCTTCACATAGGTGTAAGAACCGTTGACATAGATAACTTGCACGGCGCCAAGAGCGATTTCGGTATTCTTAGCAGCGGCATTTACCTCAGCGCAGGTATTGAGTTCTACAACGGGCTCAACGATAGCGGTAGCGGTAACGGTTTGATCTGCTACGCTGTAAACGAAGTGCACATTTTGGCCAGACTCGATGTCGCCGTCAATTTGGTGACCTTCAAATTCTGAGCCGAGGGGATACCACACGGCAGTTGCATCATCCATTGTGGTGTTAATGTTAACACCGGTGCCATAGAAGGACCCCTCATATACCCAAACGCCTTCGGACTCCTCGGTCATGGGTTGCCATGTCCAGTCAGTAGCGTCCTCAGCCCATTTGCTCTTGATGTAATAGTTGGTAACAACGGGAACGTCTTGAATCTCAGCAGCCATTGACGCAGAAGCAACCGTGTAGATGAATTTAACGGTTTGACCTGTAGCCAGTGTACCATCGCAAGTGATGTCACTAATTGGGAGCCAAGCGGCGTCTTCATCATTATCAGCGGTGTTAACATTAACGCCAGAGCCACCGAATACGCCTTCGAATACCCAGACGCCTTCGGACTCCTCGGTCATAGGATACCAAGCCCAGCCAGCGCCATTGAAGTTGTTCTTGATGTAATAAGCTACGGGCTCTTCAATCGGCTCTTCGCCACCTTGAGCTTCAATCGTGTAAGAAACATGGTCAGTTGCGGTAGCACCACCAGCATAAGCAAAGTAGAAATAGATGTCCAATACCATACCTGCCTCATAAGCATCAGCGGAAGTGAACGAGCAAACACCAGCCTCATAGGTAAAGTTAGCAAAATCGCCGTTAACACTGATTTGCGGAACCATACCAACGACTTCACCTGTAATGTCAAGAAGACCAGTTACTTGGAGTTGGTTATCTGCTGTTGTAGCGAACTCATACGTAAAGGAGTAGGTAGCATCTATGCCGCTTAATTCGCCTGTCAGCACATTTTCAGCGGGTTCGTCACCGGGCTCATCACCGGGGTCTTCGCCGGCAGATTCAGCATAGAAAGCAACACTGCTGAAGCGGTTGAAACCATTAGCTGAATGAGAAGCTTGGTCAATCTCAATTTGGTAGTACATGTTAGCCGCAGGAGTCTCAATAGCGAATTCGATGAGACCAACAGCGATATCAGCACTAACCTCAGTAGCACCTGTAAAGTCGGCATTGTCAGCCACTTTCAGTTTCAAGCTGTTCGTTTTGGAAGCATTAACATCGGTAAAGTTAATAGCAACTTTGCTAATTGCTTCAGAAAGCTGTTCGGAAGTAATAGTAGCTACAGAAGCATTGTTTTTTCGACCTGCACGTAATGCATCCCAACCATCAGAGGCTTGGCCATTGTTAATGTTCGCATACGTCAAGGTGTAACCGTCAGTTGTTACGGTAAAAGATTCCGTATAGGCGCTTACGTAACTGGAGGGATTACCAGGGTACGTTTGCGTAAACAAAGCATCCTGTGCAAACATTGTTGTTGCAACCATTAATGCTGTAATGAAAGAAAATAATTTCTTCATAATTTTGTGTTTTTAGTTAATAAATAAAAGTTAGTTAATAAAGATTGTAATTATGTGTTAGCCAAGTGCCGTTGGTACGACACTTGGCTTATTATTTTAGAGTTGCGGACCGGCGGCAACGAGTGCTTTACCGGCTTCGTTGGTGGTGTATTTCTCGAAGTTCTTGATGAATCGTGCGGCGAGGTCGTGTGCTTTCTCCTCCCAGTCGTTGGAGCAAGCATAGGTGTCGCGCGGGTCAAGGATCTGTGTATCTACACCGGGCAGTGCGGTCGGTACCTCGAAGTTGAAGTGCGGAATCTTCTTGGTAGGTGCCTTGAGAATATCACCGCCGAGGATAGCATCAATGATACCGCGGGTATCACGGATAGAGATACGTTTGCCGGTACCATTCCAACCGGTGTTAACGAGGTATGCCTTGGCACCGGACTTCTCCATCTTCTTCACCAGTTCCTCGGCATATTTAGTCGGGTGAAGCTCCAAGAAGGCTTGTCCGAAGCATGCAGAGAAAGTGGGAGTCGGTTCGGTAATACCACGCTCCGTACCGGCGAGCTTAGCTGTGAAGCCTGAGAGGAAGTAGTACTTGGTCTGCTCCGGAGTCAGGATGCTGACAGGCGGCAGTACGCCGAAAGCGTCTGCGGAAAGGAAGATGACATTCTTAGCGGCAGGACCGGCAGAGACAGGACGAACGATCTTCTCAATATGGTTGATAGGATAGCTGACGCGGGTATTCTCGGTCACGGACTTGTCGTCAAAGTCAATCTTACCATTCTCGTCCACGGTAACGTTCTCGAGGAGTGCATTGCGGCGGATAGCGTTGTAGATATCGGGCTCAGACTCCTTGTCCAGTTTAATCACCTTGGCATAGCAACCACCTTCGAGGTTGAATACGCCTTCATCATCCCAGCCGTGCTCGTCATCACCGATGAGCAAGCGCTTCGGGTCGGTAGAAAGGGTGGTTTTGCCGGTACCGGAGAGACCGAAGAAGATAGCGGTGTTCTTGCCCTCCATATCGGTATTGGCAGAGCAGTGCATGGAAGCAATACCCTTCAAGGGCAGGTAGTAGTTCTGCATGGAGAACATACCTTTCTTCATCTCACCGCCGTACCAAGTGTTGATAATAACTTGCTCGCGGGTGGTGGTGTTGAAAGCTACGCAAGTCTCGGAATTGAGGCCCAACTCCTGATAGTTCTCTACTTTAGCCTTCGAGGCATTGTAGATAACAAAGTTAGGTTCAAAGTTCTCGAGCTCTTCCTCAGTGGGTTTGATGAACATGTTCTCCACGAAGTGCGCCTGCCAAGCTACTTCCACAATAAAACGAACTGCCAAACGAGTAGCCTTGTTAGCACCGCAGAAAGCGTCCACAACATACAGGTTCTTGTTAGAGAGTTCGTTTTTAGCGATTTCCTTCACCTTCGCCCAAACTTCTTCGGACATGGGGTGGTTATCGTTCTTATAGCCCTCGGTAGTCCACCAGACTTTGTCGTGCGACTGTGCGTCATCAACGATGTATTTGTCCTTAGGCGAGCGGCCTGTAAAGATACCGGTCATCACGTTCACTGCACCAAGCTCGGTGAGTTGACCCTTCTCATAACCGGTGAGAGACGGGTCCATTTCAGCTTGAAACAACTCCTCATAGGAAGGGTTGTGGGCAATCACGGTAGCTCCCGTGATGCCGTACTGAGTCAAATCAATCTGTTTCATGTTGTTGAGTTTATTTTTTATTTTAATGAAGTATTATTCTCCGAAATCAGCGCACAAAGGTACTGCTTTTTTTTGACTCCTGCAAATTTTTTCTTCTTTTTTCACAAAAAAAGGCGATTTCGCTCCAAATCGCCCCCCTAAACACCGACTTCTTACAGAGCCAAGCCGCACCGGACTGTGCCCAAAAACTGCCACTTTCATGCTGCAAAATGCCCTATTTGCATAAAATCTGCACTTAAATTTGCAAAATCCAAAAAAATGTTGTACTTTTGCGCTCTGAATGTTGCGACAGAGACTGACGACGGGATGATTATGGAGCGACGAGTGACTAATGAACGAATGATGGCGTGCTAACCATGGCGATGGACTATCTTGCTTCGGATTTACAGTGTGCGCTGACTGTCCTACAGGACGGAGGCGTTATCCTCTACCCCACCGACACGGTCTGGGGCATTGGTTGCGACGCAACGAATAGTGCTGCCGTCCGCCGGATCTATCGTCTCAAGCACCGCGCAGACTCCCGAGCGATGCTCGTTCTCATCGCCCCCCCACGCCGAGGAGCACCGGAGCCGAGCTATCCCGATAGAGTTACCTGCCGTGCCGACAGCCCCGAGGTCTGTCCTGCCGAAGCCCGCCCCACTACCTATATCCACTCCGTGCCAACGGCGATAGCGCAGGGGTTGATCGGAGCCGACATCGCCCCCGAACTCATTGCGGCGGATCACACCATCGGTATCCGCGTGACGAATGAGGCTTTTTCGCGCGCCCTCTGTGAGGGATTAGGTCATCCCCTCGTTTCGACCTCCGCGAACATCAGTGGCGAGCCGAGCGCCACGTGCTATGCGCAAATAAGCGACCCTATCAAACAAGCCGTTGACTATATCTGCGCGTACCGACGCAATGACGAAACCGAGCATCAACCATCACGAATTATCCGAATCGCTCCCGATGGCACACCCATAGTCCTTCGCGAGTAACCTATATTTTACGTATGACGCTATATAGAAAACAACAACTCAAGTACGTTATCACCGATATTCTCTCCTCGGAGGTGGTATGGCTGTGCTTCCTGCTCTTTCGGTGGCTCGTGTATGAGGGCAAAGTCTTCAGTGTGGAAACAGTCCTTATTCCCGCCTTTGATTTTACGACACCGCTTATACTCTATCCTATTGGTTGTTTGATTGTTTACTACTTGTCGGGGTACTACCTGCGGGTTATCCGCAAGCAGTACAGCAAGGAGTTTCAGAAGACCCTTATCTCCGCGGCGATTATCAGTCTCTCTGCCTTCTTTATCATCATTATTGACGACCAAGTAGAGTCCTACCAACAGTACTGGCAATCGCTACTGGTGCTGTTTATGATGCAGTTTGTCCTCAGTTATATCCCCCGCCGCATCATCACGACCATTTCCCACAAGCGCAATCTGCAAGAGGCTGCCATCATCATCGACCTGCCGGAGGACACGCCTAATGAGGAGATTTACAAGCAGATACGCGACGCGTACCCTTCGGGCAAGGACATTTATGTTGTGCCTCGTGTGTACGATATGTTGACGGGTGCGGCACGCATTGAGCAAGTCAGTGGCAGACCTCTTATTCCTGTTTCGGCACTCAAGCTCACGGACGCGGAAATCAGTATCAAGCGTGCCTGCGATGTCGTTGTTGCGGCATTGACACTCATTCTGTTATCGCCGCTCTACCTCCTGTTGGCCATCGTGGTCAAGACCACCTCTACGGGTCCTGTCATCTACAAGCAGGAGCGGATAGGCTTGCATGGCATACCCTTTAAGATTCTCAAGTTCAGGACGATGATTGACGGTGCGGAGGAGGACACGCCGCAACTCAGTGCCGTGGATGACGAGCGCGTGACGAAATCCGGACACTGGATGCGCAAGTTCCGTCTAGACGAACTACCGCAGATGTGGAATGTTCTCAGGGGAGATATGTCGTTGGTCGGTCCACGCCCCGAGCGGGCATTCTTCATTCGACAAATCGAAGAAAAAGCCCCCTACTACTGCCTTATATATAAGGTGCGCCCCGGGCTGACCTCATGGGGACCGATCCGCGTAGGCTACACCGACACGATTGACAAGATGGTTGACAGGCTCAACTACGACATCGTTTATATTGAGAACATGTCCCTCAGGTTGGATATCAAGATATTATTTTACACCTTAGGAGTATTGCTTCATGGAAAAGGACAATAAATTGAGTTACGATGCGGCTCTCGCGAAAGCGGAAGCCATTGTTCGCGAATTAGAGAGTGCCGCGGCACTCTCCATGGATGTTTACCAAAAGAAAGCCAAAGAGGCTCGGCAGTACTTGGAGATTTGCCGCGCCGAGATTGGCAAGATTGAACAAGAAATGGGGCTGGGTCATGAAGATTGATTGGGAACAAGAGATACTGCGTCGGCGTGACATGCGGAAGGTGTTCACCTTCACCATCGACCCCGCTACTGCCAAGGACTTTGACGACGCCATCAGTTATGCCCCGTTGGGCGAAGGACTCTATCAGGTCGGGGTGCATATCGCCGATGTGAGTTACTTTGTCACCCCCGGGTCAGATACCGACCGAGAGGCGTACAACAAAGGCACCTCCACGTATCTGGTGGACAAGGTTATCCCCATGCTCCCCGAGGAACTGTGCAACGACCTATGTTCCCTCCAGCCCAATGAGGACAGGCTCTGTATGTCGGTGGTTTTCACGCTGCAAGCGGACGGCAAGGTCATCAAGTACAAGATATGCAGGACGGTTATTCACTCCGACTACCGCCTCAACTACGACGAGGCACAGGATCTGATTATGGGGACTTACGGAGCCGCCGTGGCTTCGGACCCGACCTCCGCGCAGCTCATTGATGCCCTCAAGCAACTCAACCTCATCGCTACCGCCCTCCGCAGGGGACGCATGGCGAAAGGTGCTTTAGACATTGATGGAGAGGATATCCGCTTTGAGCTCAACAAGTTCGGGCATCCTATAGCGATATACTTTGAGGAATCCAACGAGGCACACCACCTCATTGAGGAGTTCATGCTTCTCGCCAACCGCACCATCGCCACCCATGTCGGCAAGAAGCCCTTTATTTACCGCGTACATGATAAGCCCGACCAAGATAAACTCAAGAACCTCAGTCAGTTTGAGCGGCATCAGAAGCGTCATATCCGCACGGAAGCCGAGCAGGTAGCCTTCCATGCTGCCATTGACATGCTCATGGTGCGTGCCCAAGCGAAAGCCGTTTACTCGACCATCAACATAGGGCACTACGGCTTGCAGTTTGACTGCTATACCCACTTCACCTCACCCATTAGGCGCTACCCCGACCTCATGGTGCATAGGCTCATCAGTGCCTATGTATTAAAGGGTAAGAAGGAGTCTTATCCGCTCGCCGAACTGGAGGAAATAGCCAAGCACTGCTCCGAAACCGAAGTAGCCGCAGCGGAGGCGGAACGCGACTCCGTTAAGTACTTCCAGACCGTGTATATGCAGGACCGCTTGGGCTTAGAGTTTGACGGACATATCGTTAGCGTGCAGGAGTACGGGCTCTTTGTGCGCATAGACGAGAACCGCTGTGAGGGGCTGATTCATGTAAGTGCTTTAGACCAAGATGATTATTTCGACTTTGACGAGAAGCATTACCGTCTTGTCAGTCGCGGGAAGGGCACGACCTACACCTTAGGTGACGCTGTACGCGTACGCGTTGTGCGGGCAGACACCTTGAAGAGTCAAATAGATTTTGCTTTAGTAAAGGACCCTTAACAAATGACCACTGCTCAAATCCATAAGGAAGTGCTGCGCTTAGCCATACCCGCTATTTTTGCCTCCATCACGGTGCCCCTTGTCGGTATCGTGGATACGGCTATTGTCGGGCATATTGCTTCTGCCAGTGCCATTGGCGGGATTGCCATTAGCAGTATGATATTCAATATATTGTACTGGTTTTTCGGTTTCCTGCGTGTTGGCACAAGCGGCATGGTGGCTCAGGCGTTCGGGCGTGGCGACAAAGAGACCCAAGGCGGTATTTTGCTGCAGGCAATAGGTATCTCCCTCATCGGGGCAGCCATCCTATGGGCTATCCAATGGCCTGCCTATTATGGGATTATGAAGTTCATTCCCTGTTCCGAAGAAGCCAATCTCTTCTGTCATGATTACTTCTTCATCCGTATTTGGGCAGCCCCAGCGACGCTGTTACTGTTTACGGCAAAGGGATTCTTCATCGGTGAGCAAAACACGATGGCATCGCTCGTCTGCGACCTGACGGTCACTATCGTCAATATCATCGCTTCCCTTGGTTTAGCACTTGGCACATCCGCAGGAACGTTGGGTGTTGCTTACGGTACGATTATAGCCCAATACACAGGGGTTATGGTAGCCGGAGGGATTATCGCAGTGCGCTACCGCGACATTGTTTCTGCGGGACTACGACATGCCGCTGACAAGGTGGCTTTCAAGGCAACCCTTCACTCCTACGCCACCCTTAATAGTGACATCGTTATCAGGAATTTATGCTTCATGGTGGTGTATGTGGGCTTTACTGCCATTGCGTCGCAATATGGTGATGCCGAACTTGCCGTGAGCAGTATCATGATGCAACTCTTTATGGTCTTCAGTTACTTCTGCGACGGATTTGCTTATGCCGCTGAGGCCATGGTTGGGCGGTTTGTTGGTGAGAAGAGTCCGATGCTTCTTCGCTCGACTGTGCGCGCCGTGCATCTCTGGGGAGCCATTATCGGCACGGTGTTTACGCTGCTGTTCATCTTCCAGAGTGCCGGGATGATAGGTCTCATCAGTGATGACCCTGTAGTCCTTGAGACCGCTAAACCTTATTATATATGGCTCATGGTCATGCCCTATCTCTCGAGTTTAGCCTTCTTGTGGGACGGCGTCTTTACGGGTGCGACGGACGGCAAGGTCATGCGCAACTCCATGCTTGGGTCCGTGGTGTGCTTTCTCGGTGTATATTGGCTCGGGCATGAGTCCTACGGCATCAACGCACTGTATGCTGCCTACATGGCACATCTACTCTTCAGGTCAATCTTCATGACGGTCCTTTGGCCGTTCAAGTTAAAAAAATGGATATCTACTCTATCATATTGATTGCTATCGGTTTAGCAATGGACTGTTTGTCTGTATCAGTGGCAAAAGGTATAGCCAGCGGCAAGCAGGGTCAAAAGATGATTGGTTGGCCTGTCTTGATGGCCTTGTTATTTGGATTTTTTCAAGGTGGTATGCCTTTGATTAGTTTTTATGCAGGTTCTTTTTTGGCGGAAGCCATCAGTGCCATAGACCATTGGATAGCGCTCATTCTGCTGTCTATTATCGGTGGTAAGATGGTGTGGGATAGTCTTCATGGCAAGGAGGAAGAGGAAGAGCAGAAGGCGGGTTTCAGTCTCGTAGAGTTGGTGTTATTGGCGATAGCGACCTCTATAGATGCTTTGGCGACGGGCATTATTTTTGTGCCGACACCAGAGGTTATATGGTTAGGTGTGGCGGTTATTGGTGGTGTGAGTTTTGTATTCTCCATTGCGGGTTTCTATATCGGTGCATTCTTAGGCAAACATATTCACCTCAACATAGAACTGATTGGCGGGATTATTCTTATCGGTATTGGTCTGAAGATTTTTCTGGAGCACATGTTGGGTTAGGCATGTGCCGGAAAAGAAGGCGTAAGTTGCCCTATTCAGTGCCTTTTGGTTCATTTTCATTAAAAAATAAAAATAAATTTGGAAAAAGCGATTTTTTTTTGTATATTTGTAGCCAAAAAGAGGAGAGCATACCCTATGTCAGAAGTGAAGTTTGTAGATCCGGTAGCCGGAATGCATGGCAAGTTTTCGGAAAAGAGCAAGACGTATGTCCGTGAGATAAACGGTAAGTTTATCACTCAGCACTGCCCCGACCGGAGTGCTCATGTAGCGACCGAGGCGGAGGCTGCCAATCGTCGTGCTTTTGGTGCCAAGTATGGTACGGGGCGCAAGAAGCAGGAGGACTAAGTGGCGGATGACCGGATAGTGATGTTACAGTGATCCATCAGCGATCTATAACAGTGGTCGCGTGGTGGTCGCGTGGTGGTCGCGTTGCGGACTCGGTTTCCAAGGCGATCGAGAACCCATGTTACCATGGGGAGGAGGAGGTTATCGGAAGGAGTCAGAAGCGAAAGAACGTATGAGCATGTGGTCCAGGATATGGCGGTATGTGAGCGTGGCGATCAGTGTCGCGGCGTTGGGGTATTTGGTGTACAAGTTGTGGGTATTTGACTGGGACAGCCTGCAGTGGGGAGGCATGAACTGGTGGTTGATTGGTTTGGCGACGATGGTTTTTCCGCTGCCGGTAGTGATAGAGGCATGGCGTTGGCAAGTGATTATGCGGGGAATGCGGGAGATGGACTTCAAGGAGGCACTTGGACAAGTACTGAGCGGGTTGAAAGCCGGGTTCATAACGCCCTATCGGTTAGGTGAATATCCGGCGAGGGTTGCAGAGATGCAAGGCGGGGAGGTAGTTGAAGATCAGAGGTCGCATGGTGAGACGCCGCGTATTCAATGGGGGAATTGGCGAGAGTGGTTGAAAGATTGGCAGAAGTGGTTGGCGGTTATTGGGATAACGGTGTTGAAGTATGTTGTTTGGGGGTGTCAGTTGTGGGTGGTGCTGGGGGCTTGCGGGGTGCCATTGGGGCTCGGTGATGCCCTTGCAGCTATAACGGCCTACTATGTGTGCATTTCGGTTTTTCCGTCCGTGCCGGCAGCAGATGTGGGGGTCAAAGGCGGTTGGGCAACACTCATTTTTGGAGCCTATGGCGGAACAGCTCCGCAAATGACCGTCGTGGTGTCACTCATCTGGCTCTGCAACACGATACTGCCACTGGTCTGGGCATTGGGTAGGTCAATACGCACTATAAACGGCAAAATCGGATAAAAAAGTGTATTTTTATTTGCGTATATCAAAAATTTGTTGTACATTTGCGGGCTGAAAAAATAATACTTAAAAAACACATACATTATGAAACTGACTTTTCAAATCAATTATCGCACAGAGTATGGACAGAGTCTGTGCGTGTACGAAACACAAGGATGCTTAGAAGGCTGGAGTGAAGCAAACCCTCTCCATCTGCACTGCGAAGGACAGGATTTCTGGACCGCAGAGGTGGATATTCACAGCCTCGGGACAATCACGTATAAATATGCCGTTTGGTGCGGTGATCATATTCTTCCTGAAGCCGGTGAGCCTCGTCAGCTCAAGTTGCGCGAGTATGACAAAGACCTGATTATCCGCGATTTCTGGCAAGCTGTTGACTACGAAAAAAGTTTTTACTCAACGGCCTTCCTCAAGTCCCTCTTCAAGCGCAAAGCACATATCAAAGCCGCGGAGAAGAAAACCGCCAATGTGCGGTTCTCCATTGACCTGCCGCAGATCCTGCCGACACAAGGAGTGGCAGTGATGGGGAATGTGGACGAACTCGGCAACTGGGATGCTGCCAAGAAACTCATCATGGACGACAAGGACTTCCCCATTTGGCGGGCTGAAATAACCGTTAAGGCGCACGAAATCTTTGAATATAAGTATGTTATCTACGACCTTGAGAGCGGCAATATCGTGGACATGGAATGGGGGGAGAACCGCCATATCTGGGGTATCCGCAAGGAACAAGTGATTGCGCAGAACGACCGTGGCTTCCGCCGTACACAACCCCGCTTCAAGGGCGCAGGCGTGGCTGTGCCGGTCTTCTCACTACGCACTGAGAATGGCTTTGGAATAGGAGAGTTCCAAGACCTTAAGCCGATGGCTCAGTGGGCAGCAAAGGTCGGACTGAAGATGATTCAGACCCTGCCCATCAACGATACAACACTCACACACACCAACTTAGACTCCTATCCATATAGTCCCGTGAGCGTGTTTGCGCTGCACCCGATTTATATCAATATCCCCGCTATGGGCCACTTGACACCTGCTCAAAAGAAGGAGTACAATGCGAAAAAGAACGAGTTCAACGCTCTCACCTTCGCGGATTATCAGCATGTCTATGACGAAAAGATGATCTTCTTCAAGGCACTCTTCAAAGCCGAAGGAAATGCGACCTTTGACACCAAGGAGTACCAAGAGTTCTATCAGAAGAACAAGAATTGGCTCGATGCCTATGCCGCTTTCATGGCGCGGCGCGACCATGAACCACGCGAGTTCTACTGCTACTTGCAGTTCCATGCCGACAAACAACTCGCCGAGGCAGTGGCGTATGCGCACTCTTTAGGGGTTGCCATGAAAGGCGATATACCTATCGGCATCAATCCGAACAGTGTGGATGCTTACTCCAATCCGGAACTCTTCCACCTTGACGCTTCCGCAGGTGCACCACCTGACGATTTTGACGCAAGAGGGCAGAACTGGGGATTCCCGACCTACAACTGGGATGAGATGGCGCACGATAATTACGACTGGTGGCAGAGACGTTTCCGCAAAATGCAGGATTACTTCGATGCCTATCGGATTGACCATATCTTGGGTATGTTCCGTATCTGGCAAATGCGCAAAACGGATGTATGGGGACTCTGCGGACACTTCTGCCCGGCTATGCCATACACCATGCAAGACCTGTGGAACATGGGCGTTAAACTCGATGAAGACCGCATGACCAAACCGTATATCCGCAGTAACTTCCTCGGAGAGGTCTTCGGGTACGACACAGAGTATGCCAAGGAGCACTTCCTGCTGACCAATGACGGGTATGTATACTATTTCCGACCCGAGTTCGATACACAAAAGAAAGTGCAAGAGTTCTTCGAACAAGGGGACGGCAAGAACCTCGATGAGGGCATGCGCAATAACCTGATGAACGGACTCATTTACCTGCACTGCGAGGTGCTGTTCGTCCGCGACCAATACAACGAACACCTGGTGCACCCGAGAATCAGTATCTATCAGAGCCACAGTTTCAATGAGTTATACGATGACCAAAAGCAGGTACTACTCGGCATCTACAACGACTACTTCTACCGCCGGCACACGCATTTCTGGCGCGATAGCGCAATGCGCAAGTTGCCCACTTTAGTGAACTCTACGGGGATGCTTTGCTGTGGCGAAGACCTGGGTATGGTGCCCGAATGTGTGCCGGAGGTGATGCATGAGTTGCAGATCCTCAGTCTCGAGATTCAACGCATGCCCAAAGACCCCACCGTTAAGTTTGCACATCCGGCAGATGCTCCCTATCTCAGTGTTTGCACAACCGGTACGCACGACACCAGTCCCTTGCGTTCATGGTGGGAAGAGGACCGCGCAGTAACACAACGCTTCTACAACGAACAAATGGGGTGGTGGGGAGAAGCACCCCATGAGATGACACCCGAGATCGCGGAATTTATCGTCAATCAGCATATGTACAGCCCGGCTATGTGGGTTATTCTGCCCCTGCAAGACTGGTTCGCCATCGATGGCGAGGTACGACTGCCCGATGCACATGGCGAGCGTATCAATGTGCCCTCTAATCCAAGACATTTCTGGAACTATAGAATGCACCTGACTATTGAGGACCTCCTCCAGAAAGACGCATTCAACGAGCATGTACGCCACTTAATCAACAATCGCTAATCGCCGGCACTCCGACAACATGGTAACCTGGCGACCTGGTACCCTGGTAACCTGGTAACCTGGCAACTTGGCAACCTGGTAACCCGAGCAAAAAGACTCCCCTCCCCAATCATGCATCACACGTCATACATGCCCCTCCTAACGCTCGGACTCCTTATCCCGCTTCTTGGCACAATGCTCGGCTCGGCGTTCGTCTTCTTCATGAAACGCGAGATGCCCGCACGCCTGCAGAAAGCCCTGCTCGGATTCGCCTCCGGAGTGATGGTAGCGGCCAGCATCTGGTCGCTACTCATTCCGGCTATCGAGGCGGAAGCCGACAGAGGTGCTTGGGCGGTCATGCCTGCCGCAGTGGGGTTCTTGCTCGGCATTCTCTTCCTGCTCGCCATCGACGAACTGACGCCCCACTTGCATGTCGGCACCAACACACCCGAAGGACCGCGTAGCCGGCTCTCACGCACCGCCATGCTCGCTCTCGCAGTCACCATCCACAACCTGCCCGAAGGAATGGCGGTCGGCGTAGTCCTTGCCGGCGCCGAAGAAGGAGTAGCAGGCATCTCCATGTCCGCCGCGATAGCCGTCTCGCTCGGTATAGCCATCCAGAACATCCCAGAAGGAGCCATCATCTCCATGCCCATGCGGGCTGCCGGCAATAGCCGCGGCCGCTCCTTCCTTATCGGCTCCCTCTCCGGTGTCGTCGAACCCATCGGCGGACTGCTCGTCATCCTACTGGCAGCATGGTTCACACCCGTCCTACCCTACCTGCTCGCCTTCGCCGCCGGTGCCATGCTCTATGTCGTCGTCGAGGAGCTAATCCCGGAAGCCTCACAAGGCACACACTCCAACCTCTCCACCATCGGCTTCGCCATCGGCTTTGTCCTAATGATGATCCTCGACGTAGTCTTAGGCTAACCCCTTCTCGAAAATCCAAAATCTAAAATCTACAATCCCCAATCCAAAATCGACAATCGCCCGCAGGGCTACTGCTCTAATAGCCCTTGGGCGTTGCATTCTGCATTTTGCATTTTATAGCGGGCTGTTGTCTTCCTCATTCTTGTTGTCCGAGTGCCGATGTGCCCGACTATATGTGATTCATATGTTATTCAGCTAACATCACCGATAGCTTGACTAAACCTTGACGGAGTACTACCTGGAAAATGAGAAATACTATTCTGAAGTAGAATATGTAAAGTAGCCGACACAAGAACCGCATCATTAAGCCCCCAATCACTGAGCAATAAGGCTCTTGTGTTGAAAAACGCATGGATAAACAACTAAAAAAAAGAAGGGTTGTCATCTCGACAACCACAATCTTTACTTAACCTTAAATCTAATACCATGAAAAACACGGTGCAAAAGTACTGCTAATTTTTGATATATCCAAATTTTTGGCAAAAAAAGTGCAAAATATCTTTCTTTTGAAAACTCCACTTTGCAAAATGCATGGTATAGCACGAGACTTATCCGTACAAAGCGTAGCCGATTAGCCCTGAAACGAGGATGAGAAAAATGGGATGAGAGAGCAGCCCTACGAGGCGAGAACCTTTTTTTGCGACAGAGGTCTCTGCATCCGAGTGACCAAGCCATTTATCTGCTAATTGCAAGCCATCCGGCAGAAGCATAAGGACCATGACTGCACCAAAGATGACCCAACTATAGTTATCAATGAACGACGCCGGCGTGATAAGCGTCCAAGCAGCATGGGCAATCAGCACCACAACCGCACAGCGAATGACCCTCATCACCCAGATAAAGACCTTGTTATCCTGCCACTTAGCACGTATCTTGTCATAGATAAAGCAGATTATGCCCATGATGATAAGGCTCGGTAGGATGATAGCAGTAGAGGCCAAGAGGCTTCCCCAAACCGTTCCTGTTGCAGTAAAACCAACATAGGTGGCACAGTTCATGCCGATAGGTCCCGGAGTGACTTGAGAGATAGCGACAATATCCACAAACTCCGTTTCGGACATCCACCCACGGGTGAGAACCTCGTTCTGTATCAACGAGATAATAGCCATTCCTCCACCGAAACCGAGGAAACCCACCTTTACGAAGACCCAGAATAACTCCCAATAGATCATAGCCCCCTACCACACCTTTCTTATTGCTTTAATGACCGTGGCGGCAATGAGTGCCACGACGGCGGGACGCACCCCCTTGAAGATGGCTTCAACGGTAGGATTGTTCTTTATGTCCGTAAAGTAAACGGCTATTAGTAAGATGATTACGACGCTTGGCAAGACGGCTCCGAGCACGCAAGCGATGACACCTTTCACGCCCGCCAACCGATGTCCGATGAAGATAGCACTATTGACGGCTATCAGTCCGGGGGCCGCTTGAGCAAGGGCGATCATGTTCAGAAACTCCTTCTCATCGAGCCACCGGTGCGTCTCGCACACCTCTTTTTGAATAAGGGAGAGCATAGCATACCCTCCCCCGATGGTGAAAGTGCCTATCTTCAGATAGGTCCGGAAGAGTTGCAGGAAAGTGGCTTTAGGTTGTTCAGTCATTATCGTTCTCCGACGCGGCTAATTGCTGCTTAATGAACTTAGCCATCACATTGATAGCAGCGTTGTTATGTCCGCCCTGCGGAATAATCATGTCGGCATAGCGTTTGCAGGGCTCAATGAACTGTTGGTGCATGGGTTTAAGCACGCGCTGGTAGCGCTCAATGACCATTTCGGTTGTACGGCCGCGCTCGACGATATCGCGTTTGATGACCCGTACCAGGCGGTCATCGGCATCCGCATCCACAAAGACCTTCAGGTCCATCATGTCCCTGAGCGGTTTGTCCCAGAGGCACATGATACCCTCAATGATAACGACTTTCTTGGGGTCTACATGCACAGTCTCTTTCTGCCGCGTGGAGGTGATGTAATCGTAGATAGGCTCGTTAATGGGGCGTCCTTCCTTGAGTTCCTGGATGTGATGCCTAAGTAGCCGCCACTCGAACGCATCGGGGTGGTCAAAATTAATCTTCTGACGTTCCTCTGCGGGGACATCAGATGAGTCGTTGTAGTACGAGTCGAGGGATAGAATGGCGACTTCGCCTTTCGGCATTCGTTCAATGAGTTTGCGGACCACAGTAGTCTTTCCCGACCCTGTTCCGCCTGCAATTCCGATAATAAACATAGGTAGTTTCTTTAATCGGGGTACAAAATTACAAAAATATTTGCATATGTGCAAAAAAAATATTACTTTTGCACGATTTTTGTAGGAATATATCCGTTAAATAGAATTTTTATGAAGAAGCAAGAGAAAAAAGAACCGCAGAAGGGGTTTGGTTGGGGTTGGATTTTGTACACCCTTATTTTTATCGCCTTTGCATGGTTTTTCCTCAAGTCCAATAATGAGGAAGCCTCGCAGGAGAAGGATCTTAGTTACACCCAATTAACCTCGTATATAGAGCACAATCAGATTAGTGCGGTTGCGGTTTTTGATGATAATCACGCTGAGGCGACCGTTCGTTCGGACTGTTACACGTTGGTTTTTGGTGATGCCAACAAAGCGATGGAGCGCAAGGGTCTTATCACCTGTCTTATTCCCTCCGTGGAGGAGTTCTGCAAGTACATGGATGGTGTCAACGCCACCCGTGCAGAGTCTCATCTGCCTGCCATTGATGTCACTATTAAGAAGAGTCACGACTACTGGTACATCATTTTAGTGAATGTGCTGCCGTGGGTATTCATTATTTTCTTCTTTATCATGATGTCCCGCAACATAGGTGGTGCGACAGGGGGCATATTTGGTGTCGGCAGAGCGAAGGCGCAACTGTTTGACAAGAACAAGGGGAACAAAGTGACCTTTAAGGATGTTGCGGGTTTAGAGGGAGCTAAGCAGGAGATACAGGAGATTGTGGAGTTTCTCAAGAACCCCGATAAGTTCACCAAGTTAGGTGGTAAGATACCGAAGGGTGCTCTTTTAGTAGGTCCTCCGGGTACGGGTAAAACGCTATTGGCGAAAGCAGTAGCCGGTGAAGCCGATGTGCCGTTCTTCTCGATGTCCGGTTCGGACTTTGTGGAGATGTTCGTTGGTGTAGGGGCCTCGCGTGTGCGTGACCTATTCCGTCAGGCGAAAGAGAAAGCTCCCTCTATCATCTTCATTGACGAGATTGACGCCGTTGGTAAGTCTCGTGGGAAGGGTGCTATCACGGGTTCGAACGATGAGCGCGAATCTACGCTGAACCAGTTGCTGACGGAGATGGACGGGTTTGGCACCAATACGGGCGTCATTATTCTTGCCGCCACGAACAGGGCAGAGATATTAGACCCTGCGTTGCTGCGTGCAGGACGCTTTGACCGGCAGATTCATGTTGAGTTACCCGACCTGCAGGAGCGTAAGGAGATTTTCGGGGTTCATATTCGCCCGCTCAAATTAGACAAGAGTGTAGATATAGACTTTTTAGCGAAGCAGACTCCAGGATTCTCGGGTGCGGATATAGCCAATGTATGTAACGAGGCGGCCTTGTTCGCTGCGCGTCACAACCACAAGTCTGTTGGCAAGCAGGACTTTATGGATGCTGTAGATAGGATTATCGGTGGTTTAGAGCGTAAGACGAAAATCATGACCCCCGAGGAGAAGCGCTCCATTGCCTACCACGAAGCCGGTCATGCTACCATCAGTTGGATGCTTCGATATGGCAACCCGTTAGTTAAGGTCACTATTGTTCCCCGCGGTCAGGCGTTAGGTGCAGCGTGGTACTTGCCCGAAGAGCGGCAACTGACCAACAAGGAGCATATTTTAGACGACCTTTGTTCCCTTTTGGGTGGGCGTGCTGCTGAGGAACTATTCCTTCAGCAGACCTCGACCGGTGCTCTCAATGACCTTGAGCGTGCCACCAAACAGGCTTACGCCATGGTTGCTTACTACGGCATGAGTCCGAAGCTCAAGGACCTCTCTTTCTACGACTCCACCGGCAGGTACGATTACGGCATAACGAAGCCCTATTCAGAAGAAACCGCCAAGGTCATCGACGCTGAGACCTCTCGTATTATAGCCGAACAGATGCAACGCGCCAAGGAGTTGCTCCGGCAGCACGAAGCCGGACATCATGAGATGGCGGAGTTACTGATTGAGAAAGAGGTCATTACCTCCGATGATGTAGAACGTATCTTAGGTCCGCGCCCATGGAAGAGCAGGGGGGACGAGATGTTGGCTTTGAATGAGAAGGAACCTGCCTCTAAACCTCCCAAAAGAACAGTTGCAAAGAATGCCTAAGTACTTCTTGATAGCGGGAGAGGCTTCCGGTGACCTACATGCCTCCAACCTCATAAAGGCCATTCGGGCGAAGGAGCCCGAAGCCTTTTTTGTAGGGCTTGGCGGAGATAAGATGCGGGAGGAAGGGTGCACCTTGTTTCAGGACTATAGAAAAATGGCGTTCATGGGCTTTGTTGCCGTGATACAGAACATAGGGCAAGTCCGCCGCAATTTCCGTATTGCCGAGCGGGCACTGCTTCACGAGCAACCCGATGTGCTTATTCTCATAGACTACCCGTCCTTCAATCTGCGTATGGCTGAGTTCTGCCATAAGCACTTACCTGCCACCAAAATCATCTATTATATTCCCCCAAAAGTCTGGGCATGGAAGACCCGCCGGATACATAAGATAGCCCGCCTCTGTGATGAGGTCTGGGCTATCTTCCCCTTTGAGCCGTCCTTCTATCAGCAATATGGGTACTCTTGTGACTATGTGGGCAATCCCACCATGGACGAGATAACAGCCTACCGTGCCGCCCACCCTGCTCCCCCTCGCGAGCAACAGATTGCCCTTCTCCCCGGGTCACGCAAAAGCGAAATCAGTCACTGCCTCCCCATGATGTTAGAGGCAGCGAGAGCGTTCCCTGATTATCGTATCACGATAGCCGGTGCTCCGGGAGTAGAGGATGCTTTCTACAAACCCTATCTGCGTGAAGGTGAAGACTTTACCCGCGACACGTATGGACTGCTGTCAACCGCGCGGGCAGCGGTTGTCAATTCGGGCACCGCGACCCTTGAAGCGGCGCTCTTGGACTGTCCGCAGGAGGCGGTTTATCATGTTGCGACAGCGCGCGTCTTAGGCTTCCTCAAACCGCTGATGTTCAAGATTCCTTACTTTACCCTCGTCAATCTTATTCTCCATAAGGAGGTCATTAAGGAGCAGGTTGCTTACCACTTCACCGTCCATGACGTCCGACAGGAACTGGATAGGCTCCTCCACGATGAACCCTACCGCGCGGACATGCTCACCGCCTACCACCACCTCCGCACAACCTTGGGCACTGTTGCGCTTTCTTTACCATAGTTTCTCAACACGGGCGGCGTCGAGGCGCAAGAGGATGAAGAGCAGTATGGTGAAGCCCCAGAGTGAACTACCGCCATAACTGAAGAACGGCAACGGAATACCGATGACCGGCAAGAGTCCCAGCACCATACCCACATTGATGGTGACATGGAATAGGAAGATTCCCGCGACAGAATAGGCATATATTCGACTGAACGTATCTCTTTGGCGTTCCGCCAAGGAGATGATGCGCAGTATCAAGCATAAGTAAACCAACAACACGGCGGCAGACCCGACAAACCCCCACTCCTCCCCTACGGTACAGAAGATGAAGTCGGTGTCTTGTTCGGGGACATAGTGCAGTTTGGTCTGTGTGCCCTGTAGATAACCTTTCCCCAAGAAGCCGCCCGACCCGATGGCGATTTTAGACTGCATGACATTATAGCCCGCACCTTGCGGGTCATCCTTCATACCCAATAACACCTCAATACGCGTACGCTGGTGTGGCTGCAGGATCTTCTCAAAGGCGATATTACAAGCCGCAGCATACCCTATGAACAGCACCAAGGCTAAGGTCAGCCACCACTTGGTGTTGCGGTTCTTCTTCCATGTCCGCCAAACCATAACGGCAAATAGAAGAAGGAGTACCGTCAGTGCCCACCAGAAGCCGAACCGGATAACAAGGATGAACAGGAAGGCTGCCAGAGCTACGACTATCAGCACCCAGCCGGTCATACCTTGACGATAAAGCATTAGGAGGAACGAGCTGAAAACCAGTGCCGTTCCCGTCTCGCGTTGCCAAATCATGATAACGACCATCGGGAAGCCAATAAGGACACCGGGTATAACCAAGTCCCGCCATGTCCGTAGTTTATACTCATACCGCCCCATGTACTTAGCGACAGCGAGTGCTGTGATACACTTGGCGAACTCCGCCGGTTGGAAACTGACAGGACCTAATGTTATCCACGAATAAGAGCCCTTGATGTCATGCGTCAAAAGCGGTGTTAGCAGCAGCAAGATCATCATCACCCCATATAGGTAATACGCCGCTAAGTCATACACTTTGCTATCAATCAGGAGCACAATAATGCCGATGAAGATGGCAGTTATTATCCAGATGAACTGTTTACCGGCACGGTTGTGGAAGTCGAAAATGGATGTTTGGTCGAAGTTATAGGACGCCCCGTAGATATTGAGCCACCCGAAGAGGCACAAGCTCAAGAAGATGCCTATGGTCCACCAATCGACATTGCGCCATATGGAGCCATTTCGCGTCATGGGGTTTCCTCCTTTCCTGCGGGGTGAATAAAATCCGCGTCTTCAAGTCTTTTGACGATGGCGGGACGCGTAATGGTGTCCGTCAGATACTGCTCCATCATGAGCGAACCGATAGGTGCAGCCCAGGTAGCCCCAAAGCCAGCATTCTCTACCACAACCGCCACGGCAATCTTCGGGTCGTCCATGGGCGCAAAACCGATATAAATAGCGTGGTCCTTGCCATGAGGGTTCTGCGCCGTACCGGTTTTGCCGCACATCATGAGTGCGTTAATATTGTAGTACCGCCCTGTTCCGTTAGTCATCATTCGGTGCATGCCGCGGTGCACGATATCGAAGTGTTGCGGCTCAATATTGGTGACATGTTTTGCCGTATCAGTGGGATACTTCTTGTTCAAATGCGGGGTTATATAGTAGCCCTTATTGGCTATTGTAGCGGCCTCATTTGCCAGTTGCATGGGGGTGAGCAATATCTCGCCTTGACCGATGGACAGAGAGCGAATAGTCAGTGCTTTCCAGTGTCCCGCCCCATAAATCTTGTCAAAATAGTTCGCTGTGGGAATAGCCCCCGCCGCTTGTTCACCGACATCGGTATCGGCGAACTTACTACCCAAGCCAAAGGAGCACACATCCTCCCGCCACTGCTCATAGCGGGCACGGAATATGGCATTATTTGCTCCCATTCCGTCTCGCTGCAGGTTATCATGGTAAACCATCCAAAAATACGGGTTACAAGACTGCTCAATGGCTTGCTCCAAATCAACGGGTGAGCCGTGGTGGTGGGTGCACTTGATGGGCAGGGACTGCGGACCATTGCAGGGATAGATGGCGTGTTCATTGATGCCCTTTTCCTGCAAGCCGGTCAGGGCTTGAATGAGTTTGAAGGTTGACCCCGGGGGGTAGAGTGCCTGTGTGGCTCTGTTCATCAAGGGTTTCGTGGGGTCATTGAGCAAAGCGTTGTAGTTTTTGGAGCGCTCCCTGCCCACTAATTGCGCGGGGTCCCAGTTGGGCGAAGAAGCCATAGCCAATATCTCTCCGGTCCGAGGCTCAATCGCTACTGCTGAACCTATCTTGTTCTGCAAGAGGTCTTCTGCCAGCAGTTGTAACTGTATATCCAAGGTCAGTGTAAGGTCTTGTCCGCTCTGCGCCGGTACATCCCACGCGCCGTCCATATACGCGCCTTGTATACGGCCGCGGGCATCACGCATGAGCACTTCAACCCCCTTCTCGCCCCGCAACTCTTTCTCATAGGTCCGTTCTATACCGTCACGACCGATATAGTCTCCCATTTGGTAGTAACTGTCTCGCTCCAAGTCTGCAGGTCCGATTTCGCCGACAGAGCCCAATACATGGGAGGCCGTATGGTACGCATAATCGCGCAGCGTACGCTTGCGGATATTGATACCCTTAAAGCGGTACAGGTTTTCCTGCAAGTCCGCTATGTCCTCTTTGGATAACTGCCCCATAAAGAGTTGCGGGGTATAATAACTGAAGCCCCTGTTCTTCTTGCGGTCCGAGAAAGCCGCTATCCGCTCGTTGAACTCCGTTTCGTCTATATGCACGGCTTGGCAAAATGCCACTGTATCAAACCCCTGACGCATCTCGCGCAGAATCATGGTTATCTCATAAATAGGTTGGTTGAAGACTAATAGTTCCCCGTTGCGGTCATAGATCAGTCCGCGAGAGGGGTAGACCGGCTGGCGCAGAAGCGCATTGGAGTCGGCACGCTCGCGGCTGGCTTGATCAACTATCTGGAGCATAAAAAGACGAATAATATAGATGAAGATGACCAACACGGCTATCGCGCTGATAACATACCTTCTTCTATAGTTCTCGTCGTTGATCATTGCCTTGAGTGAATCATGTCATACCCGCCTATGAACAGGAGCGAAACGGCATAACTGACTATCATGGAAAGTAGTGTCCACAGGAAGTGGTGAAAACTCCATGCGGAGAGCATAATCACCAGCACGATATGGATAGCGAGCATCGAGCTCATCAGTTTCCACATGGCGAGTGCGCCTATGGAGGCTGAAGATATTTCCCCCGCTATGCGTTCCGGTTCCGCTATCAAGGAGTTTATCATGATACGCCTGAAATACATCATGGCGGTGCAGGCAGCCATATGAATACCTATGCTATTGGAACAAATATCCACGACCAGCCCTACCGCAGCCCCTATCAGTATGTCTGCCCATCGTGGCAAGCGAATCGGCATTATCAGCAGGCACAGGACATACACCTGCGGATGGCAGATACCTAAGAACTGCAACCTGTCTATCAACAGCACCTGTAAGAGCAGCACGATAATCAGCCGTATGCCTTGTTTAATCCAGTCCATGTAAAAGCTCCTGTTCTTCTGTTAAGGGGTTAACAATCACTTGCACAAAATCCATCTTTCTAAAGTCGGTACTGAGCTTGACATCTATCTTGTAGTAACTATCTCCCGGGCGGAGAGAGACGCTCTTCACCACGCCGACAGGCACGCCTTCCGGAAACGCCGTAGTCAGTCCGCTTGTCACGACACTATCTCCCTCAGTCACAGACACATGCGAGGCAATGTCCATCAGGTACGCTTCGTTCCATGCCTTGCCGTCCCAAGCCAGTGTGCCGATGTACTTATTTCCGCTAAAGCGGCAACTGACCTGACTCTGCATATGGATAACGGGCATCACGAGCGCGAAATGGTCACTGACCGTGCATACGATCCCTACGACGCCATCCTGATTACGGACGCCTTGTCCCTTTTTGATGCCGTCCAGTTCGCCCTTATTGATAGTCAAATAGTTATGTCCGACATTACGCGTCAGTTGAATGACCCGTGCCGGGATATACTTCATCTGCAAATGGGCGTACTGATAGGGGCGCATAAGAGAGTCCTCTATCTCTGCCTCCAAGCGGTTACTGAGTGCAACCAGTGAGTCGCGCAGCAGGGCATTTTCCTCCATAAGGTGGTCGTTCTCCGTCTTCAAGTGGAAATAGTCATTGACCTTCGTTGTTTGCTCCATCTGCCATGCCACCAGTGTATTGGACGCGGAGATGAAAGACGCTTTAGGATAATGGTTATTGGATACAATCAATATAAAAGCAACAACTTCCAGAGCCAAGAAAACCAGGAAGTTGCTGTATCTCGCCAATATTTGCAGAAGAGTCCGCATTTATGGTTACTGCTTAGCGAAGCAGGAAGTTGAAGTTGGAGGTATTCTTCAGCGCCACCCCTGTGCCTCGTGCTACAGCATGCAAGGGATCTTCCGCTACATGGAAGGGGATGGTAATCTTCGTTGTTAGGCGTTGAGCCAGGCCATGTAGCAATGCGCCGCCACCGGTCAGGAAGATACCGCGCTTAACAATATCGGCATATAGTTCAGGAGGCGTAGCCTCAAGTGCTTGCAGAACAGCGGTCTCAATTTTCGAGATAGATTTCTCCAAGCAATACGCCACTTCCTGGTACGAAACGGGTACTTGCATCGGTAGTGCAGTTACCTTATTAGGTCCGACGACGATGTAGTCCTCCGGTCCGTCTTCCAACTCGGGCAGCGCCGAGCCGACCTGTATCTTAATGCGCTCGGCGGTAGGTTCATCAATACGCATATTGTGCATGCGCCCCATGTACTCCACGATATCGGCGTTAAAATCATTACCTGCCGTTTTAATGGACTTGTTGGTGACGATACCTCCCAACGATATAACGGCGATCTCAGTTGTTCCGCCACCGATATCAACAATCATGCACCCTTCCGGTGCCTCTACATCTATCCCCATACCGATAGCGGCAGCCATCGGCTCAAAGATCATATAGACATCCCTTCCTCCTGCGTGTTCGGAACTATCGCGCACGGCACGAATCTCCACCTCGGTTGACCCCGAAGGGATACAAACGACCATTTTGATGTTCGGTGACATGAAGCGACTCTGCTTGGGTATCATCTTGATCATCCCCCTAATCATCATCTCGCAGGCATAGAAGTCTGCAATCACGCCTTCGCGCAAAGGACGAATAGTTTGAATGAGTGAGCCTCCCTTACCAATCATCTGTTGAGCCTTACGCCCTACCGCCTTCAGTTGCTTGCCATTGGCAACATCCAGTGCCACGACCGAAGGTTCATCAACCACTATCTCATCATTGGCCATAATAATCGTGTTCGCAGTGCCAAGATCGATAGCAATTTCTTGTGTAAATGAAAATAATCCCATATGCTGTACATTTTAAATCCAAAAAAGCGTACAAAAGTACAAAATATTTTGCATATGTGCAAATTTATTTTCGTTTTGCAGCCGAAAAGTGTAAAGTTGAAAGTTTAAAGTTAAAAGTTGAATAATCTTGCATAGCCCATAGGGCGAACTTTCAACTTTCCTCAATAGCCCGTAGGGCGGACTATCGACTATCGATATTCATCCGGAATGAGGCAGAAGCCGAAAAAAGAAGAAAAGACCGCTGAATAGGCGGTATTTTTATGCAAAATGCAAATAAATTTGCATATATCCGAAAAAAGTAGTATCTTTGCGGCGAAAAAGGAAATATGTACGGCAAGTTCGTAAAATATGGTTTCTGTTTGTTGGCTGCTTTGATGGTAGCCGCTACGAGTTGCGGGATGAATTTAGAACATCATTGTGCTGAGAAATCATCTGGCGAGGCCTCCTCACAGTGCCATGATCACGGGACCTGCGCCCATTGCGATCATTGTGCGCAATGTTGGTATGTGCATATTGACAGCAGTGCGAAACAACTATGTAAAGATTTCCATATGCCTTCCCCGAATAGTATGCAGGTCCTTCATTGCATTGTTCCTATTATGTCGGAGGAAGACGGTGGCGAAGGAACTAAACGACCTCAATCTACACAATCTTCGCTACTATTATCTTCTAAAAATATAGGGAGAGGTGTGCTCTCTCAAATCCATAAACTTACTTTATAGATACACGGGTAGGGCGGCGGAGCCGCCGTTAAAATGCATAATGCATAATGCAAAATGCAAGATGAGCTTCGCTGTTGGTCAGTACCTATTGGCCAGTACCTGTTGGGAAGTACCTATTGGTGAAGCCCTATCCCCAATAACTATACTTTAAGTTTATGAAACGATATTTATTATTTCTACTTATACTATGTCTATCGGTTGATGCCTATGCCCGCGTTGTGGGCATAGTGACGGATGCCGAAGGCAGTCCATTGATAGGTGCCAATGTGTGGTGGTCGGGCACAGACACCGGCACAGCCACCGACCTAAACGGACAATTTCAGTTAAGTCCCGTTCGCTCCACGAAGTTATTAGTAACCTCATATTTAGGTTACCTCAATGACACAACTCTTGTAGAGGATGCCTCGAAGGCGGTGATCATTGTGCTTTTATCGGACGAAGAACAATTGTCGGAAATCTCTGTAGTGGAGCGCAAGAAGGATGTAGTGCGTTCTCGCTACTCGTCCCTTGATGTTCAGACCATCGGCGCGGGAGAGTTATGTAAAGCCGCGTGTTGTAATCTCAGTGAGAGTTTTGAGACGAGTGCCAGTGTGGATGTGTCGTACTCGGATGCCGCCACAGGTGCCAAGCAAATACGGTTATTAGGTCTCAGTGGCACCTACGTGCAACTATTGGGTGAGAACACCCCTGCGGTACGAGGCTTGGCCCAATCCTTCGGGCTTGAGTATATCCCGGGTCCGTGGATGGAGAGTATTCAAGTGAGCAAAGGTACTTCGTCCGTCATCAATGGTTACGAAGCTATTTCCGGGCAGATTAACGTGGAGTATCTCAAGCCTCAGACCCAGAGTCCGATAGCTGTCAATCTGCTGCTCAACAGCGAATTACAGGCTGAAGCCAATGTGAGTGGCGGTTGGGATATTCCTATTGTGAAGGACCCGCTATTGGGGACTTTATCCACCGGTGTCCTTGCGCACTATCAGGAAGGTGCCTGGGCCATGGACGATAACATGGATGGTTTTTTGGATATGCCCCTCAACCGCAACCTCAACCTGCTGAACCGCTGGTACTATCGGAGTGACCATTATACCTTTCAGTTCCTTGTTCGCGGGCTGCACGATGAGCGCCACGGCGGTGTGCGCGACAACTATATGCTGCGTAAGACGGGGAAGAGGCTGCCAGACAATCCCTATCTCATTGATTTACGTGCCGATAGGGTAGAGGCTTTTATGAAGAACGGCTTTGTTTTGGATGAAACAACGGGTATGTCCTTAGGCACGATAGTGTCCGCCTCTTACCACACCCAGCGCAATAGTTATGGTGCTCGTTTATGGGATGCCTCACAAGCCAATGCCTACCTGAATATCATTTTCCAGAATAATTGGGAAGGAAGTCATGAGGACCATCATGATCACCAATTATCGGCAGGTATCAGTTTCAATTATGACCAATATTGGGAGAGTTTATTATCGGGTGCAAAGATGCCTTTAGACCGTTGGGAAGTGACGCCGGGTATATTTGGCGAATACACCTTACGGTTAGCTGAGACTTTTTCCCTGATAGCGGGTTTGCGTTTAGACTGGTCTAATCGGTATGGTATATTTGTGACCCCTCGTTTTCATATGCGCTATGCGCCCTTTGAGTGGTGGACTATTCGTGCCAGTGCCGGGATGGGTTACAGGAGTCCAAATATGATTGCCGATAATGCGCAGTTCCTACCCTCCTCTCGCCCCTGGACAGTACCTTATGCCGGTTGGCAGCCTGCTCAAGAGCGTAGTGTCAATACGGGTCTCACCTCTACATGGGATATTCCGCTCGGTAAGAAGACCTTGCAACTGACGGCAGAGTATTATTACACCCACTTCATCAACTCCTTGGTAACCGATTATGAAGGTGCGAGTGTCAACTTCTATAACTTGAGCGATAAGAATGGTCTCAGTTATAGCCATAATGCCCAAATAGAGGCCTCCATGGAGGTCTTACGCGGGTGGACGCTAACGGCAGCGTTCCGCTACAACGATGTGCGTCAGACCTTATTGAACACGCAGACCGGCACTTATGAGGTTCGGGAGAAGGCACTGCAAAATAAATTTAAGGCGATTCTATCCACGAGTTACCAGACCCCGCTCAAAGATTGGCAGTTTGATTTTACGGCTCAGTTCAATGGTCCGGGTCGTATGCCGGACGGTATGAAGGATTATTGTCTTCATTATGCTCCGGCGCAGTATTACATTTCCGAGGGCAAGTTATACCATCAGTGGTATCCGCAGTTGTTGGCACAAATAACTAAATACTGGAAGACCTGTTCGCTCTATGTCGGTGCGGAGAATATGAGCAATTTCAGGCAGTTGGAACCGATAGTCGGAACGAGGGATGAACAAGGGTTCGTCGATGGGTATTCCCCCGATTTTGATGCATCGATGGTGTGGGGTCCTTTAACAGGCTGGAAGGTGTATGTAGGTTTCCGTTGGGCTATCCCACCCAGTCAGGGCGGTCAATAGAGCGGTAAGAGAGTGCTTCCATGAGGTGTGGGACGGCAATGGCCGGTGCGCCGTCCACATCCGCTATTGTGCGGGCGACCTTAAGAATACGGTCATAGGCGCGGGCAGAAAGCCCCAACTTGTTCATAGACGTCTCCAAGAGTTTATCGCATTGCGGGTTTAAGGTGCAGTACTGCCGCACTTGTTTGGGTGTCATCTGCGCATTGCAGTAGATGCCCGTTCCGGCAAAGCGTTCTTGCTGAATCTTGCGTGCCCGAACCACCCTTTCTCGAATAGCCGCAGAGGCTTCGCCGGGGCGGATGTCCTTGAGTTTATCATAGGGGACAGAGGCTATTTCGCACTGTATATCGATACGGTCCAAGAGCGGTCCGCTGATTTTGGCGAGATAGCGGTGCACCTGTGCAGGCGTGCAAGTGCACGGATGAGCAGGGTTATTCTCCCCATAATGTCCGCAAGGGCATGGGTTCATGGCAGCCACGAGCATGAAGGAAGCCGGGTACTCGACGGTTGTTTTGGCTCGGGAGATGGTTATTTTGCGGTCTTCGAGGGGTTGCCTCAATACCTCTAAAGCCGTGCGTTTATATTCAGGCAGTTCGTCTAAGAAGAGCACTCCGTTATGGGCGAGGGATATTTCTCCCGGGTGTGGATTCTGTCCGGCACCTGCGAGAGCCACATCGGTGATGGTGTGATGTGGGCTGCGGAAGGGTCGTCTGACGATTAGTGTCTCGGAGTCGCGATTCTCCTTGTGTGTCAGCAGTCCGGCGACGGAATGAATCTTCGTAGTCTCTAACGCTTCCTCTAAGGTCAGTGGTGGTAGGATAGATGGTAGTCGTTTCGCCATCATGGACTTCCCTGCCCCGGGGGGTCCCACCATGAGCATGTTATGTCCTCCTGCCGCGGCAATCTCCATGGCGCGGCGCACATTCTCCTGTCCGCGCACATCGGCAAAGTCTAAGTCGGTGTGCATGGCTTCTGATTGGAAGAGTGCTTGTGTGTCCACAACCGTGGTGGTGCGTGTTGCGGGGTCACGGAGAAAATCCAGCACCTCATGTAGGGTATTGACCCCATAAACCTCGAGTCCGTCCACGATAGCCGCCTCGCGCGCATTCTCGGCAGGAACGACAAGCCCCTTGAAACCTTCCTTACGGGCACAAAGAGCGATGGGTAGAACCGCTTTAATGGGACGGACGGAACCGTCTAAACCCAATTCACCCATGATCATATAGTCCTTGAGGTGCGCGACGGGGACGATCTCTGCCCCTGCCAGCATACCAATCGCCAAGGAGAGGTCATAGGCAGAGCCTTCCTTTTTGATGTCTGCAGGCGCGAGATTGAGGGTAAAAGCTCGACGTGGGAACTCCTTACATGTCAGCGTGATAGCGGCTCGGATGCGTTCATAACTCTCTTTGATGGCCGTATCGGGCAGCCCCACTAAGGTGAAATCAAATCCGGGGACGGCATAAACCTCAATAGTCACTTTGACGGCATCGATACCGATAGGTGCGGCACCATAGACTTTTGTTAACATATGTTCTACAATTTAGCGGTTAATGTGTCATAATACTTGGGCGAAACGGGTATTGCCTTTTGATGTGGGGTGTCCAGTTCGGCAGAGATAGCCCCTTCCTTGTCCTTGCGGAGTGCTTTGACATGGTTAGGATTGATATAGTAAGAGCGTTGGCAGCGCACAAAACCATGCTTGAGCATGAGTGGCTCCAGCCCTGCCATGGAGGAGCGCAGGGAGTATTCCTTGACAAGTTCCCCGTCTAAGTACTTGATGAGCACATAGTTCTCGTGTGCTTCGATATAGAGCACGGCAGAGGCTGCGATCATGAACTTAACCTGTTTCTGTGCGTCGAGGAAGCGCATGAGCGAGTCATCTTCGACGGGTGCCATCTCCTTTTGTGCGGCATAGATAAGCCCTAAATCAATGGCGATGTAGGGGTAGATATTGATGGCAAAGAGCATCACCAGTGATTTGCCGAGCACCTCGTAGTAGGGATATGCCAAAATGTCATGATACATAAGGGCGACATACATGGCGACAAAGAGGGAGGAGACAATCAGTTCAATGACCTGCCAGATAATCCAGAAACTGAACTTCACCGAAGTAATATGGACAATGAGCATGTAAATCGTCCTTGATAACACCATAACCCCCAATAAGATAAGGGCTGTGATGGTCACATTGAAGCCGTATGCGGTGTCGTAAATGCTTAGGAGTGAGACTATTCGCTCAGGTCTATACAGGATAGCAAAAGCGAGAAAAAAGATAGGTATCAGTATGACATAGTACAACTGAGACCATAATCGTGTGAAGGTAGAATTTAGTCCCAATTTGGGGTGGGACGAAAAGGAATGTTTAGCCATTTTGTCACAATATTTTAGTTTTTATCCCTATATACTTTTTTTCGTCAAAAATTATGCCACTATGTCACAGAAATTTGGTCACATGACAAAAAAGCAGTAATTTTGCAGCGTCAAATGACAAATCAAAGTTAATGAATATTGAACTAAACATGAAAGGAGACGCGATTATGTTAACTGTCTTTGGTGATTCGATTATGAAAAGGGGCATTGTAGAGCGTTGCGGTGAGAGTTTAGGTATCCGTACTAATAATTACGCGCGTATAGACGGCACGGCAGCGAAGTGCGAAGAGTGGGTGAGCCGTTACGAGCAGCGGTTGGGTCCTGATCAGATTGTCTTAATAGAGTTCGGCGGTAATGACAGCAACTACGACTGGACAGCGATTGCTGCCGATCCGGAGGGTGAGCATCACCCCCGAACCAGTATAGAAGATTTCAAGGCAGCATACACCCGTATTATTCAACAAGTTCGCAAGACGGGTGCTACGCCCGTTGTGGTTAGCTTGCCGCCTATCGATGCAGAGCGTTACTTTAGGTATTTCAGCCATTATTGGACGGATGAAGAGAGGGAGAACGTGATGCAGTGGTTAGGCGGTAGCACCAATCACATTGTGGCAGGTCACGAGGAGTACAATCGCGTCATTTACCGTTTATCGGCAGAGCAGGGTGTGCACCTCATAGACATCACGAGTGAGTTGGCGACGGACAGAGAATATGTCAATTACTTGTGCGAAGACGGTTTGCATCCGAACGAGAAGGGTCAGGAGAAGATTGCCGCCATCATTGCCCGCAGCCTGAGGCAGGAGGTGCCGGGGGCAGCGTAAGGTCAGAACTTGAAAGACGCCAAGTACCCGGGAGACCAGGTGCCCTTTTAAGATGCAGAATGCAAGACGCAAGATGCAAAATGAAGAAAAAATGAAAAAAAATACACCTTTTTCTTGCATATATCAGGAAAAAGTTGTAATTTTGTCGGCTCTTTCGTGAAAAGAGCATACCATTTAGTATTAACCCGAGGCACCGACTCGTGTAGTTACCGCCTCATAAAACCAACAAACAAAATGGCAACAAAAATTCGTTTGGCTCGTCATGGTCACAAGGACTATGCTTACTACCACATTGTAGTAGCCGACAGCCGTTCCCCTCGTGACGGCAAGTACATTGAACGCATTGGTTCGTACAACCCAAACTTGAACCCTGCAGGTATTGACCTCAATTTTGAGCGTGCTCTGTATTGGGTAGAAGTAGGTGCTCAGCCGACCGACACCGTTCGTCACATTTTGAGTGCAGAAGGCGTACTGCTGATGAAGCACTTGAAGGGTGGAATTGCTAAGGGTGCTTTCGACGAGGCTGCTGCGCAGAAGAAGTTCGACGCATGGAAGGCCGAGAAGGACGCTAAGAACGGCAAGATTAGCAAGGACGAGGCTAACAAGAAACTGGAAGCCGCTAAGAAGCTTCACGCTCAAGAGGTAGAGACCCACAAGGCCAAGACCGAGGCTCTTGCCGCAAAGCGTAAAGCAGAAGCCGATGCTTTGGCAGCCGCTGCTGTAGAGGCAGCCAAGAGTGCTGAAGAGGCTATTGCGGAGGCTACCGGCGAAGCTCCCGCTGAGGAGGCTCAAGCAGAGGCTTAAGACCTCTAATGCGTATGGAAAAAGGTCTAAAACGGATGTTTTAGGCTTTTTTTGTGTTCTAAATGACATAAATGGAGTCAAAAAGCAAATAAATTTGGTTTTGTCAGAAAAAAGCAGTATCTTTGCGGGCTAATTAGGGCGTATATGAATTATCTAACCTTCATAATGGTCATCGCTTTAGGCTTCGGTTTATTGGACTGTGTGGCAGCCCCATATCCTAAGTTGCAGCGTGATTTATACCATTTGGAGTTAGTGGTGATGATTTTTCTCTTTGTGATCCGCTACTATTATGGGCCAGATATAAACTCCTATGTGCCTCATTATGAGTCGTTAGGGACCCCGACATGGGTATTGGGGCATTTGGATGAGGTGCAATTTGAGAGCGGCTACAACATATTGTGCAGTGTTATTAAGTGGTTAGGTGGCAGTTATTGGGTGCTGACAGCCGTCATTACGTTGCTCTATTTCAGTGCTATCGTTGTTCTTTTCCAGGGGCTGACGCGTTATCGTGCCCTGGGTTTGTCGGTACTTATTCTTTTGGACTATAGTCTAATGGCTGTTCAAAACCGGCAAGCTTTGGCGGTAGTATGTTTCATTTATATGGTTCTGCTGATGCAGCACCGCAAGTACCTATGGGCCATTGTGTTAGCAGTGTGTTGCGCGTTGATGCACAAAACGGGTATAGCCGTGGTGGCGGTGATATGGACATATTGGTTCTTCAAGGACATCGCCTTCAGACCCTATGTCTATGAGGTATTAGCAGTTATACTCCTTATCTTAATGGTTATTCCGGTCAGCAATATCTCACAGATGGTAGTGGATGCGTTGCCATTATCAGAGAGTCTGACTAAGTCCATAGAGCATCACCTCTCTTTAGGACGACAGATTCAACTGGTCGCTATTATCTACTTACTACTGTTAGTAACAGTCAGTTATTTCATGCGCTATGTCCATCACACGAGGCGCAATATGATACTCTTCACCATGTTTATAGGGGTGATTGTGTTAGTGGTTTTTTACCAGTACTATTTTCTTCTCAACCGCATCCGCTCCTATTTTTTGCCGATTATTATTAGTTGGTTGATAGATGTCGTGATAGAAGCGCGCCAAACGCGTCGCGTCCCCTATTCACAACTTGTGGTACAAACACTGATGGTTGTTGTGTTCCTTTATTTGGGACACAATATCTATACGTTCCAACGAGAGACGAAGCGGCTGCATGCACCGATATATAAGACCAGTACTATTTTTGACCTGACTAAACATTCTTCCTCCGAAATCAAGGAGCGCCAGTTGCGTATAGCTAATCGCTATTGGGAGCTTGATTACATGCGGGATGATACTAATAAACTCAAATGATTCATATTTTACTATCGACATATAATGGTGAGCGGTATTTATCCGAGCAACTCGACTCCATCTTGTCACAGACATACACGGACTGGCGTCTCTATGCCCGTGATGACGGCTCTACAGACCAAACGAAAGCCATTTTAGGAAGGTATGCTGAGGCGCATCCGGAGCGGATTATTATCGATGACAGCGAGCCGAACGGGCTCGGAGCGATGCGTTCGTTCGAGTACCTGTTAGCGCACCATGGTGAGGCAGATTATTTCGCCTTCTCCGATCAAGACGATGTGTGGCTTCCCGATAAGCTTGAGATTAGTATGGCGACTATCCGGCAGGTCGAACAAGTGCATCCCAATCAACCCGTGGTAGTACATACGGATCTCCGAGTGGTGGATGAGCATTTGAATGAGGTATCTCCTTCGTTCTGGGCTTATGGGGGTATTCATCCGGAGATTTTGGATCATAATATCCATTACCTGGCGATCTGTAATAGCGTTACCGGTTGCGCGATGCTGATGAACCGTTCAGCACGTGCAGCGGTACTACCATTCCCTACGCACGTCTTCATGCACGACGCATGGATAGGCATCCGCGTGCTGAGCGTGGGTGGTAAAGTGATTCCTATTCCGCAAAGAACAATCCTTTACCGCCAACACGGCGATAATGTCTGCGGTGCACAGCCGTACCGTTTCCGGCTGGACAACCTCCGAGAGAAATATTATTTGGCTGTCCGCAGTTACCAAACAGGACATCCTTTGGTCTTCCGAAATCGGCTCCATTTCATATGGTGGAAAACCCTCTATTGTATTGCTTTGCATACCCTTTGAAGCCATGAAAATAGCGTTTCTCATACAGGATATATCTACCGAAGGAGGTACTGAACGCACCACTTGTTGTTTGGCTCAAGAACTGGCAAGAAGAGGGCACGAAGTGACGGTAGTGTCGGCTTTCCACACAGCCCCACAACCATATTACACGGCTTCCGGCGTAAACTTTATCTACCTCACCCGTGAAGCTTACACGCTCCGCGAAAGTGCCTTGGAGCGTTTGCACAAACTATGGCGTCTGCGTGGAGTGCTGCGTTCATGTATGGCACTACAAGAAGCGGACATCATTATTTGCCAGAAGATTGCAGCTTCATTCATGGCGTGGATAGCGGGTTGGGGACGCAAGTCGATTGCCTGCGAGCATTACCGGTTCTCAATGTACAATGCCCTTTTACGTCGTCTCCGCACCTTACTATACAGTCGCCTGTGTGCAGTTGTCACGCTCACCGAGAACGACCGTTTGGCGTTTTGTCGAGCCGGCTTAAAGCGCGTTTTCTGCATCCCTAATATGATCTCCATCACCCCTCGCGCATATAAGGGACAAGACTCTAACAGAATCATCTCTGTAGGGCGACTGACTGCCCAGAAAGGTTACGACCTCCTTCTGCGTGCGCTCGCCATCATTGGTGACAAGATGGCAGGGTATCAGGTAGAAATCTATGGAGAGGGAGAGGAGAGAGCCGCGTTGGAGGCCCAATGCCAACAAATGGGATTGAGTGAACGCGTGCATTTCTGCGGATATAGCACATCCATCGAAACGGTGTATGCGAGCAGTGCATTCTATGTGATGTCTTCGCGGTTCGAGGGTTTTCCGATGGTACTTCTCGAAGCGGCAGCCAGCGGTTTGCCTATCGTCAGTTTCGATTGTCCGGAAGGCCCTGCAGTAATGCTACGAGAGGGGGGCGGTTTACTTGTACCCAAGGAGAATATCTCCGCGCTCGCCGAAGCCATCCTGAGGATGATGACGGATAGCGACCTGCGTCGGCTTTGTCATGAGCAGAGTGCCCGCATTGTTGCGCCATACATGCCCCAAAAGATTGCAACGCAGTGGGAACAACTCATCGAAGAATTGAGAAAATAACATATGAATAGTCATTTAGTATCCATCATCACCCCTCTCTACAACGCAGAGCAGTTTGTGGCGCAGACGATAGAGTCCGTGCTTGCGCAGACCTATCCGAAGTGGGAAATGCTCATCATCAACGATGGCAGTACTGACGGCAGCCTCACTATCGCGGAGTCGTACGCGATGAAAGACTCGCGGATTAAGGTCTTCTCACAACCCAACGGAGGTAGTGCCTCCGCGCGTAACAATGGCATCCGCCGTGCCGAAGGACGGTACATTGCCCTACTGGACGCTGATGATCTCTGGGAGCCGGACTTTCTGGAGCGACAACTGGCGCTTTTAAGCGAGAAAGGATGCCAACTGGTGTATGGCGCACACAAGAGGATAGATGAGCACAACCGTGAGATACTACAACCCTTCTTTCCGCCTGTGAGTATAACCTACAAGGACCTGCTCAAAACCTGTCCTATCACTTGTTTGACAGCACTATACGACACGAAACCCTATGGGAAGATCTATCTCAATGAGGACTTCAAGAGCCTTCGGGACGATTATGTCCTATGGCTCAATATTGTTCGTCAATGCGGAATTGCCTATGGTAATCAGGAGATTATAGGTGCCTACCGCATGTCTCGTTCGGGCATAACCGCTCATAAGGGGCGTATGATTAGACCGCAATACAAGGTCTATCGTGAGGTGGAAAAATTAGGGGTGTTCCGCTCGCTCTATTACCTCGCCTGTTGGGCAGTCAACGGGTTCATCAAATACATGAAGTAAGATGTTCAATATCTCTATCGTCCTATATAAGCCCGATTGGAACCAAGTGCATGCGCTGGTTGAGACTTTGCTGCAAACCAAGTTCCTACATCGGTTGTATCTCATAGATAATTCCCCTGCTCCGGTCGAGAAGTTGCCGTTTTTATCGGACAAAATTGATTACCGTTGGAATGAGGGAGAGAACCTCGGATATGGTCGTGCACACAATATCGCTATTCGCGAAAGTATCTATGACGATATTGCTTTTCATCTTGTTATGAATGACGATATCCTCGTTAAGGCGGAGGATATAGACAAACTTGACCTGTTCATGAAGCAGAACTACGAAGTCGGTTTAGTGCAACCCAAGGTGCTCAATCCCGACGGGACGGTGCAGCATGTGGCTAAGTTGCTGCCCCGCCCGTTCGATGTGTTTGCACGGCATTTTTTGCCCGCAGCATGGACCCGCAAGAGCAATGAACGGTATGAATTACAGCGGAATAGAAAAGGCGAACTCGTTAATGCCGACTACCATCTGACACTCAATGTACCGTACCTGAGCGGGTGTTTCATGTTCCTAAGAACAAAGGCGGTCTTGCAGGCAGGACTCTTTGATGAGCGGTACTTCATGTACCCCGAGGATATAGACTTAACACGTAGTATTCATCGGAACTTTTTGACCATCATCATGCCTGAATTGACCATTGTTCATAACCATGCAAGAGGCTCCTATAAGAGCCCTAAACTCCTATGGATACATATTGTCAATATGTGTCGATACTTCAATAAGTACGGTTGGCTCTTTGATAAAGAACGCCGTGTTGTTAATCGTTTAACCTTCTCACAACTACCATGAAACATCTTTTGTTTGCCATTTATTATGTGCTCTGCTTGGGTAACTCGTTCACCTATTTTCATGACTGCCCGCAGATATTGTCGGAGATAGTTTCCTCCCAAGGCGATACCCTTATTGTCCGTGCAGAAACAGTCGGCGGCTACTCGTTCTACCGCCATTTGCAGGATCTACAATCCATTAGTGCCATAGAGGCAAGAGCGTATGACTATGTCTTTCTGCAAGACCAAAGTCAGGCTGCGGCTCGGTATGCCTCTAATCATAAGCAGTACAGACAGTTGCTCTTGGATGCCGTAGACTTGGTGAACCGTATTAGGATATATAGCCCTAAAGCTAAGATCTTTATTGAGCGGACATGGGCGTATGAGGGTAGCCGATATGGTGGTTTTGATAGCCTTGAAAACTTTGATAACTTGATAGAAAAGGGGGCTAAACAGATGGCAAGCAAGACCAAAACGAGTGTGTCACCGATCGGTCAAGCCTTTATGACTTGTCGTTGGGAGCGACCCGATATCCCGCTCTTTGAAGACGACCTCAAGCACCAATCACACTATGGCTCCTATCTCAAGTCATGTGTCAATTACTTGGAGATGTACCATAAACCCTTTGGGCCATCGGTCACTTCCTTAGAATTAGACGCTGAAAAATGTGCCTATCTTCGTCAACTGGCTGAACGCATTGTGCTGCAATGAAAGCACTGCTCTTCATTTTGCTCCTTGCCGTCGCCAATATCGATAGAATCATCGAAGATATTTACACCCAACTGACTGAGTTGGAGTATGTTAACTACGAGGAGTTGCAGAACACCCTCTACGAGTTAGCGGAGAGGCCGATTGACCTTAATCATACTTCGGAACGCGAGTTACAACAATTGCCGTTTCTCACCAATCGTCAGATTGATAATATCCTTCTCTATGTCCATGAGCACCCGATGGAAAGTGCTGTGGAACTCTATCTCGTACCGGGTTTCAAGGAATATGAGGTGCTTAATCTCCTGCCGTTTGTGACCGTATCGGCAAGGCAGGAGAGGCAGCAGATCTATGCCCGTGAGGTCTTTCGTGATGCCGGACAGGAGGTCAATCTGCGCCTTGATACCCGACATTTAGAGGACTTCCGAGGTGACCCCGTTTATATTCAGGGCAAGTATAAGTTCAATTATGCCAATCGGGTACAGTTCGGTGCCGTTCTGCGTCGTCCTGCCGGTGGAGAAGCACAAGACCTGCAGTACGGCGGGTACTTGCAACTCAATGACTTCGGTATCTTGCGTGAATTGGTGGCAGGGGAGTTTCAGGCGCAGTTCGGAACAGGATTGGTGTTCAGTAACCCCTTTCATCTCGGCAAGAAGAACTATGTCCTTAATGTCGGCACGCAGCGCGAGGGACTCGCTAAGTACACCTCTCCTGACGGAGACGGACTGCAAGGAGTAGGAGCAACCCTGGAGTTTGAGGATAGGCACAAGGTGCTCATTAGTACCTCACTCCTCTATTCCATCAAGCGAACCAATGACTCCACGCTCCTGCACACCATCGGTACTAATGTCACCTTGACACACAATAATTTCAAGGTCGGCATCACCGCGAGTGAGAAGATTTATTCCGATTCTATCGACTATTTTCATAATCCCGAATATACCCGCCACTACTTCCATGGCACCCATCAAGCCGTCGTCGGACTAAACGCGCGATACCATTGGCAGTGGTTGGATATATTTGGGGAAGTCGCCGCGGCGGAGAACACCCGATGGGGTGTCGGGTTGAATGTCGGTGCGCGCTTCACACCCGTTGAAAGCTTTGGGATTGTCGCCCTCTATCGTTACTATTCACCCTATTTCGACAATGTGGATGGGTATGGTTTTTCGGAGACGAATCGTGTGCATGACGAGAATGGCGGTTATCTCGGTATGGAATGGAAGCCTGCTCGGTGGCGGCTATCGGCATATGGGGATGTGTTCTACTTCAGCGGTATCAAATATGGTATTCCCTACGCTCCCTCCATGGGCTATGATACCTATGTAGAGGCGCAGTGGCTTCCTGAGAAGGAGTATGATATGCTCGGACATCTACGGGCTCGTGAGAAGGGCGGTGTAGGTACATACTCTGCTCGCTATCAGTTCAATACTACGAGAGGAGCGTGGCGCTTACGAACGCAAGCCGATGTGAATATGGTGAAGGATACGGAGGAGGCTCTCTCGTGGGGTGCATCGGTCTTTCAGGATGTGCAATATACTTTTCGTGTCCCGATCACAATCGGCGGACGGGTACAAGCCTTCCATGCGGACACATGGGCGAATAGAATATACACCTTCGAGAACGATGTTCTATACGGCTTCTCCATCCCCGCTATGTATGGCAGAGGCCTGCGAATATATATCAATTTGAAATACAAGCCATTGACGTGGATCTCGCTCTATCTGCGGGTCAGCAATACCTTATACTATAATCGCTTAACCTCCGATACTGCCACCCCGACGCAAACGGACATACACCTCTTTGCACGCATCAAACTATAGGAAAACCTACTCGTCAGAGAAGTGGACGAGTACATGCCTGTAGGAGTTGAAAATCTGTGACTTAGACACCATACCCCTGTACTGGCGCTTCTTGTCCACAACGGGGAGGTTCCACGCACCGGTATCTTCAAAGGTCTGCATCACCTTTTCCATCGGCCAATCCTCTTGGATAATGGCTTGTGGATAAGACATTAAGTCCTTGACGGTGAAGCGATTATAGAGCCGTGGCTGGAACATGATATTGCGCACCTCATCGAGGAGCAATATGCCTTGCAGCCTGCCGCGTTTGTCCACTACGGGAAAGAGATTGCGGTGAGAGGCTGCAATGACCTTTACCAACTGACCTAAGGTCATGTCGGGGGTGACAGTCGTGAGGTCGGTCTCCAAAACGGAATCCATCTTGAGCAAGGTCAGCACCGAGCGATCCTTGTTATGGGTCAGCAGTTCACCTTTTTGCGCTAAACGCATGGCGTAAAGGGAGTGTTTCTCGAAGAGCATGATGGTCAGATACGAGGTAACCGACACTATCATGAGAGGCATAAAAAGGTGATAACCACCTGTTAACTCGGCAATGAGGAAGATACCCGTCAAAGGGGCATGCATCACGCCCGACATGAGACCCGCCATTCCGGCCATGATGAAATTGGCTTCGGGAGCTAACGCAAAGGCGGGATGGGAGAAGCAGAAGATATTATACAGCCGCGCAAAAATGAACCCCGTTATGGCTCCCATGAACAAGGACGGAGCAAAGATACCTCCGACACCGCCACCACCATTCGTCGCCACCGAGGCGACAATCTTAATGAGCACAATAACAGCGTAATAAACCAACACCATCCATATGCTCGAGGTGAGTTTGGACAGGGGTGACATAGCAAAATCCTGCATGATATGACCATCCATCAGGTGCTGAATAACACCATACCCTTCGCCATATAATGGTGGGAACAGATAAATCAATATACCCAAGGTCACCCCACCGACAATGGCTTTCGACCAGAAGGAGGTGATATGTTCCTTGAACCATGTCTCAAGGCCGTTCATACCCCTCGTGAAATACAGGCTCACGAACCCGCAGAGAACGCCTAAAATAAGGTATAATGGTATGCGGCTAAGCGTGAACGGGTCGGTTACCTCCAAGGGGAACATCGGCTCCATACCGTTAAACATATAAGCAACGGCCGTCGCGGTGATGGAGGAGATGAGAAGGGGGGATATATTGGTCATCGTCAGGTCAATGAGAAGCACCTCTAAAGTGAAAACAAGACCTGCAATGGGAGCTTCAAAGATACCACCAATTGCTCCCGCAGCACCGCAACCGACAAGGAGCATCAGCGTTTTTTGGTCCAGGTGAAAAAGTTTTCCCAAATTAGACCCGATGGCCGCACCCGTCAGCACAATAGGGGCTTCGGCACCAACTGAACCACCAAAGCCTATGGTCAATGCCGAACCAACAACCGAACTCCACATGTTGTGCGCCTTGATGATGGACTTACGCTGTGAGATGGCGTAGAGAATCTTGGTGACGCCGTGACCGATGTCATCCTTGACAATATAACGGACAAAAAGTGCCGAGAGTATAATGCCCACCATCGGAGTTAGGAAATACCAAAAAGTGTGCACCCCGTGTACCAGCACATTCTCAACAAAGAGTTGAATCCAGTGAATAAAGGTCTTGAGCACCACCGCTGCGAAGGCAGAGAATGCACCTACGAAGAAAGAGAGTATCAATATCAATGACCGCTCGGAGAGATACTTTTCCCGCCAGTCCATCAGCGCATTATAGAAACGGAAGCCTTGTTTCATGCCTTATTCGTCCCAACCGATACCTTTGTACTTGGACAAGTCCCACTCTTCGTCCACCTCGTTGAGGTAGATCGTGCCATCTTCGCCCCCCTCATCGGCATCGTCGTAGGACTCATTGGTATGTGTCGGAGCACTGACCTCTATCGGTGCATGGGATATCTCAATGACTTGATTTTGTTCCTTTTGCAGCTCCGTCCAGAGTGCATCTTTCAACTCCTGAATACCTTTTCCGGCAACGGAAGAAATGAGGTAAACAGGAATCCCTAACTGCTGGGATAGTTTGTCCGGATCTACGGTTCCATCCTCCGTCGCGGGTTCAATATCGCATTTCGTTACCGCCAAGATACGGGCTTTGGTGAGCAGTTCGGGGTTGTATTTTTCGAGCTCAGAGAGCAAGATAGAATATTCTTTAGCTATGTCCTCGGAGGTAATCGGCACCATGAAGAGCAGGACGGCGTTGCGCTCAATATGTCTGAGAAACCGCAAACCCAGACCCTTACCCTCCGAGGCACCCTCTATGATACCGGGGATATCCGCCATGCAGAAGGACTGATTGTCCCTGACGGACACGATACCGAGTTGAGGAGTAAGGGTCGTGAAGGGATAATCTGCAATCTCGGGCTTAGCTGCCGAGACAACTGAGAGTAAGGTTGATTTGCCGGCATTGGGAAAACCGACTAACCCGACATCCGCAAGAACCTTGAGTTGCAGAATGATATTGCGTTCAATAGCCGGCTCACCGGGCTGCGCATAACGAGGGGTCTGGTTCGTAGCGGTCTTGAAATGCCAATTACCCAAACCACCTTTACCTCCTTTGAGAAGCACAATGCGCTCTCCGTGATTCTTGACCTCCGTGATGTACGCGCCCGTGTCACCATCATAAACAACTGTACCACAGGGAACTTGGATAACTTTATCCTCACCGTCCTTGCCGGTCGAACGGTCTTTCGACCCGTTTCCTCCATCCGTCGCCAGGATATGCTTCTGGTACTTGAGATGGAGGAGAGTCCAAAGATTACGATTGCCTTCTAAAATGATATGCCCGCCTCGACCACCATCGCCGCCGTCAGGACCACCTTTAGGCACATACTTAGCGCGATGCAAATGCATCGCGCCTGCCCCACCCTTGCCGGAGCGGCAATAGATCTTGACGTAATCAATGAAGTTAGGCTGGGGCATAAAACCATTTACTTCGTAGCAGGTGCAGGAGCGGGAACCTTACCGGCATTAGCTACGATAGGATCCAATATGTGCTGCATCTGAGCAAAGGTGCAATCGGGGTTGATATTGGAGTTCACCATGAAGTACTCGTGACGCTTGATGTAGTACTCACCTACAGCCATGGTTACTTCATGATAAACGCGCATACGCTTCTTAATCGTCGGATAATTATCGTCCGCACGACCGGAAGTCTTACCGCGGTTCAAGAGACGCTCAATGATGACATCCTCATCGGCATAAAGCTCAATCATCACGGCTTTCATCTTACGACGCTTCATCATAAGCGTCAGTGCTTCAGCCTGTTCCACCGTACGAGGATAACCGTCTAAGATAACACCAGGACACTTGGGGTCAAGGTCGTCAAAGTAGTGCTCCAAAAGGTGAATCATCTTGTGGTCGGGAACAAGTTGACCCGCTGCTATGATGGACTCTAACTCTTTACCCAATTCTGTACCGGCCTTGATCTCGGAACGAAGAAGATCGCCTGTTGACAAATGAACGAGATGATATTTGTTAACGATGGACTCTGATATAGTCCCTTTACCGGACCCGGGAGGGCCTCCTAAAATGATGTTAAACATAGAATGAAATGTTTTTAATGGTTGATATATAAGTTAGGAATTGTTCTGACAAAAAAACGAGTTGCCCTTAAGAGCAACTCGTTGCGCTAAAAGGCGTTAATTAAAGAGCCATTTTGGAGCCGGCTTTGAACTTAACCACTTTCTTTGCAGGAATAGTGATAACAGCCTTGGTAGCAGGGTTGATACCTTGGTGAGCAGGTTTGTTCACTACATTGAAGGAACCGAAACCAATCAGTTGTACGTTGTCACCCTTCTTGAGAGCCTCAAGAACAGCGTCCATGGCTGCTTCAATAGCGGCAGCTGCATTCACCTTTGAAAGATTAGCCTTAGCTGCTACAGCAGCAACGAGTTCAGCTTTGTTCATAACAGTAGAATTTAAAAAAGTTATTAATTAAACGTTTATTTTAGCAATTCCGACATTGCTACCGAAATCCGACTGCAAAAGTAATAAAAAATACTGATATATGCAAGAAATAATGCCAAAAAACTGCTTTTTTTCGCAAAAATCGTTTTTTTTAACAATTTTGCACACTTTTTGTTGGTTATATCACGAATTTTTACTAATTTTGCACCCTAAAATTAAAAATATAGTAGAATTATGAGAAATTTACCTAATATCACGAAGAGTATTCTTCTTATCAATCTTTTGATGTGGCTGGCAGATGTGCTGGCAAGACAATACGGAGTAACACTGTATGGTATTCTTGGTCTGCATTATTGGACGGCGGATAGTTTCCATGTCTGGCAACCGGTGACCTACATGTTCATGCATAGCAACTTCTCCCACCTCTTCTGCAATATGTTTGCCGTTTTGATGTTTGCGCCCGTTCTTGAAAACGCATGGGGGGGCAAGAAGTTCTTCCTCTACTACCTCGTCACGGGACTCGGCGCGGCTTTGACACAAGAAACCGTTTGGGCCATCCAACTCCACTCGCTGGCGACAACCTATGGCGATTTTTATGCCTCCGGCATGGCTGAGCAAATGGTCACTATCGGGGCCAGCGGTGCCGTCTTCGGTATCCTCCTTGCTTTCGCATGGCTCTTCCCCGATGTGGAGATGTTCCTGCTCTTCATCCCTATACCTATTCGCGCGCGTACGTTCGTTATATTATATGCAGCGGTGGAACTGCTGGCTGGCTTCAGTTCCGTTCCTGGCGACAATGTAGCGCACTTCGCACACCTCGGAGGTATGCTCTTTGGCTTCCTGCTACTGCTCTATTGGAGAAATAAGGACAAGTGGAACATACCTAAAATCCATTGGAAAAAACGGTCTTCCAACGGTGCTTCCTCATCCTCCCAAGAGGACTCCGCACACTCCCGACGCGACTGGCACTACCAAAAACGAGTATAAAAACAACTACCATTATGACTACCAACCACGTACCTCTACCCGAGAAGAAAACCCTTGTGGGGATTGCTGTGCTATTCGCTATCTTGATAGTACAAGCCTTAATCGTGAAAACGCATTTCCCGAAGAACCCGAAGGAAATAACGCTGGAGCACAACATCGCTCTCCTGTCACCACTGCAGTCCGATAACAAAATTGCCCAAGTGCACAAAGGGGATAAAGTGCAATTCTTAGGGGTCGTCGCGGGCGATGGGACCATCCCCTATGGCCTGTTGGTACAGACTAAAGAGGGCGAACGAGGACTACTCGCTGCGGCTGACATGGACTTCCCTATGGTGCTCAAAGACGACGATAACGCTTCACCGGTCAAAGTGCAAAGTATGGTGCGGGAGAAAAATATATTGTATTACCATATCGTTACTGCTTCCGGCGAGAAACAGAAAGTGGAGGTCGGCGATGTCCGACCCGTCCTGCCTAAAGAATACCGCAAACTCTTTTTGAATGAACGTGGTGAGTACTATATGTCCAAAGCCAAGTTCGAGCGGAAGTTCCTCAATCATACCCTCGAAAAAAAACGACCGAGCATACCGGCCTGCATGGATGATAGACAAAACCAATAAGGGCTATATAGCCTATTATCCGAATATAGCCGTTGTGGAAAAAGATGGCTGGCTCTATAACCCGAAGGTGATTTATGACGCCAACGGGGTCGCTACAACCTACGAGTATAATCAGGATGGCTATTTCCACGACAACAAATGGCTCATCAAACACCTGCCTTGGGTAGATAAGATCGTCGATGTCGGCTTATTTGCCAAACTGATTGAAGGGTCTATGTACTTTACGCGGTTTCAACCGGACACCGACCATTTCAATTATACGGAAAAATCCGACTCGGACTACCATGCTTCTCTCTTGGCTTGGGTGGCGGCTATTCTCAATATCCTCATCGGTCTTGTATGGATCTTCTGTGGGGGAATCCTCATTCCGCTTATGATGGAAGCCGCACTCTATTGGCGTCACTCCTACTATCACCTCTCGGACCAAGGGGTTGCCATACTCTTTGGGGTAGTCACTCTGGTTATAACCTATATCTGGCTCGTGCTGATGATGGTGTGGGGCTGCAGAGGACTGTTCCTGCCACTGATCCTCGTCATGGGAATCGTGGTATATCTATACAGCATCAGAAAATTAGGCAACATCCCTCACGAACGCTGCATACATTGCCGCCAAATGGAGATGGTGCACTACTCACACACCGTTAATGGTACTCCCTACGAACGCTGGGGAAAGGCATCCGCAGCCCTGGAATCGCACGTGGTCGAGAGATGGAAAACATGGACGGAAGTTACCAAGAGGTGGAGCGAACCTTATGCAAGGAGAGAAAAAACGTATAGAGAGAACGAGCAAACGCATACCAACGTTTCCACCCGTTATGCCGACTACGATGTGCTATATCGTATCTATCCCAGCGATAAATATTACTACTGTGAAGCATGCGGACAGTATGAAATTGTGCCCAATACATCAAGCACCGAACTGAAGCGCGTCAAGAAAGGCGAACACACCGAGGAACACGTTGAAACACATAATGAATAAGATTTGAACGAACACGAGTTGCTGTATTTTTTTGCCAAATTCATTAAAATCGCAAAAAAATCTAAAAAAAATTTGCATACATCAAAAATTTATCGTAATTTTGCAGGCTTTTTCGCGCGTATTGCACCTCGCAGCACCACGACTAAGCCTGATTATTAACTAATTAAATTATTATTTTATGTTAAACCATTATGAAACTGCCTTCGTGCTTACTCCCGTTTTATCTGAGGCTCAGATGAAGGAGGCAGTAGACAAATTCGAGAAACTTCTCACCGAGAACGGAGCAGCCATCCTGAATCGTGAGGAGTGGGGACTGAAGAAACTCGCGTACCCCATCCAAGGCAAAACTACCGGCTTCTACGCACTCTTGCAATTCGATGTAGAACCCGCGGTTATTGCGACTCTCGAGACAGAATTCCGTCGTGACGAACGCGTTATCCGTTTCTTAACAACTCGTCTCGACAAGTATGCGTTCGAGTACGCTCAAAAACGTCGTCACGCTAAGACGGCTGATGTTGAACCCGCTAAAGAAGAGGAGGCTTAATTATGGCAGAAGAAGTTCGTTATCTCACTCCCCAAACTAACATGGAGAAGAAGAAAAAGTATTGCCGCTTCAAAAAAGCTGGTATTAAGTACATTGACTACAAGGACCCCGAGTTCTTGAAGAAGTTCCTCAACGAGCAGGGGAAAATCTTACCACGACGCATCACTGGTACATCACTTAAGTTCCAACGCAAAGTGGCACAAGCTGTTAAAAAAGCACGTCACCTCGCCTTACTGCCCTATGTAACTGATATGATGAAGTAATCACTTAAGTAGTAACCCTTTAAAGTTTAGAAGATTATGGAAATTATATTAGTACAAGACGTAGCCAACCTCGGCTACAAAAACGATATCGTTAAGGTAAAGGACGGCTACGGACGCAACTACTTGATTCCGAACAAACTGGCTATCATCGCCAATGACTCGAACAAGAAACAGCTCGCCGAAAACCTCAAACAACAAGCCAAAAAACTCGCACAAGCTCTCGCGGACGCACAAGCTCTCGCGCAGAAACTGGCTGACACCACCATCACACTCGCCGCTAAAGCCAACGAGAATGGGAAAATCTTCGGTACTATCACTACCGCACAAGTGAGTGAAGCGCTCGCAGCACAAGGTATCGAGATCGATAAGAAAGTCATCAGCATTGACGAACCCATCCGTGAAACAGGAGAAGCACTCGCTTCTGCACGCCTGCACCGCGATGTTAAAGCTGAGATTAAGTTAAACGTTGTAGCAGAATAAGGAGGAATTTAAACTATGAAACAAGGAATTCATCCCGAAAACTACCGTATCGTAGTCTTCAAAGACATGAGTAATGGTACCCAGTTCTTCAGCCGCTCAACAGCCGCTACAAAGGACACCATTGATGTCGATGGCAAAACCTATCCGCTCATCAAATTGGAAATCTCTAACACTTCTCACCCGTTCTATACCGGTAAGTCGAAGTTGGTAGATACCGCCGGACGGGTAGATAAGTTCATGAGCCGTTACGGTGACCGTAAACGTAAGTAATACGTTTCTAACAAAAGGGCAGGCTCACGCAGTCTGCCCTTATTATTAACATCCGGATGCCGGACAACATACAAATAGGACATCCGCCCCCAACAACGACCAACATGAAACAACTCTGGATAGAACTCGGCAAGAAATGCCTCCTATCTGTCGCCATCTATGCGGCATTATTCATCGTCCTATATCTCGTGGAACGCTTCGTCCCAGCACTGCAAGGCCGTCTCCTCCGGTGGGACAGCGCCGCGTTCATCGTCGGCATACCCGCTTCCGTCATAGGGACGGCTTATGTCTTAACCATCAAAAACCCCAATAACTACCTTGGTTTCTACCTCGGTATAATCATGTCACTCCTTCTGGCGGTACAGTTCTACCTTCAGGCACAATACGAATTCGTGGTCCTATACGCCCTCGTCTTCACCACATTCATGATTCGCTCTATCATCACATGGCGAAAAGCGGCTCAAGCAACCGATGCCGAACCATTAGCACCATCTTTCGTTAGCCGCAAATACTTGATTATCAATATCTGCTTCTTCCTCATTGTCGCACTCTTAGACTATATCTTTGCTACGTATGTCAACGACGGAGGAGCATGGGGCTGCAATGTTTGGATTAAAATCGCAGGAGCTGCGTCACTTTCCAGCTCCATCTTTGCTAACTTCTGGCTCATGTATAAGGCCAACGACGCGTGGATATTCTGGGTTATTTATAGCGTTTCGGGGATGGTACTCTTTGCGCTACTCGGTAATATCTTCAGTTTCGTGCTCTTCACCATGTTCCTCATTATCAATGGCACCGCCCAAGTCTCGTGGCTCAAAATGACAACACCCGAAAACAACGGCTGGACAGCTTCCGTCAAACCACGTAAAAAGTAACCGCCTGCCCTGATACAGTTGCCTATCCACAGCCTAACATAAGCCTAACATAAGCCTAACATAAACAAAACATCAACATACGCACGCCCTAATGGTCAAACAGAAACAAAACACTATCATCCGTGTCTCGGAACCTACCGAATTGATGCCTTTCCTCTTGAGCAAGCTCGGGGGCATGACCCGTACAAGCATCAAAGCCCTGCTCGCACACCGTCAGGTCTTAGTCAATAAGGTCGTCCGAACACGCCACGATACACCACTGCAGGAAGGAGACGAGATTACTATCCTCACAGGACGAGGCAATAGCGAACTGCGACATCCCAAACTCAAAATCATCTACGAGGATGACCACCTCATTGTCGTGGACAAGAAAGAGGGACTTTTGACCGTCGCCACACACCCGGGCAGCACCGAAATGACCGTCTTCTCTATCCTCAAGGCATATGTCAAGAAGCAGAATCCCCGTAACGGTATCTATGTCGTCCATCGCTTAGACCGAGAAACCAGCGGAGTGCTCGTTTTTGCCAAATCACCCCAACTGCAACACTACATGCGGGAGTACTGGCGCGAACTGGTAACCAAACGTACCTATCTCGCTGTCGCGGAGGGACTTTTCGAGGAGAAAAAAGGCACTATCCGGTCGTGGTTCACCGAGGACAAAAAGAACGCGGTCGTTTATTCCTCTCCCGTTGACGACGGAGGAGCCCTCGCCATAACGCATTACGAAGTCGTTAAGGATACGGCCGGCAAGTCCTCGGACGATAGACCCGACTACTCCCTCGTCGAACTGCACCTCGAGACAGGACGCACCAACCAAATCCGTGTGCACCTCGCTTCCAAGGGACACCCCGTAGTCGGTGACCGCAAGTACGGACACGGAAATGAACCGGACTATATGGCTTTCCCGAAAACCATAGGAGCAGACCGACTCTGCTTGCACGCTAAAGGGCTCGAGTTCATCCATCCTGCCAACGAACAAGTGGTCCACTTCGAGAGCCCTGTACCAAAAGTCTTTAATAAGTTACTATAATACCAATAACTGTAAATAATGTCCCACAAGTATCTCACAGCTGCCATCATGGCAGTAACCCTGTTGCTCGTCGGTAGAACCAACCTTGCGGCCCAAACCACCAACGTGACACCGCAGAACCTCCGGCAGAGTATTGGTGTCGTACTCAATGAGCCCGAAGAAGAACTCGCTAAACAACTGCGTGCCTACGGACTATACTTCTCGCGAATGGGTATCCGCACCGCTTCACGTTCCTTGACCCAACTGGCGAGACCAAGCTTCGGTTCAGGAGTGGTCGTGGAACTGGACGGAATGCCGTATCTATTGACTAACAGCCATGTAGTGGGCGTCTCCGACAAGGTCAATGTGCTCTTTATTCAGGATAAAGACACGCTGCGTCTTGACGATTGCACGTGCATCTATAACGATGCTGTGCGCGATATAGCCATCGTCAATATCCCACGACATGAGCGGCTAGTACCGCTACCCATGGAGACGACTCCTCTCACAGAAGGCACTACCGTCTATTCGGCGGGGTATCCGGGATTGGGAGGAGCACCATCATGGCAGTTCGGACAAGGGATAGTCTCTAATGCCCGACTCGAGTTGACGGACGCACCGTTTACATACATCCAGCACACCGCACAAGTGGACAAGGGGAGTTCGGGTAGTCCCCTCTTAGTGCGAGACGGCGAACAATACAAGATAGCGGGAATAAGCACCATGAAAGCTTCTAACCGCGAAGCCGTCGGGATTGCCATCCCCGCACAAAAACTCTTAGACGCCTTCTCTTTAGTCGGAGACGATAATACTGCCGACTGGCGCAAAGCCCTTGACACGCTCTCTGTAGAGGATTACGACTATATGTACCAACGTGTACCCGATAGTATCCTCAATGCCCAAGACAGTTTGTTCTACAGGGGCGAGGTACTTCGCGCATTCGCCATCGTGCCCGACTATGCTGCATCTAACCAACTGGACAAAAAGAGCAAGAACCGCAACGATTATACGACAGCCAAACGCTACGAAGCTGCCCGTCAAGCCGCTGACAATAAGGACACGAACACACAAAAGGACGCTACCGGGAAATCAACCGCCTCCTCCGGCTCTTCCGGCAAGAGATCTAAGGAGTATGGCATCAACGAGGACTTAGACTTTATCCGATTCATCCAAGCCAATGCCGTCCTCTTCGCCCCATTCCCGACGTCCTTCCAAGCGGGATTAGGCTTCCGAAATGCCTTCCTCAACTACGGACGAGTCGGCTTGGATATCTCCTACGGCAGCCTGCCAAAGGAGTGGCTCGAAACAACACAAAACGTCCACGCGCTCGATTTCGTCATCGTCTTTGGCGTGCAAGTACCTGTTAATCTGGGACCTGTCGTCCTCATCCCATATCTCACACCCGATGTGGGAGTCTCTATGCAATTCGATAAAGGAGTAGGAGCTGCCTTCGGAGGACATGTCGGTACAGACATCGGTTACCCCTTCAGCGATGTAATGCTCTACCTCGGTGTGGATTACACACTCTTAGGAAACTACAACTTTATTGCTAAAAAGGGACTGAAAGTCGGACACGGCATAGGTCTCCACCTCGGTATAGCCTTCTAAGGCAAAAGGCGAAAAAACGCGTCACGCAAAGATAAAAAACAAAAGAGAAAAGTAAAAAGTATGAAAAAAACAACCCTATCCCTTCTTACCCTCTGCCTACTGGCTATCGCTCCATCGCAGGCACAGACATTTATGAACGGCATCTTGGTGAGCCACGCCAAAACTGCCGGTACTATCTACCTCAACGATGGGAGTGAACTCACCTTCCCTATTATTGAGATACCCGCAAACAGCGATAAGACCATTAAGGCGAAGGACGAAAACAAGAATGTCCAGAAGTTCGACGCTGCCGAGATACACCACCTCGAACTGTGGAATGAGGATATGCCTGACAAACACCATATATTGGCCTATGTCCCCTACGATATGCCCACTATGCGCAATAGGATGGTGTGGGCGGCCTTTGTGACACAAAGTGAATACCTCACTTTGTTCATCCTCGCCACCACCTATGCCGTAGACAAACAGGGGAGAATCGCATATTTCTATCAACAAGGATTTGTACCTATTCCCATCCTCTATGATCGGCACAAAGAGGCGTACTTAGTAGCCTATCAAACAACCTCTTTCGGCTATAATAAGAAAGATATTAAGCGTATACAGGACTTCCTCCAAGCAGACCCCGTTATGGTTGACTTCCTCGGTACAAAAGAGTTTAAGGGACGCGAGGAAGACTTCGTCTATATCGTTGATAACTACACGCCTACTTACTAACCTTACCCATGAAGTCTAAACGCGAGAACATAGCGGAATATATCCTCTACCTCTGGCAGATAGAGGATTACCTGCGGGCTTTCCCGCATCAAGCAGAAGCAACACAGGAACTGCATGACCTCAGCATCATGATGCACGAAGAGGGAATCATGGAGCAAGGGCACTTGCAACTTGCCAAGAACGCGCTCACCGAGATGGAGGAACTGCACGACCAACTCCTCCATACGGAAGCACCCTATCGGGCTGTTATACTGCACATCGAGCCGAGCCTCAATATCCTGAAAGCCCGCACCGACCGACCTCTCATGAGCGATGTCGAAGCGTGCCTGACACTACTCTATCAAGTGATGTTGCTGCGGCTGCAGAAAGTGGAGATAAGTGACGACACAATGGTCATCGTCAACGACGCAACACAACTCATGCGCTTCCTCAGCAAAACCTACTACGACGACGCAACACCATTAGACGACAACACAATACCGGCTGATGACAACTAAGCAACGCTACGAACATATCATCGCTTGGTTCACGGAGAACATGCCCGTCGCCGAGTCGGAACTGCACTTCGAGAACCCCTTTCAACTGCTCGTCGCAGTGATGCTCAGTGCACAATGCACCGACAAACGGGTTAATATGGTCACACCGGCACTCTTTGAGGCGTACCCCGATGCCCGAACCATGAGCAGGGCAACCCAAGAAGATATATTGCACTACATCCACTCCGTCTCATACCCAAACGCCAAAGCCGCACACTTACTCGCCATGGCAAAAAGACTCGAGGAAGTCTATCAGGGGGAAGTACCGCAGACGATAGAGGAACTCCAAACCCTGCAAGGGGTAGGACGCAAAACAGCGAACGTGGTGCTCGCCGTGCAGTGGAACCAACCCACTATGGCAGTGGACACACATATATTCAGGGTGGCGGAGAGACTGGGACTAACGACCAACAGCAAGAACCCGCGCCAAACGGAGGAGCAACTGATACGGTATATCCAACCCGAAATACGACCCAAAGCACACCACTGGCTGCTCCTCCACGGCAGATACATCTGCCAAGCCCGTAAACCACAATGCGAACGGTGCGGATTAAGAGAGTGGTGTAGAACATTTGAAACAAAGAACAAAAAACAATAAAATACATACAACTATGGCAGAAGAAAGAAAAACCCCATCTGCGGAAAAACTGAAAGCCCTTCAGAACGCGATGGCTAAGATTGACAAAGATTATGGCAAAGGCGCAATCATGCGTCTTGGTGATAACCAAGTAGATGACGTGCCCGTTATCAGCACAGGCTCAGTATCCCTCAACCGTGCACTCGGGGTCGGCGGCTACCCACGCGGACGCGTGATTGAGATTTATGGTCCCGAGTCCAGTGGTAAAACAACCCTCGCTATTCATGCAATGGCTGAGGTGCAGAAAGAAGGCGGTATCGCGGCTATCATCGACGCGGAACATGCTTTTGACCAGTTCTATGCTAAGAAACTGGGGGTGGATGTGGACAACCTTCTTATCGCGCAACCCGATAGCGGCGAACAAGCACTGGATATCGCCGACGAACTGATTCGCTCCAGCGCCGTTGACCTCGTTGTGATTGACTCGGTTGCTGCCCTCACTCCGCGCGCCGAGATAGAAGGCGATATGGGCGACAACAAGGTGGGACTGCAAGCACGACTCATGTCACAGGCACTACGCAAACTGACCGCTACCATCAACAAGACCCAAACAACCTGTATCTTCATTAACCAACTGCGTGAGAAGATAGGTATCATGTTTGGTAACCCCGAAACAACCACCGGTGGTAATGCCCTTAAGTTCTACGCCTCTGTCAGGCTCGACATCCGGAAGATGGGACAAATCAAGGACGGCGACGAGGTGATCGGTAACCAAGTACGCGTGAAGGTAGTCAAGAACAAAGTGGCTCCGCCTTTCCGCAAGGCAGAGTTCGATCTGATGTTCAACGAGGGGATCTCCAAAACAGGTGAGCTCGTTGACCTCGGCGTAGAAATGGGGATAATCACCAAATCCGGTTCCTTCTACAGCTACAACGGCAATAGGTTGGCACAAGGGCGTGATGCTACCAAGAAAGTGTTGGCAGACAACCCCGATCTCGCCGACGAGATTGAAACTAAGATCATGGCAGGACAAAATTAGGGACTACCGAGACCCTAATTTGATACCGATAACTAATGGGTCATGGTCCGAGTAGCGGAAGAACTTATTGCGCTTGGCTTGAGGAGTCATGACCTTACGGATATTAGCAGGGGCATCCTGAGGGATGTCCTTGTTCTTGTAATTGTACTTGGACTTGTAATTGGCACTATAGTAATAATCTGTGTTCCAGTGAATAGGTTTAACACCTATCACTTGCTCAAGCATAGTGGGAGAAGCGTACGCCCTGTCCAAGAAACCGACTTCCCCTTTGTAGGAGTAACTGTAATCGAGGCTGTCGTAGAGGGCAATAAGGTCGGTGTAACCTGCCTTCACAATCAGCTGAACGGACTCTTCCTTGCCATAGGAGTTGAAGTCACCCACCATCAATATATCCGGGTCGCTGTAAACACCCTCTGCATAGGCTGCGGCTATGCCCTCTAAAACATGGGTGATGTTCTTGACGCGTGCGGCGTTGGAGCTATAACCGCCTCCCCGTTTCGACTTGGGGTGATTGGCGGAGATAAGGAACTGCTCACCCGTTTTGAGGTCCTCAAAGCCTTGCAGCATGAACCTATGACCGTAGACCGAGCGACCCTCACCATACATCAAACGGAGCGGACCCACAGGACGAACCTTGTCCGTGCGGTAGATATAGCCTACAGAAATCGTATCGGGGTTATAATCACCACTCTCAATATAGGCGTAACGCTCCTTCCCGCACAACTGATTCATGGTGGCTGTCAACTCTGCCGGAGCAGCGTTCCCCCATTGCAACTCCTCTAAACTATAGATGTCGGCATTGATCTTGACGAGCGCAGAGCCTATCTTATAGGACTGCAGAGCGTGCTGACCTTGGGTCACTTTCTTCGTCGCGTAACCGCCTAAGGTGTGGAAATAGTTCTCAATATTGGCGACACAGACGACGAGGTCAGCCCCGGCGAACTTGGGCACACACGTACGGGGACGGTAGTTCTTGAAGGTCGGTTGAGTGCCGGTCTGCAGATGGGTGCGACCTACCACTAAGGCTTTGAGATTCTTCACGGTAGCACCAAGGTTGAGCGAATAGGGGTACTTGCAGTCCAAGCGAATACCGAGAGAATCGTTGTAGACCTTCAGCTGATAGTACTCCGTCGAGTCCTGACGGTCTAAACCGTTAGCGCGTTCCTCCGGCACATACAACCGCTCAGGAGCGACTAAGAGCCCCTCTTGGGTCGTGGCACAGACGATGAGGGGAGTGGTGATCTGAACATAGTGACCTTGATACTGCTCCCAACCGCCGTTATTGAGGTCAGCAAGAGAGACTTTGGGGATTGCCGCAAGGGGCATGGCTGCTATGAGAAACAGCAGAAAGAGTGTCTTTTTCATAATGTGGGCGTTGCGTCTTGACGATGGTATTGTTTGAGACCCGAAATGGGGTCTTGCATAATGAGACCAAGGGAGATATGGTGAGCCATAAGAACGGCCTTTAAGGTCTTGCGGTACTGGTGGGCTATTCCACCGACGAAAGAGACGGGACAGACCTCTATCTCTCGGTAGTGCACCAGATTACGGGTAACGAACTCCTCAAAGTGCGCATAGAGCACTGCCTGTATCAGGGCATCATCCTCTTTGTTCGCGCAAAAGCGAGCCCATGAGGCCAAAAGACGGTTCACCGTCGGTTCACCATCGGCTGACCGTCGGTACACCAAGGTAAGGATATCAGCGAGTGACAAGTCGTATTGGTTATAAAACGCTTCCCTTAAAGCACTATAGGCAGGGTTCTTCAGGAGGGTATTGACGAGCCGAATACCCAATCTGGCACCACTGCCCTCATCGCCCAAGATATACCCGAGGGAGGGGACGGAGTAAGCTATCTCTTGCCCGTCGTAATAGCATGAGCCGGAACCTGTCCCGAGAATGCAGGCAATGCCTTGCTCGTCTTGGAGCAGTCCGCGCGCCGCACCGAGCATGTCTGAGTAAACCTCAATAGAGGGTGAACAACCCATGGGAAGGGTGTGGGAGAGAAGGTCGTGCACTTTTATGCTATGTTGCGGGGTACAACCCGCACCATAGAAATAGACATGGGTCAGTTTACCTGCCCAGAGTTGTGGACCCAATTGCGGCAGGAGTTCGGCGTTAATGACGTGGCGGATATGTTCTTCGGACTGATGAACGGGATTGATACCCGCGGTGAACATATCCGTGCTATGCCCGTTGGCAGTCATAAGTGCCCAATGGGTCTTGGTCGATCCGCTGTCTGCTATTAGTATCATTATTATCTTTCAACTTTAGCCCTTCGGGCGCACTTTCAACTTTCAACTTTTAAATAGGGCACCTGGTATCCCGGTCTCCTGGTCTCTATAAAAATACCCCCCACCGGCTACTGCTCCCTACTCCCCTCCCATTACGGGGAGGGGTCGGGGGTGGGGCTCCATCTCACCGGCTACTGCTTAATTTTGCATCTTGCATCTTGCATCTTGCATCTTTAAACATCTTGCCCCCAGCTCGATGGTACGGATGCGGTCTTTGTACCAATTATTGCGGTTCGTCTGCTCAATGGTGCAGTCGGCATCGGAGTTGTTCGACCAACGACGGCAGTTATAGACCACATCCCATATCCGCCCTATCTTGTACTCGCGACTGATACGCAAGCCCACTGCATAATCCTCACCGTACTTCGTCGTCGGGAAGTCAATCGCCCTCATAAGTGCGGTATTAAAGCCCCTCGGCGCGCCAAGACCGTTGATACGCAGAGCGTTGTTCATACCGTTCTCGTCCGTCCATTCGGCGTGGTCAATCTTCCCGGGGGGAAGCGGATGACCGTCCATATCGGTCAGTTGGTAGGAACCGATAACCATGCCGTAATGTCCTTCCTCGAACTGGTCAATGAAGCGTTGCACGGTGTCCGTACCGGCGTATGTGTCGTCGCTGTCTAATTGAATAGCGTACTTGCCGCAACGGGGATCATGGATAGCCATGTTCCAGTTGCCGCCGATAGCGTGGTAGGTCTGGTCCTGATGAATGACGATGAGCCGCTCGTCCTTGATGGCGGCAAGCACCTCCTTGGTGCCGTCCGTCGAGTTGTCGTCCACCACTATGACATTGAACGAGTGAGGTGCCCTAACCTGTTGAGCGAGGGCAGAGTGCACCGCGTCTGCTATGGTCTGCACCCTATTGCGACAAGGAATAACCACGGATGCCGTCACTGCACACTCTTCCCTTTCATCTTTAAACTTTAAACTTTCAACTTTAAACTTTTCCCTTTCCACTCCGCGCAGCGTGCGGTAATCAATGAATGCACCTATCTGCTTGAGGTGGGCGGTGACGGCTTGCTCCATCTCTATCTGAACAGCACGATTCGCAGGATTCACATAGTCGAACTGCTTTTCGCCACTCTTACGGCTGTCCTCTTCTTCCTCGTAATAGCAATACTCCGGCAGGTGCACAATCGTGTGGAGGGAGAGGCGCAGGGCATAAAGTCCCGCGTATTGGTAGTCCTCCAACGCTGCTACTGCGCGTAGAAAAGCCGCTCGTCGGAAGAGCAACACCGACCCGAAATCAAAATCGTCACGGAGTGCCCCTGATTGATAATCAATGGTTGGTGCCTCTTTGGTCTCACCGTTAATGACCTGAAACCTGTCCGCATAAACCATGTCGGCACCACTGTCTTTGAGAACTGCTAACATGCGCTCTCGGGCGCGATAAATCCATTGAATGGAAGGCTTGAGCTGCAGCCACACAACCTCGCCCGTGCTCGCAGCTGCCACCTCACGTAAGTAAGAAGTTGATAATAATCCCATCATCGTAGTGCTCACTATCTGTTTGAACCCTGCAAATGTACAACAAATTTTTGGAATACGCAAATAAATATGCAAAATTTTTGAATTTATTCAAATTTATAGACTTTAATGGGGCTATTGTGAGCTCGCTCGCGGATAGGCACATTAGAGTCTATATGCGGACAACGTCCGAAATTTTGCATATGTTGGCGTATTTTAATAAAAATGCGGACGTATTTTCGGGGGAATGTCGCCAGAGGCGACAGGCAGATGTCCGAATGTACGCTTTTTTTTTACTTATGCAAAAAAAGTGCCATTTTTTGATAAAAAGGCCACTTTTTATCGGTTCTAGAGTTAATCTGCGAGTCTGAGTGCACTATCACATTATGGGTGTATGTATTTTTATCATATTCTGCTAAAAACACCTTTTTTCAAAAAAAAATGAACATAAATTTGCATATAAGAAAATAATGTTGTAATTTTGCAGCTGTAATCGAACGCACATGGGTTGGCAACGGAAAAACTCCCGCAAACAATACCCTAAATCGTTCGATTATAGACATAATAAAAAGGCGTTTATTGACGCTTGTTTTGGCTTAACGGAATCGACCAAATTTCAGCCTCCGAAACAAGATTGTACAATGAATGTCCCGTGGGTATGTATGATCTGCTCACACCCTTATTGGGCGGGTGGGTTAACATATCGGGCGTGGGCGTTATTGTTTATTCTTAGGCAAGGTTTTTGGTCGAACCCCGTTAAGGAGAATGAGCGTAGAATAATGGTTTCACGCTTTCTTTTTGTATTAACGGGTCGTTAGGAACCGACTTCCCACTAAACTTTATAAAGTTATGGAAAACAAAAAACAAGAAGAACTGCAGTCGCGACGCGAGTTCTTCAAATCAGCGGCAAAAGCTGCATTGCCAGTAATTGGAGCTGTCGTTCTTGCACAATTACCAAGTGTTGCAAATGCTGATCCTCAATATGGCTGGGGATGTACATCTGCCTGCAAGGGGTCTTGCTCGGGTAAATGTACAAGTTGTCAAGGCGGTTGCTATGGTTCATGTATGGGCGGCTGCAAAGGGTACTATTAATTTCTTACTCAGAGACGGGCTTTATGCTCGTCTCTGTATTGTTAATTTATAACTATGGGATACGTAAAAGACAATATTGAGGAATGGGGATTTGGCTCGGCCAAAATAATAACATTTATTGTAACTAAAGATTGCCAGTTAGCATGTAAATATTGTTATTTGGTTGGTAAGAATAATAAAGAAAGAATGTCTTTAGAGATAGCAAAAAAAGCAGTTGACCATATATTGAGAAATAATGAGATTTCGTATAATGCTCCTTCAGTTATATGGGATTTTATAGGAGGAGAACCATTTTTAGAAATCGATTTATTGGATACTCTATGCGATTATATCAAATATGAAATGTATCGGCTAAACCACCATTGGTTTAATTCATACAGATTCAATTTTACCACAAATGGTATTAACTACGATTCCGAGAAAGTACAGCGGTTTATAGAGAAAAACAGACAGCACTTATCTATAGGTATCACTATTGATGGCACGCGCCGTAAACATGATCTAAATCGTGTATATAAAAACTCGGAGCGAGGTTCGTATGATGATGTGGTGCGCAATATACCACTTTGGCAAAAACAATTCCCGGGGGATGGTACAAAAGTGACCATCTCGTCAGCGGATATTCCGTATATATGCGAGTCGGTGCTGCACCTCTACGACCTCGGTATTCATCAGGTGAATATCAACTGCGTGTTTGAAAATGTTTGGAACGAAAGAGATGACAAACTCTTCGAAGACCAACTGATGCAATTGGCTGATGCCATTATTGACAAAGGGCTGTATAAAGACTACGCATGTTCGTTCTTCTCGGAGAATATGGGTAAGCCGCTTGATTGTAAGTTGCAGAATCAGAACTGGTGTGGGGCGGGGAAGATGCTTGCTGTGGATGCGGCGGGTAATTTCTATCCATGTACTCGTTTTGCGCAATACTCGCTGCGTGACAAAGAGGCGTGGATAATCGGGAATGTGCAGGACGGTATAGACAAGAACAAACTGCGTCCGTTCTTGACGCTTGATCGCTGCACACAATCTACGCCTGAATGCGTGAATTGCGAGGTAGCAGAAGGTTGTGCGTGGTGTCAAGGCGAGAACTTTGATGCGGCGCAGACGCATACCGTGTTTGAACGTGCTACTGCGATTTGCAAGATGCACAAAGCGCGTGTGCATGCGAACAATCATTATTGGAACAAACTCTATCGCAAACTGGAACTGGAAGGCAAACGCGAGGAGTTTGAAGCCAGCAAGAAAGAAGCTAAACCCGAAATTTGTTAATGCCATGCTACAATATCTTGTTATATTATTAGACGATACAAGCGTGGCATATTGCCATGCCACGAATCCGCTACAGCAGCGCAATCTCATCCCGTTGGACACCCTCAAAAAAGCTATCCTCTTTGGCATGAAAGAGAACCTGATGATTCAGTATGTCTATCCCGACTATGAACTGCCGGAGGAGTACAACAAAGTTATCGAGTCCATTGACCACGTGAAAATAGGTCGCGATGTTGCGGTGTATAACGAGGTGCCCCAAACCATTACAACGGAAAATGCTGTGTTGCGCTTGTCGCTTGCAGACTTTATCGCCAAGCAATATGATATTGCGGCCATGTTGCCGCAAGTGACACGCCTGAATATCTGTCTAACGGATATTGAGAATTTCAAAGATGAGCAAGCAACGGATTACAAAAAGGCACTCGCTACGCTCAATGCCGTTATGCTGAATTTATACAAGGCAGGCAGACAGCCACAGGTCAATATCCTCACCGACCGTCTGCAACTCAAGGAGATGCACAACTGCGGAGCAGGAGATAGTAACATCACAATTGCACCTAACGGTAAGTTCTACCTTTGCCCTGCGTTCTATTACGACGAGTGTATGCAAGTAGACAACCGCATGAACCATAAGACGCACGACTCTTCGCAAGCGGTCGGAGACGTGGATAGTGGTATTCAAATACCTAATCCACAACTACTCAAACTCGACCATGCGCCGCTGTGTCGTATTTGCGATGCCTACCATTGCAATCGCTGCATTTGGCTTAATCAGAAACTGACATGGGATAATAACACCCCCTCGCATCAGCAATGCGTATTGGCGCACTTGGAGCGCAATGCCGCACGCGATTTGCAACAGCAATTGATAACCGAAGGATTTAGTGCAGGCGAAGAAATAAAACAAATAGATTATCTTGACCCGTTCGATGTGCGGGAACAATTCTAATGATTATGAAGAAATTAGTAGGACAGGTAACCCCTGAAGAAAAGAAAGAGATTCAGACGCTATTTGAGCGTCGTAATGGTCTCAACGAGTTGGCAAAAATCCTCACTGCCGACAATGCAGACTTGTATGAAAAACTGGTAAAGGACATGGGCGAAACAGGCTCTAAGTTCCAAAACTGGTGGGACACTATGGCTCAGAAATACAACTGGGAATCAGCACCTAACGGCAATTGGGAAATCACCTTCGAGACGTGTGAGATTTTTCTTGTAACACCGGAAAACTAAACGACACAAATTATGCTGAACATGTTTTTACTATTCATCGGAACAACGGAGATTATTGTTATCGGTGCTGTTGCGCTACTTCTTTTCGGAGGAAAGAAGCTACCGGAACTCATGCATGGTCTTGGCAAGGGGGTCAAGGAGTTCAAAGAGGGGATGAACGAAGTGAAGGAAGAAATAACTGGCAACGCTCAGCCACAAGACCAAGAGGGACAAAAACAAGAACAACCTAAAGAAACCCCTCAAGAGACGGTCGTATCTCAAAACGAGACTCCCAAAGAGCCGAACAATGAGTGAGAACAACCAAATGCTAACTTTTGGCGGACACCTTGAGGTGCTCCGCCGGGTGCTGTTTCGGGTACTGGCTGTGACAGCCGTCTTAGCATGCGTTATCTTCTGCTTCAAGGATACAACCTTTGAACTATTATTGGCACCAAGCAAAAGTGACTTCTGTCTATATCGGTGGATAGAACAATTCTTTGCTTGGATAGGATATGATTTCCATTTCTCACCTTTTGAAGTAGATTTGATAGCGACGGACCTAAGCAGTCAGTTTATGACGCATATCTCCTCCTCACTCTATTTGGGATTGTTAGGTGCCTCGCCTTATATTCTATTTGAACTCTTTCGATTTATCTCTCCTGCGCTGTATGAAAACGAGCGCAAATACTCCATTCCGGTTTTACTCATCATCTATACTTTGTTCCTAATAGGTGTGCTGATGAGCTATTTTATCCTTTTCCCTATCTCTTTTCGTTTCTTGGGCACATACTCCGTTGCCGACCAAGTACATAGTACCATTACGCTGGATAGTTATATTACTACCTTTGTGACACTTACGTTGGTAATGGGTGTCGTTTTTCAGCTACCTGTAATCGCCTTTTTCTTAGCTAAGTTAGGTGTTATCACAAGCGACATGTTAGCCCGATACCGTCAATACGCGTTTATCATTATAATGGTCGTGGCGGCCATCATTACGCCACCGGACTTGATGACATTGGTATTGGTGACTATTCCTCTCTACTTACTATACGAAATCAGCATAATAGTGACGAAACGGGTTCCCTCTCACTCCGATACCGCGGAGGCATAAATAATAAATACTGCCTTTCTCTTTTTTTATCTATTAGCTCTTACTTTATCTTTATCGTTTTCCTTTTCGGTCTATGGGTCACAATTATGGTAAAGCAGGAAAATAAAAATGGAGGAGTCCGTTGGGATTCCTCCATTATATGTGCGCAGGATGAGACTCGAACTCACACGATCTTGCGATCACTACCCCCTCAAAGTAGCGTGTATACCAATTTCACCACCTGCGCTTTCCGATTAAAATTAGGATTTTAATCAGGATATTGATTCAGTTTGTTATAGATCACTTTGTGTGCCCAGAACAGGACTCGAACCTGCACACCTCACGGCATACGCACCTGAAACGTACGCGTCTACCAATTCCGCCATCTGGGCTTAGAGAAAAAATGCAGGAACTAACTCCTGCATCCTCTCTTCATCACCGAGCGATGAACGAGACTCGAACTCGCGACCCCGACCTTGGCAAGGTCGTGCTCTACCAACTGAGCTATCATCGCATTTTGTGTAAGGACACTTGCTTTTTCCAAAAGCGGGTGCAAAATTACAACAAATTTTTAGAATCACCAAATTTTTTTGCGTTTTTTTTGCAATTTTTTACAAAATTTACTGTTTTTTGCACTTTTTTGAACGAAATAGGGGCTTTTAGGTTAAAAAAAACGCTTAAATTTGTATAGTTCAAAAAAAAATTGTACTTTTGCACCCAAAATCGGGAAAACCCACCCCGCGATAGTATTCAGTGCCCTACCTCAATAGTCCGCAGGGCGTATAATCTAAAATCTATAATCGCCCACAGGGCGGAAAAGTATGAAAGGTATTATTTTAGCAGGTGGCTCGGCAACGCGTCTGTACCCCTTGAGCAAAGCCATTAGCAAACAAATCATGCCGGTTTATGACAAACCGATGATCTATTACCCCCTATCAACCTTGATGCTGGCAGGTATACGGGAAGTGCTGATTATCTCCACCCCGCGCGACTTGCCGATGTTCCGGGAGTTGTTAGGCGACGGCAGCCGCTTAGGCATGCGGCTGGCGTACAAGGTGCAGTTGGTGCCCAACGGCTTGGCGCAAGCATTTGTGTTAGGCAAGGAGTTCCTTAACGGCGATAAGGGCTGTCTGATTTTAGGGGATAACCTGTTCCACGGTATGGGGTTTGAGCGGATGCTGAAGGAGGCAGCCCGTCTCGAGAAAGGTGCTTGCATCTTCGGCTACGAGGTGAAGGACCCGACCGCCTATGGTGTGGTTGAGTTTGACGAGACGGGTAAGGTGCTGTCCCTGGAAGAGAAACCTGCCCACCCTAAGTCCAACTACGCTATTCCGGGGTTGTACTTCTATGATGAGACGGTGTGCGAGAAAGCCGCGGCACTGACGCCTTCGGCGCGTGGCGAGTATGAGATAACAGACCTCAATAAACGCTATTTGGCAGAAGGAACACTGAAGGTAAAACTGTTCACGCGCGGGTTCGCGTGGCTCGATACCGGTAACTGCGACAGCCTCTTGGATGCAGGGAATTATATCGCTACCATTCAGAACCGACAAGGCTTCTATGTGGCGTGTATTGAGGAGATTGCATGGCGAAACGGTTGGATTGGTCTGGAGGACATGCACACCCTCGGAAAGGAAATGAAAACCGCCTATGGTCACTACCTTGAGTCCCTGCACTAAGTGGTTGTCACTGCTCGTCGGCATCTGGCTCTTGGCAGGGTGTACACAGCCCCGACAACCCCAACGCCCATCCTACCGTTCGGGGCAGGTGCCCCGACAGGACACTACGCTATTGACCCTCATCGCTATCAATGAACGGTTGGCGGATGAAGCAGACCGACAAGTCAGCGCATATATCCGTGAGCACGCGATTGATGCCTACCGGTTGGAGTGTGGTGCTTGGCAGGTGCGGAAAGAAATGGCACACACGGATGCGCTACTGAAGGAGTTCCCATTGACGATGACCGTTTTTGGACTTGACGGTACCCTCCTTGCCCAAGAGGACCATGTGGTTCGCCCCAACACGGAACACTTGCCGATGGCAGTGGATGAAGTACTGTGGACCATGCAGCGGGGCGAAACGACAACACTCATTTGCCCTTGGTACGCCGCGTATGGAACCACAGGAACAACGGCTGTACCGGCGTATACCAATTGTATTATTGAAATTCAAATCAATCGCTTATGAAGATAAAAACAATGCAAGATGATAATAGCCCACAGGGCGTAAAATCTATAATCTATAATCGCCCGTGGGGCGTAAAATCGAATATAGTATTCGTATTATTAGGTGTTATGCTATTGGGGGCTTGCTCGAGCACAACAACTTATTCTCGACAACTCAATCAGGAGAAGAAAACCATTGAGAACTTCATCTCCCGCAATCACTTGAAGATTGTAACGGAGCTGCCGACCGACAGCGTTTGGGCAGACTCGGTGTACTATAAGGTATCCGGCTATGACTACCTCTACTACCACCTTGATAAACAGGGCGATACATTGGGCAAAGACCCTGTCGAAGCAACGGAGACAGTGGTCATTCGCTACAAGAAGTTTACCCTCACCGAGAACCCTGACACCATCACCTATTGGTCACCGTTGGATAGTGCCTATCCTATTGAGTTCATGTACCTTACGGACTATACGAATGCTTGCACAGCATGGCATATAGCCGTGGGACTGATGATGTACTCAGGGTCGGAGTGCACGATTATCTGCCCGTCCAAACAGGGTTTCACGGTCGACCAAAACACCGTGACCCCCTACGGGTATCAATTACGAATGTTAATTAAGCGTTAGAACTATGGCATTGGTTAAATCTATTTCCGGTATTCGCGGCACGATAGGCGGCTCGGTGGGGGAAGGGTTGAACCCCGTGGATATCGTGCGTTTCACTGCCGCTTATGCCCTTCAGCGTTGCGCGGCTATGCCGGAGAACAAAACGATTGTGGTGGGGCGCGATGCCCGTATCAGTGGCGAGATGCTGGATCTGCTTGTGACGGGAACACTCATAGGCATGGGTTATGATGTGGTCAATATCGGTTTGGCGACCACACCAACGACCGAACTTGCCGTCGGAGCCGAGCATGCCGCAGGAGGTATCATCCTAACTGCGAGTCACAACCCACTCCAGTGGAACGCCCTGAAACTGCTGAACGAAAAGGGCGAGTTCCTCAATGACGCCGAGGGGAAAGAGGTGCTCAAGATTGCCGAAGAAGAGGCGTTCGTTTTTGCACCGGTTGAGCAATTAGGACATGTCAGCCATCAGGATTACCTCCCTTATCATATTAATAAGGTGTTGGCCCTTGAGCTGGTGAACAAGAAAGCGATAGCGGCAGCAGACTTTACCGTCGCGGTTGATGCCGTCAACTCAGTCGGTGGACCGGCTATCCCTGCCATGCTTCGTGCCTTAGGCGTTAAGCATATCATGGAGTTAAACACTGAGCCGACAGGACACTTTGCACACAATCCTGAGCCTATTCCTCAGAACCTCACCGAGATAAGTAACCTGATGAAGGAGGGCAAAGCCGATGTGGCATTTGTTGTTGACCCTGATGTGGATAGGTTGGCAATTATCTGTGAGAACGGTGAGATGTTTGGCGAAGAGTACACTTTAGTGAGCATCGCGGATTATGTACTCAGTCATACCCCCGGAAACACTTGTTCCAATCTATCCTCAACGCGCGCCTTGAGCGATGTGACCCGTGCACACGGGGGCGAGTACTCTGCCGCTGCCGTCGGGGAAGTGAATGTGGTGACGGAGATGAAGCGGGTGAACGCCGTCATTGGCGGGGAAGGTAACGGCGGAGTCATTTATCCCGCTGCCCATTACGGACGCGATGCACTGGTAGGGGTGGCACTCTTCCTGAGCCTCTTGGCGGACAAGAAAATGAAGGTCTCCGAACTGCGCAAAACCTACCCCGATTACTGCATCTCCAAAAACAGAATAGACCTGACGCCCGAGATGGATGTGGACGCTATCCTCCGAAAAGCGAAAGAGGTCTTTAAGGACGAACGTATCAATGATATAGACGGTGTCAAGATTGACTTTAAGGACGGTTGGGTACACTTGAGGAAAAGCAACACGGAGCCTATTATCCGCGTTTACTCGGAAGCCGCGACCATGGACAAAGCCAATGCCCTTGCCCGCCAAGTGATGGAACGTGTGCTTTAAAGATGCACAGTATAGCACAGTATAGCAAGATGAATATTTTAATTACCAACGATGATGGATGGGGCTCGCAAGGTATATTAGCCCTAACGGATGTTATGCGGGCAATGGGGCATGTGACCGTTGTCGCTCCGGACAGTCCCCGCTCGGGGTTCAGCAACGCTATCACCTCAGAGGGGGTTATCACCCTTAAGCGTTTGACAGACAGCGAGAGGGAGGATGTGGATATTTATGTCACCAATGGCACTCCGAGCGACTGCGTCAAGTTAGCCATCAATGTGCTCTTCAAGGGCGACGATACTGCTATTAACCTCCTTGTCAGCGGTATCAACCATGGTTCCAATGCGTCAATCAATTCGATTTATTCCGGAACAATAGGTGCCTGTATGATCGGTGCGGAGCACAATATTCCCGCTATAGGTTTTTCGATAGATGATAATAACACCCCAACCGACTTGAGTTATTTCTTGCCGTATATTCGTCCGATTACGGAGGAGTTGTTATCGCGTGCATGGCACCCGACATTGTGCTATAATGTCAATGCTCCCACAGGGCGGATTGAGGGCATTCAGTGGACGCGGCAATGTTTAGGTCACTGGACGGATGAGATTGCGCCACGCGGAGAGACAGAGGACGGTACACTGTTGTTCGGGTTGGTAGGATACTATGTCAACGATGAACCGGAAGCAACGGATACCGACCGGTATGCGTTGCAGCACGGGTTCATCGCTATCCAACCCTGTACAACGGACAGAACCTTCTACCCCGCATTATGAGTTTCAAAGACCGCATAGATAAGTACTGGATAGGGATTCTCATAGGCCTGCTGCTCCCTGCCGTATTCGGACTGCTGTATATCAACGCCAATAATCTTTGGTACGCCCTGCAGACTTTCCGCTTCACGATGGGCTCTGTACTCAATAAACTGCTATTAGTGAGTGTTTTTCCGGACCTTGCACTGATTTTTGTGTTCTACTCAATCGACACTTGGCGCCTAAGCAAGGGGGTGCTCATCGGGGCGTTACCCTATGTTTTAGCCGCTATTGTGGTGAGCTTATAGGTGTATTGCCACTTAAAAATAGCAAAATCGACATTTTTTTGAGCAAATATTTGCACAAATCAAATAAATGTTGTAATTTTGCGGGCTTTTATGGAAAGAAAATGGACATTTGCCCTTCTACTGCTACTATCAGTGGCTGTTGGACAAGCTTGGGCAGACACATACACCGGGGTATTGGTTGATTCGGTCAGCAATGAACCTCTTCCTTTCGCCAACGTTGCTGTCGTGGGTACCACTCGTGGTACCTCTACGGATAACGATGGTGTTTTCACCATTAATGCCAATATGGGTGAGAAATTGGAGTTCAGTTACTTAGGCTACAATACCAAGACCATTAAACTCACCACGAAAGGGAAGGTCAGTGAGCAGACCGGCAGGCCTGTTTTGACCCTCCGCGTCAAGTTAGCCGAAACCGAGGGGGAACAACTGCAGGAGATCGTAGTAACCAAGCAGCGGTACAAGTACTCGAAGAAAAACAAAGCCGTTGACTTCGTGACCAATGCTATCCGTCTGCGCGACCAAAATGCCCTAACCAATGCCGACTATTATCAACGTACGGTTTATGAGCAAACCAAACTCGGCCTGACCAATGTCAAAATCAAAGAGGGCAATAAATCAACTGTCCAACAACTAATCCTGCAGTCTGACTCCAGTATCTTCAGTCAGCACCCCGTACTCTATTTCTCCAACACCGAGAAGAACATGGACCAACTCTACCGCCGCTCACCCCAGACCAACAAAACGATTGTCAATGGTATCAATAGGGTCAGTCTGGAAGACCAACTATTGGGCGAGGGAGCTACAGACCAGTTCACCAACCAGTTCTTCAAGGAAATCAATATCTACAGCCCCACTATTAACATTGCTTTTAAGGACTTTATCAGTCCGCTATCCAGTATCGCACCATCGTTCTATAAGTTCTTTATCCAAGACACGGTGACGGTGGATAGTTTGACCTGCGTCAGGATTGCTTTTGCACCGATGAACAATGCCCAGTTGGGTTTCATCGGGCATCTTGATATAGTAGACCCGAGCCTCATGAAGGATAGCACCGCAGCGTATACCGTCAAGCAGGTCGAGATGAATATCCACCAAGAAATAGCCATCAACTGGCTGGATAACCTGCGTATTACACAGAACTTCAACCTCAACGATGAGGGGATAATGGAACTGAGCAGTGAGCGGATTGCCGCAGAGTTCTATATCATCAAGGGCGTGAACGGCATTTATGCGGAGCGCAAAAGGGATATCTCAAAGTACATTTTCCACCAAAAGAACGATAGTATCATGCGCTCCATTGAAGGCGCGGAATTGGTGCTTCCGACGGCTGCAGACCAAGACTCTACCTTCTGGGCAGAACAGCGAGCCGAAACCGGCAATGCCAAGGATAGTCGTAATGTTGAAACACTCGTTAATGACCTCAAATCGAGTAGCGGAACAAGTACACTGCTCTATGTCATTGAAACCATTATCAAAGCCTACCTGAGAACCTCTAACCCCAGTTACTTCGATATCGGACCCATCTACACCTTTCTTGCCGGAGGGCAGATAGAGGGCTTTAGGCTGAAGTTCGCCGGAGAAACAACGGCGAATCTATGCCCGTATGTCTTCTTGTCTGGCTATGGGGCGTATGGCTTTGGAGACCACCGGTGGAAGTTCGGAGGGACGGCGGAGTTCTCGTTTAATAAAAAGACTTACCACCCCAGAGAGTGGCCTGTACATTCTATCACCCTCAATTATACCCGCGATACAAGGACGCTGGGTGAAGAGCCGAGATATACCGTGGTCGATAATATGTTCTATGCCATCAAGAGGATGGGTATTACCAATGTCATCTACTACGATAAAGCGCAGATAACCTACGAGTATGAGCACAGAAGCCACTTCTCGCTGAAACTCAATGCCTTCCAAGAATGGATGTATCCGTCGGATGACTTGGGCGGAACCATCTTCTTCCAAAAAGCCGATGGTACTCTTCTGCCGCTGCTCCACCACAACGAGGTAGGACTGACGCTTCGCTATGCGCCGAAAGAGACCTTTGTGCAAGGACGTATGTTCCGTTTCCCGACCAAGAACCCGCACCCGACCTTCTCTATTCAACATAGAGCCTCTTTCCAAGGACTGTTCGGCGCAGAATATGGCTATCAAGCAACTGAAGTGAGATATGCCCAGCACATCTTCTTCCCATCCTATGGGAGTATGGATATCTGGTTGAAAGCCGGGAAGATTTGGACAGGAGACTGCCCCTATCCCTACCTCTTCACACCGAACTCCAACACCTCTTTCACCGTTGTGAACGAATCTTTCTCGATGGTCAACCCCCTGGAGTTCCTTGCCGACCAATATGTCTCTCTGGACCTGATGTTCTACACCTACCTGCTCTTCAACTCCATCCCGTATGTCAAAAAGGCACACCTGCGGGAGGTTTTTGGGTTCAGCATGTACTGGGGACACCTCTCTAATAAGAACAACCCTACCTATAACAACAACTTACTTGCCTTCCCCGAATACTCCATGGCGATGCCTATGAATATGCCCTATATGGAGTTCAGTGTCGGTATCGCAAATATATTAAACTTAATACGTTTAGAATATGTACGCCGAATCAATTTCCTGGACAGCCCGTCCATCCAGCGCAACCCGATGGGCGCTAACGGAATACGATTCGTCTTTGATTTTGAGTTCTGATGAAACGCATTTTAGTATCTTACATTGAAGCCGGATTCGGGCACATCACGACCGCGAACTCAATCGCCGATGCAATTGACGCCCTCAATGACCCTGAGATTGAGGTCATCCGCAAATATGTCTTTGAGGATAGTCCCGAGTTGGATAAGATGGAACGCAAGTTCATCCATGATGTGAAGGTGGCAAATATCTTCCCTTGGCATAACTACATCCAAATGGCGGCCACACATATCTTCGGCATTCACAACTCGCTCCCATTTGTGGTCTCTACTGTGTACGGCCGGCTGCGCACAATCTATCTTAAGATGTTAGAAGAGATTCACCCCGATATCATCATTGACACACACTACTTAACATCCTTCCTCTCAACCCAATATAGGGATAGGGTGGACCCGCATGTCAAGGTCATCACCTATAACCCCGACAATAGCGTGCACAACTGGTGGAACATCCGTGTCAACAAGTTCATTGTCAACTGCGACCTCGCTTATGAAGATGCCATTAAGCACGACTTCAAGAAAGAGCAGTTACTGACCGTCCCCTTTGTCACACGAAAAGAGATTATGGATGTCCGGAAGGATAAGAACTATTACCGGCAAAAGTACGACCTACCCGAAGACCGTTTCACCGTCATGGTAGCAGCAGGAGGATATGGACGCTCCGGCATGAAACGCGTGGTGCATGCCCTGACCCATGTCAAGAGACCCATCACTATTATTGCTATCTGCGGCACCAATAAACGACTTTACAACCAACTGATGGAGAGACGGCATGTCATGCACTCCACGAGAATCGACATCCGACCCTATGAGTTTGTGAATAAGGTCTATGAACTCAACCGCGCGGCTGACCTCTTCCTCACCAAGGGCGGACCTAACGCCATGCTCGATAGCGTGCTGATGGGAGTGCCGTTCGGCGTCTTCTATTGCGCCTCTAATATCGAGTATATGTCTAATAGGCTCTTTACAAGAGAGTTGCACTGCGGACGATTCCTTCCGCAGTCCAAACAAATAGTCAAGTGGGTCGAAGAATGTGTGGACAACCCATCTATCCTGCAGCCCTATATAGATGCGACAAAAGAAGTCTACCGCCGCGGCAACGGTGCCGTGCAAATAGCACAATTCATTCAAGAAACTTGTCACAATGTATAATGGACGAACAAACTCAAAATAGTACGCAACAAAGCCAAGAGACTGTTGCCCAACGACTCAAACCATCCATGGTCATATGGCCTATCCTCTTTGGCTTGATAGGGGTCGGCATTATGCTCTGGCGCGAGATGCGGGGAGGAATGCCTGCCGAGCCCTTAACATTAGCTCCCCATTGGTGGTTATATGCCTTATTAGTAATCTTATGTATGTTCTGTAAAGATTACTCCGGCATGTACCGCTTACGGGTTATGGCGGGCGTTCCGCTCAACTTCCGCCAACTCTACCGCATCAGGATGCTCTATGAGTTTACATCCGCTGTAACGCCATCCGTCGCCGGTGGCTCGTCCTTAGAGGTGCTCTTTATTCACCGAGAGGGCATCAAAATCAGTCGGGCAACATCCATGACACTACTTGCGGTCTTCATGGACGAATTGCTCATGATCGTCCTCTTCCCGATACTGCTGCTCATCATTCCGTATAGCGATTTGTTCACCGCTGAAGGCTATTTCCAGTACGGCTTCTTGTGGGCGTTCATCATCGGATATGCTGTTAAGTTCGTGTGGGTGACGATATTGTTTATCGGGCTCTTTTTCAAACAGAAAGTGTTCACATGGCTGATTGGCGGGTTATCCTCCATTAAGTTCCTCAAGCGTTACCGTAAGCGGATGCTCACAACCGCCGTCGAGATTAAACAATGCGCCCAAGAGATACGACACCAGACGGCTTCTTATTGGATTAAGATGGCTTTCTCTACCATCGGTATCTGGAGCTTTAGATTTATGATAGCCAATATGGCAATCATGATCTTTAATTCCCTCAACGGCATGCAGAACCTCATCTGCTTTGCACGACAGTACATCCTCGGTATCGTTTGTACGATAGTGCCGACACCGGGAGGAAGCGGATTCGCAGAAGTTATGTTCGACGGCTTCCTCGGGGAGTTCATTAACCAACCTATGTCCGCGGTCGTTATTGCCTTCATCTGGCGACTCGCTACCTATTATTATTACCTCGTTGCCGGCGTGGTTATCCTGCCGCAATGGTTAGGCAAAAGTAAATTGTTTAAAAAATGACCCCCTCTGACATCCTGTTCTGCATCTTCAATTACCATGATGCCGCCAATGCGCAATTCCTCTATCACGAACTGCGACCGACCTTTCAGTGCCATATCATTGATGCCGATAGCGGCGAAAAACCCGACCCTTGTGGCGGCGATACTATCTATCTGCCCAATGTCTATTATAGTGGTATGATGCACCAAGCTATCACCATGGCAAAGGAGGGACACTATCCCTACCTCTTCTTCATCTGCTCGGATGTGAGGATGACAATAGAGAGTATTGATACCCTCAAGCATATCCTTTTGAGCGAAACGTTTGAAGGCGTGGGCGTTTATTCGCCGGCACATGCCGACGACTCCTATACATGGGTGGCGTGGTCCTATTCGAGAGGCACAAACAAGAGAAGGTCTGTCTCTTTTGCCGAAGGAATGATAGGGATGTATGCACAACGCGTGTATAACCAACTGGAACCGCTCAACCGTAATCCCCATGGCTGGGGATTAGACCTCGTTGCATGCTTCTATGCTCGGCACTGGGGTTTGCGTTGCGAGATAGATGACCGACTGACTATTACCCACCCCAAAGGGGATACCCGAAAGAACACCCTGGCGCGTACCGAAGCACGACAGTACCTCATGGGCTATCCCGAGGGACACGCTATCAGACGGTTTTGGGTGCGCTGCTCCATCCAAAATGCAACTATCCAACCCTTTATCCTACCGCATTCCTACCCAACCTACCTCCGCCTCTATCTACCTATCTACCGCTTCTTCCACCAGCGGTAAGAGGTGTCTTCCACCGCCACTAAACACCGCACGCCGATGGCTACAACCTATTTGCAGCTGTCAAACATATGTGATTCATATGTGATTCATATGTGATTCGTATGTGATTCATATGTTATTCAGCATACATCACCGATAGATTGACTAAACCTGTGACTAAGAGATTGCCCCGATAACTGCGATTTAGGTACAAAAAAACGCCTTGAGTAGGCGTTTTTTTGCTTTTTGTCGGGATGACAAGATTTGAACTTGCGACCTCCGGTCCCCCAGACCGTTGCGCTACCGGACTGCGCCACATCCCGTATTGAGCGTGCAAAAGTAGTGTTTTTTTTTGATATATCCAAATTTTTTTTTACTTTTTTTTCAAAAATGCTTGAAAAAAGTCCAGATATTGTTCTAAGGTGAAGTTAGAAGGCACTAATTGTGCGTTGGTTTCGGTAATCGGGATCATCTGTACTCCCATTTGTGCGAGTTGTGCGGTAAAGTCGGTATCGTTGGCTGTGAGGTCGATATACCACTGTGCTTCCTCGAGGGATTCGAATCCTTGTACGCGCAATGCGGCTCCATCTGCGAAGTCCGGCATTGGTCGCAGGTCGAAGTCCTTAATGAGGAACTGTGTGAAGTTGAAAAGTGCTGTTTGGTAGAGCAGGTTATTGAGGTCAGGTTGTGTGGGCATATAGAGGATGACATATGCCGATTCGTGTGTTTCGGTAGAGAGGGACACCGCCGAGAGTCCTACCCCCGACCCATCCCCCTGAAGGGCGGAGGGATTATTCTCTGCGCGCAGGTTATCCAAGTCTGAAGATAGGTCGCCTTGTTGTGCTTGCGCACCTTGTCCAATCATGGCAAGAAAGTCTTTGGCCATAGCGGAAAGAGAATGGTCGGGATAGCGTGCCACCAGGTCTTTCAGGTCTGCGACAAAGTCGTCTTGGTTCTGTGTTCGTGCCGTGGCTACAGCATTGAGGAAGAGGAAGTGTGGCATCAGGTCGGATGTATTGTCCTGTACCTCCATATAGTTTTTGTTTTGCCTGACGGCACTGAAGTCGGAGCGTCGATATGCCTCGTAGGTTGCCTCATAGAGGGAGTCGCTCTGATTGCGTTGCCGCAGGAGGTTGCGGTACTCTTCGGATGAAGTGTCTAACGATAGTAAGTGCCACATATAGTGCAGTTCATTGAGCCGTTTATCGCGCGGGAAACGCCGCGCCAATTCCTCTGTCATCGCTAATGCCTCGTTGATATCCTCGACTTTATCCTTATAGATAAATACCAGGTTATAGAGTGCGTCAGCAATCAGACTATCGGAAGTGGCTATGTCTGCCTCTGTTTTGGGTATTTGTTGGAGGTAGTATTGCGGATCGTGATTGTCAGTCACGAGGGGGGTACGGTGGAGTGAATCGACCTGCGTCATCAATGAATCTGCACTGCTCAAATCGCCATAAAGGCTCTCGTCCTCACTCTCCATAAGGGGCATGATAGCGGTTGCTGTTTTGATGGAGCGTCGCCAGTTGTCTTCCAGGGTACGATTGCCCCATTTTTGCCGGAAAGTCTGAGCGCCGGTCTTAATGAGTTGGGGGTTATAGAAGTACCAGTCGGTAGAGTTGCTCATGCCGAACATTCTTGATGTATTGACGGAGCGCGGGTCGCCATTGAGCTCGGCATCTCGTGCGGCTTGTGCCGCAGCGATAGAGTCGTTACGCTCCTGTTCTCGCTGTGCTTGCGCCAACTGCTCAGCGACCTTCAGTTGCTCTTCGGGAGTCAAGGTTGCGAGGTGCTGCAGAGAGTCTTGCAGGGTGACAACAGCATACTGGAGCACCAAATCGTCTAAGGCCTCTGCCCTGCGGGAAATACGGGGATAATCCTCGTCGGTGGAAGGAATGATTGTAGCTGCCTCGGTATAGCAAGGCTGTGCTTGCTGGTACTGTTTATTGTCATAGTAGATATCTCCGGCAGTGATGAGCACCAAGGCTTTGGCGGGCGAGGCAACGGTTGTGTTGTCGATAGCCTCCTTGTAGTAGGTGAGTGCTTTTGCCGTATCGCGTTGTGTGAGGTAGATATTTCCCATTGCGGTATAAATCTCGGTCAAGCGGTTCTTGTACTTAGCCTGCTTGGTCATGCCTTTCAGTTTCCTAATAGAACTTTTGCCGCTGAGTTCGGCAATCCGTATACGGGCATTAAAGTCCATATCGGGTGCGGGTGTCATTCGGATAACATGTTTATAGGCATTGACAGCCTCGGTTTTGTTGCCCTGTAGCTCATAGATTTGTCCCATCGCGTAGCGGAATCGTGGACGGTAGACCTTGCGGCGCTCAGCCGGCATGGCGATTTTGATGAAGGGCAGCGCCTCGTTGTAGTGGTGTGCTTTCATCATAACATCGGCATTGGCAGCAGAATACAGAGGAGCATGTTTACGGGAGAGGGCATCTATATTGGCACGGTGGAGGTAATCTTCTGCCTCGTACTGCCAACCCATTTCGGCGTGGGCGCGTGCAATCATCAATTGGGCACGGGTGGTCAACTCAGCGTCATAATCGAAGTGCCGCGTGATGTAGGTGAATGTGCCTATCGCCCCTAAGAAATCTCCCTTATAGAACTCGGCTTCGCCTAATCTGATCCACACATCCCCCATGGCAGGATTGAACTCCTCCTGTTGTAGCCATGCCCTATAGGCGGGGTCGGACCGGCGTTTTGGGTCCGGTTGTGGTTTAGCCTTGATAGAGTGGAGTTTAATGGCCTTGCGGCACTTCTCAATGGTTTTGTCCATTTGTGAGGTAGCGGCTTTGGCGGCATCATGGTCGGAAACGGGGTAAAGCGGCACGACATCCGTGAAATCGTCCGTGTGGGCTTTCTGAATAGCCTGTAAGCCGTCTATGTAGGCTACATTGCCGTTGTAGAAGATGTTGTAGCGCACCTTCATAGCATGGAAGCGCCTCGTTGCAGCTGTGTTCTTAGTCGTTGAGCACGACGTGCACATCAACCCGATGAGAAGTAGGCTTATGCCGAATAGAATATGTTGTAGTCGTTGCTTCATTTTATTGTAGCCCTTTGACATGGGATGGTGCCGCCTGAAAGTCCTTCAGGTAGAATGGCTCCAAATAGGCTAATTCCTTATTGTCCACCATCTTGTAGCGGTTGATGTAGGGACCTACTAAAGCCGCGTCGGGGTAAATGCCGTCGATAAACCTAAACCGCGGAGCGGTCAGTATCGGACGGCACTTGGCGGCACCGTTACCGAAGTAGTAAACGGGTTTATCGTCCGTAGGCAAGAGACGCATCACCTTCTCTTCCGAGTCAACCACCAGGGCGCAGGGCTCTGTTAGCCCGTAAACATTGGTGTACACCTCCATCCGACGGGCATCGCCCATCGGCAGGAAATAGGCATTGTCCTGCTCCTGCAGCACCTTAAGTGCCCCGAACGTCAGTAAGTCCAATGTAGGAACAGGGATGAGCGGCACTTGCAGTCCGTAGCACAGTCCTTTGGCAAAAGATGCGCCTATACGTAATCCCGTGTACGACCCCGGTCCGATAGAGAGTGCCACCGCCTCGGGCTGCGTAATGCCAAAGCGTGTAGAGGCGAGTTGTAGCAGTTCCTGAGCCATCTGAGGCAAGCGCGCTGCATGGTTACGCCCCTCCGTGTCCTGCAATGATGCCAGCACTTCCTCGTCCCGTAGCAGGGCGGCAGAGCACACCTCGGTGGTCGTATCAAGCGATAAAATAGTCATAAACCGCAAAATTTCGTGCAAAAGTACAACTTTTTTTGCAAATGTGCAAATAATTTCGTACTTTTGCGCCATAAAGTCCATATATTATGAAGAACATGGTCATTTTTACGGGTGCCGGCATCAGTAAAGAGAGCGGCCTAAGCACCTTTCGTGACTCCGACGGGTTGTGGAACAACTACTCCGTAGAGGAGATCTGTACCCATCAGGCTTGGGTTAGGGACCCTGAGAAATGTGTTCAATTCTACAATGAAATACGCAAGACCACGATGGCAGCGCAGCCTAATGCTGCCCACTTGGCACTGACACGCCTACAGCAAGCGATTCCCACCACCCATATAGTCACCCAGAACATTGACGATCTGCATGAGCGGGCGGGTTCTACGCACATCACGCATCTCCATGGTGAAATAATGAAACTGCGTTCTCAGAAGAGCGAGATTGCGACCGTACCCATTACCGGTTGGGAACAGCATTATGGCGATAAGCACCCTGACGGCTCACTGCTTAGGCCCTATGTGGTCTTCTTTGGGGAAGGGGTGCCGTATTTTGATGAAGCCTGCGGCATAGCCGCTCAGGCGGATGTGTTTGTGGTTATCGGTACGAGCCTCAATGTCTATCCTGCCGCCGGTTTGCTGCACTATGTGGCGCACGATGTCCCCATTTATGTGGTAGACCCGGGAGAACCTAAGTTAGGCGAATATGCGCAGCGCGTCACCTTTATTCAAGCTGTGGCAACCAAGGGAGTGCCACCTTTAGTAGACAAACTAATACAACTATATCATGAATAAACACATTACCGGAAGCTTTTTAGGTCTCCTTAGTATCGTAGGATTGGCACTGTCTATGAGCGGTTGCCGTAAACCCGTTCAAGTAAGTTCTTCGTCGGGCAATATCATTGTGATAGATAGCACCTTAGATGCTATTGCGGATAGTGAATACATTGCTTCTTTAGCCCCTCGTAAGGCGGAAGTAGAAGCCCTCATGGGCGAGGTTATCGGCGAATGTGCAGTAGACCTGACCGTTGACGAGCATGCTTGTGAGTTCCCTATGCTCAATTGGGCCAGTGACGCCTTGTTAGAAGAGGCGGTGAAGCACTACCCGGGACATGTCGATTGCAGTGTTGTTAACAAAGGCGGTATGCGTTGCGAGTGGAAGAAAGGACCCATCACGATAGGGAATGTCTTTGAGCTTATGCCCTTTGACAACCAATTAGTTGTGCTGACCTTGAGTGGTGAAGACCTGCTCGAACTGGGTCAAGTCTATATCAACGAAAATGGGCAGGGCTGCGGCGGTATGCGCATTTATGCTGAGGACGGACAATTAGTGGATGTCACTATTGCGACCGACCTCTCCGGTACCGATTGGGTGTCCGTAGATCCGTCTAAGACCTACCATGTTGCGACCAGCGATTACCTGAGTAAAGGGATGGACAAGCTCACCCCGCTCACCAACTACACCGAGATATGGAACGAGGGCCTGCTTATCCGCGACCTGTATATCGAGAATGTCCGTGCGCATAAGATTATTACCGCGATCGTAGACGGTCGGTCGGGGCTTGTTCAGTAAGGGGAAAGTTGAAAGGTGAAAGTATATGTTGATTTGCTGATGGGTGGGGAGGAGGGGAGCGAGTTAAGAGTTAAGAGTGGGCGTTAGCCCGCGATAAAGATGCACGGTATAGCAAAATTATACATCCTCTGACCAACAGGAACTGACCAACAGGAACTAACCAACAGGAACTGACCAACAGGAACTAACCAACAGGAACTAACCAACAGGAACTAATTAACAGGAACTAATTAACATTTATCAATAAACAACAACGATTATGGAGAAGATTATCACCATAGTGGCTGCCCTCATGGCGGTAGCCGGTGCAATGGCTTGCACCAATTTCGTAGTAGGCAAGAACGCTTCCGTGGACGGAAGCACATTCATCACCTATGCAGCAGATAGTTACAGTTTATATGGTTTTCTGCGGTTCCAACCTGCGGCCGACCATCCCGTCGGCACGATGCGTGCTATCCGTGATTGGGACACCGGTAAACCGTTAGGTGAGATACCCGAAGTGGCGCACACCTATTCGGTGGTCGGCAACACGAATGAGTACCAGGTGACCATCGGCGAGACAACCTACGGCGGTGTGGAAGCCCTGTGGGACACAATAGGTATAGACTACGGCAGTTTGATTTACATTGCCTTAGAGCGCAGTAAGACCGCTCGTGAGGCATTAGCCTGCATGGTAACGCTCGCTGAGACATACGGTTATGCCTCAGAGGGAGAATCGTTCTCTATCGGAGACCCTGATGAGGTATGGATCATGGACTTTATCGGTTGCGGGCCGGACAGTCGTAAGGCCGTTTGGGTTGCCGCCCGTGTGCCGGATGACTGTATATCCGGTCACGCTAACCAAGCACGCATACAGACTCTGCCCCTCAAGGGTGTTAAGAAGCAGAGGATCAGCAAGGACGGTAATCAGATGGAGGTGATGGTTTCTAAGGACGGCCAATGGATGTGGCACAAGGATGTGATCACTTGTGCAAGAGAAAAGGGTCTCTTCCAAGGCGAGGACAAGGACTTCTCCTTCCAGAAAGCCTATTGCCCCTACGATTTCAGCGGGTTGTATGCTTGTGAGGCACGCGTATGGAGTTTCTTTAGGCACTTCAGCGATGACATGGACCAATACCTCGATTATGTGACCGGTACGACCTTTCATGAGACGGAGGGTCGCTATGCCGGCGCGCCCATGCCGCTCTTCATTCGCCCCAATCATAAGGTGTCTGTACAAGAGCTAAGAGCCTGTATGCGGGACCAATATGAGGGCACACCCATTGATATTACGCAAGGTATTGCAGCTGGTCCGTGGCACAGCAAACTGCGTTATGGAGGATTGGTTTACAAACTAGATAGTACCGACTATTACTACCCTCGTCCCACGGCTACCCAACAGACCGGCTGGAGTTATGTCAGCCAGATGCGCGGTTATGCAGATGAGAAGGTTGGGGGGATCTTCTGGTTCGGCGTGGACGATGCCAATACAAGCCTCTATATGCCCATGTACAGCCGTATGCAGACGGTACCGCATTGCCTGAAGGAAGGTAACGGCGACCTATACACCTATAGTTCGACCAGTGCGTGGTGGACCTTCAATATCGTCGCTAACTGGACATATCCTAAGTACAGCCGCATTTATCCGGATGTGCAGAAGAAACAGCAGGAGTTAGAGCAACTCTTTGATAGCGAGATAGCCGATATTGACCGTCAAGCCGCGGGCATGTCTGATGCCGATGCGCGCGCCTTTCTCACCAAGTATAGTTGCGAAACGGCAACCAAGAGCGTGAAGGAGTGGAAGGAGCTCTGTATCTACCTGATGACCAAGTACCTGGACGGCGTGGAGCGGAAGGAGGAAGATGGTGTCTTCCTGCGCAATGCCTATGGCGAGCCGACCGGTCCTAACCGCGTCTCCTATCCCGAAGAATATCTCCGTATTATTGAACCTGAAACATTACATAAATAAAAGTTGAAAGTTGAAAGTTGAAAGTGCGCCCGAAGGGCTAAAGTGGAAAGTGGAAAGTGGAAAGTGGAAAGAAGTAATATAATGATGGAACCAAGAGAAGTAT
>FLNX01001632.1_pt1 | contig 103116 bp, 79 predicted proteins | sample 1140341 | NCBI WGS metagenome assembly FLNX01 (sample SAMEA3878208, study PRJEB12797) | bioreactor metagenome | biome: Moose rumen | place: Sweden | collected 2011-10
CGGTATTCTGGCTCAAACACGATGCGCCCTTGCAGCGAGCCGATGATGCCGCTCTGACGCGGAATGCCGAACTTGGTCGGGAAATCGGTTTCTATTCTTGCTATGACTTTCATTTTTTTTCTTGTTGGCAGGGGTTAACACCGTCAGCCCATTATCTTTCGTCCCTACGGGACTTAGCTTAGCACAAACTGCAAAGTGGAGCGGCTGCCTTGCTTCACTAAAATCTTTTTGTCCTTGATGAAATCGCTCTCCAAGCCCTCGCGGTAATGCCTAATCGTGAACAGTTGCAACCCTTCGTTGTACTTGATGCTGAAACTTTCTTTCAGGCAGGCCATCAGCTGCTTCAGCTTTGTCTTGTCGCTGTCGAAGCAAAACGAGAGCATCAGGGCGGAGGTCTGGATCATGTTGGCGTGGACGTTCAGGTCGGCGCAGGTGGCGAAGATGGTCGTCAGGTTGCGTTCGTCCATGAACGAATAGTCGCGGGGCGAGATGGAGACCAACGTTTGGTTGTCCTTGACGATGTATGACGGGATGCTTTCGTCGTTTTTGCGGTGGCTGCTGTCGATGAGCGTGGGTTCATGGTCGGGGTGGAGGAACGACTGCACCTTGAGCGTTATCCCCTTGTTTTGCAGCGGCTTGATGGTCTTGGGGTGGATGATGGTGGCACCATAGAAGGCCAATTCGATGGCTTCGGAGTAGGGGATGTGCGGCAGTTGGACCGTGTCGGCGAAGCGTTTCGGGTCGGCGTTGAGCAGGCCGTCCACGTCCTTCCAGATGGTGACTTCCTCGGCGTCGAGGCAGTTGGCGAAGATGGCGGCGGTGAAGTCGGAGCCTTCGCGCCCGAGGGTGACGCTGTGCTTGCCGTCGGGCGTGCCGCCGATGAAGCCCTGCGTGAGGCACACGAGGCCACGGATGTGCTCGTCGTTCAGCTTGCCGATGCGCAGCCGCGTCTCGTCCCAGTCGGGGTTGGCGGCGCGGAAGGTTGGCTCAATGTCTGTGATGACATATTTCCGTGCGTCGAGCCAGCGCGTGGGGATGTCGCACTTGTTGAGGTATTCGTGGATGATGCTGGTCGAAATCAGCTCGCCGTAGCTGACGGTCTGGTCGTATTGGTAGTCGTAGGGTTGGTCGGTCTGTTGCAGCTTCTCCCAAAGCTCGATGAACAGGGTGGCGATGCTCTCGCCGAAGGCGGGGTTGGCGTCTTCGCCAAAGAGGTCGTTGATGATGCCGTCGTGGTAGGCGATGACGTCTTGCAGGGCTTCCATGCCGAGGTTGCCGTCGTGTTCGCGGAAGTCGGCCAGAACCTTTTCCAACATGTTGGTCGTCTTGCCCATGGCGGAGACCACCAAAAGGATGTCTTCGTCCTTGTGTTGGCCGACGATATGCGCCAAGTTGCGCACCGCCTCGGCGTCCTTCACCGACGCCCCGCCGAATTTATGGATTTTTTGGATCATTGTCTTTGTCTTTTGAAGATGCAAAAGTAAAAAAGTTCCTGAAGACGTGACATTTTTCTCCCATAAATCACAAAAAGCACACTTTTTCTTCCCTCCATCCGAAAAATTCCCTATATTTGCACCGTCAACCAACGTGCAGCACATGACCGGACAGCGATATATCAGCCCAGAAATAGTCAATAGCAACGTAAAGCACTTCCGCGAAGGCAAGGAAGAAGGTTTGAGAGAAGGCATGGAAAAAGGCATGGAAAAAGGCATGGAAAAAGGCAAAGAGGAAGGCCTAAGAGAAGGTTTGGAAAAAGGTATCCTCCAAGTGGCCAAGAACATGAAAGCTGCTGGTATGCCTGTCGCATCCATAGCCAAAATGACTGGCTTGCCGGAAGAAGAAATTGAAAAACTATAATCCGTTACTATGACCATGCAGCGATATATCAGCCCAGAAATAGTCAATAGCAACGTAAAACATTTCCGCGAAGGCAAAGAGGAAGGGTTGAGAGAAGGCAAAGAGGAAGGCCTGAAGGAAGGCGAGCGGAAGAAATCGTTGGAGATAGCCCGCAAGCTGAAAGCCGCTGGCATGGCCGATGCCGTCATCATGGCCACAACAGGATTAAACGAAAACGAATTGAAAGCACTATAAACCAATAAAATACAAACAGAACGATGTAGAAAATAGAACATTGACATAAACAGAGCTGACGCTCTTATTCTCCTTCCTTGAAATCTGGAAAATTTCTTACCGAGAATAAGTTTTGCGGATAGTTCTCGCCCAAGGGCGAGGATTGATCCTGCTTATTTGGTAAAAGGTGTTTTCCAGAGCCTAAGGAAGAAATAAGCATTCAAAGGACAATTCCGCCCTGTTTCGTTTCTTGGAGTTTCCTTTCGGCTTGATGAGGATGAGCGTTTCAGACACAGCGGCTGAAAACTTAACCTAATTGTCAAACAATAAACGAATTAAAACAGAAAGGAACAAAACCATGAAAAAAATTTCCTAATCGCGATGCTTTTGGTTGCAGGAGTCACGCAACTAAAAGCAAATGACACAATTGTCGATGTGACTCAATGTTACAATGGCCAGCACTTTTACATCTGTCTCAACAGGTACGATGGTATAGCTATCCATATTCCAGAGACCTGTACAGACTACTGGTTTTGGTTGGACGGTGATGAGCCTCACACAGAGAACCCTGTCATAATAGTAGGATCTCAAGATGGATTTCATTATGTTGATTTCTATGGATGTGGGATTAACATTCAATTTTTTGTCCATTTCATCGAGCCCAACATCCCGAACTCAACAAGCACATCACTCTGGAAGCATCAAGGTTATCCTGTAGCCCTCGAATCCATCGGAGCTGACTCTCTTGAGATGTACGACTTCCACTGGAACACTGGCGCGACCACGCCGACCATTGAAGTCACTGCCCCAGGCACTTACACCTGCGACATCTCCGACCAGTGTGGCACCGCCACGCGAACCTTCATCGTTCGCGACAACGTGGAAATCGACTTGGCCACCTGCGACCTTGAGACGAACCTCAACCTCGTCATTTGGCCCACAACGCCCGCCCAAGCCGAGTATGTCAGCGAAGTTGAAGTGAAGCGCGACGGTCTCGTGGTCGGCACCGCACCTTACACGGACGGTCACTTCTTAGACAACATCGGAAGCGGCTCTGCATCTCGTACTTACACACTCACAGCCATCGCCACCGACGGCATGCCCTGCCCCATCACGAGCTATCCCAAGGAGACCATCCACATGGCCTACCTTACCGGCATCAACAACACCATCGAGGTCAACTGGAACGTCCCCACGGGCTACAACCTGATGGGCTACAACATCTGCGAATGGAACCCCGACGGCGACCTTTCCGTGATAGACTACGTCGGCGCCACCGTGACGAGCTACACCTGCCAAGAGAGCCAGTTCGACAACGGCTACATCGTCGTGCAAGGCGTGGAAGCCGGCAAGGACGGCGAGACGCGCCTCCTCTCCAACCGCAGCTACGACTTAGTGGGGCTCGGCGAACAGCACACGCAGGCCTTCAAGGTCTATCCGAACCCGACAAGCGGCTTCTTCACCGTGGAAGGCACGGGCACGCTGACCGTCATGAACACGCTCGGCCAGACCGTCCTCACCCGCGAAATCACCGGAAAGGAAAGCGTCGAGTTGCCGCGTGGGATGTGGTTTGTGAAGTTGGGCGAAACGACACGGAAAATCGTAGTGGATTGATTATTCTCACGCAGAAATCGCTGAATTATATGAAGCGCGAAGCACGGCCAAGATAGTGCCCGATAGGTTTCTGCGGATTCAGCGTGAGAGAAATTCACGTCAGGCAGGTTCTGCGTATTCAGCGAATTCTGCGTGAAACAAAACCAAATCCTCTTGCTGAAATCATACAGCAGGAGGATTTTTGTTGCCCCACAAATGCAATAAATTTATTAAATAGGAGTTATCAACCCAAATAACCACTATTTTTGCACACTTTTTGACGGGCCATCAAAGTCCTGAAAGGACGACCCGATGTCAACGGGCGATTTCAATCCCCGCCAATAGAGCAAGTCTCAAGCCAAGCCCCGTAGGGGCGACAGCCAATAAGCAGGTGACGTAAGTCCCTGCGCAATAACGACAAAACGACAAAAACAAGCATAAAATGATCGAAACTGACATTCGTGAACTGAACGAAAAAATCCAAAGGGAGAGCCAATTCCTCGACCTCATCAACCTCGAAATGAACAAGGTCATCGTGGGACAGAAACACATGACCGAACGCCTACTCATCGGCCTCTTGGCCAACGGACACATCCTCCTCGAAGGCGTTCCTGGCTTGGCCAAGACATTGGCCATCAAGTCGATGGCAAGTGCTATCGACGCCGACTTCGCCCGCATCCAATTCACCCCCGACCTGCTGCCCGCCGACCTCATTGGCACGCTGATCTACAGCCAGAAGAACGAGGAGTTTGTGGTGCGTCGCGGCCCCGTGTTCGCCAATTTCGTCCTCGCCGACGAAATCAACCGCTCGCCCGCCAAGGTGCAGAGCGCCCTGCTCGAAGCCATGCAGGAGCATCAGGTGACCATCGGCGAAGAGACGTTCCAACTGCCCGACCCGTTCTTGGTCATGGCCACACAAAACCCCATCGAGCAGGAAGGCACCTATCCGCTGCCCGAAGCCCAAGTGGACCGTTTCATGCTGAAGGTGGTCATCAACTACCCCAAGAAAGAGGAGGAGAAACTGATTCTGCGTCAGCAGATTGCAAGCACAGGAGCCAAAATCAACGCCGTGGTAAGGCCCGCCGACATCATCCGCGCCCGCGAGGTGTGCCGCGAGATTTACCTTGACGAGAAGATCGAGAACTACATCACCGACATTGTCTTTGCTTCGCGTTATCCGAGCGACTACAAACTGAAAAAGTTCGCCAACATGATCAGCTACGGCGGTTCGCCTCGTGCCACCATCAACTTGGCGTTGGCGGCCAAGGCCTATGCCTTCATCAAGCACCGTGGCTACGTCATCCCCGAAGACATCCGCGCCGTGGCCCCCGACGTGCTGCGCCACCGTATCGGCTTGACCTACGAGGCTGAGGCAGAGAACATCACCACCGAAGAAATCATCAACGAGATTTTGAATACTGTTGAAGTCCCGTAATTAGTTGAGAGTTGAGAGTTTAGAGTTTAGAGTTGTAGGGCTGTCACACGGTGGCAGCCGCACATTCGAGATAACCAATGGAATCAACAGAAATATTCAAAAAGGTCAGAAAGATCGAAATCAAGACGCGGGGCTTGTCGAACCACATCTTCTCGGGGCAGTACCACAGTGCCTTCAAGGGGCGTGGCATGACCTTCAGCGAGGTGCGCGAGTACGAGTATGGCGACGACATCCGCAACATCGACTGGAACGTCACCGCCCGCTTCAACCGGCCTTTCGTCAAGATTTTCGAGGAAGAGCGCGAGATGACCGTGATGCTGCTCATCGACGTGTCGGGCTCCAACGACTTTGGCTCGCAAACCCAGTCGAAGCGCGACCTGACTGCCGAATTGGCAGCGGTCTTGGCGTTTTCTGCCATCCAGAACAACGACAAGGTGGGCGTGATTTTCTTCTCCAGCAAGGTCGAGAAGTTTATCCCGCCCAAGAAAGGCAGCTCGCACATCCTTCGCATCATCCGCGAAATCGTTGACTTCGAGCCTGTTGAGCGCGGCACCGACATTGGCGAGGGCTTGCGTTTCCTGACCTCGGCCATCAAGCGGCGCACCACGGCCTTCCTCATCTCCGACTTCATGACGGACAGCAGTTTCGAGAAGGAGATGCAGATTGCCGCCAACAAGCACGACCTCGTTGCGCTGCGCATCACCGACCGCCGCGAGATGGACATCCCCAAGGTGGGCTTGGTGAAGTTCCGCGACTCGGAAACGGGCAAGGAACGCTGGGTTGACACCTCAAGTCGCGCCTGGCATGACGCCTATCAGCAGATGATTCACTACAAATCGGCGGAACTGAACCGCGAGTTCACCAAACACGGCATCGACAACGCGCTGATTTACACCGATGAAGACTATGTGAAGCCCATGATGCAACTCTTCAAGAAAAGGGAGGCGAGAAGATGAAAAGATATGTTTTGTTTGTGCTGGCAATGGTTGCTTTTGCTTTTGGCCTCAATGCCCAAAACGTGGAGGTGGAAGGCAAGGTGGAAAGCCAAGATGTGCAAGTCGGCAAGCCTTTTACGCTCGATTTGAGCCTCAAGGTGCCCTACGGCTGGTTCGTGGAATGGAACGATTTCAAGGAAGAGGCCCTTTCCGAGCAAATCGACATCCTAAAACGCGGTAACGTGGAGCGCACCGCCGATGCGGATAGCAATGTCATTGTACATCAACAGCTTACCTTGATGACCTTCGACACGGGACAAATCCAGTTGCCCGCCGTCGGCCTGACCTACGCCCGCTCGTTCGACGATCCGATGCGCCAGCAAGCCTTTACGGAACCCATTGATTTATACGCAACTACGATGGTCGTTGACACCTTGCAGCCCTACAAGCCCATCGTGGAGCCGATGGCCGCGCCTGTCCAGATGAAGGAGGTCTTCCCGTGGATCTTGGCGGTCTTGCTCCTTGTGTTGGTCGGCTTGGGCGTTTGGTTCATCGTGAAACGCCGCAAGGTGCGCGTCGATGAAAACGGCAACGTCGTCAAGGGACCTGTCATCCCGCCTTACGACAAGGCCGTGGGCGACTTGGAGAACCTGAAGCAGCAGAAGCTGTGGCAGAGCGGCAAGGTGAAGGAGTATTTCTCCTCGCTCACCGACATCGCCCGCGAGTACATCGAAGGGCAGTTTGGCGTGAATGCCGTCGAGATGACCACCGACGACATCTTGGACGAAATCAAGCCCTTGCATTTCTCGACGGAGGCTTACAACAAACTGAAAAACACGATGGAAGTCGCTGATTTGGTGAAGTTTGCAAAATACTCGGCCTCCAATTTGGAGAGCGACACGGCCATGAGCGACATGACCGATTTCGTCAACGAGAGTTATGCGCATTATCAAGACATGAAGGCCAAGGAAGCGGCCACGCAAGCTGTGAATAAGGGAAAGGAGGACGTGAAAGATGCTTGAAAACATTGAATTTGCGAATCCCAAGTTGCTGTGGCTCTTGCTGTTGGTGCCTTTGGCCATCGCATGGTATGTGTTGCGCCACAAGAAGCAGGAGGCCTCGGTGAGTTTCTCCGACACGAGCGGCTTCGTCAAGTTGCCGAAGAGTTGGAGGGCTTATATGCGTCATTTGCTTTTCGCCTTGAAGATGGCGGCTTTGGCCTTGCTTATCGTGGCTTTGGCGCGACCGCAAAGCTCATCGACCAACTCGACCTCCAACATCGAAGGCATCGACATCGTGATGGCGATGGACGTTTCCGGCTCCATGCTGGCCCGCGACCTCAAGCCCGATCGCCTCACCGCTGCCAAGAACGTGGCTTCCGACTTTGTGAAAGACCGCCCCGGCGACCGCATGGGCTTGGTCATCTTCTCGGGCGAGTCGTTCACGCAGGTGCCGCTGACCACCGACCACGGCGTGATGCTCAACATGCTTGCCGAGATGAAAAACGGACTCATCGACGACGGCACCGCCATCGGCGACGGCTTGGCCACGGCCATCAGCCGGCTCAAGGACAGCGAAGCCATCTCCAAGGTCGTGATTCTGCTCACCGATGGTCTCAACAACGCCGGTTCCGTCGATCCTTACACGGCGGGCGAAATGGCCAAACTCTATGGTATCCGCGTCTATACCATCGGCGTAGGAAGCTATGGCACAGCGCCTTATCCAGTGCAAACGCCTTTCGGGACGCAGATCCAGCAGATGAAGGTCGAAATCGACGAGAAGCTGTTGGCTTCCATCGCGGGAATGACGGGCGGCAAGTATTTCCGCGCCACTTCCAACCAGAAGTTGGACGAGGTGTATCAGGAAATCGACAAGTTGGAACGCTCCAAGATTGAGGTGACGGAGTTTCGCCGCCTCCACGAGGAGTTCTACCCCCTCGCGGCATGGGCCTTGGCCTTGCTGCTGCTTGAGTTTTTGTTGCGTAAAACCGTTTTCAGAACCTTAACTGATTGAAGCTATGGAAAACGTATTGCGATTTGAACACCCAGAATACCTTTACGGACTGATAATCATTCCGTTATTGGTCATCATCTATATTTTGTTCCGCATCGGGCAGCGGAAGCGTTTCGAGCGTTTCGCCCAAATCGGGATGCGCGACCAATTGGCGCCGAGCTATTCCAACCGTCGCGCCAACTTCAAGTTCGTCGTCTTCCTGCTCATGGTCTCCTGCATCATCTTGGCTTTGGCCAACTTGCAGAGTGGCAGCAAGATGGAGGAGGTGAAACGCGAAGGCATCGACCTCTACTTGGCCGTCGATGTGTCCAACTCGATGAATGCCGAGGACATCGTTCCGAGCCGTCTCGAACGCTCGAAGCAGGCCATCAACAAGCTCATCAGCGACATGAAAGGCGACCGCATCGGTGTCATCGTCTTTGCCGACAAAGCCTTCGTGCAACTGCCCATCACCACCGACTATTCGGCGGCTCGGATGTTCCTTTCGACCATCAACACGAGCCTCGTGGCCTCGCAAGGAACGGCCATTGCCGAAGCCATCAATCTGGCGCTCAAGTCGTTCCCCGACGAGACGCACAGCCGTGCCATCGTCATCATTTCCGACGGCGAGGACCACGAGAATGACGCGGCGGTGAAGGCGGCGCAAGAGGCGGCCAAGCAAGGCGTACACATCTATACCATCGGCATGGGTCTCGCCGACGGCGCCCCGATTCCGGAATACAACCAATACGGCCATCAGGTTGGCTACCGTAAGGACCGCAACGGCAATACCATCATCACCCGACTCGACGAGCAGATGTTGCAAAAGATAGCGGCTGCTGGCAATGGCATTTATGTCCGCGCCAGCAACTCCAACGTGGGCTTGGGGAAGATCTACGACGACATCAACAAGCTTGACAAGACCGAAATCGACGCCAAGGTCTTCACCGACTACGAGGACCAGTTCCAGTGGTTCGTGGCAGCTGCCATCGTCCTTCTGCTCATCGAGATTTTCGTTTCGTCGGGCAAGAAAGGGTGGGAGAGAAGGTTTAACATTTTTGAGAAGAAAGCATGAAAACGTTTTGTAAATATCTGACAACCATTGTTTTGTTGTTTGCTTTCGCATCTGCTTCGGCGCAGACCGACGAAAAGCTGATACGGAAAGGCAACCGCCAATATCGCAAGTCGAACTATACGGAGGCGGAGGTCAATTACAAGAAGGCACTCGAAGCGAGGCCTAACAACGCCAAGGCGCAGTTCAACCTCGGCGACGCGCTTTTCGCCCAACAGAACTACGACGCGGCTTACGAAGCCTTCCAGAAAGCGGTGGAGATGTCGCCCGACGCCAAGTTGAAGTCGAACGCGGTCTTCAACATGGGCAACTGCCTGTTGGCGCAGGACAGGTTCTACGACGCCTTCAATATATACAAGGTGTCGCTGAAACTGAATCCTGAGAACGAGAACGCGCTTTACAACCTCGAATATTGCCGCGCCCACCTTGTCAAGAGCCGTGTTTGGGTGCATCCCAACATCGCCAACGGCTCGGTGGAAGCGAGCGAGGAAGAGGCTTTCAACGGGCAGCGCGTCACGCTTTCCTCGAAGGCCGACGAGGGCTATGCCTTGGTGTCGTATAGCGTCACGCAGGCGGGCAACAGTTCGGTGAACGTCGAGGTGAGCGGCAACAGCTTCGTCATGCCCAAGTTCGATGTGCTCGTTTCGGCGGAGTTCAAGAAGGCGCACAAGATCGAAATCGAGAAGAACATCAAGAACGGCACGGTGCAGGCCGACAAGCAGAAAGCCGTCGAAGGCCAGCAAGTGGTGCTGAAAGGCATCGGCGAGGACGGCTATGTGGTCGATAGGTTCACCGTTTACAAGACAGGAAGCCGCAACGACACAATCCAAGTCAGCGACACGGTGTTCCAAATGCCCGACTTCGACGTGATGGTGACGGCCTCGTTCCGTACCGCGTTGAAAGTCAGCATCGACAGCGTCGCCAACGGCACGATTTCCGTGACCGACAGTTTGGTGAAGCCGGGCGACAACATCGCCGTCATCGTGAAGCCCGACAAAGGCTTCCAGTTGGGCGACCTGCGCGTGGTCAGCGACCGCGATGCCACTGAATCGGCCCCCGTCAGCGACGACAATCTCTTCCAGATGCTCGACAGCGATGTGACGGTGAAAGCCAACTTCGTGGAAGCTACTGACTATTACAAGGTTGAGGCCGACACAACGCTGAAAGGAGGCCATGTCCTCCTCGACCAAACCGAGGCCACGCGCCGCGAGACGGTGAAACTCGACAACGCGCCCGAGCCGGGCTACCAGTTCAAGGAATATGTCATCCATCAGGTGGGCGACACCGCCGTGAAGGTGCAGCCTTTGGGCAACTTCTTCACCATGCCCGACTTCGACGTGGAGGTGTCGGCGGTATTCGAGAAGAGCGAAGGTCAGGACCAGCAGCAACAGCAGCAGGACCAAGAACAGCAGCAAGACCAGCAAGACCAACAAGAGCAGCAACAACAGCAAGATCAGCAAAGTCAAGACCAACAGCAGCAACAGCAACAGCAGCAGAGTCAGGAGATGTCGAAGGAAGACGCGCAACGTATGTTGGATGCCCTTGAAAACCAAGAGAAAAAGACCATGGAAAAGGTCAATGAACAGAAAGTAAGACAACAACCCAAGAAGAAGAGTGATAAGGACTGGTAGTTTAGAGTTTAGAGTTTAGAGTTTAGAGTTTAGCCCCGTAGGGGCGACAGATTTTAGGCAGGCGGTGTAAACCCCTGCCGACAATAATAGGTAAACGACAAATTATGTATTTTTGCATCGTAAAAATTTGAATAAATGAAGAGGATATTCAGCGTATTGTTATTGATGGCATTCGTCATACCCATCGCAGCATGGGCGCAAGACGACCCCAAACTGACGGTCTCCGCCAAGAAGCAAGTCGTAGTGGGCGAGCGTTTCCAGGTGGTGTTTGAGGCCAACGCCGAAGGCAAGAACTTCCAAGCGCCGTCTTTTGAGGGTTTCACCGTGGTGGGCGGCCCCTTCACCTCGACGAGCTCGAGCTTCTCGATGGTCAACGGCTCCATGACGCACACGGTCAAGTGTACCTACACCTTTGCCTTGCAAGCCTACAAGGAGGGCACGTTCCATGTGGGCGCGGCCTCGCTGACGGTCAAGGGCAACAAGGTCAGCAGCGAGCCTTTCGACATCCAAGTGCTCCCCGACGACGGCAGCCATGCAGCGCCATCGGGCGGCGGCAACTCGGACGCAAACCAAGGGCAAAGTCAAGGCAGCAGCGACCCGCAAGTGAGCGGCAAGGACTTGTTCCTCAAGGTGATACCTTCCAAGAAATCGGCCTACGTCGGTGAACAGGTCGTGCTGACCTACAAGCTCTACACCAAGGTGCCCGTGTCGTCGTTGTCGGTGGAAAAGATGCCGTCCTATGCGGGATTTTGGACGAAAGACGTCTCCGACAACAACGGCGGCAGCTTGCGCCAGACTTCTGAATACGTCAACGGAATCGAATACACCGTGGCCGAAATCCAGAAGGTCATTGTGGTGCCACAGCGCAGCGGCAAGCTCACCATCGACCCGATGACGATAGAATGCATCGCGCAGATTCGCACGGAAAGCAACCGTCGGCCAAGCAACGACCCGTTCGACATCTTCTTCAACGACCCGTTCTTCAACCGCAACGTCGCCAATGTGCAGAAGGAGCTGTCAACCAACACGCTCACCATTGACGTGAAGAACCTGCCTGCCGACCAAAAGCCCGACTCGTTTGCTGGTGCCGTGGGCAACTACAACTTCAAGTCGGACATCGACAAGACCGAACTCAAGACCAACGAGGCCTTCACCCTCACGCTTACCGTTTCGGGCACGGGCAACATTGAGCTTTTGCAAATGCCCGAGCCTTCGTTCCCGCCCGATTTCGAGGTGTATGACCCCAAGATTTCCACCTCGACGAACACGACCGCCCAAGGGCTTTCGGGAACGAAAAAGGCCGAGTATCTGGTCATTCCGCGTCGGGCGGGCAACTTCAACCTCTCGCCGGTGGAGTTTTCGTTCTTCAACCCGGCCACAAACGCCTATTCCACCTTGCGTTCCGAGCCCTACGCCATCCATGTCGAGAAAGGCGCGGGCGGCGAGTCGGAAGGCGGCGTGTATGCCTCCAACCAAGAGGACATCAAGTATTTGGGCAGCGACATACGCCATATCATGACCGGCAAGGTCCAACTGAAGCCTCGACATTCGGCTTTCTTTGGCACGGCGGCCTATTTCGTGGCACTGCTCGTCATGTTGCTGGCTTTCTTCGTCATGCTGATGCTTTCGAAGAAACGCGAGCAAGACAAGCAGGACACCTTGGCCAACCGCAACAAGAAAGCCACCAAAGTGGCCCGTGGCCGTCTCAAGAAAGCCGAGCAATACCTGAAGGTGAAAGACCAAGACAAGTTCTACGTCGAGATGTCGCAGGCCTTGTGGGGCTACATCGCCGACAAGCTCGGCATCGAGCGTTCCAAGCTCTCGATGGACACCGTCAGCGAGGCCATGAAGGAAAAGAAAGTGCCCGACGACTTGACGCAGCAGTTCATCGACACGCTGAACAGTTGCGAGTTCGCCCGCTTCGCCCCGGGGAGCGCCGAGGAAAAGATGGACGACCTTTACAAGAAAGGCATCGAAGTGATTACCAAAGCCGAGAAAGTGTTGTAAACAAGAAAGGAGAGATTGAGATGAAACGATACACCTTATTAATATTGTCTGTCATTTGGGCCTTTTCGTTGGAGACACACGCCCAAGAGCAAGCCAACCAGTGGTTTGAACAGGCCAATGCCGCCTACAACGCGGGCCGATACGACTCTGCCATGATGATGTATGAACAAGTGCTTCGGGCGGAACTGGAATCGGTGCCGCTCTATTACAACATGGGCAACACCTATTACAAGATGCGCGAGTATCCCATGGCCATCTATTGCTACGAGAAGGCCCTGAAGCTCGACCCGGGCAACGACGACGTGAAGACCAACCTCGCCATCGCCAACCTCGCCATCGTCGATAAGATCGAGGAGGTGCCGCAGTCGTTCATCGCGAAAGGCTGGCAGCGCCTGAAGGCCATGCTTTCGGGCGATCAATGGGCGGTTTTGTCGCTCGTGGCGTTTGCCTTGATGCTTGCATCAGCCTATTTGTTCCTGCGTTCAAGGCGCATGGGGCTTCGCAAGTTGGGGTTCTTTGCCGGAATCGTCCTTTTGCTTGTCGTGGCGCTTTCGGTGGTTTTCGCCTCGCAGCAGAAGCAAGCCTCGTTGAAAGAAGACCATGCCATCGTGATGACCCCCACCGTGACGGTGAAAAGCTCGCCAAACGAAGAGAGCGTTGACCTGTTTGTGCTTCACGAGGGGACGAAGGTAACCCTTCTCGACCAAGCCGACGGGTGGAACAAAGTCAGGATTGGCAACGGCAGCGTGGGATGGCTCCAAGCCGAAACCATGCTCCCGTTCTGACCGATTTTCGGGGCAAAAAGAGGAAATTTCAGAAAAAATTCAATTTTTTTGCCCCTTTTTGTAATTTCTTTGAGAGAATGTCCTATATTTGCAGACCATAATTTCATTAGAATGGTGTATAACCTAAAATAGAATCGCCTATCAAACAGATAGTTAATCAAATTATAGTGATATGAAAAAGAGATTTTTACCCTTCAGTTTACTACTGGTAATCATGATCTTAGGTCAGTCGATCAGCATCGCTGACAATGGCGGACACTATGTCCCGCGCACTCAAGGAACGACTTCTTCCGAACAATTCATGAGCGAATTGCGTGCCAATCAACACACAGGCTTGATTGACCCCGCATGGATGGTCAAAGCCGCTCAGGGCCAAACCGCAAGAGGCGCTTCCGATGACCCGCTCTATTGGCTCACCATGGGTCCTGACAACATGGGCGGACAGACCACCGCTATCGTTTACGACAACACTCCGAACCAGCATGGCAACCCCAACGGCGTGGTTTATATTGGCTCGAAGGGCGGCGGCGTTTACAAAACCTACAACCACGGCATCACATGGCACCAAGTTGGCAACCAAGACCTTATGGTGAGTTGCATGGTGCAAGACGCCGACGGAACCATCTATGTCGGTACGGGCGACGGCAATTCAGCGGTCAGCTACAACGGCCTTGATGAGCAAGGTTATGACAACAGCTTCGTCGGCAGTGGCATCTACAAAATCCAAAATGATGAGGTTTCGGTCATCGCCAGTACCGTTCCTTCCGCTAACGATGTCACGACTTGGAGCTTCGTCAACGACCTGGCCATAATGGGTGACGCACTCTTGGCCGCCACCGATGACGGCTTGATGTGTTCCTACGACAAGGGCGACACGTGGACCAATGTCCTTGAAGGCGAATGCGTTGAAGTGAAAGCCGCCGACGACTACATCGTTGTTTCTTGCGGTGGCATGATTTATGTCGGCACAATCGACGAACTTGTGTGCCATTCCGCTACAAGCGTCCAGAACGGCGAAGGCGACACCATCCTTGCCATCCCGAAGGCCAACGGCTTGCTCGACATTGCCATCTCACCCTCCGACCCCAACACGATTTACGCAGCTGCCATCCATACCACCGGTTCGCATTCCGGCGTTTATGTTTCCTATGACAGAGGCGAGAATTGGTTCCTTGTGCTCTCATCGGTCAGCAGCAGCGTGGGCCACGACCTCTATGCCGGCTATGGCTATTATAACCACGGCATCGTTGTCGATCCGAGCAACAACGGAAAGCTTTATGTGTTGGGCTACAACTTGTGGTCGCTTGAGAGACCTGCCAGCGGTCACGGACAGTTCATCGCCCGCAAGCTCACTGACGGCTCCAGCCATTATTATTACCTCTCCACCTACCTGCATGTCGGTCTTCACAGCATGGTGTTCGATCCCAACAACGCCAACGAATGCTACATCGGTACTGACGGCGGCATCTATAAGGCCACTATCAACAGCAACGGCATCTCGTTCAGCAACTGCAACAGAAACTATATCACGTCTCGCATGACCAACGTGGCCATGTCGGGAAGCACCAAACGCATCATCGCCTCCGGCCTCGACCATGGCATCGTGTTGATTAAAGGTGAAGAAGGCACGAATACCGAAGGCCATGGTGAATGGATCAATCCCTCGGGCTACAACATGGGAATGTTCGACGATGCCGCCCAAGGAGGCCCAAGCGCCATCTCGTTGATCAATCCGAATACCATCTTCGTCACTTACAAGAACGGCAACCTCAACCGCTCGGAAACCGCTGGTGAGGACTGGGTGTCAACCAACTTCACCTCTTCCGACATCTCCTTGTCGTCGGTGTTCCGCACCCCGATCCTTTTGTTCGAAAACTTCGACGACCCGAACAGCGTCGAGACGGTGTGGTACAAGAACACCACCGACGCCGCGATTCCTTCCGGTACGGAGATCCAAGTCATGAGCAACAACAACTATCCTTTCAACTACACCTTGAATGCTCCTCTTGCCGCGAGAGATTCCATCGAAGTGCATGACCCCATCTCTTCGAAGCTTTATGTGGGTTGCACCAACGTGATCTACATGACGAACATCCCGCTGCTTTTCGCCAAGGAAACGGTTTGGTATTCGGTTTCCACGAAGACCCTTGGCTTCCAAGGCGACCCGCTCAGCATGGCCATCTCCGCCGATGGCGACAACCTCTTCGTCGGCACAAAGACTGGCGGCTTGTATCGCCTTTCCAACCTGAACACCGTGGTGGACAGCCTCTCGGCCTCCAATACGGACACGATCAACTTCAAGGTGGTCACCACTCCCATCGAAATAGAGAGCAACGGGCAATGCATTACTTCCATCGCCGTTGACCCGCGTGATGCCAACAAAGTCGTTGTCACTTTGGGCAACTATGGCAATGAAACCTATGTGTATTATTCGACCAACGCCCTCTCCGATGAGCCCACCTTTGTTTCGAAACAAGCCAACCTGCCCAAGATGCCGGTCTATTCTTCGGTGATTGAAATGACCACAGGCCATGTCATTCTGGGTACGGAACGTGGTATCTATCGCGCCAAGAACATCAACAACGCCGATTGGGTCGCTGATGGTGAGATGCTTGGCGAGGTTCCGGTGATGGAATTGAAGCAACAGCTTGTCTATCAAGAAGATCGCTACGTTGTTTTGGCCAGCCCTGAAGACACGATCGTGGAACTTTATCCTGGTGTCAAGAATACGGGAGTCATCTATGCCGCCACCTATGGCAGAGGCACTTTCCGTTGCGAGAACTACAAGCTGCATTCTGAAGTTGATGTTCCTGAGAACAACATTGTCACGGTCGATAATTCCGTCAACATCTTCCCGAACCCCGCTTCCACGCAAGCAACGGTGAAATTCGAGACCTCTGGCGATGTCAACGTCAGCTATCAAGTTTACGACTTGGTGGGCCGTTTGGTGATGAACCAAAACTTGGGTCGCTTGACCGAAGGCTCCCATGAAATCAACTTGAACACGAGCGAACTCAGCACTGGCTCCTACATCCTGCGTCTCAACCAGGGTGCCAATAGCTCAAGCACGAAGTTCCTTGTGTATTGATTGACAGTTTTTTGAGACAAAGCGGAGGGCATGCGTCCTCCGCTTTTTTTATAGAACAGACAAGGTTTTCTGAAATTATGACAATCAAAGAAATTCAAGACGGAATCGTAGAAGACTTCTCGATGTTTGACGATTGGATGGATCGTTATGCCATGCTCATCGAGATGGGGAAGGAGTGCCCGGCAATCGAGGAAAGATACAAGGATGAGGCACACCTCATCAACGGGTGTCAGTCGCGGGTTTGGTTGAATGCCGAACTCAGTGACGGCAAGGTGTATTATTCAGCCGATAGCGACGCCGTCATCACCAAAGGCATCGTCAACCTGCTCATCAAGGTGTTTTCGGGCCAGACACCTGCCGACATCCTTGCCGCCGACCTTTCGTTTCTGGACGAAATCGGGCTGAAGGAGCACCTCTCGCCCACACGCTCCAACGGCCTTTTGGCCATGCTGAAGCAAATGCTGCTTTACGCCGAAGCTTTCAAAATCAAGGAGGAAGAGATATGAACACGGAGGAAACCAACGCTTTGCGAGAGACTGTGATATCGGTTTTGAAAACCGTTTATGACCCGGAGATACCGTTGGATATTTGGACGTTGCACCTGATTTACGGCGTGGAAGTTGACGCTGAAGGCAACGTGAAAATCATCATGACGGTGACCGCTCCGAATTGTCCGGTGGCTGAGACGCTTCCTGCCGAGGTGCGCACCAAGGTGGAGGCCATCATGGGCGTGCGAAAGGTTGATGTGGAGCTTACATTCGACCCCGTTTGGAGCATCGACATGCTCTCCGACGAAGTCAAGGCCGACTTGGGCTTGGACGGCGACTACAATTATTCCGCCGCCGACTTCCTGTATTAGTTTGCAGTTAACAGCCAACTGTCAACTGCCAACTGTTATCTGCCAACTGCTAACTGACAACCGCCAAAAGGTCTTTTGCCATGCCAAGGAACATCAGCGCGACGGCGTTGAAGTCCATGTTGAGGTCTTTGCTAAGCCCCGCTCTGTCCTTGAAGATGGCCACGTTGAACCATTGCAGGCACTGGAAGGCGCGGTGGAAATAGAGGCGTTGCAGTTCGTCGTTGGTAGGCTTGTGGCCGACGTAGGCTTCGAGTAGCGAGAGCGCCTTGTCGAAGCCCGCGTTGCCGTAGCAGGCAATGTCGTAGAAGGGGTCGTTCATGCCGGCAAACTCCCAGTCGAGCACATACAGCTTCTCGCCGCTGATGACGAGGTTGGTAGGCTGGTAGTCGCAGTGGCAGGGCACTTTGGGCACGTTGTTTTGTATGGCGCGGAGGCCTTCGAGCCTTTTGCGGAGGTCGAGGTATTCCTGCGGGAAGGAGAAGCCCTTCTCGGTGCAATAACCCTCGTATTGGCTTAGGCGACCAAAGGCATCATAGTCCTTGAAAACTATGCCGCTGCCGTGGATTTTCTTCAGCGCGGCCACCGACATTGCGTTGTACGACACCACGTCGGTGGTGCTCATGATGGTGCCTTCCACGTATTCGGCCAATTTCTCGCCCGAGCGGATTTCCACATATTCCGTGATGTTGTTCAGTCCCAGTTGGTTCACTTTCTGGATGTTGGCCCACTCTTCCTCGCGGTCCACAAACCTTTCGGCATATTTTCCAGGCACACGGTAGGTGTATTTTTTTCCTTGGCATTCAACGACATAGGTGTAGTTGCTCATGCCACCTTCGAGGCGCATGACGATGCGTGCCCCCGAGCTTGATGAAGGGTGTGCATGAAGCAAGGCGTTGACCCTGAAAACGATATATTCTTCAATCTTCATTTCTCGTAGGATTTTGGTGCGCAAAGATACACATATTTCCATGACAAGTGCAATAAAACAAGAAATTGGATTTTATTTCCAAAAGAGAGGGGGTCGTAAGCAAAAATGTTGTACCTTTGCAGCGGCAAAAGGGGATTTAGCTCATCTGGTAGAGCGTCAGGTTCGCAATCTGAAGGTGGCCGGTTCGAGTCCGGTAATCTCCACAGGGACAAGAAAAAGCTGCCGAGGTTTCAGCAGCTTTTTTCTTTGTTTTCATGACGCTCTTTCGGAAAAATCAGTAACTTTGCATGGAAAAGCACACCGACAAGATGAGAACAAACACGAAATGGATTTGGATTGTGGCTTTGTTGATGGCTGCGCCAATAGCGGAGGCGCAATTGGTGTCGCCCGTCGATTTTATGCGCTTGAATCCATATCAGACGAACAGGAACGTGGCCACCGAGTTGCCCTATGACTGCTATTTTTCCCCTGGAATCGGCAACTTCGCGATGGATATGCAGTATTCGCATTTAGGCATTCGCGACCTTTTCAAGATGCGATCCTTCGACCTGAAAAGCCTCTTGGACGTCATGGAGGACGAGAACGGCTTTTCGATTGACTTGAACCATAATCTGCAAAGCTTTGGCATCAGGGTGGGTGACGGTATCCTTAGCCTTAACCACAACTATCGGGTCAGGGGGAACGCGAGTTTCAATTACTGCTTGTTTAAGTTGCTGGCCTACGGTAACATGGCGTTTCTCGGTGAAGATAATCCTGCCACTGTGTATCTTGACTTGGATACGCAGGCGTTTCACGAGTATGCCCTTGGTTATCAGCTGAATGTCGTCGATCGCCTTTCGCTTGGCATCAGGGCCAAGCTGTTGTTTGGCATCGCCGACCTTTCCACCGATGCGTTCGGGATGATGCTCTACACCGACCCCGAAAGTTATGCCTTGTATGTCCAGGAAGACATTGGGCTTCGCTTTTCTTTGCCGCGCAAGTTCCAACTTGAAGATGGCTCGCTGACGGCCCAAGGGCCTTTTGGCCTATCCGATTTTTATCACAATCGGGGCTTCGGCTTCGACTTGGCGGTTGGTTTCCACATCAACGACCGATTCAGTATGACGATGGCTGTCAACGACTTGGGCCATATCAGGTGGTACGAGAACAACATGGAGATTTCAGGTGTCATCAGCGACGACGGGCAGTATTGCGAGGAAGGCACGCTCGTTTTCCAAGGTTTTGACGCCGACAAGTTCAAACAATTCTTTTCCGACAAAGCGTATCGGAAGGCCGTGATGGACACGTTGAACGAATGTTTTGATCTGCACACCTCGGTCATCGGCGACTATACCACAAAGCTTCCAACCAACTTTTTGCTGAGGGGCAGCTTCGACCTTAACGAGCAAAACCGCTTCGTCGCCCAATTCCAAGGTTGCTTTACGGGCAATGGTTTTCGTCCGGCCATGACCTTGGCCTACAACGGCTGCTTTTTCGACAAGATCGACCTTTGCGGCACTTACACGATAACGAAAGGCAGCCTGGCCAATCTCGGTTTCGGGTTGGGCTTCAAGTTTGGGGCGTTTCAGATGTATGCGGCCTCCAGCAATTGGTTGAACCTCAGCATTGGAGGCACCACGGTGAGGAATTATCAGGCGGGCATCGTCTTTTCCTTGGGTCAGGCTGAGAAACGCGGTTTCGGCGGAAGAAGTCCGATTTACATGGATTGACGGCTTATTGCTCGCAAACCAAGACGATGTTTTCGTAGTTTAGGCGCACCTTCAGCCATCGCAAGATGCGGTCGTGGAGTTCGTCGTCAATGGGCGTGCTGCTGCTGACGAAGGCCACAATCTGTTCGGCTTCAGACCCTTGGGCATCTACGCTTGAACCTTGTGTCAGGCTGAGTTTGGTGATGTCGGGGTATTGCGCAAACAGTTCCTTCGAAATCGCCTCGACGGGAATCTCCTTGTTTTTGTATTCGGACAGCATTCCTTCCAGTATGTTGATGCTGTCGTTCAGCCGTTTGATTTGCAAGTCGGTGTGTTCATAGATGCCTTTCACGATTTCGGCTTCCGAAAGCTCTTGGCGCATGCTGGTGGCGTCTTCGTGGAAGATGATTTGGCTGCGCGTGATGCCGTACTCTTCTGCCTCCTTGTAAAGTTTCTCCTTGGCCTCGGTGGTCAGGGTTTCGCCGGCGAGAAACAGCTCAAGCGTGGGCGACTTGCGCGAGTAGGTGGCCTTGTGGTCGTAGATGAAGCACTTGCCCATGTTCTTGTTTTCGGCGACGAGCTTTTCGGCATGGATGTTGAAGTTGTTCTCCTTGATGACGCTGACAGCCGTGATGATGCTGGGCACGATGACGATGAGCAGGATGATGTAAACCGCCGCTTTGGGCAGGCGCGTTTTCGTCTCGCTCGTGGCCTCGACGATGGGGAAACGGAAGTATTTCACTGCGGCGAAGGTGGCCAAGGCGATGAAGACGCTGTTGATGAGGAAGAGATAGAGCGCGCCAAAGATGACGGAGCCTTTCCAGATCGAGATGCCGTAGCCCACGGTACAGAGCGGCGGCATGAGCGCTGTGGCGATGGCAACGCCCGAAATCACTGTGCCCTTGTCCTTGCGCGAGGTCTCGATGATGCCCGCCAAGCCGCCAAAGAGGGCGATGAGCACGTCGTAGATGGTGGGACGGGTGCGCGCCAACAGCTCCGAGGGGTTGGCTAAACTCAAAGGACTGAGTATGAAGAAGATAGCTGAAGCCAAGATGCTGATGACCACCATTACGCCGAAGTTTTTCAACGAGTTTTTCACCAAATCGTTGTCCTCAGTGCCCAAGCCTAAGCCGAAGCCCAAGATGGGACCCATCACGGGCGAAACCAACATGGCGCCGATGATGACGGGGATGGAGTTGACGTTGAGGCCCACCGAGGCGATGATAATGGCGCAGGCCAAGATGAACACGTTGGTGCCACGGAAGGCGATGTTCTTGCGGATGGAGGTGCTGGCGTTCTCGTAGTCGATCTCGTCGGAGAGGTGGATGAGCGATTTCAGGTATTGTAGCACTCGTTGGAAGAAGTTTTTCATGGTTGCTTGTGTTTGTTCGTTTTGAAAATAAATGCAAAGGAAAACAAAAAATCTGAATTGCGCAAGTGCGCTTCAATGAAACCGTTGAAATCATCGCCTGAAAAAGCTTCTGACGGCAATCAGCATGGGGAAGATCTCGACGCGACCCAAGAGCATGATGAGCATGGCGACAACTTTTTGGAAACCAAGAAAACCGGCGTAGTTGCCCATCGACCCGACGTCGCCGAAGCCAGGCCCTACGCTGCCCATGCAGGCGATGGCCGCCGAAAGCGAGGTCTTGAAGTCCATGCTGACGGCAAAGACGACGGTGCCCATGGCGATGATGACGAGGTAGGTGCCCATGAAGGCCAAGATGGAGCTGAGGTTCGCTTCCGTTTTCAGTTGCCCGTCAAGCTTGGTCTGGTTGACGTTGTTGGCCCCGATGAGCGACCTGACCATGCTCTTGATGCTCTTGACGACGATGACGAAACGGTCCATCTTCATGCCGCCCGAGGTGGATCCTGAACAGCCGCAAACCAAGGAGCAAAGCATCAGTATGCCGATGCTGCCCGAAGGCCAGAGGTTGGTGTCGGCGGTGGCGAAACCCGTCGTCGTCGATAGCGAGCAAACCTGGAATGCCGCCATGCGCAACGCCTTCGCGAAAGTGGGATAATAGCCGTTGAAGTAAAGGTTGGCCGCGACGATGAGCGTGGCTGCCACAACCAATGCCAAAAACCACCTGACGACTTGCGTGTTGAAGAGGTTCTTGCGGGTGCGCTTGTCGGGCCACACCGTCGAGAACATGAGGCTGAAGTTGGTGGCACCCATCAGCATGGCGGCGATGAGGATGACTTCCACGGCCACGTTGTTGTAGAAGCCCACGCTGAGGTTCTTGGCGCAAAAGCCGCAGGTGCTGCAAGCCGACATGGCCAAGGTGACGGCATCGAACCAAGGCATTTTGGTGAGGCGCAAGGCAAGGCCGGTGGCCGTGGTGATGATGAGGTAAACGGCAATCATGCGGTAGGCAAACTGCCGCTTGCGGCCTCCGTAATAGGATTTGGCCAAGTCCGAAAGCTCGACGCTGGCCAACACGGAGTGCCTGTCCTGTTGGGCCGGGATGACCAAGGAGATGAGGGTGACGATGCCAATGCCCCCAATCCAGGCCGTCGCGATGCGCCAAAACTGCAAGCCTTTCGGCAAGGCCTCGATGTCGTTGAGAATTGATGCGCCCGTGGTGGTGAACCCCGAGACGCTTTCGAAAAAGGCGTTGACGGGCGTAAACTCGCCGCCGAACATCAGGAACGGGATGGCACCGAAGGCACAGGCGGCCATCCAACACCCCGTGACGATGCAAAAGCCCTCTTCCAAGCCCATTTTCTCTTGCGGTTTCGTGGCGATGATGGCGAAAAACCCGCTGAGGAAGGTGACCATGGCGGCAAACAGCAGCGGCGTGAGGCTGTCGTCTTGACGGTTGCGGTAGGCGATGAACGCCGAGACGAACATGAGCAAGGCGATTCCCGTCAGGGAGAAGCCCGCATAGCGTAAAGTGGTATTCCATTTTTTCATAGGCCGAATGTTTTTAGTCATGGCGGCAAAAATATTCCGGCTTTTTGTATCGGTCAATACAATAATGTCTATCTTTGCATTGACAAAATCAATAAAGATGACCTTACAACAGTTGGAATACATCATTGCCGTTGAGAAATACGGCTATTTCGTGGACGCCGCCGAAGCCTGCGGCGTGACGCAGTCCACGTTGAGCCTGATGGTGAAGAAACTGGAAGAGGAGTTGGACGTTAAGATCTTCAACCGCGACACGCATCCCGTGACCACCACCGAAGTGGGGAAGAGCGTGATTTCGGAGGCCAAGCTGATGGCCTTCCATGCCCGCCAGATCAAGGAACTGACCACCATCGAGCGCGAACTCAGCACCGGCGACCTGAGCATTGCCCTCACCGCCACCGTGGCGCCCATCCTGATGGCGGGAATGTTCAAGTACCTGACGCTTTACCACCCCGACATCAGGCTGCGCATGGAAGAAATGATCTCGACCACCATTGCTGCCAAGCTGAAGAAAGCTGAAATCGACATGGGCATCCTGAACTATCCCGTCAACGACCCTGATTTGTTGGAGATTCCGTTGTACCACGAGCGTTTTTTGGCCTATGTGTCGCCCAAGGAAAATACGATGTTGCAGGTCGAGAGCTTCGAGATGGAAGAGCTGATGGACAAGCCTTTGTGGATGATGAAGGACGGCATACGCCTGTTTGACCGCTCGATGCTGCGGTCGAGCGAGCCTTTGTCGTACGAGAAGATGTATGAGGGCGGGCGCGTCATCATCCTGATCCAGATCGTGAACGAGAACGGCGGCATCACCATCGTGCCCGAGACCCACGCTAAGCTGATGAGCGAGGCGGTGAGGGCCAACCTGCGCCCCATCGTCAACCCCGAGCCTCAACGCACCATTGGCCTCGCCTTCAGGAAGGACTTCATCCACGAGAGGATGATGAACATCGTCGTCAAGGCCATCAAGACGCTCATCCCGAAGGAGATGCTCGACGGCATGATCCGCACCGAATATTTGCGGCTATAGCACGGCAGCCACGGCCTCGGCGATCTGTTCCAGCCAAAGCCGGTCGGTCGCGTCGAAAGTGGCCAAACGCTCGCTGTCGATGTCGAGCACGCCGACCACTTCACCTTTATTAATAAGCGGCACCACGATTTCGCTTTTCGATTCCGAGCTGCACGCGATGTGGCCAGGGAACTGCTCCACATCAGCAACGACGATGGTTCTCCGTTCTTTCCATGCCGTGCCGCAAACGCCCTTGCCGAAGCCGATGCGAGTGCAGGCCACAGGTCCTTGAAACGGCCCGAGCACCAATTGGTCGCTGCTGACGCGGTAGAAGCCCGTCCACCAGAAGCGGAACGCCTCGTGAATCAGCGCGGCCACGTTGGCCATGTTCGCCACGGCGTCGCTTTCGTCTTTCACTATCGCCTTCACTTGGGCGAGGAGGAGTTTGTAGGTTTCGGTTTTGTCCATATTTGTTTGTGTTTTAGCCCCCACACTGCGCTGCGCTTGTGTGGGGTTAATAAAAGTGTCGTCCCTTCGGGACGGGGCAAGTCCCGCAGTCCCGCGTCAATATAGGAATCCGAACATCCAAAGCGGGATGCGGTTGCCGTAGCCCACTTCGGTCTCGTCGATGGCCAAGAAGCTGTTCGGGATGTCCTTGATTTGGTCGAATTTCTTGTTGCTCCCCCCGACTTCAAACAGGCTCGTGCCGTTGAGGAGGAAGTCGCCTTTCTTCGGCATGGTGAGGGTGGCCACCGCCGAGGCTTGGTTGGCGAAGAAGGTCTCCCTGACGGTGCCGATTTCGCTTCTCACAGCCAAGGCCCGCATCAGGTTGGTGTTGTTGAGCAGGATCTTCTCCGGCGTGACGATGTGCTTGTAGTCCTTGACGTTTTCGGTCAGCAGCATGATGAGTTCGGCGCGGTCGAGGGCGTAGAGCATCTTGAGACAAAGCTCACGGCTGGTGTCCAACTGCACGGTCAGCTTGTTGATGTTGGGCATCAGCGGCAGGTTTTGCGCAATCAGCATGAGCAGCACCTTCGTCTTCCTGACGGTGCTGTAGGTCACCTCCTCGACGGCGGGCAAGTCGGTGTCAATCACCAAGTTGGCGACTTCGGCGAGTTGCAGCAGGTAGTCTTTCTTCGCGTCCTTGTAGAAAGGATAGTAGCCGTTCTCCAAATAGTCGGAGAAGTGTTTCAGCATCTTGGCCTTTTGGAACAGGTCGAAAGCGATTTCGACGTGCCGCTTTAGCAGGTCGTCCAAAGCGATGGGCGCGGTGGACAGAATGCCTTCAAACTCCATGTATTCGCGCAGCGACAGGCCGTGCAGCGTGTAAAGCGTCTGCCGGCGCGACAAATCGACTTTCGAGTTGTCGATTTCGAGCATCGAACTGCCGGTGTAAACGATGTAAAGGTCGCTGTAGGTGTCGTACAGGTTCTTGATGCTGATGCTCCAGTCGGGGTATTTGTGGACCTCGTCGAGAAACAGGTGGGTCACGCCGTGGGCGTATTCGTAGGCCACCAACTCCTCCAAGGTGTGCGCCTTGAACCACAGATTGTCCAACGAGACGTACAAAGCCTCGCTTTTTTTCGGGAAATGCTCCTTGATGTGTTGCAGCATGAGCGTGGTTTTCCCCACACCTCTTGAGCCTTTAATGCCGATGAGTCGCGTCTCCCAGTTGATTTTGTCGTAGAGGTAGCGCTTGAATTTCAGGTTGGTAGCCGAAAGCCTCATGTAGTAAGCGTCGGTGATGGGTTTTACGATGTCGTCTTCCATGGTTTTCTGTATTTTGACGCTGCAAAGGTACAAATAATCAAGTTTACATCTTCGAAAATTTCAAAAAAATCGCATTTCCATCTGCGAAAATCAGTACAAAAATCAAGTTTCCATCTGCGAAAATCAGTGCATAAATCAAGTTTCCATCTGCGAATTTTAAATCTTCAAATCTTTGAATTTTAAATTTTGAATTTTGAATCTTAAATCTTTAGTATCTTTGCACCCCATTCCAAAACCGAACGAAAAACATATCGATAAACTCAATAACCATGAAGAAAGATATTCCCGTACTGCTGCTCACCGGCTATCTTGGTAGCGGCAAGACCACCTTGGTCAACAAGATATTGAACAACCGCAAGGGCATCAAGTTCGCCGTGATTGTCAACGACATAGGCGAGGTGAACATCGATGCCGACCTCATCGAAAAAGGCGGTGTGGTTGGTCAAAAAGATGATAGTTTGGTTGCCTTGCAGAATGGCTGCATCTGCTGCACCTTGAAGATGGACCTGATCCAGCAACTGCACGAAATCATCGTCATGCAGAAGTTCGATTACATCGTCATCGAGGCCAGCGGCATCTGCGAGCCAGAGCCGATTGCGCAGACGATTTGCTCCATGCCCGAGATGGCCTGGCAGCTCACCAAGGACGGCCTGCCCGTCTTGGACTGCATCGTGACCGTGGTCGATGCGCTGCGGATGCAGAGCGAGTTCGGCTGCGGCGACGATTTGATGAAGAAGAACTTGGCCGAGGACGACTTGGAAAGCCTTGTCATCCAGCAGATTGAGTTCTGCAACATCATCCTGCTCAACAAAGCCTCCGAGGTCACGCCCGAGGAATTAGGCCGCGTGAAGAGCATTGTCCGCGCCTTGCAGCCTACCGCCGAAATCATCGAGTGCGACTACGGCGAGGTGGATTTCGACAAGATCCTGAACACCCACATGTTCGATTTCGACAAGGTGGCCACCTCCGCCACATGGATCAAGGAAGTGGAAGGCACCGTGGAGGAAGAGCACCATCACGACGACGATGACGAACACGAGCATCATCACCATCACGACGATGACGATGATGACGATGAACACGAACATGGCCATCACCATCATCACCACGACCACGAGGGCGGCGAGGTGGAGGAATACGGCATCGGTACCTTCGTGTATTACCGTCGCGAGCCGTTCAACATGGCGCGTTTCGACGAGTTTGTGGCACGCAAGATGCCGAAGAACGTCATCCGCGTGAAGGGCATCTGCTACTTCAAGAACGAGATGGACAACTGCTACATCTTCGAGCAGGCGGGCAAGCAGGTCTCGCTCCGCGATGCCGGCCTGTGGTTCGCCACCATGCCCGCCAACGAGCTGGCCATGATGATGGACCGCGAGCCCACCCTCCGCCGCGACTGGGACGACACCTACGGCGACCGTATGCAGAAACTCGTCTTCATCGGACAGCACTTGGATAAGGATGCCTTGGTGAAGGAGTTGGATGCCTGCCTGACGAGGTGATGGTTTCGTCACAAAACCTACAAAACTCGCAAAACATTATTTATTGCCAAGCTCAACATAAGGGTCCTCAAGGTATTTGACAAACTCTCCGTTCTCGAAGTAGGCGTACTTGTACCAGTTGATGTCTTTGGTGGCGTTGTAGGTTTCTTCGCCTAACAAGTCGATGTAAAACCGCTTTTCAAGTTTGTGGCACACATCTGTCTTGTAGTACTTCTCATCAGCGATAAACAATGGGTAGGAGAGGACTTGGTTCTGTGTGAACGCATCGTGGAAATAATCCGCCACGGCAAACAAAGTGATGCCGTTTTTGTCGCAAAGTGTTTGGATGGTGCTCAAGGCTAAACAAGCCTCTGAGGAGCAATGAGGAGACCATTGATATACAATGACTTTTGGATGTTCTTGAACCATCTTTTGCATTTGTTTCCCGTTGATGGCATAGATTCTTCCGTCGTTTTTCAGGGACAAAAGTTCGTCGTCTGGAGTGAACCAGACCACTTTGCTTTGTTGCTCTGGTGTCAAGTCTCGTGAGAAATGGTTCCGATAGCCTATAATGACGCACCCTTGGTTGACAAGGAGCAATAGGAGGATAGAGAGGGAGCAAAGCCTGTTTTTCATTTTTTTTGTTTTAGTCGGACAAAAATACAAATAATTAGGTCTGTTTTGCTGAAAATGCTGTTTTTGTGTCAAAAATCACTATCTTTGACCCTTCAAAACGGCAATTCACTATGGAACAACTCATTCAAACGATAAGCGGCTATGTGTGGAGTCCTGCGTTGGTCGCGATATGCCTCTTGGCGGGGCTTTATTTCTCCATCGGCACGCGCTTCGTGCAGGTGCGGCGTTTCGGCGAGATGGCGCGGCTGCTTTTCTCCACCGACAAGTCGCAGAAGACGGGCATCACCTCGTTTCAGGCGTTCTCGATGGCGCTATCGGGGCGCGTGGGCACGGGCAACATCGTGGGCGTGGCCACGGCCATCGGCTACGGCGGTCCGGGAGCCATCGTCTGGATGTGGATCATCGCCTTCTTGGGCGCGGGTTCGGCCTTCTCCGAGGCGACACTGGCGCAAATCTACAAGGAAGAACACAAGGGACAGTTCCGTGGCGGACCGGCCTATTATATCGAGAAAGGCTTGAAATGCAAGTGGTTGGCGGTGTTTTTTGCCGCCATCTCGGTGCTGGCTTGCGGCTGGTTTCTGCCGCCGGTGCAGAGCAACGGCATCGCCATCTCGTTTGCCAACACGTTCCACGTCAATCCCGCCGTGGTGGGTGCCGTCGTCGCCTTGCTCATCGGCTTGGTGGTGATGGGTGGCGTGAACCGCATCGCGAAGGTGGCGCAAGTGGTGGCTCCGTTCATGGCCTTGCTCTATGTGTTGCTCTCGCTCGTCGTGTTGGCCTTCCACATCCGCGAGGTGCCGGGCGTGTTCATGGACATGATTCGCAGTGCGTTTGGCATGAACCAGGCCTTGGGCGGCATCTTGGGCAGCACCATCGCGTGGGGCGTGAAGCGCGGCATCTACAGCAACGAGGCCGGACAGGGCACGGGAGCCATCGTGGCGGGCGCGGCCAAGGTGTCGCATCCCGTCAAGCAGGGCTTGGTGCAGGCGTTTTCGGTCTATATCGACACCCTGTTGGTTTGCACCGCCACCGCCGTGATGATCTTGGCCTGCAAGACCTACAACGTCTTCGATGCCTCGGGCAACTTGCTCATCGCCGCCGAGGGCGTTCAGTTGGGTGCGCCCGACGTGAGCTACACCTCCGCCGCCTTGGGCACGCTGATAGGGGCCAACTGGGGCGGCGTCATCGTGTCGATTGCCCTGTTTTTCTTTGCCTTCACGACGATTATGGCCTACTACTATTACGCCGAGACCAACCTCGTCTATCTCTTCGGCAAGGGCCGCAAGGAGCATGTGCTGATTTGGGTGCTGCGCATCGGCACGGTGGCGATGGTCTTCGTCGGGTCGCTGTATGAGGCACGGACGATTTGGGACCTCGGCGACTCGGGCGTGGGTGCCATGGCGTGGGTCAACATCATCGCGATTTTGTTGCTGTCGCCCAAGGCATTCAAGGCGTTGAAATCATACGAACGCCAGAAGAAAGAAGGCAAGGAACCCGTCTTCGACCCGAAGGAAATCGGGATTGAAGGGGCGGAGTTTTGGGATTCGCGTCACGCGGAATAGGTACTCATCTCCCGCAACAACTCCAACGCCTGCGTCACCGTACTCACCTCTTTCACAACGAGTTGCAGCTTGTCGTTCACCTCTTTCACGGCGGTGCGCTTCGGGTGGGTGATGATGTATTGCATCACGCGCTGGTAGGCGCCGCTCTCGTAGTATTTCGACTGCTGGTTGCTGACGAAATAGGCCGTCATGTTGTGGTGGCGCAGCACGATTTTCTCGAAGCCCAAGTCCTTGGCGATCCAGCGCAGGCGCACGGTGTTCAGCAAGTCGTTGACCTGCTTGGGAATCGGGCCGAAGCGGTCGATGAGGTGGTCGGTGAACTTCATCAGGCTTTCCTCGGTCTTGGTGCGGTCGAGTTCGCTGTAGAGGCTGACGCGCTCTTGCGTCGAGTTGATGTAGTCCGACGGGAAGCGCACCTCCATGTCGGTCTCGATGGTGCAGTCCGCGACGTAGGATTTCTCTTTTTCCTTCTCGAAAATATCCTGAAACTCAGTCTCTTTCAGTTCAAGGATGGCTTCGTCGAGGATCTTGTGGTAGGTCTCGAAGCCGATGTCGTTGATGAAGCCGCTCTGTTCGGCGCCAAGCAGGTTGCCCGCGCCACGGATGTCCAAGTCGCGCATGGCGATGTTGATGCCTTCGCCAAGGTCGGAGAACTCCTCCAAGGCACGGAGGCGTTTCTGTGCTTCTTGGGTCAGCGTATTCAGCGGCGGCGTCAAGAGGTAGCAGAAGGCCTTTTTGTTGGAGCGACCCACGCGCCCGCGCAACTGGTGCAGGTCGCTGAGCCCGTAGCGGTGGGCGTCGTTGACGAAGATGGTGTTGGCGTTGGGGATGTCTAAGCCCGATTCGACGATGGTGGTGCAAAGCAGCACGTCGTAGTCGCCGTTGATGAAATCGAGCATGATCTTCTCCAACTTCGCGCCTTCCATCTGGCCGTGGGCGACGGCGATGCGCACGCCCGGCACGTATTTCAGGATGAAATCGTGTACGTCCATGATGTTCTGGATGCGGTTGTGGATGAAGAACACCTGACCGTTGCGGGCAATCTCGAACTGGATGGCGTCGCGGATAAGCTCGCCGTCGAAGCCGCGAAGCTCGGTCTGCACGGGATAGCGGTTGGGCGGCGGCGTGGTGATGACGCTCAGGTCGCGGGCACCCATCATCGAGAATTGCAGGGTGCGCGGGATGGGCGTGGCGGTCAGCGTGAGCGTATCGACGTTGGCCTTCATCGCCTTCAGCTTCTCTTTCACGGCCACGCCAAACTTTTGTTCCTCGTCGATGACGAGCAATCCCAAGTCCTTGAACTTCACATCTTTTCCCGTGAGGCGGTGTGTCCCGATGATGATGTCGATTTCGCCCTTTTCGAGTTTCTTCAGGATTTCGGCCTGTTGCTTCGTCGTCTTGAAACGGTTGAGGTATTCGATGGTGACGGGGAAGCCGTCGAAACGCTCGCTGAAGGTGTGGTAATGCTGCAAGGCGAGGACGGTCGTTGGCACGAGCACCGCCACTTGCTTCGAGTCGCAGCAGGCTTTGAAGGCGGCACGCATCGCGACTTCGGTCTTGCCAAAGCCGACGTCGCCGCACACGAGGCGGTCCATCGGGTTGTCGCTTTCCATGTCGCGCTTCACGTCGTTGGTGGCTTTCAGCTGGTCGGGGGTGTCCTCGTAGATGAACGACGCCTCGAGTTCGGTTTGCAGGTAGTTGTCGGGCGAGAACTTGAATCCCGGCGTGCGTTTGCGCTCGGCGTAGAGCTTGATGAGTTCGCGGGCGATGTCCTTGACCTTGCTCTTCGTCTTGGTTTTCAGTCGGTTCCATGCGCCCGAGCCGAGGGTGCTGAGGTGGGGTTCGGTGCCGTCCTTGCTGCTGTATTTGGCGATGCGGTGCAGCGAGTGGATGCTCACATAAAGCAGGTCTCCGTTGTTGTAAATCAGGCGGATGGCCTCTTGGGGCTTGCCGTTGTTCTCGATGGTCTCCAAGCCGTCGAAACGCCCGATGCCGTGGTCGATGTGGGTGACGTAATCGCCCGGTTTCAGCTCGTAGAGGTCTTTCAGCGTGATGGCTTGCTTGGTCGAGAAGTTGTCGCGCAGGTGGAAGCGGTGGTAACGCTCGAAGATCTGGTGGTCGGTGTAGCAGCACACCTTCAAGTCCTCGTCGATGAAGCCGCCGTGGATGGCGATGGTCTCAGTCTCGAAGTCGCGGTGGTCTTCGTCGTTATGGTTGATGTCGTTCAGGATGGCCTGAATGCGAGAGAGTTGCTTGCTGCTTTCGGAAAACACGATGACGCGGTAGCCTTCTTCCTTGTGCGCGTTGATGTCGTCGATGAGCAGGTTGAAGTTCTTGCTGAAAATCGGTTGTGATTTCGTATGGAAGTTGACAGTTGTAGGGCTGTCACACTGTGGCAGCCGTACATTCGATTGTCCAGTTATCAATTTGCTGGAAGCGCCAAACTCGACCGTGGGGTGTTTTATTAGGCTCGAAAGCAACTCGTCGGATTTGCTAAACAACAGACTGGGTTTCAACGCCTTGACTTCCTCTTGCTCGGCCTGCATCTTCTCGAAGTTCTCGATGGCGCGGTCGTATTCCTTGTCAACCTGCGTGGCGAAAAAGGCCATGTCGGTGAGCCAGACGGTGGTGGTGTCGGGCAGGTATTGCAGGATGGCCTCGCGCTCCTCGATGAAGGCGCGTTCCTGCATGTTGGGCAGCAGTACGATCTGTTTCAGCTTCTCGATGGAGAGCTGGTCGGCGATGTTGAAGCTGCGGATGCTGTCCACCTCGTCGCCGAAAAACTCGATGCGGTAGGGGTAGTCGTTGGCGAAGGAAAACACATCGACGAGGCCGCCACGGATGGCAAACTGCCCGGGTTCCACCACGAAATCGACGCTCTCAAACTCGTATTCGTAGAGCAGGTCGGTGAGGAAGTCGAGGTTCACCTTGTCGCCCACCTTGATTTTGAAGGTGTTTTTGGCCAAGAGCTTGCGGGTGAAGACCTTTTCGCTCAATGCCTCTGGATAGCTGACAATCAAGGTCTTGCGCTCGCTGGTGGAAACGCGCTGCAACACCTCCGTCCGCGAGAGGATATAGCTGTTGTCGGGTTTCTCCGGCTCGTAGGGACGCTTGTAGGACGTGGGGTAGAAAAGGACTTGCTTCTTGCTGTAGTCCATGCCGCGCTCGTTGAGGAGGCTTTCGAGGTCGTTGTAGAAATAGGCCGCGTCTTCCTTGTCGGCGCAGACGATGAGGTGCTGGCCGCCCATCTGCCGGAAGGTCTCCTCCACGACGAAAGCCTTCGCCGAGGCGGTCAGGTTGGAACAAAGCAGATGCCCTCCATCGCGCAAAGCCTTGACTATCGCGTCGATGTGGGCATCATTTTTATAGGGTTGGTTCGAAATGCTTGCCACGGTTCGTTAAATTGTGGCGCAAAGGTACGAAATTATTCCTCAACTTTCGCCCGCTTCGAGTCCCAAATCATGTAGGCGATGATGGCAATGTACATCACCAAGGCGATGAGTCCGGCCAACGGGGTCTCGTTGAAGAAACCGCCGTCGGCAGTGCGGGCCATCAAATCGACGTTGGCGAACTTGAGGAGGGCACTCACCACACCCATCAGGGCACCGCCGGCGATGAAGCCCGAGGCGATAAGCGTGCCACGGTTGTAACGCGCGTCGTTGAGTTTCTGGTCCTTGCTGCGGCTGCTCACGAACCACGAGATGGCACCACCGATGAGCAGCGGCACGTTGAGGTCGATGGGGATGAACATGCCCAAGGCGAAAGGCAGTGCCGGAATCTTGCAGAAGTTGAGGATCAGGGCAATGGCGGCACCGATGCCGTAGAGTAGCCACGGTGCGTGACCGCCCGACATCATCGGCTCGATGACGGCACTCATGGCATTGGCTTGCGGGGCCACAAGGGCATCGTCGCCCACAAAGCCATAGGCCTTGTTGAGCACCATGATCACGCCCGCGACGGTGGCAGCGGCCACGGCCACGCCGACAAACTTCCAGATTTCCTGCTTCTTGGGCGTCGTGCCAATCCAATAACCCACCTTCAAATCGGTGATGAAAGCACCCGCGACGGCCAAGGCCGTGCAGACCACACCACCTATAATTAATGTGGCGGTCATGCCTGCGGGACCGCTCAGTCCAGCGGCGACCATTACCAAAGAGGCCAAAATCAAGGTCATCAGCGTCATGCCGCTCACGGGGTTGCTGCCCACGATGGCGATGGCGTTGGCGGCCACCGTCGTAAACAGGAACGAGATGACGGCCACCACAAGGATGCCAATCAAGGCCTGGCCGAAGTTGTGGACCACGCCAAACCAGAAGAACAGGAAGGTGACGATGAGCACGACCACGATGCCGATGACGATGGTCTTCATCGGGATGTCTTGTTGCGTGCGGTCAACGGGTTCAGCCGAGGCTTTCTTGCCTTTGAACTCGTTGGCGGCCAAGCCCACTGACGACTTGATCACGCCCCACGACTTGATGATGGAGATGATGCCCGCCATGGCGATGCCGCCGATGCCGATGTGACGCGCATAGTCCTTGAAGATCTGTTCGGGTGCCATCTCGCCGATGGTTTGCAACACGCCGGAGTTCATCAGGTCGATGACTTGGTCGCCCCAGATGAGGTTCATGCCCGGGATGATGATGAACCACACCAACATGGAGCCGCAGCAGATGATGAAGGCGTATTTCAGGCCGATGATGTAGCCCAAGCCAAGCACGGCGGCGCCCGTGTTCACCTTGAACATCAGCTTGGCTTTGTCGGCCACGGCTGCGCCCCAGCCCATCATGCGCGTGGTGATGGTCTCCGACCACCAGCCGAAGGTCGAGACGATGAAGTCATACAGGCCGCCAATCAAGCCGCTGACAACTAATAACAAGGAGTCTTTGCCTTTCTTCTGGCCGCTCACCAAGACCTGCGTGGTGGCCGTGGCTTCGGGGAAGGGGAACTTGCCGTGCTGCTCCTTGACGAAATATTTGCGGAAGGGGATGAGGAACAGGATGCCCAATATGCCGCCCAAAAGCGAGGCGATGAACACCTGCCAGAAGTTGATCTGGATGTCGTAGCCCTTGCCTTGCAGGATGTAGAGTGCGGGCAGGGTGAAGATGGCACCCGCCACCACGCCGCCCGAGCAGCCGCCGATGCTTTGGATGATGACGTTTTGCGACAGGGCGTCGTTCTTGTGCGCGATTCCCGTCAGGCCGATGGCGATGATGGCGATGGGAATGGCGGCCTCAAACACCTGTCCGACCTTCAGGCCGAGGTAGGCGGCGGCAGCCGAAAACAAGATGGTCATCAGCAGGCCGATGCACACCGACCAAACCGTAACTTCCTGGTACTTCTTGTTTTTCGAGAGTATCGGCTCGTACTCTTCGCCCGGTTTCAGTTCGCGTTGCGCGTTCTCGGGCAGTTTGAATTGATCGTTTTCCATATCGTGATGATTTTGCTTGCGGGAAATAATCTGCAATAATATGGAAAAAATCGGGTTGATGATAGTTTTTTGTAAAAATTGATGTTTCTGTCACCCTTTCGGGGGTCATCGAAATTTGAATTTGTCGTTTTTTGGCAGGGGTTCCATTGCATTTCACCGCCTGCCTATTTTCCGTCGTCCCTACGGGACTTTGTTGGCACAAAGGAATCCCGTAGGGATGACAGACCATTCGGCAGGTGACGTAAGTCCCTGCCAACAAAAATAATCAGAAAATGACAAATTAATTTGTCTAATTGGAAAGTTTGCTTTACTTTTGCAGCGTCAAACCTAAAGCAAACGCAAAATGAAACACCTAATCAAATCAACATGGGCATTGGCCGCCGTTGCGGTCGTGCTTGCGGGCTGCAACAGCAAGCCCACTGCCAAGGAAGTTATTGTTAAATCCTATCAAAAATGTGAGTCCATCGAAGGAGGACATTACAAAATGCTGGTGAAAAAGAAGTATATGTCGGACAAGGATACAACTTTGCGTCGTTACACTTGCGATTTCAAGAAACTGTCCGACGACACGATTTTCGGAAAAGCCTTCAACTCGTTTGAGGAATACCTCAGTTCGAAATGGATTTCGTCATATCATCATCTTTATACAGGGAACGAGTATGTTTCCTACGACGATAGCACGGGCATTATCCAGTCGTGCGACCTTTGGGCTAAAGACATCATCAGGGGAAGGCACAACCGCACGTTCTACACACCTTTGGCCAACAAAAGCAGTTATCCTTTGCGCACCAATGAGGATTTGGACGACGAAAACATATTCAGTAAAGACCATTCTTACTTGCTTTCGGAAACCCGATTGGGCGGAAGACCGTGCTACTTGGTTGACATTCTTGGCCCTGTCGATGACGAACCCGATACTGTTTTCGGTATGCAGACCATCCGCTACGAAATCAACCTTTGGATTGACAAGAAGGACTATCTGCCGTGGCAGTATTCCATCGCCTTCGACATTGTGGAGCAACAAGACACCATGTATCAATATGATGAATTCAAGTTGCTGGATTTCAGCCCTATTGTGGACGAATCCAAGCTGACTCTGGAATCCATTCCCGAAGACGTGGTCTTGAAGGATTACGGACCTTACAAGGAGCCCGAACCGCTTCCCGAAGGCGCGCCTGCGCCGGAATGGTCGCTGCCCACGCTGACGGGCGACACCATCCGCCTCGCCGACCTGAAGGGCAAGGTGGTGCTGATGGATTTCTTCTACAAGTCGTGTGCTCCGTGCTGTGCCGCCATGCCCGTTTTGCAAAGCCTGCACGAGAAATACAAGGACAAGGGTTTTATGATGATTGGCATTGACCCAATCGACGACCCCGAAGAGGACGAAATGGCCGATTTCTTGGCCAAGCGCGGCGTCACTTACACCATCCTTTTCTCCGAGCGCGATCTGTCGGACATTTATCGCGTTTCGGGCTATCCGACCTTGTTCTTCCTTGACCGCGAGGGCAAGATAACGAAAATGCACATCGGCTTCCGCAAAGGCATGGAAGAGGAGTTGGAGGCGGATTTGGTGAAACTTTTGGAAAAATAAATGACATGAGACACAGGACTTCGAGACGCGAGGTCATGGCTCTGTCCCGCGTCCCGTGTCCCGCAGTCCCGTGTCAAAAAACATAGCCCTATGAACAAAAACTATCTCTTTCCCCATCGTTTTCAAATGGTGGGATGGGTGCTGGCCATCGCAGCGGTGGCAGCGGTTTTCATTCTCAAAAACTGGTTTTTCAACATGCCGTCATTGTACTATGATGGTTTCTTCGATGATGAAGTGGAAGATGGATTCTTCCGCATGGCGCGTAGCGGAATCCTGACCCTTGCCATGCCTTTGTTCACTATCGGACTGATTTTCATCGGTTTCTCTAAGGAGAAGGTCGAGGACGAGTTTGTGCATCATCTGCGTGAGCAAAGCCTTGTTTGGGCGACCTACGTCACGGCGGCGTTGTTCATCCTTGCCACCTTGTTCATCGCGGGGTTGGCTTATACCTATGTGCCTTATTTGGTGTTCTTCGTGTTCCTCATCTTGTTCATCGTCAAATTTCGGATTGAATTGCACCGAGCCAACAAAGGAGGCGACCGATGAAAAACCGCTTGAAAGTGGCGCGGGCCGAAAAGGACCTCACGCAAGAGGATTTGGCCAAGCTTATCGGTGTGAGCCGCCAATCTATAAACGCTATAGAATCAGGGCGTTATGTGCCTTCTACGGTCTTGGCCTTGAAGACGGCGCAGGTGTTCGGGAAACCGGTGGAGGAGATTTTCTTCCTTGAAGAGACGGATTGAATATTATCTCACGCAGAATAAGCAGAATCGACGAAGTCAATTTTGGGAAGCGCGAAGAAATGCTAAATGATTGTCTGGCAGGATTCTGCGATTTCTGCGTGAGAAAACTATCTCCAAACGTTCTGCGTCCGGTCGGGACCGTAGGAGACGAACTTCACCGGCACGCCGACGTAATCCTCAATGAAACGGATGTAGTCCTCCAATTTTTGAGGAATCTTGTCTTCAATCTTTTGCTGCCAACCTTCCATCTCGGTATAGACTGGCTCCATCGTCGCGGTGCAGGCGGCAAAGGGCAAATGCTTGGTTTCCTGGTTGTTGTAGCGGTAGGCGGTGGCCACCTTCACGGTCGCGAAGTCGTCCATCACGTCGGATTTCATCATCATCAGCTCGGTGACGCCGCTCAGCATGACGGCATATTTCAGCGCGGGCAGGTCGAGCCAACCGCAGCGACGCGGGCGACCTGTGGTGGCGCCAAACTCATGCCCGTTCTTCCGGAGCGTCTCGCCCGTCGCGTCGAAAAGCTCGGTGGGGAAGGGGCCAGTGCCCACGCGGGTGCAGTAGGCCTTGAAGATGCCGAAAACCCTCCCGATGCGGCTCGGCGCGACGCCCAAGCCTGAGCACACGCCCGCTGCAATCACGTTCGACGAGGTGACGAAAGGATAGCTGCCGAAATCGACGTCGAGCATCGAGCCTTGGGCACCTTCGGCCAGCACTTTCTTGCCGTTGTCCAAGGCCTCGTTGAGGTAGTATTCGCTGTCGATGAACTCGTATTGCTTCAGGTACTCGACGCCTTCGAACCAAGCCTTCTCGTAGTCGGCGAAGGCCATGCCGTCGAGACGCACTGCGTCCATGTCGAAGTCGAAGGCGGCGATTTGTTGCAGGTGGAGCCGTTTCAGGCTGTCGTACCGCTCGCGGAAGTCGGGCAGTCCGATGTCGCCGATGCGCAGGCCACGGCGGGCGGTCTTGTCGGTGTAGGTCGGCCCGATGCCTTTCAGCGTGGAGCCGATTTTCATGTTGCCCAAGGCCTTTTCGTTAGCCGCGTCGAGGGCGCGGTGGGTGGGCAGGATGAGGTGGGCGCGGTTGGCGATTTTCAGCGTTTGGCGCAGGTCGAAGCCGGCCTCGCGGAGGCCTTCGATTTCACCTTTCAGTATATGCGGGTCGATGATGACACCGTTGCCGATGACGTTGGTGCAGCCCGGGGTGAGCACGCCTGAGGGGATGTTGTGCAGCACGAATTTCTTGCCGTCAAACGCGATGGTGTGTCCGGCGTTGGGGCCGCCTTGGAAACGCGCCACGATGTCGTAGTTCGGCGTGAGTGCATCGACGACCTTGCCTTTGCCTTCGTCGCCCCATTGCAAGCCTAATAATATGTCTATTTTGTTCATGGTCTTGTGTTTGCTTGTTTGTCCGCTTTTTTGTCGGCAGGGGTTCCGCTGCGCTTCACTGCCTGCCTAAAATCTTTCGTCCCTACGGGTGCAGGGGTTTCGCTGCGCTTCACCGCCTGCCTAAAATCTTTCGTCCCTACGGGTGCAGGGGTTCCGCTGCGCTTCACTGCCTGCCTAAAATCTTTCGTCCCTACGGGACTCTAAACTCTAAACTCTAAACTCTAAACTTTCTTATGTCCGTAAAAAATGAGCGAATGGTGCGTAATCTCCACGCCCAATTGTTCCTCGATCGACCGTTGGATCTCAAGCAGTCTCGGGTCGCAAAACTCCATCACCTGTTCCGTCTCCAAGTCGATGAAATGGTCGTGTTGGCGGAATTTGTAGGAACGCTCGTATTGCGCGCAGTTGTGCCCAAACTGGTGCTTGATGACCAAGCCGCAGTCGAGCAGGAGGTCGATGGTGTTGTAAAGCGTGGCACGACTGACGCGGTACTTGTTGTCTTTCATTTGGTTGTACAGCGAGTCGATGTCGAAATGCCCGTTGGTGGAATAAATCTCCTTGAGGATGGCAAAACGTTCCGGCGTTTTCCGGAGTTTGCGCCGCTGAAGGTAATCGATGAATATCTTCTTGACGGACAGATAGGTGTTGTCAAACGAGTCTTTCATTTCTCATGGGATGATGTTGGCGCAAAGGTAGGAATATTTCTTGAAATGATTCCGGTTAGATGTGTTATTTCCCTTCGGAGGTGTTTTTCCTGATGACTTTTTGCACGTCCTTCATCTGGTTCAACCTGCCAATCAAGCTGTCTAATTCCTTGGTATTGTGGATGTAAATGGAAATCGTGGCTTCCACGAGGTCGTTTTTCGCTTCCATGTGGAGTGAGTGCAGGTTGAGTTTCAGCTCGTTGGAAAGCAGGTTGGTCATTCGGTTGAGCAGGCCTTCCGTGTCCAAGGCGGTGATTTTCAGTTCGGCAAGGAACGCGATCTCGCTCTTGGGTTGCCATTTGGCCTTGACGATGTTGTTGCCGTGTCGGGCCGAGAGTTGGATGGCCTTGGGACAGTCGCTGCGGTGGATTTGCAACGGCTCGCCGGGGAAGCTGAACGCGATGACGTCGTCGCCCGGGATGGGGTTGCAGCACGTCGAGACGTTGAAGTCGAACTCGCCCGACGAGGTGATTGACGGCGTTTCCTCCTTGTCCTTGTTGCCGTTGCCCAACAGCCCGAAGGTGATGTAGCGCACGAAGTTGTTGACCGATTGCGGCTTGAGCACCTCGCGGATGATGCGTTCGTCGATCTTCCCGGTGGCTACTTGGTAGTAGAAATCGACGGAGCTGGTGAGTTTCTCGTTGGCCATCACTTGGTTGCGGTTGGTTTTGGAGGCTTCGAGGCCGAGCTTGCGCATGATTTCCTCGTATTTCTTTTCGCCTGCCTCGCGGAAGGTGCGGCGGAATTCCTTGATGCCGTTCTTGAGCCGCGACTTGGCCGTGGCGGTCACAAGGAACTCAAACCACTTTTCCTGAGGGTGTTGTGCTTCGCTGGTGACGATTTCGACGCGGTCGCCAGTGCGCAGCACGCGGTCGAGTTGGGAAAGCTGGCTGTTTATGTTGGCGGCAATGCTGTGGTCGCCGATTTTGCTGTGGATGTTGTAGGCGAAGTCCAACGCGGTGGAGCCTTTGGGAAGGGGGATCATCTTGCCTTTGGGCGTGAAGACGAAAATCTCGTCGGCGAAAAGGTCGAGCTTGAAGTTATCGACGAACTCGATGGCGTTGTCGCCGCCGTTGCCGATGAGGTCTTGCGCCTTCTTGAACCATTCGTCGAAACCGCTTTCCGTCTGGCTGTCGGTCTTGTACTTGTAGTAGGCGGCAAACCCTCGTTCGGCGATCTCGTTCATGCGCTCGCTGCGGATTTGCACCTCAACCCAGTTGCCCGTCTGTCCCATCACCACGGCATGGAGGCTTTCGTAGCCGTTGGTCTTCGGAAACGAGATCCAGTCTTTGAGTTTCGAGGTCTTGGGACGGTAGCAGTCGGTGAGCAGGGCGTAAATCTTCCAACATTCCAGCCGCTCGGCTTCTTTCGGGCAGTCGGCGATGAAGCGGACGATGAACGAGCCGTAAAGCTCTTCGAAGGGCAACTCCTTGTCCATCATGCGTTTCCATACGGAATTCACCGAGCGTTCCTTGATTTCGGCCCTTGCCTTGATGCCGGTCTTCTCCAAAGCGGCCATGACAGGGGCGATGAAGTCGTGGAGTTCGTGGAGACGTTGCTCACGCACTTCGTCCTTACGCTTTCTGATGTTCTCGTAAATGGTTGGATTCGTGTATTTTAAGGCCAAGTCTTCCAGCTCTATCTTGATGGCGTGAAGTCCGAGGCGATAGGCCAACGGAGCGTAAAGATAGGAGGTCTCGGAGGCGATTTTCAGCTGCTTGTGCTTGGGCATCGAGTCGAGGGTGCGCATGTTGTGGAGCCGGTCGCTGAGCTTGATGAGCACCACGCGGACGTCATACGACAGCGAGGTGATGATTTTCCTGAAGTTCTCGGCTTGCAGGCTCTCCACGTTGTCCATGGCGTCGAACTTGGTGAGGCCGTCAACCACGCGCGACACCTTTTCGCCGAACCTCTCGCGGATGTCGTCAATGGTGTATTTCGTGTCTTCCACCACGTCGTGCAGCAGGGCGCAGATGATGGAGGTGCGGCCCAATCCGATGTCATGGGCGGCGATGGTGGCCACCTCGATGGGATGGTAGATGTATGGCTCGCCCGAGCGACGGCGTTGGTCTTTGTGGGCTTCGCAAGCAAAATAGAAAGCTTTGTTGACGGCTTCAAGGTCTTGGGCTTCCTTACGGGTCTGCCACGCCTCGATGAGGCGCTGGTGTCGTCGCTCGATTTCTTCTTTCTCTTCTTTGGAATAGGTGTCGGGTAAATCAGGTGTCATACGCAATCGGCTTTTTCAAGCTGCAAAATTAGGGATAATCCTGTTGAATTGTATGTTTGGGAGTCGTTTTTTTTTGTAATTTTGCAACCCAAATGAAGAACATCAGGAATTTTTGCATCATAGCCCACATCGACCACGGCAAATCGACCTTGGCCGACCGGCTGCTGGAACTCACCCACACCTTGAACGACAAGGAACTCGTGGACCAAGTGCTCGACGACATGGACCTCGAGCGCGAGCGTGGCATCACCATCAAGAGCCACGCCATCCAGATGAAGTATAACTATAAAGGCGAGGAATATACCTTGAATCTCATCGACACCCCCGGCCACGTCGATTTCTCCTACGAGGTGTCGCGCTCGATAGCGGCCTGCGAAGGGGCGTTGCTCGTGGTGGATGCCACGCAAGGCATTCAGGCCCAGACGATTGCCAACCTCTATTCGGCCCTCGAACACGACCTTGAAATCATCCCCGTGATGAACAAGATCGACATGGACAGCGCGATGATCGACATCGTGGAGGACCAAATGGTTGACCTCCTCGGTTGCGACCCGAGCGAGATTCTGAGGGTGAGCGCCCGCACGGGCGAAGGCGTGCCTGCCGTGTTGGATGCCATCGTCGAGCGCATTCCGTCTCCCAAAGGCGACCCCGACGCGCCGCTCCAGGCCTTGATTTTCGACTCGGTGTTCAACTCGTTTCGAGGCATCATCGCCTATTTCCGCATCATGAACGGCACGATGCACACTAACGATTTGGTGAAGTTCTACAATACGGGCAAGGAATACCATGCCGACGAAATCGGGGTGCTGCAACTGAAGCAAGTGCCTAAAAACGAGCTTTCTGCGGGCGATGTTGGGTACATCATCTCCGGCATCAAGACCTCGAAGGAGGTCAAGGTGGGCGACACCATCACGCATGTCGAAAGGCCTTGCGCCGAGCCGGTTTCGGGCTTCGAGAACGTGAAACCCATGCTGTTTGCGGGCATCTATCCCGTCGATGCCGATGACTATGAGGAACTTAGGGCTTCGTTGGAGAAACTTCAACTCAACGACGCCTCGTTGGTTTGGGAGCCTGAGTCGTCAGCGGCCTTGGGCTTCGGCTTCCGCTGCGGCTTCCTCGGCCTGCTCCACATGGAAATCGTGCAGGAACGCCTCGACCGCGAGTTCGACATGGACGTGATTACAACGGTGCCCAACGTGTCGTTCAAGTGCTATAAGACCGACGGCGAGATGATTGAGGTACACAACCCCAGCGGCTTGCCCGAAGTGACCAAGATCGACCACATCGAGGAACCTTACATCCTCGCGCAAATCATCTCGAAGAACGACTTCACCGGCCCGATCATGACCTTGTGCATCGACCGGCGCGGCGTGCTGAAAAACCAAGTCTATCTCTCCACCGACCGCGTGGAGCTGACCTTCGAGATGCCGCTTTCGGAAATCGTCTTCGACTTCTACGACAAGCTGAAATCCATCTCGAAGGGCTATGCCTCTTTCGACTACCATTTCGCTGGCTATCAGGATGCCGACTTGGTGAAATTGGACATCATGCTCAACGGCGAGTCGGTCGATGCCCTCTCGACTTTGATACATCGCGCCCATGCCTACGACTTCGGTCGGCGCATGTGCGAGAAACTGAAGGAACTGATTCCCCGTCACCAGTTCGACATCGCCATCCAAGCCGCCATCGGCGCGAAGATCATCGCCCGCGAAACGGTGCGGCAGGTGCGCAAGGACGTGACGGCGAAGTGCTACGGCGGCGATGTGTCGCGTAAGCGCAAACTGCTTGAGAAACAAAAGGCAGGAAAGAAACGGATGCGGCAGGTCGGCAACGTCGAAGTGCCGCAGTCGGCGTTCCTTGCCGTGCTGAAATTAGACTAGGGGTTCGAGCGGATTTGCAATCCGCTCGGGCTGAATATGGGGATTTGAAATCCCCGCCTCACAACCGTCGAATTGCAAATTCGCCGGAACCGAAGCCCCGTAGGGGCGGCACACCAATAAGCAGGCGACGTAAGTCCCTGCGCAACTGAACAACTGCAAACTATCAACTGAATGAACGACCTCCAATACCAAATCGCCCTGACCCTGCTGCCCGGCATCGGCGACATCAGCGGGAAGAAATTCGTGCACTACTGCGGTAGCGCCGAGGCCGTCTTCAAGGAGACGCGCAAGTCGTTGGAGAAAATCAACGGGATGCGCGAGGCTTCCATCGAGGCCATCTGCAACCCCAAGGAATACCTCAAACGCGCCGAGGAGGAAATCGCGTTCATCGAGAAAAACGACGTCCGCCCCATCTTCTTCCTCGACTCCGACTATCCGCGCCGCCTCTTGCAATGCGACGACGGCCCGATGATGCTATATTATAAAGGTGTGGCCAACCTCAACGCCAACCGCGTGGTGGCCATCGTCGGCACACGCAACATCACCGACTACGGCAAGGAAAACTGCAACCAGTTGGTGGAAGACCTGAAGGCCGACGACGTGCTGATTGTCAGTGGTTTGGCATACGGCGTGGACACCTGCGCGCATAAAGCCTCAGTGAAAAACGGCATCCCCACCGTCGGCGTGATGGGTAGCGGGATGCAGATGATTTACCCTTCCACCAACCGCAAGTTGGCCGAGGAAATGTTGGCCCAAGGCGGCATCCTCACCGAATGTCTCAGCGGCACCCAGCCCGACCGCGAGAACTTCCCGCGCCGCAACCGTATCATCGCGGGCATGGCGGATGCCGTGGTCGTCATCGAGTCGGCGCTGAAAGGTGGCTCGCTGATTACCGCCGACATCGCCAACAGCTACAGCCGCGACGTGTTCGCCTACCCGGGGCGCGTCATGGACCTCTACAGCCAAGGCTGCAACTACCTCATCCGCACCAACCGCGCCCACCTGATGGAGAGTGTGCTGAACCTGCGTTATGTAATGCGTTGGGATTCAGAGACGAAAGCGGAGAAACAAACCGCAATGTTCCGCGAGTTTTCCGATGAGGAACGGCTGATTATGGATTGTTTCGGGACGAGTACGACGGTCAGTTTGGACGACATCATCGTGAAAACGGAACTGCCGACCACGAAGATTGCCGCCTTGCTCTTGAACCTCGAATTCGACGGCGTGCTGATGGCATTGCCCGGAAAACGTTACCAAAAATGTTAGGCAAGGTCATCAAATCGACGGGAAGCTGGTACATCGTCTTGGACGGTGAAGGCCGCCAATGGGAATGTCGCCTGCGCGGGAAAATCCGCTTGGACGGCATCCGCTCCACCAATCCCGTGGCCGTGGGCGACAATGTGGAGTTTGAGCAAGAACAAGGCAAGGAAACCGCTGTCATCAAGAAGATCGAGCATCGCGACAACGTGATTGTGCGCCAGTCGGTCAACCTGAGCAAGGCCTCGCACATCATCGCCGCCAACGTTGACTTGGCCATCGTGGTGGCCACCATCGCGCAGCCGCGCACCTCGACGGGCTTCATCGACCGCTTTTTGGTCACTGCCGAAGCCTACCACATCCCTGCCGCCGTCATCTTCAACAAATGCGACCTTTACACCGATGAGCAGATTGGTGAAATGTGCGTGCTGATGGAGTATTACCAGAGTTTGGGCTACACCTCGTTTGGCGTTTCGGCCAAGACTGCTTTCCAAATCGAGGAACTCAAGTCGCTGATGCAAGGGAAGATATGCCTGTTTTCGGGTCATTCCGGCGTGGGGAAATCCGCCCTCGTGAACGCCCTCGACCCGTCGTTGAACGTCCGCATCGGCGAGATTTCGGACTACCACGAGAAAGGCAAGCATACCACGACCTTTGCCGAGATGCACCATTTGGCTTTCGGTGCGTGGATTGTCGATACGCCCGGCATCAAGGAGTTTGTGCTCTACGACCTTGAGAAAGAGACGCTTGCGCAACGTTTCCCCGAAATGCGCGAGCGGATGTACGACTGCCGTTTCGCCAACTGCACCCACACCCACGAACCGGGCTGCGCGGTGAAAGAGGCCGTCGAAAACGGCGAGATTGCCGACTGGCGTTATGTGAATTACCTCCGCATGATGACCGACGAGAGCCACGAATCGGTGAAGGAGGAAGGCCTGTAGGAACGCAAACGGAAAGACAAAGGATAAAGGCAGGAAACGATGAAAGAGTTGATAACCAGAACGATATCAGGGGTTGTTTTTGCGGCGATTGTCGTCGCGGGCGTGTTCGTGTCGCCGTGGACCTGCGCCGCCTTGATGCTGTTTGTGGTCGGCATGGGCACTTTCGAGATGTTGAGGCTGCATGGCATGGTTCAAGCGTCCCAAGTGCTTTTGGGGTTGTTGTTTTCATGCGGTGCCTACGTTTTGGCGGCTTTGGTGGCCTTGCAGGTGCTGCCGCAACGGTGGCTGACCGCGGAGCTGCCTTTGCTGCTGTTGCCTTTCATATATGCCTTGTTCTCAACGAAATACGACCACAAAACCGTCTTTTCCGCAGCCTACGCATCGTGGGCTTTCCTCAGTTTGCCTGCGTCGTTGCTGCTGTTCTTTTATCGCGGCGACCTGTTCGGGACGATGGCGGGGCCGTGGTTGGTCATGATGGTGTTCTGCCTGTTGTGGGTGAACGACATTTTCGCCTATCTCACGGGGCGGCTGCTTGGCAAACACAAGCTTTTCGAGCGCGTTTCGCCTGGCAAGACCATCGAAGGCAGCTTGGGCGGACTGGTGTTCACGGTGATTGCGATGGTCGTTTTTTGTCGCTACGTTTCGTGGATTTCCATTCCCGCTGCGGCTGGGATGGCAGCCATCGGCGTGGTTTTCGGCACGTTGGGCGACCTTTGCGAATCGATGCTGAAACGGCAGGCTGGCGTGAAGGATTCGGGCAAGTTGATTCCGGGGCATGGCGGCATTTTGGACCGCTTCGACTCGGTTTTGTTCAGCATACCGTTTGTTTTCGTTTATTTGCTGCTGCTATGAAAAGGATTCACAAAGAAGGGAAAATTCCGATTTTGGTCGCCATTGCCGTCGTCGCGTTGGCGGTCGCGTTGGCCAATGTGTTTTGGCCTTCGCTGACGGTTTGGCACGGGCTGTTGTATGCCTTTGCCTTGCTTGTGCTGACTTTGGTCGTCCGTTTCTTCCGCATTCCGATAGGGCGAAAGGCGACGATGGCCGAGGATGCCGTGCTGTCGCCCGCCGATGGCGAGGTGGCGGCCAACGAAATCGTGATGGAGGACGAGGTTTTCCACGACCGACGCCGCCAGATTTCCATCTTCATGTCGATTTACGACGTGCACGTCAACTTTTTCCCTTTCGACGGCGAGGTCACCTATTACAAATACCATCCCGGAAAGTTCCTCGTGGCCTTCAATCCCAAGTCGTCGTCTGAAAATGAGCACAATACGATAGTCTTGAAGGACGGGAAAGGCCGCAAGGTCATGGTGCGCCAGATTGCGGGTTTCGTGGCGCGGCGCATCGTTTGCAAGCTCAAGGCGGGCGACGAGGCCACGGTGGGCGAGGAGTTGGGCATGATTCGGTTCGGCTCGCGTGTGGACGTGTTCCTGCCCTTGGATGCCGAGGTCAAGGTGAAAATCGGCGACAAAGTGGTGGGGAAGGAGACGGTGTTGGCAATACTGAAATAGCATTGATTTACAATAACTTGAATCGCCCGCCAGAAACTTTTCCGACGGGCGATTTTTGACCTAAAGCAAAACCTTATTTCCTCTTGGCAGGATAGCTCAATCCCATATTATACAGGATGAAAGAGTAGATGTCGGCTTGCTCTTCCAAAACTTTGGAAATCGGCTTGCCGCCGCCGTGTCCGGCCTTGGTGTCGATGCGGATGATCTTGGGCTGGTCGCCGGTCTGGGCTGCCTGCAAGGTGGCTGCGTACTTGAACGAGTGGGCGGGCACCACGCGGTCGTCGTGGTCGGCAGTGGTGACCATGATGGCGGGATAGTGCACATTCTCACCGCTTTGGATGGTGTGCAAGGGCGAGTAGGCATACAAGGCCTTGAACATCGCCTCGTCGTCCTCGCTGGTGCCGTAGTCGCTGGCCCAGTTCCAGCCAATGGTGAAAAGATGGTAGCGCAACATGTCCATCACGCCGACTTGCGGCACGGCCACGGCAAAGAGGTCGGGACGCTGGTTGACCACCGCGCCGACGAGCAGACCGCCGTTGCTGCCGCCGTTCAAGGCCAAGTACTTCGGCGACGTGTAGCCATTATTAATAAGGTATTCGGCGCAGGCGATGCAGTCGTCGAAGACGTTCTGTTTCTGCAACTTGGTGCCGGCCAAGTGCCATTCCTCGCCATACTCGTTGCCGCCGCGAAGGTTCATCTGGGCGTAGATGCCGCCGTTCTCGATGAAGGGCAGGCGCGAGGTGCTGAAGCCTGGGTTGAGCGTGATGTTGAAGCCGCCGTAGCCGTAAAGCAAGGTCGGGTTGGCGCCGTCTTTCTGCAAGCCTTTCTTGTAGGTCAGGAACATCGGGATTTGGGTGCCGTCCTTCGAGGTGACGAAGACTTGCTCGGTGACGTATTCTTCTGACTTGAAGTCGATTGCGGGAGTGCGAAACACGGTGGAGGTGTTGTCGTCGATGTCGTATTGGTAAATCGTGGTCGGGAAGGCGAAGGAGGTGAAGGCGTAGAACACCTCAGGCTCCTCGTAGCGGCTGCTGAAGCCGACGGCGCCGTAGGTGGGCAGCGCGATTTCGTGGAGTTGCTGGCCGTCCATGGTATAGACGTAGGCGTGGTTGGCGGCGTCCTTGTCGTAGGTGACGATCATCTTGCCCTTGGCCAAGCTGATGCCGGCAATCACGTTGTCGCTTTCGGGAATCACATCGACCCAGTTCTCCATCTGCGGGGCCTTGGCCGAAACGCGGCAGATGCGCCCCTTTGGCGCGTTGTAGTTGGTGAAGATATACAGCACGTCGTCAATCACGTCGATGGGGCTATATTGGTAGTCCATGTCGTCGGCAATCTGGACGAACTTGCCTTTCGGGTCTTGCATGTCCCTGATCCACAGTGTACTGCCTGCGCCTTGACCGCTCTCGAAGAGGAACATGTAATGCTCGTCGTCGGTCAGGTCCACTTGGTGGAAATAGCGCGGCTGGTCGGGGTTGCTGTAGAAAAGCTGGTCCTGCTCCTGCGGCGTGCCGAGCTTGTGGTAATAGATCTTGTGGTTCTCGTTCACGTTGCTGAACTCCTTGCCGGCTTCGGGGCGGTCGTAGGCGGCATAGAAGAAGCCGTCCTTGTACCACGACGCGCCGGTGAACTTGGCCCATTCGATGTGGTCGGGGAGGAGTTCGAGGGTGGCCATGTCCTTCACGTAGATTTCGACCCAGTCGGAGCCGCTGCGTTGGATGGTGTAGGCCATGAAGTTGCCGTCGTTGCTGAAACTCATGCTGCCGAGCGACACGGTGCCGTCGTCGGAGAGCTTGTTGGGGTCGAGGAGGACGGTAGGCTCGCCGTCTAAGGTCTGCTGCATGTAGATGACGCTTTGGTTTTGCAGGCCGTCGTTCTTCGAGTAGATGAAGCGTCCGTGCTCCTTCGATGGCATGCTGTAACGCTCGTAGTTGACGATTTGCGTCAGGCGGTCCTTGATGGCCGAGCGGAACGGGATGTGGCTGAGGTAGTCGTTGGTGACGGCGTTCTGCTCCGCGACCCATTTCGCGGTCTCGGCGGAGGTGTCGTTTTCGAGCCAACGGTACGGGTCGGCGACCTTCGTGCCGAAGTAGTCGTCGACGACGGTGGTGTCTTTTCGCGTCTCGGGGTACGCCTTGACGGAATAGCGTTCAGGCTGCTGTGGTTGCTGGTTGCAGCCGATGAGGGTGATGATGCTGCCCATGATTAATAAGGTGGATTTTTTCATTATTACGGATTTAAGATTCAAGATTCAAGATTCAAAATTTAAAATTCAAAATTCAAGATTTAGAGATTGATGGGGACAAAAGTACGATAATTTGGTGGAATGGAAGAAGTTTCTTTAAAAATCGGGAATAATCTATCTGTCTAACGTTTTCGATAGGGTTTTTATGGATTCTATTATAACAATTTCATTGTTGTAAATATATATCTTTTGAAAAAAATACATATTCGTAATCTATATTTTTATATATTTGCAGCCGATTATAAATAGGTATTGTTATGGTGACAAAAGAATTGCTCCGTCAAGTGATTTACGAACAACGTGAATTAATAAGTAACCTTGGAATAGAAAGAAACGTTGGGAAACAAAGCTTAGAAGAACCTGAAGTATTGGTGATTTCAGGGGTTAGGCGGTGTGGCAAATCGGTGCTTTTGCAACAAATAAGGGCAAAACGCGACGAAAAAGACTATTATTTGAGTTTTGACGATGACCGGCTTTTACATTTCACCGTTGAGGACTTTCAAGTACTTCTTGAAGTCTTTATGGAAGATTTCGGTGTGCAACACACTTTCTATCTTGACGAGCCTCAGCTCATACCTGGTTGGGAACGATTTGTGGATCGGATGTACAACCATGGCAACAAGGTTTTTGTCACAGGCAGCAATGCCTTTATGTTGAGTAAGGAGTTGGGGACGCTGTTGACAGGAAGACACTTGAAGATGGAACTTTATCCGATGTCGTTGTCGGAATATGCGAGGATAAAAGGAGTCGTCTGGGAAAAGAAGGACTATTATACCACGGAAGGCAGGGCGAAGCTGCTCAACTTGCAAAAAGGCTATTTGTCTGAAGGCGGATTTCCGCAATATCTCAATTCGGGCGACCCGCGTTATTTGAGGGAACTCTATAATGACGTCATTTATCGTGACATTGTAGTAAGACATAGGCTTAATTCGGAAAAGCCCATCAAAGAGGTGTCGTATTATTTGGCGAGCAATTTCACCCATAAGTTCACCTATCAATCGGTGGCCAAGGCTGCCAATATCAAAAGTACGGAAACGGTGAACGACTACATTGGCTATCTTGAAGAGTCGTATCTGTTAGGCGTTTTGACAAAATATGATTATAAGGTTGGCGAACAAATCAAAAGTCCAAAGAAAGCCTATTTCATTGATAACGGACTTGTCGCCCAAATCGGATTCAGTTTCAGCGATAATCTGGGGAGCAAACTCGAAAATGCGGTATATGTGGAGTTGTGTAGGCGAGGGAAGGAAATGTATTATTACAATGATGGCAAAGAGTGTGATTTCATTGTTCGTTCCAAGGGAAGTGTAACAGAGGCCATACAAGTCACCGTTTCTTTGAAAGATTCTATGACCAAGGACAGGGAAGAAGCAGGCTTGCTTGCGGCCATGGATGCGTTCAGTTTAAAGGAAGGCACTATCATCACTTTGGACGAAATGGATGAAAAGACGTTAGCAGATGGAAGACAGGTTCATGTGATTCCATTTTACCGTTGGTGTTTGTAGTTTGATTGTACTTTTTTTTCGCTTTGGGTCATTGCGAGGAACGAAGCTGTCCAGTACGTTATTTGACGGACAAAAGTACGATAATTTGGTGGAATGATTGTGCGGTTCAAATTATTTTCGAAATAATATGATGTTTTGCGTTTTTTTCAGTCCATTTTTCGCCAACTCGCTGAACAAAAAACCGCCAACTCGCCGAATGGCATTTTTGCCAAGTTCCCAAATGAAGAAAGCAAAATTTGCGTAATTGTTTGGTTATCTATTGATTGTGAATTTTAATCAATAGAACTAATGAGAATAAAACTTTGGCAGTCAAAATTTCCTAAAATACTATTGTAGACAAAAGTTATCATTCCGATTGATGAATTTAGTTGATATTGTTTTCTTTTTGAAGCGATCATTGTCTGGCTGTTAATATGGAAAAAAACTTGCAATGAATCTGTTTTTTATATACTTTTGCAATTTAATAATTCAAAATACATATAAAATGAAAACGAGGGTTCTTAGTATTGTATTAGTAATAATAATCCCATCCATCTGTTTCGCACAAAACAATTCTCAACTTACTATCAACATCAATTCGTTTGGAACTTATGATATGAGTGGAAAATCATATTATATAGAATCTTGTATGGACAATCTTCCCACTAATGATCTGGAGTTTAAAGAATATGCTTCATATATTGACATGGTAATGAAAATGAATGGCGCAATACAATGCGATGATCATGATAATGCTGATATTGTTATTCTAATGCATTTTGATATTACGGATGAATCGTATTTGATAAATGTTCCAAAACCGATATTTGGGCAATATCTATCATCAGTTACTACCACTTCAAGTTCAAATGGTTCAGTAAATGTGGAAGGTTTCTCAAATTCGCAGGGGTGGATAGATGTTGATGGTTATTATGCACGAGGTTTTGGCAATGTCAATGCCTATGGAACAGAAACCACAAGAACGAATTCTTATTATAATTATTCATACGGAATTACTGGATATCATAATGTTACGAAAAAAGTTGATAACTATCATAGCGTAATTAATTTGTATGCCTATGATAATAAAAGAATTGAGACTCCAGAAATGGTTTGGAAAACAAGTATTTCAAGCGAGGGAAGTGTTTCCGATTACAGAATAGTTTTTCCGTATTTGGCGTTTTCTACTATTTCATATATTGGAAATGACACAAGGATGATGATTACGGAAACATTAAACCCGAACAATTATATATACAAATTATGGATAAATGGAAGGTTGTTCGACGATGGTATTTACCATCCAAGATGTAAAAGAATCGAAACCGACAAACTTATTGAACTAGTATTGTCTGAGAAGACCAATAATGAGATAATCATTACCATTCATGAACGATATTCATCAAGCTGGGATAGAATATGGACACCTCAAAAAGAGAATTTTTTCATTGTGGTTGATGGTCAAGAAATAGGTTGTTCGGAATTAGATTCAATCTATGATGAAGGTGCCATATATTCGGTATTTCATTTTTCATGCCAGCAAATAGAAGATTCCAAAGAAGTGGATTTGATAGGTTATAAGAATTCAAAACGGAAAAAGGTAGCGGATGCTTGGTATGGAATTGAAATTAAGTAGAGTATTGCTAATGAGAAAAGCGTGGTGTTTCCTAAAATGGAAACAGCCGCTCAAACCACCCATTGGAAAGCGTCGATTGTTCGGAAAAGCCGATTAACTTGGATTTTGTTAAAATAAATGCTATTTTTGCAGCATAATACAGAGCAATGGAATCACAGACAATAGAATACAAGCAACATCCTGAGCAAAACCTAACGGCTAATGAAATGCAATATGTCTTATACCAACTTCCCGATGAAGAAGGCGTAATCCAAGTAGTTGTCAAAGACGAAACAATATGGGCGACTCAAAAGGCTATGGCATCGCTATTCGGAGTTGGAGTACCTGCTATCAGCAAACACTTGAGTAATATTCTGGAAGAAGGTGAACTGGTAGCAAACTCAGTTGTTTCCAAAATGGAAATAACTGCCGCTGACGGCAAAAACTATCAAACACAATTCTATAACCTTGATGCTATCATTTCCGTTGGCTATCGCGTCAATTCGTCCAAGGCCACCAAGTTCCGCATTTGGGCTACAGGTGTACTGAAAGAATACATCAAAAAAGGCTTCGCCCTCGACGACAACCGCCTGAAAAACCTCGGCGGTGGCGGGTATTGGAAGGAACTTCTCGAACGCATTCGCGACATCCGTTCTTCCGAAAAGGTTTTCTATCGGCAAGTGCTTGACATTTATGCCACAAGCATTGACTACAATCCCAAAGCGGATATTTCCATCGAGTTTTTCAAGCGGGTGCAGAACAAGATTCATTATGCCGTGCATGGCCAGACGGCAGCAGAGGTCATTGTCAGTCGTGCCGATGCTGAAAAGGAATTCATGGGTCTGACGACATTCGAGGGCGACAGACCGCATTTGAAGGATGCCGTCATTGCAAAGAACTATTTGAATGAAAAAGAATTGCGGGCTATGGGGCAGATTGTTTCAGGATACTTGGACTTTGCGGAGCGACAAGCAGAACGCCAGCAAGTTATGACCATGAAAGACTGGGCTGTGCATTTGGACAATATCCTGACCATGAGCGGTGAAAAACTGCTTCAAGGCGCTGGAACTGTATCGCATCAACAAGCCATCGACCACGCCACAAGTGAATACAAGAAATACCAGCAGCGCACCTTAAGCCAGGTGGAAAAGGATTTCTTGGAGAATATCAAGGCTTTGCCGACGAAGTAATCCTTTACATCTTATCCATCTCCGAATCATCTTCGATCCTCAGGTTGTCGATGATGAACCGTTGGCGTTCCATGGTGTTCTTGCCCATGTAGTATTCCAGCAACTCCTTGATGCCGAAGTCGTAGCGCAGGATGACCGGCTCCAAGCGCATGTTGGGGCCGATGAAGCCTCGGAACTCGTCGGGCGAGATTTCGCCCAAGCCCTTGAAGCGCGTGATCTCGGCCTGCTTGCCGCATTTCTCCTTGGCGGCGATGCGCTCCTCGTCGTTGTAGCAGTAGTAGGTTTCCTTCTTGTTGCGCACGCGAAACAGCGGCGTTTGCAGGATATAGACGTGGCCGTTGCGCACCAAGTCGGGGTAGAACTGGAGGAAGAAGGTGAGCATCAGCAGGCGGATGTGCATGCCGTCAACGTCGGCATCGGTGGCGATGACGATGTTGTTGTAGCGCAGGTTCTCGATGTCCTCGTCGATGTTCAGGGCGGCCTGCAGGAGGTTGAACTCCTCGTTCTCGTAGCATACCTTCTTGGTCATGCCCAAGCAGTTGAGCGGCTTGCCGCGCAAGCTGAACACGGCCTGTGTCTGCACGTCGCGGCTCTTGGTGATGCTTCCCGAGGCGGAGTCGCCCTCGGTGATGAAAATAGTGCTTTCGAGGCGTTTCTCGTGGTTCGTGTTGAGGTGGATGCGGCAGTCGCGGAGCTTGCGGTTGTTGAGGCTGACCTTCTTCGCGCTCTCGCGGGCGGCCTTTTTGATGCCGGCAATCTCCTTGCGTTCCTTCTCGTTGGCTTGGATTTTCGCCTGCAACACGCTGACCGTCTCAGGGTTCTTGTGCAGGTAGTTGTCCAAGTGGCGTTTGAGGATGTCGAAGACGTATGTTTTCAGGAAGGGGCTGTCGTTGGTGCCGTCGGGGTTGTTGGGCGCGAGGTGGGTGGAGCCGAGCTTGGTCTTGGTTTGTGCCTCAAACACAGGCTCTTGAATCCTCACACACAAGGCGCAAACCAAGCCTTGGCGGATGTCGGCGGGTTCGTATTCCTTTTGGTAGAACTCGCGCACCACGCGGGCGTAGCCCTCGCGGAAGGCCGACTGGTGGGTGCCGCCTTCGGTGGTGTGCTGGCCGTTGACGAAGGAATAGAAATAGTCGCTCGACTGCCCGTTGACGTGGGTGAAGGCGGCCTCAAAGTCGCCGTCCTTGATGTGGATGATGGGGTAGAGGCCCTCGCCTTCCATGTTGTTTTGCAAGAGGTCGAGGAGGCCGTTCTTGGAGTAATAGCGTTTCTCGTTGTAAATCAGGCTCAAGCCACGGTTGAGGTAGGCGTAGTTCCAGATGCGCTTCTCGATGTACTCGTCGATGTAGTGGTAGTTGCCGAACAAGGCCGTGTCGGGGATGAACTCGATCAAGGTGCCCGTGTCTAAGGTCCCTGAGCCTGTCGAAGGGCCGACCTCAATAATCCCCGTGTCGCTCGTCAGCTTGCCTTGGGCGAACTCGGCGATGCGGGTCTTGCCCTCGCGGATGGACTGCGCCTTGAAATAGGACGAAAGCGCGTTGACGGCCTTGGTGCCGACGCCGTTCAAGCCGACGGATTTCTGGAACACCTTGCTGTCGTATTTCGCGCCCGTGTTGAGCTTCGAGACAGCCTCGATCAGCTTGCCGAGCGGGATGCCGCGCCCGTAGTCGCGGATGCTGACCTTCTTGGCAGCCTTGTCAACCGTCACCTCGATTTTTTTGCCGAAGCCGGAAGTGAACTCGTCGATGGAGTTGTCAATCACCTCTTTGATAAGCACATAGATGCCGTCGTCTTGCGAGGCGCCGTCGCCGAGCTTGCCGATGTACATGCCCGGGCGGCGACGGATGTGCTCCATGTCCTCAAGGGTGATGATGCTGTCGTCGTTGTAGTTTTCAACCGTTGGAGCGGGGGCTTCGTCTTGCGTGAAGATGCCGTCTTCGATGATTTCGTTGTCCATGGATGTCGATTTGCGGCAAAAGTACGAAAAATTTCGTCAAAACAGACTTTTGAGGGTTGTTTTCATCCACGACAAGTCTTCTTTGTCGGGAACCAACTGCCGCAATCGGCTTCCTGTCAAACGATGAAACACAAACCATTGATAGACGAACAAGGCCAAATAGGTCAGCGAGGTGGTGATGGCCGCGCCTTGGATGCCCATTTTCGGAATCAAGACGAAGGCGGCTATCAGCGTGACACTCAGTCCGATAAGCGAGGCGTAAAGGTTGTATTTCGGTTGGCCCGTGCCTGAGAAATAGTTGGCCAAGATGGTGTGCGCCGAAAAGAAGACGATGCCGGGTGCCATCAGCAGAATCACGGTTTTGATGTCGCCAAACTCGCCCGAAAACAGCCATTCAAAGAATCGTGTCGGAAGCAGGCAAATAACCAGCAAAGCCGTGAAAGTCAGCAATATGGCGACTTTCATGAAACGCAAGGTGAGTTTCGCGGTGCGTTGCTCGTCTATAGTGTTGCTCAGGGCGGAAAACTCCACCAAGCCGATGCTTTGCCCGACGATGTTCACGCCTTCGGTGACTTGCGTTCCCGATGCATAAACGCCGATTTGCCTTTCGTCGCAATGGAGGTTCAACAGGTAGAGGCTCAGGCGTTTGTTGAGCGTGCTCACCAAGGTCGAAAGCTGCATGAACGCCCCGTAGTGCAGCATTTCCTTCAGGCTGCCTTTCAGCGGCTCGCGGCTTTCGCGTTTCAAGGTCGGGAAGAGCAAAGCCCAGCCGACGAGCGTGGCCAAGCTGTAGCCGCAGAGTTGGGAATAGAGCAGGGCTTTGGCGGTTCTGATGTCCAAGGCGAAAATCAGCACGGCCATCATCGTTACTTGGGTGAGTATCTGAATGAGAAACAGCCAATTATAGGTTGCCACTTTCTCCTTTCCGAGGAAATGGTTGAGGTTGAACTCGTGCAGGCTATAGACGAAGGTCATCAGCAGGACGAGCCACGCATAGCCTTCGGGGACGATGGTGTGATAGAAGTTGGGGAAGAAGTGCAAGATGTTGAACAACAGCATGTAAACTAACATCACGAAGGCAATCCAGCCGTAGGAAATCGTCATCAAGGTGCCCGTTTTCTTGCGTGGCGTGAAATAGACCAACCCGCTGCCGGCGATGAGTTCGACGCCTATTAATAGAAAGGTGATGTCGGTCTGCGCGATGAAGGCCTTGCCCCATTCGGCGGCGCCGAGGAACTTGGTGCCCATGATGAGCGTGGCCAACTGCGTCAGCACATTGACGGCTCTTGCCGCTCCCGTTCCGAGTATTTTCTTGAACATCTAATTCTTCTTTTCTTTCGTTAGAAGTGCAAAAATAGGAAAATTTAGACTAATTTTGCAAAATCGTCGTTCCTCCTTGAAAATAGTCGGAACGAATTGATTGCTAAAGAATTGAATAAATCCTACGATATGAAAAAGTTATTGATGGCGGTATTTTCGCTATGGGTATTGGCAAGTTCTCTGGTTTCTTGTCACAGGAAACCCACTCCCGAAGGCCTCAGTGTGATGGTTCAGGATATGGAAATCGGGTCGAGTTACGTTGACATTTCAGGGACGTATGCCTATCCGGGCACGGTTTACGGCATTGATGTCTCGGTGGGCCGCAAGAGCGACTTCACGGATGCCATCGCTTTGGAAGTGGAGCTTGATGGCAATAGTTTCAGGGTGTTTGTGTCGGATTTACAGAAAAACACCAAGTATTATTACAGGTTTGTCGTTGACTATGGCGGTGAGAGCGACTATCTTACTGATCCTGACACGTTTACCACCTTGGATTATTGTTTGCCAAAGGTGACCACGGCGGAGGTGTCGTACATCGGGCCGCACGAAGCCACATGTGGCGGTGAAGTCATTGACGACGGCGGCTTCAAGGTGACGGCGCGTGGCGTGTGCTATGGCACGGAATCGGAGCCGACAGTGGCGGGGCTTCACACCGAGGATGGCGAAGGGTTGGGCAGTTTCGTCAGCGAAATCACCGACTTGCTTCTTGGCACGCATTACTATGTCCGCGCCTATGCCACCTCCGACAAAGGCACGTCATACGGCGAGGAGATGCAGTTCACCACCATGGCGCAGTCGCCGTATGTGAACACGTTGGAAATCGTTGACGTCCAGCTGAATGCGGCGCGTGTGAAGGCGGAAGTCGTCAGCGATGGCGGCAGCTCGGTGGTCGAACGCGGCGTTTGCTGGTCAACCGGCGAAGAGCCGACCCTTGATGACGAACACGTTTCCAACGGGTCGGGCTTAGGGGCTTACACCTGCTCGATTGAAGGCCTTGAGCAGAACACGACCTATTTCGTCAGGGCTTACGCCCGTAATGCCATCGGCTTGGGTTTCGGTGAGGTGTTGAGCTTCACGACGGGAGCACCGGTCACGGTTCCTGAGGTGAATACGGTGGAAATCAACGACATCACGGCGACGTCGGCCCAATGTGTCGGCAACGTGAGCAGCAATGGCGGCGCTGAGGTTACCGACCGTGGGGTTTGTTGGAGCAAAGACCCTCATCCCACGCTTTCAAGCAGTCACGCCTCTGGCGGCAGCGGATTGGGCAGCTTTGCCGTGAGCATGACGGGCCTTTCGGTCAACACCACATATTATGTGCGCGCTTATGCCACCAACAGCTTGGGTACGGCGTATGGCGAGGAGCTTTCATTCGGGACGGCCTCGGGGCTTGCCTTGGTGAATACGGCTTCGGTGGCCGACATCACTTCCACTTCGGCGACAGGCGGCGGCGAGGTTTTCAGCCAAGGTGCCAGCGCCGTCACCGAGCGGGGCGTCTGTTGGAGCTTGAATCACTTGCCGACGACCAACGACACCCATGCCCACAACGGCTCGGGCTTGGGAAGCTTCACCGTCCGGATGACCAATTTGACTCCCAATCAGACCTATTATGTGCGGGCCTATGCCATCAACGCCCACGGAACGGCCTACGGCAGCGAGGTTAGCTTTGAGGCCAAGGAGGGTTTGCCCTCGGTGACGACGCTGGAGGTCACCGGCATCACCACTTCGAGTGCCGTGGGCGGCGGCAATGTCACCAACCAAGGGGCGAGCGCGGTCAGCGTCCGTGGCGTTTGCTGGAGTGTCGAGCATCATCCCACGCTGACCGACAGCCACACCGACGGCGGTTCGGGAACGGGCAGCTTCTCGTGCGACATCAACGGCTTGGCGGCCGGTACGACGTATTATGTGCGCGCCTATGCCATCAACTCGCAAGGCGTGGCCTATGGCGAGGAGGTGAGCTTTGCCACTGCTGCCAACCTTCCGACAGTGACGACTTCGCAAGTGACCAACATCACGCAAACGACAGCGACAGGAGGCGGCAACGTGACGGCTTCGGGCGGCGCCACGGTGACCGAACGCGGCGTGTGTTGGAGCACGAGCCATAATCCCACCGTCAACGACAGTCATGCCTCAGGTGGAGCGGGAACGGGCAGCTTCTCCGTTGCGATGACGGGCTTGCAAACGGGCACGTTCTATTATGTCAGGGCCTATGCGGTCAATGCCTTGGGCGTAACCTACGGCAACGAGGTGAGCTTCACCACGTCGTCCAATGCTCCCAAGGTGACCACGGCGCAAGTGTCAAACATCTCGCAAACCACGGCCCTTGGCGGCGGCAACGTAATCAGCGACGGCGGCGCGACGGTGACGGAGCGCGGCATCTGCTGGAGCACAAGCCATAATCCGACAATGAGCGACACCCACGCCTCCAACGGCACGGGAACGGGCGCGTTTACCGTCCAAATGTCGGACTTGACGGCCAACACCACCTATTATGTGCGTGCCTATGCGATGAATAGCGCCGGAACCTCATACGGGTCTGAGGTGCAATTCACCACGACACAGAATGTCTCCGCTCCTTCCGTAATGACCACCTCGGTGACCAACATCACGCAAACCACGGCCACGGGAACCGGCGTCGTCACCGAAACGGGCGGCGCGGAAGTGACCGAACGCGGCGTTTGTTGGAGCACCTCCCATGCCCCTACCGTAAATGGCAATCATGCCAGCAGCGGGTCGGGATTGGGCGGTTTTAGCGTCCAAATGACCGGCCTGACCGCCAACACGACCTACTATGTGAGAGCGTATGCGGTCAACAGCGCAGGAACCAGCTATGGCAATGAGGTTCAGTTTGTCACCTCGTCCGATCCGCCAACGGTCATTACCTCGCAAGTGTCGAACATTTCACAGTCGTCGGCCTTGGGCGGCGGCAACGTGACTGACGACGGCGGCGCAACAGTCGCGCAACGTGGCATCTGCTGGAGCACGAGCCACGATCCGACGTTGAGCGACAGCCACGGGAGCGGCGGCACGGGAACGGGCAGCTTCACGGTGGAGATGACCGGACTCGATGCCAGCACGACCTATTACGTGCGCGCCTATGCCATCAATGCCGCCGGCACGACCTATGGCAATGAAGTGAGCTTTACCACCACGCAAGACATTTCGGCTCCCACGGTGACGACCTTGCCGGTGACCAACATAGCCCAAACGACGGCTACAGGCGGCGGCAACGTGACCCATGACGGCGGAGGGACCGTGGCGGAACGGGGCATCTGTTGGAGCATGGAACACAACCCCACCACTAACGACGCCCACGACCAAAGCGGCGCGGGAATCGGCAGCTATACGATAGACATGTCAGACCTGACGCCCAATACGACCTATTACGTCCGCGCCTATGCCATCAATGGCGCGGGCACAAGCTATGGCAACGAGGAAAGCTTCACCACGACGCAGTATCTGTTTGCCCCAACGGTCACCACGTCTCCTGTGACCAACATCACCCAAACCACGGCCTTGGGCGGCGGCAACGTGACCAACGACGGCGGCGCCGACGTCACCGAACGGGGCGTTTGCTGGAGCACCAACCACAACCCAACGGTCAATAACAGCCATGCCAACAACGGCACGGGCACTGGAAGTTATATGGTGCAGATGACCGGCCTCACGGCCAGCACCACGTATTATGTGCGAGCCTATGCCGTCAACAGCGAAGGCACAAGCTATGGCGAGGAGGTGAGCTTTGCCACGTCCCAAAACGTCTCGTCGCCCACGGTGACCACGTCGAGCGTGACCAACATCACGCAAACGACGGCAACGGGCGGCGGCAACGTGACAAGCGACGGCGGCGGCAACGTGACCGAACGGGGCGTTTGTTGGAGCACCAACCCCAATCCGACCGTGGCCGACAGCCATGCCAACAACGGCACGGGAACGGGCAGCTTTACGGTGAGCATGACCGGACTGACGGCCAACACCTTGTATTACGTCAGGGCGTATGCAGTGAACAGCGCAGGCACAAGCTATGGCAATGAAGTGAGCTTCACCACGGCCCCAAGCCTGCCCACGGTGACCACGTCGAACGTGACCAACATCACGCAAACGACGGCAACGGGCGGCGGCAACGTGACGAGCGACGGCGGCGGCACCGTCTCCGAACGCGGCATTTGCTGGAGCACCAGCCACAACCCGACCGTCGGCGACACTCACGCGAGTAGCGGGTCGGGAACGGGCAGCTTCTCAGTGAACATGACTGGATTGGCTCCCGGAACCACCTATTACGTTCGTGCCTACGCCGTGAACAGCTCAGGAACAAGCTATGGCGCCGAGGTGAGCTTCACGACGGGAAGCGTTTCGGCCCCAACGGTATCGACCGCTGCCGTGACCGACATCACGCAAACCTCAGCCTTGGGCGGCGGCAACGTGACCGATGACGGCGGCGCCAACGTCACTGAGCGTGGCGTGTGCTGGAGCACCAGCCCCAACCCGACAACTAACGGTAGCCATGCGGCAAGCGGCTCAGGCATTGGCAACTTCACGGTGGGCATGACGGGACTTTCATCCGGCACGACATACTATGTTCGCGCTTATGCGGTGAACAGCGCCGGCACAAGCTATGGCAATGAAGTGAGCTTCACCACGTTGCAAGACATCGTTGCCCCCACCGTGACGACTTCCTCCGTGACCGACATCACCCAGACGTCAGCGACCGGCGGCGGCAACGTGACCGATGACGGCGGAGCCAACGTCACCGAACGCGGCATCTGCTGGAGCACGACGCAAAACCCGACAGTGAGCGACAGCCACGGTACGAGTGGCACGGGAACGGGCAGCTTCACGGTGAGCATGTCGGGGCTGACGGAAAACACCACCTATTATGTGCGCGCCTATGCAGTCAATAGCGTGGGCACAAGCTATGGCAGCGAGGTGAGCTTCACCACCATGGCGTCGTCAACGGCCCCGACCGGAGCCATCAACGGGGTGTTCTCGGTGAGCGCGTCCCAACAAGTGTATTTCTCAATGGGCAACTTGCAGTATAAGGCTTCAAGCAACACTTGGAGGTTCGCCGAGAATCAATACGATATCATCGGACTGAGCAACAACCACATTTCCCAAACCTATAACGGGTGGATCGACTTGTTCGGTTGGGGGACGAGCGGCTACGATCACGGCGCGGTGGCCTACCAACCTTGGTCAACGAGCACCGAGGAATCGCACTATCATGCTTACGGAAACCCCAACTACAATCTGTTTGACCAAACCGGACAAGCGGATTGGGGCTACAATTCCATCAGCAACGGCGGCGGCCAGACCAACCAATGGCGCACCCTGACCCAAGAGGAATGGGCGTATGTCTTCAATACCCGTAGCACCTCGTCGGGCATCCGTTTCGCCAAGGCCATCGTCAACGACATCAAGGGCATGATTCTGCTGCCCGACAACTGGAGCAGCGCTACCTATGCCTTGAACAGCACAAACGCCGCCAACGCGAACTTCTCGGCCAATGTGATTTCAGCCTCAAACTGGGTCGTTCTGCAAAACGCCGGCGCCGTTTTCCTCCCTGCGGCTGGGAGCCGTTATGACATCACGGTCAGCGGATACAGCGTGCCCAACGACGCTTCTGCAAACGGCTATTACTGGTCGGCCACCCATCAGGATATTGATGGCGCCTACGTCGTCAAGTTCAACAAGAGCAGTTGCTCGACCAATTGGACGCACTACCGCTACATCGGCTTGTCGGTACGTGTCGTTTGCCCGGTGGAATAAGTGGGAGAGATTGTTCTTTTCGCTGATTTTCAGTATGTTATCTACAGATAGTCTTGGATTTCCGCAAGACGATGCACTTCAAACGTCCGCTCGCCTTCAACGGCTATGCCGCTTGGGTTGAAAAACATCGTGTCCATTCCGGCGGCCCTTGCGCCGTCGATGTCAACGGCCATTTCGTCGCCAATCATGAGGCTTTCCTCGGCGGCGGCGTGGGCTTTGCGCAAGGCGTAACGGAAGATTTCGGGGTTGGGCTTCTTCACGCCGACTTCCTCCGAAACGGTCAAGGTCTCGAAGTAAGGTTTCATTCCCGACAGGCTCAATTTCGTGTCCTGTACTTCTTGGAAACCGTTGGTAATCAGGTGCAAATGGTATTTTGGCTTCAGGTAGTCGAGCAGCTCCATCGTGCCGGGAACTAACCTCACGATGCGCGGCGACCAATACACATAGTCCTCGCTGAGGTGGTCGGCAAGCGCGACGTCGTGGATGCCGTAATGCTCCAAGGGTTGCAGGAAACGGGTGCGGTTCAGCTCGTCCTTGGTGATTTTGTCGGCGCGGTAAAGCTCCCAAAGCCGTTCATTCAGCGGATGATACACCTCGTGGAATTCGTGTGCGCTCGGGATACCGAGGCTTTTCAGGCTGTATTTCTCGTAGATGCGCTCGAAGGCCACTTCAGCGGCGGCGTCGAAGTCCCAAAGGGTGCGGTCGAGGTCGAAGAAAACGTGCTTGTATTTTTGACACGGGACGCAGGAGTTCGGGACACGAGACAACCCAAACGTCTCGCAGTCTCGTGTCTCGCGTCTCGCAGTCCCGTGTCTTTCTTGCATTTGCCGTTGCCATTCAAACAGGCCCACCGCAGCGGCATGGCTCACGTTGAGCGAGCGCGTGGGGCCGGGCACGGGGATATAGACCACCATGTCGCATTGGGCGAGCAAGTCGTCGCTCAGTCCTTGCCGCTCGTTGCCAACGATGAACGCCACGTTTTCAGGGAGTTGCGTGTCATAGATGCTGGTGGCGTTGTCGGCGGTCTCGATGGCGACGATGACCTTGCCTTCGGGCACGATGTTGCGCAGGTCGGCCTCCTCGCTGAAATACCAGCGGATGTTGTCGCGGCTGGAGGCGGCGGCTCGGCGCACCTTGCCCAAGCGGTGGTCGTCCTCGTTGCCGAGGAAACAAACCTCCGAAGCCCCGATGTTGTCGGCCAAGCGAATCATGGCTCCGATGTTGTCGGGGGTCAAGAGGTGGTCGGCGATGAGGACGGGCCTCGGGAGGTGCTCATAAAGGCGTTCAGGCTCGGTTTGCGCGAACAGTTCGTTCGATTTCAGGTAGGTCATGGCTGCGGTTTTGGGCTGCAAAGATATTCATTTCTTTTGGAACAGCCGCCCTTGCCATATGTCTCTTTCCTCCATGCGCCGCTCGATGCGCGAAAGCACTTCGTCGTAGCGTAGTTTCATCCAAGGCTCCGAGACGAGGTAACGCGGCGGCACCTCGCCCGCGAAACGCTCGATGACGATGCCGGGACGGAGCCGCTCGGCAAAGTCAATCACGAAATCGATATATTCCTCAAGGTCAAAGAGATGGAAATGCTCCGGATGCTGTCGGTATTCCTCGGCCATTGCGGTGCCTTTGAAGATTTGCAGCTGGTGGAACTTGACCGTAGTCAATGGCAGACGGGAAATGACCTCGGCGGCATCGAGCATCATGGTTTTGGTTTCGCCGGGCAGACCGAAGATGAAGTGTGCGCCGCAGGGGATGCCGTAGTCAGCCGTCAGCCGGATGGCGCGTTCCGCCGTGGCGAAGTCGTGCCCACGGTTGACGCGCCGCAAGGTCTCGTCATACACGCTTTCCACGCCGTATTCGAGCATGACGTAATGCGTCTTCTGTAATTCGTTGAGGTATTGCAAGATGTCCTCATCAATCAAATCGGGTCGGGTGCCGATGACGATGCCGACGATTTCGGGTTTTGGGCAGCCCATGTCATTCCTTGCGGGGCTTGTGCGATTGGAATCTATGGGCTGCAAAGCCTGCTCATAGATGCCCTTTAGTTCCTCAAGCGGTTTGTAGGTGTTTGAAAACGGCTGGAAATAAGCGAGATACATGCTCGCCCTGCGGTAACGCCGTTGGTGAAACGCGATGCCTTCCTCAATCTGCTGACGGATGCTCTTTTCGGGCCGACAATACGACGGGTTGAAGGCCTCGTTGCTGCAAAAAATACATCCGCCCGTGCTGATTCGTCCATCGCGATTCGGGCAACTGAACCCCGCGTCGATGCTGATTTTCTGCACCCGCCCGCCAAACTGCTTCTTGAAGTAGTTGCTGTAGCTGTTGAAACGGCGGCCATCGAAGCGGTTCAGGTATGTTGGGATTGGGGTCATTTTTGCAATCGGTCAATCAATTCCTCTTTTACCAGCTGATAGGCGACAATCGGGTCAAAATTCCTTTCAGGACGCAGTAGTCCCATGGTATCACCCAAAAACTCCGCATCAGTCATCTTGGCTTCCATGTTGTTCACAAACTGCTTGTGAGTCGGCGGATTCTCTACCGTGAACGCCATGTATCGCTGGTAACACTGGATGATTTCTTCCGCATCGTATCGCCCTTCGGCAAGCCCGACATACAAATCAAACAAGTCGCGGCCCTTCCTGCGCTGATACAAAGCCCTCATCTTGGTACCCAACAACTCGTTGAACCGATAAGTGGTCAAATCGGCTTGTCCCGAGAACCAATTGTTTTCAACAGAAAATGGCACCTTGACAAGTCCCAACACATCGAAATGCTCATAGCAGTTGATTTCCACTTTCAGGCGGATGGGAATGGTAGGCGGCATTTCCGATTCCATGCGAAAAAGCATCGTATTGTTGTAGCGCTTGGGCTTGGTGACCTTATTGGGCATGAAACTCAAGACCTCGCCCAACCTGAACAAAATGTCCTTGATTGGCCCAGGATGGATTTGCACAAGGTCGATGTCCTCGCTATAGCGCGGCTGCGGCGAAAGATACAGCTTGTGCAAGGCCGTACCACCACGGAAAGCCAACTGCGAAGCAAGAAACTCGTCGCTATAAATGGCCACAAGTGAGCGGCAGATGAGCAGGTCTTGCTCGACCATGGCCGACTCCTTCCACGGAACTTGTTCGTTCCATTCCATAATTGATGCTCTTTCTATCATATATCGTCAATTTCTATTTCAACGTTTCCGTTTACACACCATCTGTTGGATTGCGAAGCCGCGTTTCTCGGGCGGTCGTTTCTTAGCAAGATGCTGTTCCAAGGCTTCCGTTCCTTCAATATCTCAAACAAGGCATCTGCCTTTTCCTTTTCTTCGAGTACATACTCCAACATATAGCCTAAGCGTTGCAAGGTTGCCATTGTCGTATAAGGCACTGTAGTTGCCATTTTTTCCATGTCTATCACCTCAAATAATTCGGCCAACACCGTTGCAGCCCTTTGATACCCTCCAACGTGATTGGCAAACTGCACCAAATCCACAGCGGTAAGTTCCGGATTTGAATAGCGTACCACACCCATCTCGGCGTTCTTTGTCAACAGAAGCCCTTCTGGGATTTGCTTCCTATAGTTCCAATTCAGATATGGATTCTTTGAAGAATACTTGATTCTTGGTGCAACGGTCGTTACTTGCGTCACCATGACGGTCTGATGCGATGCCCCGTGCATTGCGGCGGCAGAAAGCAAACTGAGATAATAAGGTTTGCCGACATACTGCATGAGTTGGTCAATGTAATAGGTTGGGGGGACGATGCCCTTCAACTGGTATTGCACTGGCACCACCACATAAAACCCTCGGTAAACAGAACTGACATAGCCCTTTTTCGCAAGACGATTCAATTCCGACTGGATTGTTTCGTTGGACTTATCGCTAAAGGCTCGCTTCAATTCCTCCATGGTGAATGTCACCCGCCCTCGAATTTCCCGATTCCTTACCCATTCATATATGGTCATTTTGTTGTCAAACTATGCTAAATCTGTTTACTTTTACGACTTTTCGACCGCAAAAATACAAACATTTTCCCATTCCGCAAACGCTTTTAATGAAAAAAAACGCTCTCTTCCCTTGCCAATCCCGTTTTCTTCGTGTCTTTGCCACCCCCCGACAAAACACAAACACTAACCCATAAAAACGAAACGGATATGCAATAAAAGTGCGGGATTGCGTGAAATGAAACGACATAAATAACAGCATTAAAACTGAATTCTTCTGCTTGGAAATTTGGCGATTTACAACGAAGACCCATAAAGTTTTAGTCAAGATGCTCTCGTGTATAGGCGTGAGATTGACTTTGTAAGTCTATTCACTGCTGATAGGTGAAAATCGCCCGCCAAGAACTGTTTTGGTTGGCGGTTTTTGTTTGCTCGGAGCCAGAAAAATTGAATAACAAGCACCGCATTTCAAGGAAATTGCGTAAATTTGCACTTGGAAACAAACGGGATACGATGCTTTTCGACGATTATAAGCAACATGCTGACACGGTCATCCGTCCTTCGCTTTTGTGGGAGTATGACATGAGCCGTTTCGATTGGGCAAAAATGCGCAACGAGGTGGTTCAGCGTGTGCTGGAACGTGGACGCATGGACGACTACTATGCCATGCTCAACCGATACGGCTGGGAAGGTGTGCGTGAAGCCTTGCGGATGATACCCTACATGAACCGAAAAGACATGAATTTTGCTTGTTTCGTATTCGACCTGAAAAAAGAGGAACTGAGATGCTACACTATGAGACCATTGCACCCACTTTATGGTCATTTTTAATTACAATGGAAACACATTGAAAAACGTTTGCTTTCAATGGATCGTTATCCCAATCGGGTTTTTGAAGCATTGTAAAGTCTAAACAAGTGCAAGTCGTCAACGTCAGCATAGGCGAGTTCGAGGGTAATGTCGCGGTGAATTTGTAGTTTTGTTTTCAAAAATCCTGTGGTTGCGAGTACTCCGTCTTATTCAAATACTCCTCATCCGTCAAAGTGTTCAAAAACGCCTTCAACTGGGCCTTTTCCTCGTCGGTGAGCCGCACGCCGCCTTGCATCACATGGTGCATCAGCGGACTGATGGTCGCCGAGCTTTTCACGCTGTCGGAATAGAAGTCAATCACCGCGTCGAGGGTGCCGAAACGTCCGTCGTGCATATAGGGTGCCGACACCGCGACGTTGCGTAGGGTAGGGGCTTTGTATGCGCCACGGTCCATCGGGTTGCCCGTGACGGAATGGCGGTCATCAGGGTCGTCAAAATGGTCGTCCAAGCCGTTGCTGTAGAACAGGTTGGTGGTCATCAGCGCGTTGCCGCCACCGCCGTGGCAGTGGAAGCAGTCGGCGCCATCCTCGGTGACGAACAGCAGGTAGCCCTGCAGCTCGTCGTGGCTGAGTTGCTCCTCGCCGCGCAGGTAACGGTCGAATTTGCTGTCAGCCGAGACCAAGCTCCTCACAAACTGCGCGATGGCGCGTTCTATATTAATAAAGGTGATATCGCGGCTGCCGAAAGCCTTGTAGAACAGTTCGGGATAGTCGTCGGTTTGCTGCAAATACCTGACCACCCGATTGGTGTCGGCGTTGATTTCCACTGGATTGGTGACCGCCGCCAAAACCATGTCCTCCAAGGTGGCCACGCCGCCGTTCCAGCCCAACCCCGTGGTGTTCCACGCCAAGTTGACCAAAGGCATGACGGAGTGGTGTAGCCCCGCCGAACCGCCGAAATCGAAGTTGTTCGCTTGGTGGTGGCATGAGGCGCAACAGCGGATGCCGTCGTCGCCCTCGCGACCCGAGAGGCGCGGGTCGTAGAACAGCTTCCGTCCGAGTTCCACGCCTTCCTCGGTCATGGGATTGTCGGCGGGGATGCTTACCGAAGGGAAGAAACGCGGCTGCGGAAATTCGTAAGGCGTTGGCTGATAGGGCGATTCGTGTTCGGGCTTGCATGAAGGCAGGCAGAGCAAGAGCCAAGGCAATATGCAAAGCAACCGTTTCATGAGCGGTTTTTGCTGTCTCCCTTGATTTGCCCAAGGTTGTGCTTCACGTTCTCCCAACTCCAGAAATGGGGCTTCGGGGCGGCCTTTTGCAGGGTGCTATTGACCTTTTCCCAGATGGATTCCGCTGTTTTTTTCATGGCTATATCGTTTTGGCTTCCAATGTCTTGCGTAATCTTGAAAACATCTTTTCCGTTTTCTTTCAGTGCCTGTTGCGCGGCTTGGTTTTGCATGATGGCACTGCCCCATGTGTTGAAGTCGTAAAGGTTGGGACTGCGAAACCAGTTGTCGATGATCATCGTCAAACCGATCTGGTTTTCAGCGTTTTCCGATACGTTGAAATCAATGGGCAGCTCCACGGTGAAGTGGTTTTGGTAAAAGGCCGTTTGGTCTTCGTTCTGCCCGATGCCGAGATGGATGTTCAAAGGTGCAAGTTCTTGGTTATCATCAAGATACTTCCCGTTGAGTTTCATGTAATGGTAGCCGCCGCCAAGGGGATCGGGCCAAAACATGTTCGATTCGGGCGGGTTGACGAAAAGCTCCGTTTGGTTGTCGGACTCGTTCAGCCCGAAGGTGAAACGCAAGGCCTTGTAATGCCCGACGGGAATGGACGCTATCTCAAGAAGCTGACTTTCAGGAAGATTTGTGTCGATGTAGAAAATCCTGTCTTGAGGGATGGGACGCACTGTGGTCACGTCCCGATGCTGCAAGGTGTGCCAGTCGCCGCGCTCGTCTTGCAGTTCCATTTCGGAAAGGAACCACTGGATTTCGGTGACCATGAACGTGTTCCCGGCTTCGTTGACATAGTGTAAAGTGTCGAGAATCAACGGATTGCCGTTGACGGAGTAGTCGATGCCGACCTTCACGTCGCCATAGCTTGCGGGTTTGGTGCAAGAGGCGGCCAGCATCGAGGCCAAGGCCATTATGAGGAGTGTTTTTCTCATCGCGCTTCGATTTCGGCTGCAAGTTTACAAAAATCCTGCCATATTTCGTATCTTTGCGCCGCAAAAACGAAAAACTATGGCAGAATTCAAGATAGGCGACAAGGTGAACTTCCTCAGCACGGTCGGCGGAGGCAAGGTCACGAAAATCATCGACTCACGCATGGTGATGGTGGAAATCGAAGGCGGCTTCGAAATCCCTACCCTGATAACGGACTTGGTGCTCGACTACCGCTCAATGCCCGCGCAAAACAAGCAGCAGCAAACGGTCGATACCGTGCAGAAAGAGATGCAAGGCAAGTTGCTTTTGGAACAGGAACAGGCCGAGGCTGCCCGTAAAGGCGGCCTCCGGCGCTTTGCGAAAGAAGCGGAGAAAGAAGGCGTTTATTTGGCTTTCGTGCCGCACGAGCAGCAGTGGCTCCTCACCGGACCGCTCGATGTGGTGTTGGTCAACCACACGCCTTTCGAGATGCTCTACACCTTCACCATCAAGGAGGAGGACAAGTTCGTGAACGTGGACTACGGACAAATCGACAAGTACGCGAAAATCGTCATCGAGACCATCTCCCGCGACGACCTCGAATATTGGCTCAACGGCGTGGTGCAGGCCTTGCTGACAACGGAAACGTCTGATTGCGTGCTGCTTCCGCTGAATGCGCCTTTCGCTCTGCGCGTGGGCCGTTTTTTGAAGGAAGGCAGCTATGTGCCGTCGGGCGTTTTAGGCGAGAAGTCGGTGATGATTTGCCTCTCCGAGCTGATTGCCTTGAAGCACGGCGACGGCGATTTCACCAAAATCATGAAGGAAGGCATTGGTTCTCAAGCGACTGCGAAGAACTTGGTGAAGCCCGAAGCACCCATCGACAAGCACAAGACCGCCCTAGGCGAGGCGGTCGTGGATTTGCACATCGGCGAGTTGGTCAATAACATCCTTGGCCTTTCGAGCCACGACATGTTCAAGATCCAGACGGACTACTTCAAGCGGATGCTTGACAGCGCGATTGCCGCCGACTACACCAAGGTGACCTTCATCCACGGCGTGGGCAACGGCGTGCTGAAAAACGCCATCATCGAGGAGCTGAAAAACTACAAGAACACGGAGAACCGCATGGCGAGCATCGCCAAGTTCGGCGTCGGGGCGATTGACGTGCTCATCACGGAAAAAGAGAAATGACGGGAGTTGCCCGTCATTTCTTTGGTGAACCCGCTGGGAATCGAACCCAGAGCGAAGGAACCGGAATCCTTTATTTTATCCATTAAACTACGGGTCCGGAAGGGTGGAGATGGAGGGAGTCGAACCCTCGTCCAAACAAGGAACCCCCATGGTTTCTACATGCTTATTCCGCTGTTGGTTTTCGAGTCGCGCAAGGGAACGGACGCCCTCATCGCGACCTTATCTCCTAAGGTTTCGCCCTGCCGTCGGAGCTTCGGCAAGGCTATCCCGAAATTGCTTAGCACCCCGTGCCCAGGCCGGAATCAGGAATCTCCACCTGCGGGATGTCTCGTCCGCTCACCTTGTGGGCGGATTAAGCCAGTGACTTACTGTGCTTCGGTCAGGCAGCGAGAGCGTAGTTGTTTTCGCCAATTACTTTTTTGCAGTCAAGATTAACGAGCGTCACTGCGAGGCTCGACATGCTTACATGACAATTCGTCTTGCTGTCAAAACCATACATCCCCTTTTATTCAGTTTAGAGTTTAGAGTTTAGAGTTTAGAGTTTAGAGTGTAGAGTTTATTGGTGTTTTGTGGTTGACAGTTTCGTTTGTCTGCTTCAAAGAACGGGCTGCAAAGGTACGGCTATTTTCGTTACGCCGCAAGGGGCAAGGAAAGTTTTTTGAACAACCGCCCAATTACCCAACCGAACAACTGAACAACTGCTAACTCCTAACTCCAAACTCCAAACTCCTAACTAATGCAGCGGACTGCCAAACCTCACCACATCGTCCTTGGTGATTTCGCTGCCGCAGAGGATGACCAAACGCTCCACGATGTTGTGCAACTCGCGGATGTTGCCCGTCCACTGGTATTGCTGCAACGCTTCGATGGCCTCGTCCTCAAACTGGGGTGCAGCCTTTCCCATGTCTTGCGCAATGAGGTTGACGAAGTTCTCCACCAAGAGCGGGATGTCGTCCTTGCGCTCGCGCAACGGCGGCACTTGGATGACGATGACGCTCAGGCGGTGGTAGAGGTCTTCGCGGAAGTTGCCCTTCTCGATTTCGGTCTTCAGGTTCTTGTTGGTGGCAGCCACGATCCTGACGTTGACGGGGATTTCCTTCTCGCCGCCTACGCGCACGATCTTGTTTTCCTGCAAGGCACGCAGCACCTTGGCTTGGGCCGAGAGGCTCATGTCGCCGATTTCGTCCAAGAAGAGCGTGCCGCCATCGGCCAACTCGAAGTCGCCCTTGCGCTGCTTGATGGCCGAGGTGAAGGCTCCTTTCTCGTGACCAAACAACTGGCTTTCAATTAGTTCCGAAGGTATGGCGGCGCAGTTCACTTCGATGAACGGCCCGTGGTTTCTTGGACTGAGCTCGTGCAACTGCCGCGCCACGAGTTCCTTGCCAGTGCCGTTCTCGCCGGTGATGAGCACGCGGGCGTTGGTGGGCGCCACCTTCTCGATCATGTCTTTCACCTCAAGCATCGGGGCCGACTCGCCAATCATCTGGCTTTGGAGCTTCACGGCTTTTTTCAGCACCTTGTTTTCCGTGGTCAAGTTCTTCTTTTCCAATGCATTGCGAAGCGTGATGAGCAGTCGGTTGAGGTCGGGGGGCTTGGGGATGAAGTCGAAGGCGCCTTTCTTGATGGCTTCCACGGCGGTCTCGATGGTGCCATGGCCTGAGAGCATGATGACGGGCACGTCCGACTCCAAGCGCAGGGCTTCAAGCACTTCGATGCCGTCCATTTCGGGCATCTTGATGTCGCAAAAGACCGCGTCAAAGTCTTGTTCCTTAATGTGTTGCAAGGCTTCCATGCCTGTGGCGGCATCGTCAACCTGATAGTTTTCGTTTTCGAGGATGTCGCGCAGCACGCGGCGGATGGGCGCCTCGTCGTCGATGATGAGTATTCTTGGCATCTCAGTGAATTTTTGCGCAAAGGTATAAAAAGGGAAGCAAATCTAACACAAATCGAAAACAAATGTTTATTCCAGATTTGTGATAGATTTGCTTTCTTCTACATCTAAAAACCCGAATTTCGTTTCTTTCGGGTCTTTCGATGTGGATTATTCCTTCACCACCTTGTCGGTGAACGTCTTGCCGCCTTCCAAGGTGACGCGCATCGTGTAGGCGCCAGCCGCAAGGCCTTCCAATTCGATGCGCTCCAAGCCGTTGCGCTGGCTGCGCACCAAGCGCCCTTGCAGGTCGTAAAGCTCGATTTGCTTTGGCGTTACGTCTGGAGAATATTGCAAGTGAAGTTCGCCTTGGGCGGGGTTGGGCCAGTAGGCGTAGGGGCGGACGATGAAGCCTTGCTCCTCAAGAGCGTCATAGCTGTCCTTGAATACTACCACGGAGATGCCCCCGGGTTCTGCTGATGGATACGGGCTTCCTATGTTTTTGTATGAACCCACGGCGATGCTACCGTCTTTTAGCACTTCCATGCATGTGCCACAATGGAACATGTTCTCGGACAAGAAGCGGCATTCCCATACGACGTTCATGTCCCCATCCAAACGAAGCAAGACCAACTGGTTATCGTACATGACTCTCGTCATATAAGAAAGGTAAACCGTGTTGCCGTCAACGGCTGTCGCGCGGATGGGCGCGGGCTGCTGCCTGTTTTCACCGAAAAGAGCCGCCGCCTCCAGCGTGTGATCCATGTTGCGCTTCTCAATAAGCACTGCGGTCTTGACATAATAGTTCGAATCCAGCCAATAATGGGTGTTGACATTGAGGTAGTGCTGGTCGTCCAACGGGGCGAAATGCTCTTGCCAGTCGGAGGTATAGAAAGTGCCTCCGTAGAAATAGAACGGTTTTTCGTCAACCACGTTGAACAAGCTGTCCAGTACATAAAGGCGGATGGGCGGATTGCTGGAGTTGTTGGCGTCCCAGTTGCTGCCCCAGTAGCAGTATCTCAAAGGTGTTTTGCTGAGAACTCCCGTGTGCTCGGGCAGGAGTTTGTCGAAACGGCGCATTTCCGGCATCTCTCTCCTGCCTTTCAGCGTCCCGTCGAGGCCGATGCGCAAGAAGTGGGTCATGAAAAAACCGTTTGGGATGTCGTTGAGGCTATAAGAGGCTATGATGTCGCCGCCAGGGTCTTGGAACATGTCGTAGGAGTAATAATCCTCCAACTGCGGGGATTGGTCAATCACAAGGTCGGAGCCGCCGATGATGTTCAGGTCATTGTCTATGGTCTTCATTCGGAAGAAAAGCGTGTCGTCGGCTTTCTCGAAGAAGGCGAAGACATAGCTGTCGGGGTGGTCAGGGTCGCTCTCGAAAAAAGTCCTCAACTGGACATCCCTGATCTCAAGCAACAAGGAGTCGGTCATCGTCCCCTCTTTCGAGATTTTGTAGAACATCACGCCGATGTCGGGGCCGTCGTACATGTAACCCTCGAACATGGGGCACGACAAAATCAGGCAGTTGTCGCTGGTTTCCACAATGCTATGGAAATTGAAATACTTGCCGTTCTCGTGCCAGAAATCGGTCATGATTTCCTGGGAATACGAAAAGCCTGTGATTAATGAAAACAGAATGAGAATAAATCGAAGAGAAGGGTGTTTTTGTGGACTTTCCCATGCGGCACGATAGGGAACTGGTAACAGATGCTTTTTCATGGTTTTATGTTTTTGAAGTTTGCCGCAAAAATAATAATAATCATTAAGATCCAGTGTTTTTTGTTTCAAAATGTTGTATTTTTGCATTTTAATCATGAATGTCATGAGCAACAAAAAGTGGTTTACAAATACGATCATTCTATTAACGAGTGTCATCATCCAGTCATTCAATCCTATTTTCGCCCAAGATTCCATTCCCGCGCCTACGTCCTATCGCGTCAACGGCGTGGCGTTCAAGATGGTGCGCGTCGAGAAAGGCTCGTTCTGGATGGGCGCACAGCACACCGATGCCGCTGAGTTCAACTACGACCGCCTTTCACAAAACGATGAGGTGCCCGTGCATCACGTCACCGTGAAGGAGGACTTCTACCTCGGCCAAACCGAGGTGACGCAAAAGCTGTGGAAAGCCGTGATGGGCTACAACCCGAGCAAGAAGAAATGCCCGAAACTGCCCGTGACCAACATCAATTACTTTGAGGTTCAGGAATTTATCCGTATCTTGGATAGCCTCACGGGGATGCGGTTCCGCCTGCCCACCGAGGAGGAATGGGAGTTTGCGGCTCGCGGTGGCAATAACAGCAAGGGCTACGTTTTTAGCGGTGCCGACGGCACCAAGAAAACCGCGTGGCACAACGGCAACACTCGCCGCCTGCGCAAATGCGGAAAGACGAAAGCCAACGAACTCGGCCTTTACGACATGAGCGGCAACGTATGGGAGTGGACCTCAACGCTTTACCGCTTCTACGACAAGGAACGCAACGCGCGACTCGGCAAGGATGGCGAGATGATGGTCATCCGTGGCGGCGCGTGGCAACTGCCCGAATCGTCGTGCCGCGTGGCCTGGCGCGGCAAACGCCTCCCCGACTCGCAGAACTCCTTCGGCGGATTCCGCCTCTGCATCGACGCCCAATGGGTGAAGGACGAAACGCCCGAAAACGTTGCGCCATGAAAACCCGATTCGGCATAGTGCTGCTTTTGCTGTGGCTTTCACTCGGTGGAAACGCACAGCAAAACGTTGACATTCAGGTGAGAACGCCCGAAAAGACATTGCCTTCCCCGTGGGCGGGCGGACTCAACGCCTGCCAGTTCGGGCGTATCGACTTGGACGGCGACGGGCAAAAAGACCTGCTCGCCTTCGACCGTCACGGCAACCGCCTGCTGTGCTTCCTCAACCGAGGCGGCGCGGGTGAAATCCGTTATGACTATGCACCTGAATACGCCCGGTTTTTCCCCGAGCTGGCCGACTGGGCCGTCTTTGCCGACTACGACGGCGACGGGCGCGAGGACATCTTCACCTATTCCAAGGGCTGGGCAGGGATGAAGGTGTATCGAAACATTTCAACACAATATCCTGAATTTGAACTGGTTGTATCGCCTTATCTGACTTCGTGGCAGGGCTGCGGTGAGGCGAACATCATCGCCACCAACGCCGATTATCCCGCCATCGTCGATATTGATGGCGACGGCGATTTGGACATCCTCACCTTCGGCGTGCTTGGCACCTTCATCGAGAAGCACAGCAACCTGTCGATGGAACGCTTCGGAACGCGCGATTCACTCGTGTTCGAGAAGACGGACTACTGCTGGGGCCGCGTGGCCGAAAGCGAGGAAAACAACGCAATGTATTTGGACACCTGCCTTTTCGGTAAGTCGTTGGTTGTCAATGCCGACGATTTCCGCCATCGCGGGGCGACCTTCGCCGTGCGCGACCTGACGGGAAACGGCCTGCCTGACTTGCTCTTGGCCGACGTGGACTATCCGAACTTGGTGCTGCTGAAAAACGGCGGCACGCCCGAAAACGCATTGATGGTGAGTCAAGAGCTTGATTTTCCGCAAAATACGCCAGTCAGCTTGTTCTCCATGCCCGTCCCGTTCTTCACCGACATCGACAACGACGGCGCAGACGACTTGCTCGTCTCGCCATTCGACCCCAACCCGATGGCTTGCGAAGGGAAAAACTCGGTATGGCTGTATCTGAACCACGGAACAAACGAAAACCCTGATTTCCAGCTTTATACGAAGTCGTTTCTGCAAGACCAGATGATTGACGTGGGCACGGGTGCCTTTCCCGTCTTTGCCGACATTGACGGCGACGGCCTCACGGATTTGGTGGTCGGGACGGTGGGCGACATCGATTCCACCTATTATTTTTACGGGAGTTTGCAGGAACACCGCACGGCTCGACTAGCGTTTTACAAAAACGTGGGGATGATGCAAAATCCTGTATTCCAACTTGTTGACGATGACTTAGGCGGTTTGTCTTCTTTGCGATTGTCGGGCTTGGTGCCCACTTTCGGCGACTTGGACGGCGACGGTCGCCAAGAAATGTTGGTCGGCACGGCGGAAGGCAACCTTTTGCTTTTCGATGCCGATTTCAACCTCTTGGACGCTGATTTCCTGCATTTTGGAAAACCGTGGTCGGCCCCTTGCCTGTTCGACTTGGATGGCGACGGCGTTTTGGATTTGGCGGTTGGCGACGCAAGCGGGAAACTGACACATTATCAAGGTATTGGCCAAGCCCAATTCCAGCAGACCACCGACTTCTGGGGGCAAGTGGATGTGTGCGACCACTCGGCTTCCTATTTCGGCTACAGCGTCCCGGCGTTGTTCAAAGCGGGCGATGAAGTCTTGCTTTCGGTGGGTTCGGAGCAGGGCAAGGTGTTCTTGTTCAGGGATTTGCAAAACGACATCTTCACCGACATTTCCGACCGTTGGAGCGATTGTGTTGCCGCCTTCGACAACCGTTTTGGGCTGCGTTCCGCCTCCGCCTTGGCCGACCTCAACGGCGATGGCACTTTGGAAATGGTGGTAGGCAACTTCGGCGGCGGCTTGGAGTTGCTGAACGGCAACATCGCAGTGAATCAAGGCGTTGAGAAAGTGTTTTCCGAACGTTTTTCGGTCTATCCCAATCCTTCCGACGGTGTTCTCTTTGTGGAAACGCAAAACCTTGCGCATCAACAAATTCAAACCTACCTCATCGCCAATCTCATGGGTCAGGTCGTGATGACAGGCCGACTCACCAATGAATCTCGGCAAATCGATGTGTCGGGCTTGCCCAAAGGGATGTATTTCATTCGGTTGGATGGGACGACGCTGAAGTTTGTGATGTGGTAATTCGTGTTGAAGAACGCTATCGGTTCAATCTGATTTTCTTGGTCTTGTAGTTGATGACGGCCTTGTGTCGTTTCAGCAGGTCGCCGCCGATGATGCCGTCGATGCGGGGCAGGCCGAGTTTGGCATACATCTCGTGGATGTTTTCCAAGTCGAGGGCAACGGCTTCATAATCATGGATTTCCATGTCGCCCAATGAGAAGGTGTCGATATGGAACGTGGCACTTTCCAAGTCGGAACTGCCCACGCCGGCGGTCAAGCCTTCCTTTTTCTCGAAGGTCAGGCCGTCGATGAAGGTGGCGATGGTCTTGGGGTCGAAGACCGAGCGCGATGCACCTGTGTCAATCAGGAAGTTGGCTTCCTTACCATGGATGCTGCCTTTCACCATGATATGGAAGCCTTCTCCTTCAATGTCAAGCTGTTGAATCGGTATTTCTATGTAACGACGCATTTAGAAATTCGGCTTGACGGCGTATTTCTTGTAAAAGTCCTTGATGACCTTCACGGCCTCGTCGGCGGTATCGACGACGTGGAAGATGTCGAAGTCCTCCTCCTTGATCATCTTTTCCTTGAGCAAGGTGTTGCGGAACCAGTCGATGAGTCCCTTCCAGTATTCCGAACCCACCAAGACAACGGGGAAATCGACCATCTTGTTGGTCTGGATGAGGGTGATGGCCTCGGAAAGCTCGTCCAAGGTGCCGAAGCCGCCGGGCATGGCGATGTAGCCTTGGGCATAGCGCATGAAGATGGTCTTGCGGACGAAGAAATACTCGAATTCGATGTTCTTGTCGCGGTCGATGTAGGGATTGAAATGTTGCTCGAAGGGCAGGTTGATGTTCAGTCCCACGCTGGTGGCTTCGCCTTGGTGTGCGCCTTTGTTGCCGGCCTCCATGATGCCTGGGCCGCCGCCGGTGATGGTGCCGAAGCCGTAGTCGGCCAATTTTTCGGCGATTTCGACGGCCATCTCATAGTATTTGTCGCCGGGTTGGGTGCGCGCCGAGCCGAAAATGGCCACGCAAGGCCCGATTCTCGACATCTTCTCCATGCCTTCCACAAACTCGGCCATGATCTTGAACACCGACCATGAGTCGTGGGTCTTGATGTCGTTCCACGATTTGGGATGGAAGCTGTTGCGGATGATTTGTTCTTCTTTTTCAGTTATAGGCATAAAAATTCAAGATTTAGGATTCAAGATTCAAAATTTTTGTATTTTTGCAGCCGTAATGCGAATGTAGCTCAGTTGGTAGAGCATCAGCTTCCCAAGCTGAGGGTCGCGGGTTCGAACCCCGTTATTCGCTCAAAATGTAGAGACGTGCCATGGCGCGTCTCTACATTTGTTTATGGCATCATTCCATCGGCGTGCCGCACTCGGGGCAGAACTTGCCCGTCACCTCGGTGCCGCATTTCGGGCATTTCCTCGGACCGACGGCCACCAAAGGCGTGCCGCACTCGGGGCAGAACTTGCCAGTGCTTTCGGTGCCGCACTTAGGGCATTTCATCTTGGCAGCCGGTGCCGGGGCGGGCGTGCCACATTCGGGGCAGAACTTGCCGGTGATGGGCGTGCCGCACTTCGGGCAGGGAACGCCTTGGGGCTGTGCGGGCTGTTGATAGCCTTGCTGTTGCTGTTGCTGCTGTTGAGGGTGCTCAGGAGGCATCATGCTGCCACCCATCATGTTGCCGGCGGTGCCGAAGCCCATGCCGGCCATGCCGATGCCCATGAAGCCTGTGCCTGCGCCGGCTTCGTTGGAGGCGGCGGCTCTCATGGTGCCGAGCATGCTACCTCTCGCCTGGGCAGCGTTGGCGCCAGCCTCAAACTCGTCAATCTTCTGTTGGCTCTTTTCATCCAACGAGACGGATTCGATGATGAAGCTCACCAAACGCACACCGCGAGCGCGGATGTCGGCATCGAAGACGTTCTCGTCCATGAGTTTCTTCATCTCGGCGGTCTTGCTGGGAAGCTCAAGGGCTCTCACTTGGTTCTCCTTGGTGCCGTATGCGTTGATGACGGCTTGGAGGGCGGCGATGACTTCGCTGCGCATCTGCTCGGTGAGGGCTTCTTTCTTGACCACGTCGCCGACGCTGGCGTATTGCCTCATGAAGAGGGCCATGTCATCGAGACGGAAGGTGTATTTACCGTAGCAACGGATGTTCAACGACAAAGGAGTCTCGCGGCCATTGGCAGGGTTGAAGCTGCCGTGATCCCAGTCTTGGAAGAGGATCGGGGTGGCCGTGCCAAACTTGTTGCCCATGATTTCCTTGATGTTGAAGAAGAACACGGCTTGTTCCTTTGCGGGGGTGCCGCCGTAGGTGAAACGCTGCCACATTTCCTTGAAGACAGGGCCGAACTCGCCCGCGAAGAACGACGGCGACGAGCTTTGGTCGAAGGTATAGACGCCTTCTTCGGCGGTGGCATCGAGGATGCTACCCGTGTCGTAGATGACGGCCACCTGGCCGGGAGCCACGATGATGCGGCTGCCTTTCGAGATTTGCCCCGACTTGGTGGTTTGTTTCACCATCAGGGTGTCCATGTCCATGTTGTCACATTTGATGAGGTCTAACCATTGGTCTTTCATTGTTCCGCCAACGGCGCCTGCTATTGCTTTGATAAGTCCCATAGTGTTTGTTAATTTGTTATTTAATATTTAAGATTTAAAATTCAACTCTAAACTCTAAACTCTAAACTCTAAACTCTAAACTCTAAACTCTAAACTCCTAACTCCTCGAATGAATATCGGTCAACACCCAGTCGTGCTCGCCGTTGGTGATGACAGAGCCGCAATAGGCGCATTGTCCTGAAGAGGTCACCTCGGTCGGCGCACCGCAGTTCGGACAGTTGGTGATGCTGTTGCCTTTCTTGCCCGGGTCGGTCTTGAGTCCCGCCTTGCGGTTGAAGACCATCTCGTAGCGCATGTACCAGTCGCGGTTGGGGTCGCTTTCGAGCACTTTCTTGGTGGCGTCGTTGATGACGTAGTCGCGCATCACGGCGTTGAGCCACACGACGAGGACTTCCTTGTCGCCGTCTTGCCTGAACTCGTGCAGCGAGCAGTGCTTGATGCCGATTTTCTCCACCACGTTGGTCTTGCCGAGGCGGATGTATTCGTCCAATTGCTGTTTGTGCGTGTTGAACAGCGTCTCGCTCTCGAAGGGGCGGATGGGCTTCCAGTCCTTGGCGGTCCAGGCTTCCTGTATCTTCATGAACACCTCGCGGGCGAAGCCGATGAACTTGTCAGCCGAGAAAGCCGGGTCGATGGCTTGGATTTGTGCGGCCACGTCGGTGGTGTAGTCCAAGGTCACGTCGTTGGCGGCCTGTTGCTCGATGTTCCTATTAATATAGGTGGGGTCGGAGGCTTGCTTCTTGGCTTTTCTCCTGCCTATCAAGATGATGACGATGATGATGCCCAACACGATCAGTCCCATCACCGGATCTTCGATGAACAGCCCGATGAGGTAGCCGATGAGAACGCCGATGTCGCCGTCGCCACCGCCACTGTCGCCGCCGCCTGAGTTGTAGCGGTTTTGGTTGCCCACGTCGGCGATGGCGGGGATGCAGCACAAGACGGCCAAAAGCATTACAATGAACGGAAGATATTTCCTTAACTTGTTGAAAGTAAGATTTTTCATTCCAAAATGGGTTGGTTTTGCATTACATTAATAACGGACAAAAATAGGAAAAACCTTGAAAAAATCAAAATTGTTGCCGAAAAAAGCGAAAAAAGTCCTATTTTTGCCGCCCGATTGGGAGCTTAGCTCAGTTGGTTCAGAGCATCGCCCTTACAAGGCGGGGGTCGTTGGTTCGAGTCCAACAGTTCCCACAAAACAGTAGAGACGCGCCATGGCACGTCTCTACTGTCGTTTTATATGGGTAGAGACGGTGTGCACACCGTCTCTATAAGGTTTTATTTGTCCACCACCATCTTCTTACAGGCCATCCGCCCGTCTTGCATCAGGCCTTGCAGGATGTAAACGCCGTTGCTCAGCGTGTGGATGTCGTTGGTCTTGAGGCTTTGTCCGTTCATGGTGAAGATCCTCACAACGGTGACGATTTCGTCGGCAATGCTCTCATCGATTCCTGTCACTTCGATACTGACAAAGTTTTCGCCGTCGGGCGTGAGGGCGTAGTCGGACTCGCAGTCCTCATACACTGCGGTCAGTTGGTAAATGACGGTTCCGATGAGGGTCATCTCGTCATAATAGGTGTTTTCGGTGGGCTCGACTTCAATGGTGGTCGTGCAACCATTGGGCTGTACGACATAAAGATTGTAATGCAGCGGGGTGGTCTCAGGCATTAGCCACGAAAGCAGTGCGCCAAAGGTTTGGTCTTCACCGTTGTAGATGTATGATCCTTCAAACTGTTCGGGAGGATAGCACGGCTCGGGCAACTCAACCGGCCCCATCTTGCCGTCGGGGGCGATGTTTTGGCCATAGATGCCGCCTGAAGTGGTGTTGACCCAAGCCACCACGTTCTGTCCTAAGTGGAAGCCCGTGCTGTTTTCGCAGAAGGCTTTGTTGCTGTTGTTGCTGCACATCTCAGTGTTCCACAGCAAGTTGCCGTCCATGTCGAACCCCTTGGCCATCAACAGGTTGTCCTGCATGTAGATGACCGCGAAGCCGCTGCCGTCCTCGAAGGCGTCAACTTTGACTTCGGAATAGTCAACACCAGTGTAGTCGGCCACGAGGAGGCCTTCGCCCCACACCTTTTCGCCCGTCGCGGTGATGCGGTTCATGTAAATCCTGTCCTGCGACTGCGTGGCGGCGTCGGTCTGCTCGTAGGCAATGATGAGGTCGTGGCTCTCGGGATCGACGGTGGCATAGGCATCGAGGTAGAAATTGGCGGGGTCTTGCGAATGCACGGAAATGCCGTTCAGGTCGCTGATGGTGGAGTGGCCGTTGTGGTCGAAGTGGAAGACGTAGGTGTTGAAAGCGTTGCCGATGGCAGGATGCCAGATGTAGGCATAGCCGCCGCCCGTGCCGTCGGGCACCACATAATGGACGTAGCTGCCGCCGATGGTCTGGGCTGACATGAGTTGCACCTCGGGCCCGATTTGGACGCCTTCTCGCGTGTAGCCGACCACCCAAATCTCCTTCTCATAATAATAGGTGTAGGCCCAAGTCTCCTTTTCGTAAACGACGAAGACGCTGTTGTCGATGCCCGGCACCATCAGCCCGAAGACGCAGGATTTGCCGCTGTTGTCGCTGATGGTGATGGTGGGGGAGAGGGTGCCGTTGGCATCGATGTGGCACAGGTAGGTGTTGTCGTAGTCGGCACCGAGTGCCCACACGCCGCCGTCGTCGCCGGCCATCAGCTCGGTGCGCGAGCCACCTTGTCCGTCAAAGAGCACGAGGCCTTGTTCGCCCCAAGGGAAACTGCCGTCAGCGTTGATTCTCACGGCGATGCATTGTCCGGCCTCGTTGGAGAAGCAGGTCACCACGCCGCCATTGTTGGTGGCGGCCATGGCCACGCCTTGCGACCAAGTTGCAAGTTGTTGACCCGTGATGGTGATGCCGTTGGCGTCCCATTGCGGCACGCCTTCAAAGTCGAGGCGTTGCAAGGTGGGCACCCAGCCGTTGGTGCGCATCTGGCACCATTGCACATAGGTGTCGCCCGTGACTTGGTCGGTGGCAAGGTAAACCTCGCCGCCGTCGGCGGAGGCATTGGCGATGAAGGTGTTTTGGGCCGCGTTGTCGGTCCATTGGGCATGCAGCGTCAACGTTGCCGCAAACACCAAGAAAAGTAAAGTGGATTTTTTCATGTTGTGAAAGGTTTTCTGTTCTTTTTGTGCTTGCAAAATTAGAAAAAATCGTTTCTTTGCACGAAAAATAATTGTCATGGAGGAAGAATTTACCTTTGAAGAGCAAAAAGCCGTCGCCAGTGTGCTGTTCAACTTGGCCGATGCCGATTTCCAAAGCCACGCGGCGGAGAAGGAATGCTTAGACGCTTGCCTGAAGGAACTTGGGTTTGATGCGACGGGTTTCGTCCCGATTCCGAAGAAGGAACTGCCGAAACAGGCCTACGAGACCTTGAAGCGCATGTCGAAGGAGAAGAAACGCACCTTCTCGCGCATGATGACAAAAATGTCACGCTCCGACGGTCATTTCGGCCCGCGCGAACAGGCTTTCGTGAAGGAAATCCTCGACTACTGCGAGGTGCCGTTTGTGCATCGATGAGTGGGGATTATTCCTTCACCACTTTGTCCGTAAAGCTCTTCCCGTCTTCCAGCGTCACCTTCATCAGATACTGCCCTGAGGTGAAGCCTTGCATGTCCAAGTTTTCCAATCCTTGGCTTAGCGAGCGCACAAGGCGGCCTTGCAGGTCGTATAGCTCGACTTGTTTGGGCTGCACATCGGGAGAGTATTGCAGGTGGAGTTGGTCCTGGGCGGGGTTGGGGTAATAGGTGTAGGGGCGAACCCAATCTTGGTTTTCAGGTACATCCCATAGTTGATCACTGATAATCACCACGGAAATACCTCCTGGATTTTGTCCGTATTTAAATGAGCCTATTGCCACTTTTCCATCATGCAAGACGGTCATACAGGTGGCCCAATGAAACATGTCAGGCTCAAGGAAATAGCGCATCCAACGGACATTCAAATCCGCATCAAGGCAGGCAAGTGCCAACCGATTGGGACTTCCCGATCCTGTCATGAAGCCATAATAAATCGTATCGGGAGCTGCGACAATGGTTTGAATTGGGGCAATGCTATTAAAAGGTGGTTTTTCCTCAAACCATTTCATTTTCAATAGATTGAACTGGATGTCAAACATAGCCAATGCCGTTCCTTCTTGGGTATAGCCCTTTTCGAATCGCGATGACAGTAGATAGGTCGAAGTTTCAAAGGGAACGATGTGCTCCTGCATTCCTCCATCAAACCGACCCAAATCGTCCATTTGGTAATACTGATGCTCACCCGTCACTTGAAACAGGGAATCAATAAAATAAGCCTGCAATCCTTCATTTTTAGAATTTTTCCAACCCAAATAATAGTAAGTCAACGGCGATTCACAAAACACATTGGTATGTCGGACTTGTATCATCAAACCCGATGAAGCCATTTCTTCCACCATCCTGTGATGTTTTATTGTCCCGTCTATTCCGATACGGAGCATGTAGAATTTCTGCTGGCACCAATACGAGGCAATGATATCACCATAAAAATCGATAAACAGGTCTGACGAAGTAATAACATAATCATAGAGGAAGTCGGTGATTGGTACCTCAAGTTCGCTCAAAATGTTCAAGTCTTTGTCGATGGTTGTAAGTTTCAGATAGGTTGTACTATCGCTCTCATGTTGTTCGAAGCAGCCATAGATGTATTTCTTTTCATCATTTGGAACAGGTTCAAAAAGCGTTCTCAATGGTACATTGTCTGAAGCGATGAACAAGGAATCCAACAGCTCACCTTCCAACGACACCTTATAAAACATGTCGCCGAGGTCGTTCACATAAGGTAGAGGCTCAAACATCGGACATTCTACGAGGAGCGTGTTGTCGTTTGCTTCCACGATGTTGTGGATGTTGAAGTATAGGCCATTCTCGTGCCAGAATTCGGTGACGATTTCTTGGGCTTGGCCAAATGTTGCTGTTATCAGCAAGGCGAAAAGTAATGTTGTTTTTTTCATGGTAAAGGCTTTTAGCGTTAACGGCACAAAAGTATAGAAAAAAAGCGTGTTTTTTTCAAGAGGAAATCCAAAGTATTGATTTTTCTCGGTCAGAAAAACACAATTATTTGAAAAACAAAATGTTGAAAATTGTCAAAGTATTGGTTTTTCTTCATGTAAAGAGGTCGGAAAAGGCTTCCAATCCTGACTTTTTGCGGATGTTGGTGCGGTATTTTGTGACTGTATTGGCACTCAAATCGAGGAGTTGTGCCACTTCCTTCACACGGAAGCCGAGGAGGGAAAGGATAGCCACCTTGCATTCAGCTTCGTTCAGTTCAGGATAGGTTGCTTTCAGTTTTTCCATGGCTTGCGGATAACTCGTCTCAAATTCCGATAGGATGCGTTCAGCGGCTTTGTCTGACTTGAATAGAGCCATGGCCCGTTGTTGCATAGCCTGCAAGGAGTGTTGCGAATGTTGTTCCAATTTCGATTGCAACCGTTGGATGGTATCTTGGAACTTCAACGCCTCGATTTCCTTCTCCTTCCGATAGTGGTAAGCTAACCAAAGAGCAATTGAGAGGACTGCTAAGGTCAAGGCAAGCAAGGTATAAAGTCGTAGGTGCTTGGCTTGTTGATTGGCTTGCAGCTGCATCATTTCCAACTTCTTCTCGTATTCATTCTTTACCTTTTCCACAGCCTTAGGTGCATCTTTCAGGGCTTTTTGCATCTCAACATATAGTTTGGCATAGTACAAAGCCTTCTTTAAATCCCCCAATGCCTCATTTGATTTGTAAAGCCTATAATACAACAATGAATTTTCATCGTTTGGAACAATTTGAAAGTGCCGTTCTGTTAGGAAATCTATTTGTTTTTCAGAATAATAGACGCACGAATCAAATTGTCTAAGATTGTAATAGGCATTGCCCAATCGGGAATAAAACCCATCCTTATACCTAAACATCGGTTCTTCATACATCGCCAAGCCTTGCTGACACTCCGAAATCGATTGTCGAAGCAAGCGTTGACCATCTTCCTCTGTCTCAAATTGTTGGTTCCTAAACATGTGTTCGTAGAACATGGACATGTGGAAATGGTAACAAACGCATAGTTCCTTATCATTGGCTTTTTCAGCAGCTTCTAATCCAATGCGATAATACATAAGGCAACTATCGTATTCTGTTTTAGTCAAATATGCATTTCCCAACATGTAAGCCGAGTGGGCAAGCATGACATGTTTCTGTTTTTCAGCGAAATAACTTTCGGCTATTGTCAGGTGACGAAAGCCTTCTTCAATATAATCGGCATCCAAATAGGTCATGCCCAACCTCCAATGAAGTCTGTGTTTGTAGTTCTCAAGCCAATCTTGTTCCGTGGTTGGTTTGAGGCAAAAGCGGACGAAACGCTCGTCAACATGCTTGCATTGTTCAACGCTTTCCACGGCCTTTTGCAGCCAATCGAGTTTGTATTGCTCGCCTTTGCCCGTTTTGAAGGCAATCCTCGAAAGTGCCTCGCAAGTCCGTGCTTCAAAATACTTGTCTTTCCCGCCAACAAAATAGTTTTCAGCTACTTGCAGCAAACTGTCGGTTTCGTCATCATATTTGAAAAGTGCATCGTAAACGCAGACCTTCAGTAAACAATAATGCGCTCGTTCCTTTTCGGATAGCATGTTAAGATTCAGTGTGTCAAGAATTTGCAAAATGCTATCGGGCTTTTGTCCAAAATAGCCTTCCACTTGGTAAAGCACATCCTCTTGCTGGCTCGGAACTATTGGCTTTTTGCATGAAACAAAAGCCAAAACAAACAAAAAGACTATCGATATAGTTTTTCTCATGCCTGCAAAGATAGAAAAAAATCAAATAAAATGTAGGGCTGTCGTACCACGGCAGCCGCTGTCTGTTTTTTTACAGCGGCTGCCACGGTGTAACAGCCCTACAACAAGAATTGTTAAATTCTCAATCACTTGATGTTCGGCTCTTCGAGTCCGAGGTGCTTCTTCTTATCGACCACCTTCAGGTAGAGACCGATGAGCAGGGCGGCGATGCCCAAGCAGGCCAACATGACCAAAGCCCAAGTGTAGTTGAGCTGGTCGGCGGGCGTGCCTTCGGGGTTGGTCGAGGTCAGCACATTGCCGATGAGGATGGGGAACAGCCACAGGCCGATGTTCTGGATCCAGAAAATCAAGGCGTAGGCCGAACCGATGATCTTTTCGTCCACCAACTTCGGGACGCTCGGCCACAAGGCGGCGGGCACCAACGAGAACGAGGCACCGAGGACGAGGATGGTCACGTAGGCCACGACCACGCCACCGGCGGCGCTGCCGGCAGAGACCTTGGGCAGGATGAAGGCGAAGGTGAGGTGGCAGAGCACCAAGAGGATGCTACCCCAGACTAACATCGAAGCGGCCTTGCCTTTGTGGTCAACGTAGCTGCCAAGGATGGGCGTGATGGCCACGGCCAACAGCGGGAACACGGCGAAGATGGTCTCGGCAGTGCCACGCATGTAACCCATGTAGCAATACACCACGAGGGCGACGACGGCGACACCCATCAGACCGAACTTCATGCCTTTTTGCTTCGAGAAGTTGCTGGCAAACGAGCAGACGGCCACCACAAGCATGATGATGTATTGCACGATGGTGACGCTGTCGCCAGCCCAGAACGAACCGGCGGCAGGCTCGGTCAAAGTGAGGTTGCATTGCAGCATGTTGACGGCGTACTTCTGGAACGGGAAGATGGCCGAATAGTAGAGCACGCAAAGCAAGGCGACGAGCCAGAAGCCGAGGCTCGACAAAATCTTGCCGATGTCGCTCACCTTGAACGGGTCGTCCTTCTCTTCGGCTTCGCCGGTCTGCGCGTCGAGTTTCTTGTCCATGAAGAAATAGACGACGAACATGATGAGGGCGATGCAAAGCAACACCACGCCGAAAGCCACCGAGCGGCTCACGTTGATGGTGCCGCCGAGCTTGGCGAAATAGGGCGAGAAGATCATGCAGGTGGCCACACCCAAGCGGGCGAGGGCCATCTCGGAACCCATGGCCAAGGCGGTCTCGCGACCCTTGAACCACTTGACGATGCCACGGCTCACGGTGATGCCGGCCATCTCAGTGCCGCAGCCGAAGATCATGAAACCGATGGCGGCCAATTTGGCCGAGGCGGGCATTCCGCGATAAAAGGGCGAAACGCCGAGTTCGTCGAACAGCGGGATGTAGTTGAGGTTGTTGGTGAACCACGTCTCAAGGCCGCTGCCGATGAACGACTCGCTGATGGCGTAGTACTTGATCAAGCCGCCGACGAGCATTACTGCGCCCGAAAGCACGGCGGTGAAGCGCACGCCCATCTTGTCGAGGATGATACCCGCAAAGATGAGGAAGAAGACGAACACGTTAAGAAACGTCTCGGCGCCTTCCATCGTGCCGAAGGCCTTAGAGTCCCAACCGCGTTGGGTTTCCATCAGATCCTTGATGGGGGACAGGATGTCCATGAAGATGTAGCTGCAAAACATGGCCAAGGCCAACAGCAGCAAGGCAATCCACCGCATGGTGGCGTTGTCTCTCAAAGTTTGTTTTTCTGTCATAACGTTTGGTATTTAAAGATTTAAGATTTCAGATTATTTGACTCGGGACTTCGGGACACGGGACTTAGGGCGGTCTCGCAGTCCCGCGTCCCGCAGTCTCGCAGTCTCGTGTCATTCATGCCGCAAAGATAGGAAAAAATCATTCAGGTATCTGCACGACCTCTTTTTTGTAGCCATCGAGCACGGCCTTGGCCATGTGCGCCACGTCGTCGGCGGTGATGCCGTTTACGGTTTTTTCGTAGTCGGCCATGGGGTTGTAGCCGTCGCGCTCCTGTGTCTGGATGCAGTTCATCCAGTAGCGGTTGCTCTCCAAGTCCTCGGCGTGTTTCTTGACGAGGAACTCCTTCACCTTCTTGAGGTCTTCGGGGCGCGGACCGTTATCGGCCACGCTTTGCAGCTCGGCGATGGCGATGCCCATCAGCTTCTCGTACATCTCCTTGTTGGTCTGGAACCCGATGAGGAACATGAAGGTTTGCTTGGGACGGAGGCTGAGGTTGCCTTGCACGCCCACGCCGTAGGTGCCGCCTTCGTCCTCGCGGATTTTCTCGGTATAGACGATGTCCATCACGTCGCTGAGGGCTTGCAGGGTCAGTTGGTTCTTGCGGGTGTATTCCATGTCGCCGTTATAGATGGTGTAGCACGACACCATCGGGTTTTCCATGGCCTTGGTGTAGTGGCTCGTCACGTCCTTGTCGGTGAGGACGGGCACCTTGTCGGTCCAGGTCTCGTTGTTCTTCTTGGTCTTCAAGGCACCGATGTATTGCTCAATCATGGGTTCGAAGGTTTCGGGGTCGATGTTGCCGACGAAGGTGAACACGAAGTTGTTGGCGTCCTTGAAGCGGTCGGCGTAGAGTTTCATGGCCTTGTTGTAGTCGATCTTGTCGTAGTCCTCGGCCTTCATGCGCTTGACGAGCGGGTGGTTGTCGTACATGGCAAACGTGAGGTTGTCGCGGAAGGCGGTCATCGGGTCTGATTCGGCATTGGCCACCAACGACTTGGTGCGGGTGAGGTACGACTGGAAGGCCTCTTCGTCGCTGCGGGGCGAGGTGAAATACAGATAGGTGAGTTGCAACATGGTCTCGAGGTCGCGGGCGGAGCAGCTGCCGCTCATGCCCTCGGTCATCATGCTGATGTTGGGGTGTACGTTGGCTTTTTTGCCGGCCAACACCTTGGGCAGGTCGATGGCGCTGAAGTTGCCCACGCCGCCGAGGGTGGCCAACGAGTTGATTTCCTGCAAAGTATAAGGGTCGCTCTGGTCCATCGCGCTGTAGCCGCCGAAGCTGAAGGCGCTCATCAGCACCTCGTCGTCCTTGAAGGTGGTGGGCTTGTAGATGACTTTCACGCCGTTTTTCAGGGTGAGTTCGGTGGCGTCAAAGGTGTCGTTGTGTTTCTTGGAGGCGATGGCACCTTTGACGGGCAGCACGGCAAGGAGTGGCTCGTTGCCGACGGTCTCCACATAGGGTTTCACCTCCGTTTGGTTGGCTTTCTGGAGCATCTCGACGAGTTCGTCCTTTGTGGGCAGCGTTTCGCCTTCCTTCTCGGGCGCGGTCAGGGTGATGACGATGTTGTCGTCGCGGATGAGTTCCTTCGCGTACATGTTGACGGCTTCCACGGGCAGGTTGGGCATGATTTGGCTGAGCAGCATGTATTCGTTCTCGATGCCCATCAGCGGCTCGTTAGTGAGGAAATGGTTGAGGATGGGGTTGAGGTAACGTCCCGTTTCCTGCTTGTCGCGCTCGTCGTATTGGTTCTCAATGTGTTTCATCAGGTCGGCCTTGGCGCGTTCAAACTCCGATTCGGTGAAGCCGTATTGCTGCATCCGCTTGTTCTCGGCCACGATGGCGTTCAGGGCCTCGTCGATGCCGTCCTTGTCCTTGGCGTAGGCCATGCTGGTCCAAGCGTCCTTGGTGTCGCTGACGAAGAAGCCGCCGTAGTAGCCGTAGCCGAAGATGAAGGGCGGGTTGGCCTTTTGGGTGAGTTCCTCCAAGCGGTTGTTGTACATGGTCGAAACCAATTGGTCGATGTAGCCTTTCAGCCAATAGCTGATGTCGTTCCGCTCCTCGAAGGGCACGATGTCTTGCTTGTAATATACCGAAATGTCGTAGTTGGTGTTTTCGGGGTCGGTGCAGATGGCCACGATGGGTTCTTCGTTGTCGGCCACCTCGAAGCGGGTGCGCTCGGCGGGGTCGATGGGGGCGGGGATGTCCTCGAAGATGGTCTTCAGGTGGTTCTCCACCACGTTCACGTCCACGTCGCCGATGATGATGATGCCTTGCAGGTCGGGGCGATACCATTTCTGGTAATAGGCCCTCAAAGCCTCGTGGTCGAAGCCCATGATGACCTCGTCGGTGCCGATGGGCATACGGTGACCGTAGGGGCTGTTGGGGTAGATGTCGGGCAGCATCTTCTCCCACATGCGTTGCTGGGCGTTGTTGCGGGTGCGTTTCTCCTCCATGATGACGCCGCGCTCCTTGTCGATTTCGTCGCCTTCGAGCGAGATGAAGCTCGACCAGTCGTGGAGGATGAGGATGCACGAATCGACGAGGTCCATGTTGGTGGTGGGCACGTTGGTGAGCATATAGACGGTTTGCTCGATGCTGGTCCACGCATTGACGTTTTCGCCGAACTTTACGCCGTTGTGCTCCATATAGTTAAGGAGTTCCTTGCCGGGGAAGTTGAGCGTGCCGTTGAAGGCCATGTGTTCGAGGAAGTGGGCGAGGCCGCGTTGGTCGTCTTCTTCGAGGATGGAGCCGACTTTTTGCGCGATGTAGAAGTTGGCGCGTTGGGCGGGCTTCTCGTTGTGACGGATGTAGTAGGTCAGGCCGTTCTCAAGTTTGCCCCGACGCACATTCGGGTCGAAGGGCACGGGCATGGCTTGCTGGGCGAGCATCGTCGCGCTCAGTGCAAGCGTCGCCATCAGGGTTAGGGTGAGTTTCTTCATTTTGTTATTTTTTTGTTGGTTTGTTGTCTTGTTGCCCGAAACTGCGCTGCGCTTGTATCGGGTGAATAAAGTGTCGTCCCTTCGGGACGGGGTCGTCTCGTGTCCCGCGTCCCGAAGTCCCGTGTCAATACAGATGCACTACATATTTCTCCTCAAAGTATTCTTCCTTGAACCATTTCGCCACCGGCACTTTCCTGACGCGCCAATAGCGGTTGAACTTGCTGATTTCTTCCGTCAGGTCGCCGCCTTTCAGGTAAAGGATGCCGCCAGCCTCGGCATCGCCCCTGATTCTCAGTCGGTTGCCCGCCATATTGGCGATTTCGGGCAGGGTCATCACGGCGCGACCGGTCACCACGTCGAACTTCGCCTTCACCTCCTCGGCGCGTCGCTGCTCGGCCACCACGTTCTCCAACCCGATGGCGTCCTTGACGGCGTTCACCACCTTGATTTTCTTGCCCGTCCCGTCGATGAGATAGAACTCGGTCTGCGGAAACATGATGGCCAACGGGATGCCGGGGAAGCCGCCGCCGGTGCCAAGGTCCATGACCGACATTCCGGGCAGCAGCTCGAAGTATTTGGCGATGGCCAACGAGTGCAGCACATGGTGCTCGTAGAAGCGCTCCATGTCCTTGCGCGAGATGACGTTGATTTTGGCGTTCCAGTCCAAGTATAAGTCTTTCAATTGGTTGTATTGCTCCTTCTGACGCTCGGTGAGGTCGGGGAAATGGTTGAAAAGGCTTGTCGTGTCCATATTTCTGGCTGAATTTGGGCTTCAAAGGTAGGGAAAAAGTTGTAGCTTTCGGGTTTTTCTTTTGGTTTTATACGAAAATTAAGGTTTTTTCGTTTGGAACTACATGAAAAAAGCCACTTTACTCTTTCTGTTTTTTGCCCCGTTAGCAATATGGGCGCAACGCATCACGCCCGAGGAATACATCCAGACCTACAAGGACATCGCCATGCGCGAGATGAAGGAACACAAGATTCCGGCTTCCATCACCTTGGCGCAAGGCCTTTTGGAGTCGGGGGCGGGCAACAGCGCATTGGCCCGCGAGGCCAACAACCACTTTGGCATCAAGTGCCACAAGGGCTGGACGGGCAAGACCTATTACATGGACGACGACGAGAAGGACGAATGCTTCCGAAAGTACAAGAACGCCGAGGAGTCGTTTCGCGACCATTCCGAGTTCCTCTGCACCCGTGGCCGCTATTCCGCCCTCTTCGCCCTCGAAATCACCGACTACCGTGGCTGGGCGCGTGGACTGAAAGCCGCCGGCTATGCCACCAACCCGAAGTACGCCCAGCTGCTCATCGACAGGATTGAGTTGTACGACCTCACGAAATACGACCAAATCGCCCTCGGCAAGATGAAGGACGACAACCGACTGCCCGACATTGCGCCCGAAGACGAGCTGATAGAATTGGCCTATTCGCCCGCCAATCGCTCGGCCTACGAGTTGGTTGACATGACGGACTCGAAGCGGTTCATCTACGAGAACAACGGCGTGCGCTTCGTCTTCGCCAAGGAAGGCGAGACGCCCGAGCAGATGGCGAAGGAGTTTGGCGTGAAATACAAGCGTTTCTGCGAATACAACCTGCTGCGCCGTCCCGACGAGATGGTGTTCCACAGCGGCGACGTGGTCTATCTCGCCAAACTGAAAAACAGGAACTGGAAGGCCAAGAAATACACCGTCGCCGAAGGCGAGACCCTCCGCGACGTGGCCCTGCGCTTCGCCGTGAAGTCCGAGAAAATCCTGAAAAAGAACAGCTTGCAATCAGCCCGACTGCAAAAAGGCCAAGTGCTATGGCTGAGATAAGCCTTTCTAATTCTAAACTCCTACCTCCTACTTTCAAACTGAAAACTGAACAACTCTAAACTCTAAACTCTAAACTCTAAACTCTAAACTAAGGAACCTCCCCGTATAGCTCTCCGCGCAAAGCGCCACATCCTCCGGCGTGCCTTGGCACACGATGCGTCCGCCTCGGTCGCCGCCTTCGGGACCCATGTCGATGATCCAGTCCGCCATCTTGATGACGTCCATGTTGTGCTCGATGATGAGGACGGTGTTGCCCTTATCGACAAGTTTGTTCAGCACGTTCATCAGCACTTTGATGTCCTCGAAATGCAAGCCGGTGGTGGGTTCGTCCAAGACGTAGAGCGTCTTTCCCGTGTCGCGTTTGGCTAACTCGGTGGCCAACTTCACGCGCTGCGCCTCGCCGCCGCTGATGGTAGTGGAAGCCTGCCCGAGGGTGAGATAGCCCAAGCCGACGTCTTTCAAGGTCCTGATTTTCTGTACGATGTTCGGGATGTTCTCGAAAAACTCCACCGCTTCGTTGATGGTCATGTTGAGCACATCGTTGATCGACTTGCCTTTGTAGCGCACCTCAAGGGTCTCGCGGTTGTAGCGTTTGCCTTGACATTCTTCGCACATCACGCTCACGTCGGGCAGGAAGTTCATCTCAATGACGCGCAAGCCCGCGCCCTTGCAGGCCTCGCAGCGACCGCCTTTCACGTTGAACGAGAAACGCCCCGCCTTGTAGTTGCGGATTTTCGACTCGGGCAACTCGCCGTAGAGTTTGCGGATGTCGTCAAAGACCTTGGTGTAAGTGGCTGGGTTAGAGCGCGGTGTGCGCCCAATAGGGGCTTGGTCGATTTGGATAATCTTGTCGATGTTGTCCAAGCCTTCCACGCCGTCGTAGGGAAGCGGCTCCTTCAGCGAGCGGTAGAACTTTTGGCTTAGGATGGGGGAGAGGGTCTCATTAATCAAAGTCGATTTCCCCGAGCCGCTGACGCCCGTCACGCAGACCATCACGCCGAGGGGCAGGTCGAGGTCGATGTTTTTCAGGTTGTGGCCTCGCGCACCTTTTATTAATAGGTGTTGTCCGTCCAAAGCCTTGCGGCGCACCTTCGGCACCTCGATTTGGCGCAGGCCGTTGAGGTAGTCGCAGGTGATGGAATGGCCGTTTTTGGTCTCGGCGGGCGTACCGGCAAAGACGACCTCGCCGCCGTGCCGTCCCGCGCCGGGGCCGATATCGACCAAATAATCCGCGTTGAGCATGGTCTCCTTGTCGTGCTCCACCACGATGACCGAGTTGCCGATGTCGCGCAGTTCCTTCAGCGACTCGATGAGCCTTTGGTTGTCGCGTTGGTGCAGCCCGATGCTGGGTTCGTCCAAGATATAGAGCACACCCGTCAGTTGCGAGCCGATTTGGGTGGCCAAGCGGATGCGTTGGGCTTCGCCGCCCGAGAGCGACGCCGCCGGACGGTTCATGTTGAGGTAGTCGATGCCGATGTCCAAGAGGAAATGCACGCGCTTGTGGATTTCGCGCAGGATTTCCTTGGCGATGCCGTTTTGCCGCTCGGTGAGATGCTCGGGCAGTTCGTCGATCCATTTGCCGAGCGTGAGCGTGTCCATGTTGGCGACTTCGGCGATGTTTTTCCCGTCGATGCGGAACCATTGCGACTCCTTCTTCAGCCTCGTGCCGCCGCAAACGGGACAGGTGACGTGGTTCATGAACGAGCCGGCCCACCGCGAAATGGAAGCCGGTGCGTCTTCGGTGTTCTGCTCCTCGATGAAGTTGACGATGCCCTCGAAGTTGACCTTGATGGTCGAGGTGACGCCGAGGGTCTCGCGCTTGATGTCGAAAGTCTCGTTGGTGCCGTAGAGGATGACGTCCAAGGCTTCGTCGGAGAAGTCTTTCAGCGGCGTGTCCAAGGTGAAGCCGTATTTCAGGCCGATGGCCTCCAGTTGCCTGAAAATCCAGCTGCCGGCCTTGTAGTCGCCCGCAGGCGCCAAGCCGCCCTTGCGGAGGCTCAGGTTGGGGTTGGGGATGAGCTTTTCCTTATCGACCACCGCGATTTCGCCCAATCCGTTGCACTTCGGGCAGGCTCCGAAAGGCGAGTTGAACGAGAAGGTGTTGGGTTCGGGGTCTTCGTAGGAGAGGCCCGTCGTGGGACACATCAATAATCTACTGAAGTAACGGAGTGTTGAGTGTTGAGTGCTGAGTGTTGAGTGTTGAGTGTTGAGTGTTGAGTGTTGAGTGTTGAGTGTTGAGTGTTGAGTGTTGAGTGTTGAGTGTTGAGTGTTGAGTGTTGAGTGTTGAGTGTTGAGTGTTGAGTGTTGAGTGTTGAGTGTTGAGTGTTGAGTGTTGAGTGTTGAGTCACTCCTCACTCCTAACTCCTCACTCCTAACTCCTAACTCCTCACTCTCCAAAACCATGAGTAGCCCTTTGCCGTAGCGGAATGCAGTCTGCACCGACTTCTTGATGCGCGTGAGCGCGTCCTCGTGTACCTCGATGCGGTCAATGACGATTTCGATGCTGTGGGTCTTGTAGCGGTCCACCATCATGCCAAACTCGATTTCGTGCATCTCGCCATCGACGCGCACCCTTGTGAATCCCGCCTGCCGGATATGCTCAAACAACTCGCGGTAGTGTCCCTTGCGCCCACGGATGGCTGGTGCGAGGATGTTGATGCGCCGCCCGTCGAACTCCTTGAGGATCAAGTCGGTGATTTGCTCTTCGGTGTAGCGCACCATGCGCTCGCCCGTGTTGTAGGAATAGGCCTCGCCGATGCGGGCGTACAAAAGTCGCAGGAAGTCATAGATTTCGGTGATGGTGCCCACGGTCGAGCGCGGGTTCTTGTTCACCGACTTCTGCTCGATGCTGATGACGGGACTCAAGCCCGTGATCTTGTCCACGTCGGGACGTTCCATGCTGCCGATGAACTGTCGGGCGTAGGCCGAGAAGCTCTCCATGTAGCGGCGTTGCCCTTCGGCGTAGATCGTGTCGAAAGCCAACGACGACTTGCCGCTCCCGCTGATGCCCGTGACGACTACCAAGGCATTGCGCGGAATGGAGAGGTCGATGTTTTTCAGGTTGTTTTCCCTTGCACCTAAAATTTCAAGGGTTTTGTCTTCGGAAAATTCGTTCATGGCTATAGTTGTATGATTTCCCAAAAACCGCCTTTGTCGGGTCCGACGCGGCGGAGGTACTTGCCTCGCATGGATTCGATGTTACGATACACTGATGTCTCGCTAATTTCTAAAGCCTTTGCAATATCAGTTCGTGCAATATAGGGGTCCTCTATAATCAATCGAAGAATTGATATTTTGTTTTCTGTCAACTTTTCGCCTTTGGATTGGGCTTTTCCCACCAAACTTTCTATCAGCTTTTGTTGCTTTGCCGTGATTTTTTCTGGTAACTTTTCTGCTACTTTTTCTGCTACTTTTTCTGCTACCTTTTCTGCTACCTTTTCTGCTACCTTTCTGTTCGGTTTTTCCATAATTTCTGTGAACCTTGGCACAGTAACCTTCAAGATGAAGTTGTCGTCGTGGTAGCGGGGAGTGGGCGTGCCGTTGGCTTCCATTTCGCGATACATCCTGTCCACTCCTTCGCCGTATTCCTTGACATAATGGTAGGCTTTCAGGAAAGCGGCAATCTTGGGGTTGCGCGAAAAATGCGTGTTGCGGATGTTGACGGGCTTCACCATTCCGGGAAGTTTGCCGGGGCTTTCGAAAACAATGCGGTCATCGAACATCTTGATTTGGATTTCCGTGCCTTTGATGTTGTAGGCCCTATGGCAGCAAGCGTTTACGGTCATTTCTTGGAGAACGAACTTTGGATAGTCGCGCCGCGTCACGAATTTTCCCGACGGACCAAGGAAAGTGTGCTCGGCCACTTGCGTTTCAAGGTAAGCGACGGTCTTCTCTATCTGGCTGCGAATCGTGCCCTCAAAAACGACATCCTTGATGACGTTCATCTCGGTACCCACTTTTTCTTCGGCGCCATCGTAGCGGATGAACCGTGTGCGGGCACGAGGGAAGAAAAGCTGTGGGTTTTTGCCGAACAGCAACATGCAAGCCACGCTGACCTCTTCCTCGCCTTTCTTGTTTACCGTCAGGAAATGGTTGTTTTCACGAAGGTACTGGAGCGGCGACTTGCCGTATTCCAGCATGTTTGCGTATCTCGCCACGGCTTCCAAGTCGATGTCGTCAACGGTGGCTCCATACACTGCCGTGTCCTCATAGAAACGCTCGCCTTTGTCGTACATCAGTTGCACACGCTCGTCGAAAGTCAGTTTTCGGCTCTTGTCGCCAACGCGCATGAAAGCCTCGTCCGCTTGGTTGGTGTGAAGGTTGGAACTGGCCGGTATGTGCAACAGCAAAACGCGGTTTTCGTTTCCGTCTTTGTCACGGCAAGGCAAGTAAGTGTGCGTGACCGATACCGACGGGATGCAGAAATCGAAAGGCACGCGGAGCAACTCGTTGAGTTTTTCGGCGTGTTGGTCGATGCCTTCAATCGTCCGGCTCTTGTCCGAAACGCCGATGGCAATCACGCCTCCGTCGGCATTGGCAAAGGCCACGACGGGTATCGCCAAGGCTTTCGGGTCGATTTGGATGCTCTTGCAGTCGAAGGTCTGGTCTTCCTTTCTGGTCGTTATTTCGTGGATGTTTATCATAGTCCTGCTTTCCTCATTCTCCCATGCGTTTTCGCGTATTTCCCCGTCGGGATCTTGATGTCATAGCTGTTGCCCGCCGAAATGGTCAGCGAGTTGCTGCGCAGCCAAGGGTTGAAGTATTTCAGCATCTTCAGGTTGGTGCCTTGCTCGTAGGCGAAGTCCACGAGGTCGGGGATGCTTTGCGTGACAGTGACGGTCTTGGTTTCGTAAGGTCTATACCAACCGTTGTCGCTGATTTGGTATCCGTATTTTTCGGGGTTCTCGGTGATGAGCTTCAGGGCGAGGATGCGAAACACGTAGCGTTGCGTCTCCTCGGGCAGCATCATGTCGTAGTACGAGTCCACGCGCTGCTCGCTCATCGTCTTGCTGATGCGTCCGTTGCCGCCGTTGAACGCCGCCGCCGCCGAGGTCCAGCTGCCGAACTTGCGATACGAGTCCTTTAGATACTTGCAGGCCGCAACGGTCTCTTTCTCAACGTTGTAGCGCATATCGACTTCCTTGTTGATTTCGAGTCCGTAATCCTTTCCCGTGCCTTCGAGGAACTGCCAGAAACCGACGGCCTTGGAAGGCGACACGGCGTTGGTCAGGTCGCTCTCGATCATGGCTAAGTACTTGAAATCGTCGGGCAAGCCGTTTTTCCTCATGATGGGTTCCATGACGGGGAACCAGCGCGTGGTGCGCTTCAGCAACAGGAGGTTGGCGGAATGGCGGTAGGAGTTGACGATGATTTCCCTTTCGAGCCTTTCCCTGACGTAGAACAAATCCAACGGCACTTCCTCGCCGCAAAACTCCATCGCCTCGGGCAACTCGATGTCGTGCGTGAGGTGGTCGATGCGGTCGAAGGACAGGAATTCCCTTTCCGTGCCCTCGTATTCTTCCAATTGTTCGTCGTTCGACTGCGCCAAGGCAATCGTGATGGCTGCGGTTGCACCTATTAATATAATGGCCATGCCGCAAGCGAAAAGGATGCTTCTTTTCATAGTGTTGAGTGTTGAGTGATGAGTGATGAGTGATGAGTGTTGAGTGATGAGTGTTGAGTGATGAGTGTTTGGCTTATTTATGTTGCTCAAGGGCTTCTTTGGTGCTTTTGGTGATAGAGGTCAGCATTTTTTTCAGTTCTGAGCATTTAGGCATTAAATCGTTGAAAGAATTCTCATCAACGTATTGTGTCTCGTGCATAATGTCGAGCCAAAACTCAGTTTCGCAACACTCTTTTAGTGCAATGTACATTTTAGCCAAGAAATCTCTCTTCGAAATGCCCGCCTCAGCTTCAACAACATTGGCTCCAATGCTTGTGCCACTTCTTAAAACCTGCTTTGAAAGCACATACTCTTTCTTGTTTTCAACCAAGCTTTTATAAAGATTGATAATGTCAATGGCAAATTGCCTGCTTTTGAATTTTACAGTGTTTTCTTTTTCCATGTGTTTATATCCTAACTTGTTTAACTACAAATAATTAACTCCTAACTCCTAACCCCTAACTCCTAACCCCTAACTCCTAACTCCTAACTCCTCACTAAAAAAACGGTGTGACAAAGTCTTTAAACATCGGCGAGAATTTGTCCTTCTCCGACAAAATCGGATTCTCGATGTCCCACCTGATGCCGAGGTCGGGGTCGTTCCAGCGGAGGCTACCTTCCGAGGCCTTGTTATAGACGTTGGTACATTTGTAGGTGAACACCGAATGGTCTTCGAGGCACACGAACCCGTGCGCGAAGCCTTCCGGAATCCAATACATGAACTTGTTGCCTTCGGTCAGCACGACGGACTCCCACTGCCCGTAGGTGGGCGAGCCGCTGCGCAAATCGACGGCCACGTCCATCACCGCGCCTTTCACCACACGCACCAACTTGCCTTGCGCAAAAGGCGGCTTCTGGAAATGCAGCCCGCGCAGCACGCCTTTCATCGACTGCGACTCGTTGTCCTGCACGAAAGTCATATCGAGTCCATGTTCCAGAAAGCGTTGCCGGTTATAGCTCTCAAAGAAATAACCTCGCTCATCCTGGAACACGTCCGGCTTGATAATCAAAAGGTCTTTTATCTTGGTTTCGATGATGTCCATTGTGAACTTTTTCAAAGGGATGAGACCTTTGCCTTATCCGTCATTGCGGGCTTGAACCGCAATCTCCTGAACGAAAGGATGTCGTCTTCGCGTTCAGGGGATGGCGGATGTTCCTCCGCCATGACGGTAAAAGGCATAAGGGTCGTTTACCCGGTATTGTTTCATTAAAGATGTACACATTCTCCAAACGCCGCCGCCGCCGCCTCCATGATGCCTTCCGACATGGTGGGGTGGGGGAACACGGCACGGATGATGTCCTCGCCCTTGGTGCCGAGTTCGCGGCAAAGTACCGCCGAGGCCACCATCTCAGTCACGTTGTCGCCAACCATGTGGCAGCCGAGCCAGTTGCCGGTCTTGGCGTCGAAGACGACCTTGATGAAGCCGTCGCGGTTGCCGGCAGCCGTGGCCTTGCCCGAAGCGGTGAAGGGGAACTTGCCGACCTTCACCTCATAGCCTGCTGCGATGGCCTTAGCCTCGCTTAGGCCGACGCTGGCGACTTCGGGCGTGGTGTAGGTGCAGCCGGGGATGTTGTTGTAGTTCAAAGGCTTGGGGTTCAGGCCGCAGAGCTTCTCCACGCAGATGATGGCCTCGTGGTCGGCTTTGTGGGCCAAGGCGGGGCCGTGTACGATGTCGCCGATGGCATAGACACCCGGCACGTTGGTGCGGTACCATTCATCGACGTTGATTTTGCCGCGTTCTGTGCTGATATTCAACTCCTCAAGGCCGAGGTTGTCGATGTTGGTCTGCACGCCCACCGCGCTGAGGACGATGTCGGCCTCCACGGTCTTCTCGCCCTTCTTGGTGCTGATAGTACACACGCACTTCTCGCCCGTGGTATCGACATGCGTCACTGAGGCTTCGGTCATCACGGTCATCTTCAGCTTCTTGAAGGCGCGTTCCACCTGCTTCGACACTTCCTCGTCCTCGTTGGGGACCACGTTGGGCAGGAACTCCACCAAAGTGACCTTCACGCCCATCGAGGTGAAGAAGAAGGCGAACTCCGAGCCGATGGCGCCCGATCCGACGACCACCATGCTCTCAGGCAACTTGTCAAGCACGAGGGCCTGACGGTAGCCGATGATCTTCTTGCCGTCGATGGGCAGGGCGGGCAGCTCGCGCACACGCGAACCCGTGGCTAAGATGATGTCGTCGGCCTCGTAAAGGGTCTTGTTGCCTTCGGCGTCGGTCACTTCCACCCGTTTGTCGGCGGTCAGCTTGCCGTAGCCGGCGATGACTTCCACGTTGTTCTTCTTGAAGAGGTATTGCACGCCCTTGCTCATGGTGTCGGCCACGCCGCGACTGCGGGCCACCACGGCCTCCATGTCGGGCTTCGCTTCGCCTTCCACCTTGATACCGTAGTTCTCGGCATGATTGATATAGGTATAGACCTGTGCGCTTTTCAGCAACGCCTTGGTCGGGATGCAGCCCCAGTTGAGGCAGATGCCGCCCACTTCGGCCTTCTCGACGACGGCCACTTTCTTGCCCAATTGCGATGCCCTGATGGCAGCCACATAGCCTCCTGGGCCGCTGCCGATGACGATGATGTCGTATTTCATGGTTCAAAGATTTAATGATTCAAGATTTAAAGATTCAAAGATTCAAAGATTTAAGATTCAAGAAGGTGCGGTTGCTTCGCAAGCTCCGCTTTAAAACCGCGAAATTACAAATAATCTTCCTTTTTTCGTTACCCTATGGAAATTATTCTTATTTTTGCAATGTAAAATTATAACGTGTTTCGAGTTTTGACATACAAACATCTGAAATAAAACATATTACAAACTTCAAAAATCCTAGAAAATGAAAACATTCAGAAAGACTTTGGCAGTCATACTGCTGGCAGCGGCGGTCGTTTTTGCTGCGGGCTGCACGAAACCCGAAGACCCGAACAACGGGGGAAACAACAACGGAGGCGGTAACAACGGCGGAGGCGACACCCCGCAAGGGCCGACCGTCCCGACTGGCGCCGTTGGCGGTGTGTTCACCGTCAACGAGCATGGCGGCAAGGTGTATTTTTCGCGGGGCAACCTGCAATGGAGTGCCACCAACGGCGGAGCCACAGCCACCACGCACGCCGTGGCCGACGGAGGCACGGCACCGGGCACATGGCGCTTCGGCGAGCCCTGGGACTTCGTCGGTGGCAAAGTGCTTGATTATTTTGGTGGTGAACACATTGGCAACGTAGCGGGCAGCGACAACAGCCAAGCCTCGTCAACCTATACTGGCTGGCTTGACCTTTTCAATTGGAGTACCAGCGGCTGGGAAGGCGGCGTAGAGGCCTACGAACCTTACCGCATGATAGGGGATCCTTCTCCTCACACATGGTCGTGGCAATGGTACGTTCTTGGAGGCGATGAAAAAAATGGCATGACGGGTCAGTATGCCTATGCCGACTGGGGCGTTTACAATGCCATCAGCAACGGCGGCAACCAACCAGGGTTGTGGCGCACCCTGACTGACGAAGAGTGGGAGTATGTCATCGGCGGTCGCGAAGGCAGCCGCTGGTGTCCGGCGACGGTGAACGGCGTCAAGGGCGTCATTCTCATTCCCGACGGCTGGGACAACACGGCATACACCTTGGAGAAGATAAATGCTTGGAGTTCAGCATCGTCCAACACCATCAGCCAGTCCACATGGGAGCGCACCTGCGAGCCTGCCGGATTGGTGTTTCTGCCCAACACGGCTCAGCGGTCTAACTTTAGTTACGGTGGTGGTGTATATGAATTTGGTTTGGAATTGAAAGACGGTTATGGAATGTATTGGTCCAGCTCGCTACTGGTCAGAGATTATCAAGGCGGATCGGTGCCATATGGAATGAATTTCAGTTATGGTTCTACTGGCGGACAGCCATGGGAACCAGGGAGATGTACCCTCTTGCGGGATCGTGGATCTGCCATCCGTTTGGTGCAGGATGTGCAGTAAGCGAGGCCTTGTTCTTGCGAATTTGCAATTTCCGTATGATTGTAGAGACGCGCTGCGGCGCGTCTCTACGGTTTTTTTTTGT
>FLNX01003032.1_pt1 | contig 102333 bp, 83 predicted proteins | sample 1140341 | NCBI WGS metagenome assembly FLNX01 (sample SAMEA3878208, study PRJEB12797) | bioreactor metagenome | biome: Moose rumen | place: Sweden | collected 2011-10
GTAGTTGCAGAAACAAGCTCCCAGCGGGAACCCGCCAACAAAAACGGCAGTACCGCTCCGCGGTGGCGTTAACATCGCTTGCGATGTTTAGTGTTTTTGTTGACGGAACCCCGCTTCCGCTCGTTTCTGCCATTGCTCTGTGAAAACTCGACTTTCGACCAACTAAAAAAAGAATATGAAACGCAAGAATTGCTTGGGAGAGTCTATATTACAGTTTGCAAGAAAAGCACTGACTGGATGAATTTGTTGCGGGAGAACGACTCCGCATCGACAGTCGCACGGGCTTTTATGAAGGAAAAAGAGACAAGAAAATCGAATTTCGCCTCGAAAAAGAGATTTCCATCTCCGTTCGACTTTCGGACTTCACGATTTCCGCCAGCTCTCGTTCCAAAAACGACCGTCCCCGACCTCTCATGAGATGACATGAAGAATTCAGGAGCTGACGGCTTGGGATTTTCAACGAACGCCTCCGACGTCTCCCGTATGAAATCCGCGACGGCAGACACGTCCTGAAAGACAGGAGCCGCGGCAACGGAACAGGCGAGAAAAACGGAGATGAAGAAGCAAGAAAAGATATTTCTCTTCACAAAAATCCCGGAAAAAACAAAAACAGAACGGTCTGGAATGCGGAAAGCTCCAGACCGTTCATCAAATCAAAACGACATCAAACCTGCATTAGCGGCTGGCGTATGTCGCGATGAAGACACCTGCCGCGATGGCAGTTCCGATGACGCCGGAAACGTTCGGTCCCATGGCGTTCATCAAGATGAAGTTCGAAGGATCCTCGCTCTGGGCAACCTTGTGGGCCACGCGGGCGGCCATAGGAACAGCCGATACACCGGCGGAACCGATGAGAGGATTGAGCTTCTTGTCTTTCGGCATGAAGAGGTTCATGATGTGCGCCATGCAGATACCGCCTGCCGTGGCGACACCGAACGCAACGAGTCCGAGTACGATGATACCGACAGACTCTCCCTTGATGATTTTCTCAGGAGTCATCTGTGAACCGACACCGAGAGACAAGAGAATCGAGACGATGTTCATCAACTCGTTCTCCATTGTCTTTGAAAGGCGGGCGGCCGCACCAGACTCTTTCACGAAGTTTCCGAACGCGAGCATACCGATGAGCGGAGCCGCTGGCGGCAACAAGAGGATTGTCAAGAGAAGGAGCATCATCGGGAAGAGGACTTTCTCCGCCTTTGAGACCTGCCTTGGGTTAGGCATATGGATCATTCTCTGCTTCTTTGTCGTGAGCAGCTTCATGATTGGAGGCTGAATCATCGGAACGAGAGCCATGTAAGAGTACGCGGCGACGGCGATGACGGCCATCAACTCAGGAGCGAGCTTTCCAGAGACGTAGATTGAAGTAGGACCGTCGGCACCACCGATGATGGCGATTGCGCAGGCCTGCATGATGTTGTAGTTGAGACCGAAGATATTGAGGACTGCGACACCGAACAACGTGAAGAACACGCCGAACTGAGCGGCACCACCGAGCAACGCGGTCTTCGGGTTCGCGATGAGCGGACCGAAATCCGTCATGGCTCCGATTCCCATGAAGATGAGCATCGGGAAGAATTCGTTTCCGACACCGGCCTTGTAGATGATGGCGAGCATTCCGTCAGGGAGATTTCCCATTCCGGCGCCGACAGCGTTGACGAGGATTGTTCCGAATCCGATTGGAATCAAGAGCAATGGCTCGAATCCGCGTCCGGCACCGAGATAGACGATGAGGAAGCCGATTGCCATCATGATGAACGACTGCCAGCCAGGGGCAGTTCCCCAATCCTTCACGTGGTTGGCGGACTCTTCGACGATTTCAGCCAAAGTCTCGTCATTCGCGTTCGGATCCTGCATGGCGACGCGAAGCTTGTTGATTGTAGTCTTCGGAAGGTCGTTGTCGGCAGTCGTGAGTTCCTGAACCTTGGCCATCATGCTGTCGTACTCTTCTTTTGAAGTCGGCTGCTTGTAGAGATCCACATCGTCCGCATCGGTTTTGACCGGCGCGCCTTTTGTGGAGATGATTTTCGAGATTCCAGTGGAGTTCCAGATTCCCTTCAAGAATTTCACAGGGTCGATGTTGGAAATTCCATCGCTTCCCTTGATTTTTCTTGAGAGGCCAGTGCCGGAATCGGCGGCTGGAGCGTTGTCGGTAGAAGTCTCGGCAATGGCGACAGGCGCGGATGCCTGCTCTGCGGACGCCTGCCCAGCGGATGAATCAGCCGTCTGAGCAAGGACATTCGAACCGACGCTCAAGACGAACGCGATTCCCATGATTGCGAGAGATACACCAAGAACCTGTCTTTTAAAATTCTTTTGTAAATCCATTTTGCTAAATATCCTTTCCTATCGAACTGAATTACTGAACAGAAGCGACCTGCTGTCCGTTAGCAACCTGTGTTCCCGTCGGAACGATGAAGTGAATCTTGCCAGCGGCACCGGCCTTGATTTCAAGCTCCATCTTCATAGACTCGATGATGATTACAGTTGTGTCGGCCTGGACAGAAGAGCCCTCGGCGACAGCGTACTTCAACAAAGTACCTGCGACAGGAGCGTTCACGGCTTTTCCACCGGCAGGAGCGGCTGCAGGGGCAGGAGCGGCAACAGGAGCCGGAGCGGCCTTCACGACACCGCCGATTGTGGCGATTGTCTGTCCGTTCTGAATCTGAGTTCCTGTAGGAACAGTGTATGTGATTGTACCGTCGGCAGGAGACTTCACCTCAAGCTCCATCTTCATAGACTCGACGATGATGATTGTCTGTCCCTTTGTGACTTTTGTTCCGTTGGCGAAGCACTGCTTGAGCAATGTTCCGGCGACAGGAGCCTTCACGTCCTCTCCACCGACCGAAACAGGAGCGGCGGCGGCAGGAGCGGCACCGGCGGCACCGAACTGAACGTCGTAGGCTGTTCCGTTCACAGTGACAGAAGAGCCGTTGGCAGAAACCTGGTAGGCAGTTCCGTTTACAGTGACTGTGTATGAGCCGTTGGCAGACTTGGCTGCTGGAGCGGCCTCTTTCTTGGCGAATGTGCTCTCAGCGTCGACCGGTCCGTTCGCGCGTGTCTCGAAGAACTTCGTGGCGACCTTCGGGAACATCGCGTATGTGAGAACGTCCTCGATGGAACCGTTTCCACCGTTCTTCTTTGACTCCTCGACCATCTTGTCCCACTCCGGCTCGATTTTGTCCGCAGGGCGGCAAGTGATGGCTTCGTCCATCTTGTTCTGCTCGAGAGCCTTCTTGACGAGGTCGGCATTTGGAGCCGCTGGAACCTTTCCGTATTTTCCGACGAGGAGGTCGCGGAATTCCTGAGTGAGGTTCTGGTAGCGTCCGAAGAGGACGTTGAAGACAGCCTGTGTTCCGACAATCTGTGAAGTCGGTGTAACGAGCGGAACGTATCCGACATCCTTCTGGACGAGAGGGATTTCCTTCAAAACGTCGTCGATTTTGTCGGAAGCGCCCTGCTGTTTGAGCTGGTTCTCAAGGTTAGAAAGCATTCCGCCAGGAACCTGTGACTTCAAGATGCGAGTGTCGGCTCCGAGGAACTTCGACTCGAGTGAAGAATAGTGCTTGCGGATGTCGCGGAAGTAAGCGGCAATCTCAAGCAAAGCGGAGATGTCGAGACCAGTGTCGTACTCAGTGCCCTTGAGCATCTCGACGATTGTCTCTGTCGGAGAGTGAGAAGTTCCCATGGCCATGGCAGAGATGGCAGTGTCGAGAACGTCGGCGCCAGCCTCGGCGGCCTTGAGCAATGTGGCGACTGAAAGACCAGTCGTCGCGTGAGAGTGGATTTCAATCGGCAAATCGCACTTTGCCTTGATTGCCTTCACGAGGTCGTAAGCTTCATACGGCTTGAGCAAGCCAGACATGTCCTTGATACAGATTGAGTCAGCGCCGAAATCAGCGTATGTCTTTGCGAGGTCGGCATAAATCTCTTTTGTGTGGTAAGGAGTCGTCGCATAAGAGATGGCCATCTGAACGTGCTTTCCAGTGGCTTTGGCGGCCTTTGTCGCGCGCTCGAGGTTTCTCGGGTCGTTGCAGGCATCAAAGATTCTGAACACATCGACACCAGTCTTGGCGGCGTGCTCGACGAACTTGTCGACAACGTCGTCGGCGTAGTGGCGGTATCCGAGGAGGTTCTGTCCGCGGAGGAGCATCATGATTTTCGTGTTCGGCATCGCCGCGTGCAGTTTGCGGAGGCGTTCCCAAGGATCTTCGTTCAAGAAGCGGATGCATGAATCGTAAGTAGCTCCACCCCAGGCCTCAGCGGCCCAGTATCCAATCTTGTCAAGTTTAGGGGCGATTGGCAGCATATCCGCCAAAGTCATACGGGTCGCGTGAAGAGACTGTGTAGCATCACGCAAAACAAGTTCAGAAATACCAATTTTGTTAGCCATTTTCTAAAAACTCCTGAAAATAAGTTGGTTAGTTTTTCTCGTGCAACGCTGTCGCTATAGCGGCGACGATTGCTTTTTCATCCACTGCTGGCGCTGCAGCAGCCACTGGTGTCTGGGCTTTCGGCTCTTCCTTGTCGAGTTTGAGAGCGTGAACGACTACTCTGAGCACGTTCATGCACCCGATAAGGATAACCAGGAAAGCGAAGACAACACACATACCGAGCACAGTGAGAATTCCACTCTGCGTCAGCATTTCAGCTATTGTCATAAAGTCCTCCAAAACGGTTTTATCCAAAAAAATTGAATTTGAAAAATTATAAAAGAAAAGATTTCTTTACTCAATTAAAAAACAAGCCGATAAAATGAGATTTCCAAACCGGCTTATCACTACTTGGTGGTGAATTTTATCGCTCCGTCCCAATTTTCTGGCGGATTGGCGATGAATTCCTCGCACCGCGACCTCATCAACTTTGAAGCCTTGTCTTCGGGGACTTCCACCAGGCACTTGGAGAAATACTCCTTGGCCAGATTGAAAACGCCCTGCTTGTAGAGCGAGAAGCCCTTGTTGTAGCAGTCGCGGTAGACTGGAGAGAATTCGTCGATGTTCCTGTCGACCCCGTAAATCGGAACCGGAGTGGACTTTCCCTTCACGCGAACATCGTCCAAGTATCGGAAGACGAAATCATCGCACTTCAAGTTCTCCTCGATGTCCTTCTTGACGGAATCGCTCACCAGAATCATGGAGCCGTATGTCTTCGTAAGCCCCTCAAGACGCGACGCCAGGTTCACGTTGTCGCCGATTACGGTGTAGCTGGTTCTGTCCTCGGAGCCGAGAGAGCCGACAGTCAAATCCCCGTAGTTGATTCCGATGCCGATGTCGAATTTCATGCCGGGCGGAAGAATCAAATCCCCAAGCGGCACGGACGGCAAGGCCTCGCGCATCTCGTAGGCGGCGGCGACGATTCTCCGAGTGTTGTCCTCGTAGGAGACAGGCGCGCCGAACAGGGCCATTATGGCGTCCCCGATGAATTTGTCGACCGTGCCGCCGTGCTTCTTTATGATGTTGCACATTATCGTGAAATAGCGGTTCAGGAAGGCAATCATGACTTCAGGCTTGTTGCACTCCGAGATGTTCGTGAAGGAGCGGATGTCGCTGAACAGGACCGCCACAGGCCTCTTTTCTCCCAGCGCGGTCTTCTGCGACTCGGACTCGGAATCGCTTATGCCGTTCACGTATGAGTCGATGACCTGTTCCGGGACGAAAAGGCTGAACGCCTTCCTGATTCTCTTCTCGACGAAAATCTTCTGTTTTATCATCAGCACCTTCTCGAAAAGTATGCTGGCGTTCTCCGAGCAGAAATTGAAGAGGTCGGACTGGAGCGAAGAGAAATTTCCGCCGCGGAGGACGTTTATCACGCCGTATTCGCGGCCGGAGGAGTCGAGGAGCTTCGCGCTCAGATACGACGAGAGAGGAACGCCCGAAGTCTTGAAAGCGTCCATGTTGATTCCAGAATCCAGAAACTGGGGGACGAGCATGGAGAGGCTGGAATCCAAATCCAAATCCTCGAAATCGCTTTTGCAGACCTTCAGAAAATCCTCTTTCTCAGCGTCAGAAAGAAGAGAGGAGCACATGACATACGAATGAGGACCATTGTTCTCGACGAGGTTGAGGGAGACTGCGGGGGCGCACATGAACTCGGCGAGGAACGAAAGAAATTCCGTGGCGACGCTCTCCACCGACTCCATGTTGTTCATCATGGAAAAGAGCGACGTGAGAATCTTGTTCCTCAAACGAGCCTCTCCGTTCATCCCGGAACTTATCACGACGAGTTTCCTGTCGTCCATAGTTTTCCTGGCCTGAATCACATCCGCCTTGTCCATCCTCTCTCCGCTGTAGCTCGATATTTCGGAAAGCTCCTCCACGTTCAGGAGAAGAGTCTTGGGGTCGAGCCGCACGAACGTGTTTGCGCCGCACGAATAGGCGAATTCCTCATCGAACGAATTCTCCGTGTTCGAATACATTCCGATGGCGAGATTCTTGAAACAAGGAATGGAACGAATCAGCTTCACGAAATCGAAGCTGGAAGGCTCGGAGAAATCGGAATTCAGCAAAAGGATGTCGGGGAAGAAGTCGAACACGGCTTCTACAAGCTTTCCCAAATCGGATTCGAATCGGAAATTGTAGCCTTCGTCGAACGTCTTTGTGAAAATCTTCTGCACAGTGATGGAATTCTCTACGACCAGAATCTTTTTGTTCATTTTTCAGCTCCTTCCAAAAGCGACTTCACAGAATCGAGCAGCTTTCCACGGTTGAAATTGCCCTTCGAGATGAACGCGCTCGCTCCGGCCTCTTCGAATTCCTTCATGGACGAATCGTCGGACGACATGATGACTACCGGAACCGTCCTGTAGTTCTCCATTAGCCTGAGGTTCTCAAGAAGGACCAGCCCGTTCATGCGCGGCATGTCCTTGTCGCTCAGGACGAGGTCGTACTGCTTGGACTTCACGCGCTCGATTGCGTTGATGCCGTCCACAGCGCAGTCCACAGAATATCCGCCGTTCGTGAGTATCGTCTTCTCAATCTGCCTCGTGGTGTCGGAATCGTCCACGACAAGAATCCTGTAGATGCGCTTCTTCGTGTTCGCCTCGTACTTTTTTATGTCGTAGCCGCGGAGCTTCTTGAATTTCGTGATGATTTCAGGAACGTAGAGAATCGGAACTATGTCGTAGTGCTCGTCGAAGACGATTCCCTGCAGAATCTTGAAATTCTTGAACGCCTGGGGAAGCGGCTTGACGACGAGAGACGCATACCTCTGCACGTTCTCCACGATGATTCCGACCTGCTGCTCCATGAATTCCGCTATGAGTATGGTGTCGGCGTCCGCGTTCTGCACAGACTTCTGCTCCTTGAAGAGCGACGAAAGCGAATAGACAGGAATCAGGCTGCTGTCCAGGCGGATGTAGTTCTGGTTCTGGAGGTTTATGTACTCGCTCTTCTTCCTGTAGATGATGTCGACGAGGTGCTGGGACGGAATGAGGAATTTGTCGTGGTTCGAGGTGACGAACAAGCCCTGCATGGTCGCGAGCGACAGCGGGAACCTCAATATGAACGAAGTGCCTTTCCCCCTCTCGGACTCTATCGAAATGCGCCCCTTTATTTTCTCGATGTTCGTCCACACCACGTCAAGCCCCACTCCCCTGCCGGAAAGGTCGGAGACCTTGTCCTTCGTGGAAAAGCCGGACATGAAGAGGAACTGGGTCAGCTCCTTGTCGCCCATGTTCCTTATCTCGTCGGTGCGCTCCGGGAATTTCTCCATCGCCTTGCTCCTGATTTTCTCGTAGTTCAAGCCCTTTCCGTCGTCCGCGACCGTAAGCTCCACGAATTTCGAGTCGGCCTTGCAGTGTATCGATATGACGCCCTGCTCGTCCTTGCCCGCGGCCGCCCTCTCTTCGGGAAGCTCGATTCCGTGGTCGAGGCAGTTGCGCACGAGGTGCACGAGGATGTCGGAAAGCTGTTCGAGGACGACCTTGTCGAGCAAGATGTCCGTCTCCGGGATGTCGGCGCGCACGTTCTTGGAAAGCTGCATTGACTCAATCGCGATTGTGTTCTCGAACGAGCCGAGCACGCGCGAAATCGGAAGCATTCGGAGGTCGAAAACCTGCTGCTGGACAGAGAAAATCGTCGTCTCAAGAGAGCCGATGTCCGTCTCAAGCTGCTTCCTGAGCCTGGCGATTTCGTGGTTTCCCGTCTTCTCCTCGATTTCGCGCAGGGAGTCGAGCTGGTGCTTGAGGCGGAATTCACGGATGAGCATGTCGTCGAAGGAGGAGATTATCTCGTTGATTTTCTTGAGCTTTATCCTTATGGACTGGATGTCGGAAACGCTCTGTCCGTCGTCGTCCCCGTCGTCTTCAAAAATCAGGCCTCCCTGGCTCCTCTGGATTTCCTTCTCCACCTCGTCTATGTCGAAAAGCTCCCCCGCACCGATTTTGTCGCAGTAGGTGACGTAAAGAGAGACATCCGTCTCGTCCGTTCCTGACTTCTCTATGGAAGAAAGGCAGCTTGCGATTTTGTCCGAAACCAAGAAGACGAGCCTGACGAGCCTGTCCGAGATTTTCACCTGCCCGTCCTTCACCCCCTTGAAGATGTCCTCGACAGCATTTGCGAGACGCTCGATTGAAGAGTAGCCGAGCATTCTTGAGTTTCCCTTGACCGTATGGAGATTTCTGAGAAGCTCGGAGAGGATTCCGGCATCGTCCTTGTCCTTCTTCAACGCCAGGACCGACTTCCGCACGCTCTCCAAAAGCTCCTCCGACTCCGAAAGAAAGCTTTCCGTTATGTCTTCTGATATTCGTGGCATTTTTTTCCCTTAAAATCAATTTGTTTTCATGAAATAGAACACATTGCCGTCCGCTATCTTGGTGAGCGAGGCCGGTGTCATCTCGGAATCTATCTGGGCGATTTCGTTCATTGAGACGAAAATCAACCCTCCGTCGGCAAGGTACTTTTCGGCGAGGGCTTTGAGTATTTCCGCGCGGGTCCTCCGTGAAAAATAGATGAACACGTTCCTGACGAAGATGACGTTCTGCTTCTCGATTTTCACATCATCGCCACCGATACGCGTGAGATTTATCTTCTTCGTCGAGACCGCGCTTTTCACGGAGTCGTCGAAGACAATCTCCCCTTGCGGATTCGTGTACCTTTGAAGGAGATGCTTGAATTTCTCCCCATCACCCGCGCGGACTGTAGAAGGCTTGAACACTCCATTCCGGCATTTCTCCAGCACGGCGGTGTTTATGTCGCTCGCCAATATCAACGGCTTCACCCTGCAGTGCGAAGCCAAAAGCGCGAGGGAATAAGCCTCCTCGCCTTCGGAGCAGGCCGCGCTCCAGATTCTCATCGGCTCCGCGCCGTGCCTGTTTATCCATTCAGGAAAAATCTTGGAGCGCAAAAGCTCGAACTGCTTCTCCTCCCTGAAGAAATACGTCTCGTTCACTGTCGAACCGTTCACAAGCTCGTCGAACTCTTCCTTCTCGGTCTGGATTTTCATGAAATAGTTCCCGAAACCGAGCGTGGCGATTTTCTTCTCCACGAATTTGCTTATGCCGAACTTATGGCTCTCCCGTGGAATTATCCCGATTTTCTCGGTTATGAACGCGATTATCTTCTCAAATTCGATTTCATTCATTCGACAAGCTCCCGTATGCGCGCAGGAATCTCGCTTCTTGGAAGGACTTCCCTCGCTCCGCCGACTTCAATGGCAGCCGCGGGCATGCCAAAAACAACGCATGTTGACTTGTCCTCGGCGATTGTGAAACCGCCGGAATCCACCACCATCTTGCAGCCGTCCGCTCCGTCCCGCCCCATTCCAGTGAGGAGGACGGCCAGACACGCGTTCCTGTAGTGCTTTGCCGCGCTCGCGAACATCTTGTTGACGGCAGGGCGCAAAAAACGTTCGGGAGGCTCGTCGGAAATCTTCAGGACAGGATTTCCGTTCGGCTTTACGTAGTCCACGAGGAGGTGCCTGTCGGCCGGAGCCATGTACACGGTTCCGGGCTTGCCCTCTTCCCCGTTCGACGCGAGCTTCACATGGACATTGGGGCAGGTGTCGTCGAGCCACTTCGACATCTTTTTGTCCGCGCCGACCTCGATGTGCTGGGAATATATTATCGGAAGCGGGAAGTCTGGACCAAGGCCGGAGAGAACGGAAGCCACGGCCGTCGGACCGCCGGTCGAGGCTCCTATGCAGACTATCCTGAACCCGGAGAACGACGGATCGGACTCGACATCTATCTTTTCCGTTTTCTTCAGCGGCTTCAGCGCGCTCCGGCAGCCGCTCCTGAGTTTTTCAGAGAGTTTCGAGAAAAAATCCGAATCAAAATCCTTCACCCTGGGCTTCCTCATGAAAATCGCGCCGATATCGAATGCGGCGGAAGCGTCCTTTTGGTTCTCGGACAGCAGCACGACAGGAATGTCCAAATCCCTGACAAACACACCGGCGGTCTCTATGCCGTTCATCTCCGGCATGTCGGAGTCGAGTATAGCGATGTCGACACCCGAATTCCTGGCGAAATCGAACGCCTTGCGCCCTGTAGAGACAGCGCACACTATCTCGAAATCTGGACTTTTCTCAAGATTCTGCGAAAGAATCGTCCTCACAATCGCTGAATCATCGGCAATCAGCACCCTCACATCAAACCTCCGGAAAAGAACCTGCGCAAAAGGGAATCTGGAGAAATGAGCACCTGCTTTCTTCCGTCGGAGGTGAAGCGGACGGCGCAGATTCCGCACTCCAAAAGCCTGTTCCTTATTCCGCTGGGGAAAACGTGGAGTTCGGAAAGCTCCAACTCCCGGCTGCTCAAATTTCCAGTCATCGAAAGAGCCAAGTTTCCAGTGGCCGGAAAAGCGGTCTCCGTCGCGTCCTCAATCTGCTTTCCCACGTCGCGGGCGAAATCTTTTGAATTCATCACTATCACAGCGTTCGCGTTCCCGTCCGCGCTGCATCCGAATTCCTTCTCAAGCTGGCCACCGATGAAAAGATGAGGAAGAGTCTCCCTGTTGAAGACAATGTTCATGGAATTTTTCGGGACGCTGAGGTATATGCCGGAGACGATGTACTCGCTCGGAATGAGGAAATCCATGTTGTCGTAAAAAATGCAGGTGAAATGCTTCTTCATCAGCTTCCCAAATCCTTTCTCAACAAAATCTCGAACGAGTCTGGGTTGAGCACCGGAATTTCCTCGTGGTTGTAGTCGATTGTCCCAAGAACGACGCGCTCATCGTCCGTGTTCGGAATCAGGTGCAAATCATCCCCCTCGGTCTCGCAGAAAAACAGTATGTCGGATATGTGCAGCGAAAGCTTGTCGTCGCTGCGCTTCAAGACAAGGAAAAGCGACGAATCCACGACATCACCGCATTCCTCGTCGATGAACGAGACGGGGTTCAGCACAGTAACAGGCTCGCCCCTCCTGTTCATCACGCCCTCGACATACGAAGGCAAAAACGGAAGACGGTAGATTTTCACGTCGTGTATTATCTCGTCCACCGCGCCGGACTTTATGGCGTACTTCCTGTCAAGAATCGAAAAGACGAGCCACGTTATCCTCTCGCGGACCTCCTCCACGACTTTCTTCTCGACGAGCCCCTCGCGCTCGATTTCCTTTACAACGCTCTCATTCATTCGGCTTCTCCACGTTCGCGGAATTCTTCTGCGCGCTCAACTCCTGAGCGATTTCCTGGACGACCTGCGCGGCCGAAGATATGTTCTCCGTCGACTGGGTGAAGTTCTCGACACCCGTCGCAATCTGCTTGAGAGTGGCGAGCATCTGCTCAGAGGCGACCGCCTGCTGCTGTATTATCGAGGTGATGTCCTCCGCGCTCGTGGCCGTTATCTCGGAGGCGTTCTTTATGCTCTCGAACTTCAGCTCAAGCTCCTTCGCGCTCTCGCATCCCTCGTTGATTTTCTCGGTGCCGCTCTCGCTCGCCAGAATCAAGCTGTCCGAACTCTGCTGAATCTCGTTTATCCTTGACTTGATTTCCTTCGTTCCGTCGATGATTCCGTCGGCCAACCGCCTGATTTCGGTCGCGACGATGTGGAAGTTCTTTCCGGCCTCGCCCGCGCTCGAAGCCTCAAGCTCGGCGTTGAAAGCGATGATTTTCGCCTGGTCGGCCACGGAGTTGATGAGCGTCACGATGTCCCAGATGTTCTCGATTTTCTCTCCGAGCGCCTTTATTCCCTTTATCGTGTTCTGGTTCGCGTCGAAAATCTCGTGGAGCTTCTTCACGTTCTGTTCGAGCGAGGACACGCCCGCTATAACATCGGACGAAGTTTTGTGGGCGACCGCCGACACGTCCTTTATCTTCACGGATATGCTCTCCGAAAGCGTGTTCGTGTCCTCCATCGTCGCGACCATCTCCTTGACGGACGCGCTCTGGTCCTGGCTCGTGGCGGCGTTCTCCTTCGTCGCCGTCGCGAGGTTGAGAGTCTCGGCGTGCAGCTTGTCGCCAAGCACCCTTTCCGCCTTCTTCATCCGGTCCATAGAAATCATGTTCAGGACGACGCAAACGATTATGAGGAGAATCGTCACAAATATCGTAATCGAAAACCATTTGTTGAAATCGCCCGTGAAATCCGAGACAGGGCCTTCAGCGACAATGAACCAAGGGTAGTTGATGAACCTCTTGACCGCGTAGTAGTTCTCGTCCTGAATCAAGAATTTCTCGTCGCCGTCGAAGTACTCGGTCTCGTCGAAACGCTTGGACACTTTTGAATGGTCGAAATACTTCTCGGAAAGCACATAATCCTTGTTGAAATTGGAGATGTACGTTCCATCCGTGTTGATGGTCTCGCTTATGGAGTTGTCCGAAATCAGAACGCCGCTCGTCGCGTCGGCAAAGTAGTCGAGGGCGACGACGAAGCCAGATACCGCGTAGACGCTGCCGTCGTCTTCGTATACGGCTTCGGTCAAAAACATCACATTGTCGGCGAAATGCTCGTCGTACCTGGCGAGCCCGCCCGCAAGCCCTTCCGCATCGACCGCGGTCTGGTACCAGTCCATAGAGCTGATGTCCGTGCCGTAGTCAAGTTCCCATCCGTCGCTCGAAACGAAGAAACCTCCGTCCGACGAATCCTCGACGGTCGCGAAGAAGAACGTGGTGTCCGCGTTCACGCTCGCCGCGTCCATGAGGCTCCGCTCCACCGCGCTTCTGCTCCTCGTGGAAAGGGCCACAGCGGTCACCATCTCAAGGCTCTTCACCTTCCCTGAAAGGTAAGAATCGCACGACAGGTTCACCGAGTCGACATACGAACGCGCCCTCTCGATTACGTTCTTCCTGATGAGTCCTTCCGTGACCTTGTTGAACGAAACGCTCACGAAAAGCCCCACGACGACCATGGGCACGAGCACCATCAAAAACTGCTTCGGCGACATCGAAATAAACTTCTTGATTTTCATTTCCAAAAACTCCAACTTTTATTTGTTCAATTCCTCTGAAACTTTGTGCAGATTATCGGCAATCACAGATATGCTCTCGGTCGCCTGGAAAGAATTCTCCACTCCGGCGGAAATCTGCTTGACCGTCATCAAAATCTGGTTCGAGGAGACGACCTGCTGCTGCACAATCGAAGTTATCTCCCCCGCGCTGGTGGCTGTCATCTCGGAAGACGTCTTTATGCTGTTGAATTTCTCCTCAAGCTCCCTCGCGCTTCCGTACCCCTCCTTGATTTTCTCCGTGCCGTTCTCCGAAGCCAATATGAGGCTGTCGGAACTCTGCTGGATTTCCGAGATTCTTTCCTTTATCTCCTTCGTGCCGTCGATGATTCCGTCCGAAAGGCGGCGGATTTCGGTCGCGACGATGTGGAAGTTCTTTCCGGCCTCGCCCGCGCTCGAAGCCTCAAGCTCGGCGTTGAAAGCGATAATTTTCGCCTGGTCGGCCACTGAGTTGATGAGGGAGACGATTTCCCAGATGTTCTCGATTTTCTCCCCAAGCGCCTTGATTCCGTTTATCGTGTTCTGGTTCGCGTCGAAAATCGCGTGGAGCTGCTCGACGTTCTTCGACAAAGCGGAAACTCCCTCAAGGACATCGGCGGACGTCTTGTTCGCTATCGACGCGACATCGGTTATCTTCGTCGATATGCTGCCCGAAAGTTCGTTGTTGTCCTCCATCGTCGAGACAATCTCCTTTATGGCGGCGCTTTGGTCCTGGCTCGTAGCGGCGTTCTCCTTCGCTGCGACAGCCAGGGTTCTCGTCTCGTCAGCGACTTTCTCGCCGAGGAGCAGGTTCTTTCTCCTCACAGACTTAAGGAAAAGACTGATGAAGAAGCTTCCGACGACAGCGAAGAAAACCACCGACACGACAATCGAGAAAGCCATCTTTCTGAAGAACGAGTTGAAATCGGAGATTGGCCCCTCCACTACAGCGAACCACGGGGAATTCCCGATTTTTTTGACGGCGTAGAACCGCCCCCCCTCCGTGAACGCCTTCTGCACGCCGTTGAAGTACTCGTCGCGGGAACAGAATTCGGCGATTCTCGAATCGTCGAAATAGTTGGAGGAAAATATCTTCGACTCGTCCTTGTCGGAAAGGTATGTTCCATCGTTAGTCACGATGCTGACGGTGGAATTCTCGGAAAGATTTATGTCCCTGACCAAATCGACAAGCCCGTTCAAGGTGATGTCGAGACCGGCCACTCCGAGCACGACACCTGAATCCGAGACGGACTCGGAAAACGTGACGCAGACACTGCCCGTCCTGTCGTCAAGATACGGGTCGCAATATGTGAACTGCCCGGAATTGGCGACCGCGTCCGTGAACCAGGGCCTCGTCCGCGGCTCCCAGTTGCTTTCGGGCACCCAATACGGATGTATCAAGAAGAATCCGCCCTTAGAGAATCTGGAAATATCGGTGGCATAGTAGAAAGCGGAATCGTCAGACAAATCCTCGCAAAGACCGTCCAAGACCTTCTGCAGGACATTCTTGTCATGGTTCGCGCGCACAATCGAAGACCAGTTGGCGAGCTTCTGCATACTCGGCTCCAATATGTCGAGGACTTCGGAGCTGAGCTCGTTCACGGCGGCCGAAGCCTTGTCGGAAAGTGATAGGTGTATGATTTTGTTTGTGACGAATACAAAAGAAAAGCAAGCGAAAATGGCAATCACAGCCATAGGCAAAAAACTTACAATGAATTCTTTTGGATAAAAATGAAATATTTTTTTCATGAATTCATTGTAAGTTTTAATCAATAGAAACACAAACGAAAAATTTCAGAACAAGTCTTCCATTCCGTAGAGTTTTCCGCGGGAAAGTTCGCCCGAAGAGACTTTCGCGCAGAGTTTCTCCAGCGCGACGACGGAACCGCGGGCGAAACCTTCACGGCTTCTTGCGGTGTGCGTCAGCTCAATCGTGTCGGCGGGGGAATCGAAGAAGACCTTGTGCGTGCCGGGAACGAATCCCACGCGGGTCGAAGAGACATGGAGCTCGTTCGCCTTCGGCCTCTCGTGGAAAGCGTCGATGACCATCTCCGTCTTCGTCTTGTTTCCGAGCATGACGCGGCGCGCGACCTCAAGCGCAGTTCCAGACGGAGAATCAGCCTTCTGGTTGTGGTGAGCCTCCCAGACAGCCACGTCATACTCCGAATACTCGGCCATGATTTTCGCGGCTTCCTCCACAATCTTGTAGAACATGTTCACGCCGATTGAGAAATTCGACGAGCGCATGGCGACACCGTTGGTCTTTTCAAGAAGTGCCTCGATTTCACCCTCGCTCTTCGCCCAGCCCGTGGTTCCGACGACAATCGGAAGCCCAAGGGGAACGAGCGCGTTCAAATTTCCAAGGACGGCGGACGGATGGGAGAACTCTATCACGCCCTCCGCCCCAGATTTCTTCACGGCCTCGGCGACCGCGTTTCCGTCACCGACGGGAACGATTGCGGAAGCGTCCTTCGCCGCGACATCGACAGTGGCCACGACCTCGTGACCGGCGGCTTTCGCTGCGGCCTCTATCATGTGGCCCATCTTGCCATAACCAACAAGCGCTATTTTCATTTTTTTCTCCATTATTTTATTTGAAAAGAGCCGAATGCAAGACCTGCACGACCTTGTTCGTCTGCTCCGAATCAACGAGCATCGATATGTTCACCTTGCTCGCGCCCTGTGAAATCATCTGCACGTTGATGCCCTCTTTGTTCAACGCGGAGAACGCGTCGGAAAGAATCGAAGAGCTGTGCGAAGCGTCGCAGATGAGCGTGACAATCGACTTGGAAGCCTTTACAGTCACGTCAGCGACCCTCTCCAAGTCCTCGATGAGACCGTCGAGGTTCGCCTTCGTGTTCACGGTGAGGGAGACGGAAACTTCCGAAGTCGCAATCACGTCGATAGAAATGTTCCATTTGAGGAACTGGTTGAAGATGTGCGCCAGAAACCCAGCCGCGCCGAACATTCCAGAAGACTGGATGTCGATGAGGGTCACGTCCTTTACGCTCGTTATGGCCGTCACCCTCGGAGTCGCGCCGGAATGCTTCTCCACGATGACTGAGCCCTCGCTCTTTATATTGTAGGAATTCTTCACGCGGACAGGGGTTCCAGTCTTGCGGCACGGAATCATCGAACGCGGATGGAGGACCTGGGAGCCGAACATTGCAAGCTCCTGCGCCTCCTCGTAAGTGACCTCGGGAACAGGCCGGGCCTCCTTCACTACGCGCGGGTCTGTCGTCAAGATTCCGTCCACGTCCTTCCACGTCTGGATTTCATCGGCATTCATGGCCGCGCCAATCATCGTGGCGGACAAGTCAGAGCCTCCGCGTCCGAGAGTCGTGATGATTCCGTTCTTGTCCTTCGCGATGAAGCCCGTGACAATCGGAATCTCCTTCTGCTTGCCGTTTTTGTAGTCGTTCAAGGCTTTTGGGATGTTCTCCCAGACCTCGTCGAGCAGTTCCGCGCTCATGTAGTTCGAATCGGACACCATGCCGATGTCCCATGCGTCGTAGAATTTCGCGCTCGTACCCTGCTTCTGCAGATACGCCGCCATCATGCGCACTGACATCCTCTCCCCGAACGACACGAGATAGTCGCGCGTCCTCCTCGTAAGCTCGTGGAGCATCGATATTCCGGTGAGGAGTGTTTTCAGCTCGTCGAGAAGCTCCTTTATCGCGGGAACGTCGATTCCAAGCTCCTTAGCGGTGTCGAAATGGAGTTTCTCAACCTTTTCGATGTCGACCTTTCCCTGAACGGCCAAGTCGGCGGCCTCAAGCAAATGGTCTGTGGTGTCGCCCATCGCGCTCAACACGACAGCCGGCCTCTTCTCTGCATAAGCCTGGATAATCGAAGCGACATGCTTGATTCTCTCGGCATTCGCGACGGAACTTCCGCCGAATTTCATAACTATCATTTTCTTTCGTCCTTCCAAGACGCCGTTTTTTTTCCGGCATCGATTCATTCAATTCTACTGAAAATCACACTGTTTGAAAAACCGAGGAAAGCGTCGGCAAGTCGATTTTGGAGACCTTCACCCTCACCGACTCGTTCAGTTCGCACTCGTGCTTCAACTGAATCTCAAGGCCAATCTGCGGAATGAAGAACTGGGGGACGTCCCTCGACTTGTCCACGCACACGGCATCGAATTCCATGCCCGGATTCTGCAGGAGATAGACGAGAGTCCAATGCATACGGCTGTTCCTCTCGGCCTTTTTGGAAGCCTGGGCGGCGGCCTCCCCCGCGCTCATTCTCAGGAGCATCTCGTCCTTGTCTATCAGCTTCTCCTTCTTCAAGAACGAACGGAGCTGCTGGTGCGAAATCAAGTCGCCGTAGCGGCGGAGCGGAGAAGTCACCTGCGAGTACATGGAAAGCCCCAGCCCCCCGTGCGGGGACGGTGTGACTCCGACACTCCTCCTCCTCATGCACCTTCTCGTCCTGAATTCCCCGGCAAGCCCCTCCGGTATGTCGTCCGGGATTTCAGGAATCTCCTGGCTGATGAACGGGAACGGAATGCCGTTCCTGAACGCGAACAACGCGGCTCCCTCGCCCGCCAAAAGCATCGCCTCGCGCACAACATCCGCCGACTTTGGATGCGGTGTCGGCTCTATCTCGACTTTCTTCGTCTCGGGGTCGACCGTTATGTGCACTTCAGGAATGTCGATGTTGACAGCCCCACGCTTCATTCTCCTTTCGAAGTTGCGGGCGGCGATGTCGTAGAGCGGCTTGAGTTCCGGCGAATCCTTCTCCAAGTCCGCGCTCTCGTAGGAGTGCCTCTTCACGTTCACAATCGTGCGGAGGACTTCGCAGGACTCCACATTGCACTCGCCGTCGAGTTTTATCTTGAAGCTCAACGCCTTGCTCTCTTCGGTGAGGCCGAGCGCGTAGTTCTCAAGGCAGTTCGGAGCGAGCATCATGCTGGTGCCCTCTGGAATGTAGAGGGTCGCCCCCCTGTCGCGCGCGATTTTGTCGATTTTGGAGTCTGGAGTGACGGCGGCGGCGGGGTCCGCGATGTGCACCCAAAGATACTCGCCGTCGAACCCGATTGCGTCGTCCGGGTCGTTCGACCACGCGTTGTCGATTGCGTAGGCGACACCCGGAATCTTCACGCGCTCTTCGTCAGGCGGCGGGGGAAGCGGCTCCGTCGCGCTTTTCGCGCTCAAGCCCCAGCGGAGCGGATACGGGTTCCTAGTGATTTCCCAGATTTTCGTCTCCAAAAGAATCTTGTGGGCGTTCTCTGGAGTCTCAGCCACGCCGATTTCCTTCATCAACTTGGATTTGTCCGATTTTCCCAAAGCCACAGTCTCGATTTCCGTCATGTAGACAGAATCCTCAGGAAGAATCTCCCGTTTCCTCAACCTCTCGACAAACTCGGCCCGAATCTCCTCTGCGTGCTCCTTCTCGAAATCCTTCTTCTTCATCGACTCGATTTCGCCTTCGCTTCTGGGGACGAACATGATTTTTCCGTCCGAAACAGGCTCCACAAGCTTGAACTGGTACGAAGCCTTCAAGGCGGAGAAGATTCCCCACGCCTCCACGCTCTCAAGCGCGCCCTTCATCAAATCCACAAGCTCGGAGAATTCTATTGGGGAAGAGGCGGTAGAATCGTCGCTCAAAAGAAGTTCGTGGGTCTCCAGAATCTGCGACTGCGTATCGGAATCAGAGGACAATGCCGAATCGGCGAAGTCCATCATCTTGTCTATGAAAGAATTTGCCGAGCCTGCAGAGGAATCTGAATTTTTGACGATCAACGGAACGACATCCTTTTCCCTGACCTTCTGCTCAGCGTAAACGGCCTTTTTGCCAGAAGGAGTCGCACGGGAAGCGCACCAAACGACAACGAATTTGTCGCCGTCGACATCCTTGACCAAAGCCGGAAGATTTTTGTAAATGACAATCGAATTTTTTGTAAGCATAATCTTTTATCGGAATTCCGCGGACACAAAAAAAGCACCGACCCGAACCAAATCGAATCGATGCTTTTTTTTCAATTGACGAGCATCACCTTTTGACAGGTGCGGTCAATTTCACGAAGCCAATCATTTAGCACCTGTAGAAGAGTTTGTGTCGCTCCAAGTGTTCTTGATTTCCTCGCAGATGTTGACCTCTGTCTGGTAGTCGAAGAACTTTGACTTCGCCATGTTAGGAACGAAGTTGATTGAGTCTCCGAGCTGAACCTCGACATCAGGCGCGACGCGGGCGACGATTGTCTTGTCCTTGACCTGGACGAAGACGTGTGTGTCGGCACCGAGAGGCTCCTTGTTCGTGACCTTCAACTGCATGTTGTTCTCGGCCGCTGGAGCTGACTGGTACTCAAGATCCTCTGGGCGGACACCGAAGTAGACCTCTTTTCCGACATAAGCCTTGAGCTTCTCCTGCTGCTCTGGAGTTGGTGTCAAAGTGAAAGAACCCTCGTTCGCGACGATTTTTCCGTCCTTCTCTTCGATTTTGAGAGTGAAGAAGTTCATTGGAGGTGTTCCGATGAAGCCGGCGACGAATTTGTTGATTGGGTGGTTGTACAAGTACAATGGAGCACCAATCTGCTGGATTCTCTTCTCAGACATTACGACGATTTTTGTACCCATCGTCATAGCCTCGATCTGGTCGTGCGTGACGTAGATCATTGTGGCCTGGAGTCTGTGGTGCAAGTTTGAAATCTCGGCGCGCATCGTAACGCGGAGCTTAGCGTCGAGGTTCGAGAGAGGCTCGTCGAACAAGAAGACCTTTGGAGAGCGGACGATTGCGCGGCCTACAGCGACACGCTGCCTCTGTCCACCAGAAAGAGCCTTCGGCTTTCTGTCGAGGTATGTAGTCAAGTCGAGCATCTTCGCAGCCTCTTCTACCTTCCTCTTGATTTCCATCTTGTCGACCTTGCGGAGTTTGAGTCCGAAAGCCATGTTGTCGAATACAGTCATGTGAGGATACAAAGCGTAGTTCTGGAAAACCATCGCGATGTTCCTGTCCTTTGGAGGCACGTCGTTCATCAACTCGCCGTCGATGAGAAGCTCACCTGCAGTGATGTCCTCAAGACCTGCGATCATACGAAGTGTCGTAGATTTTCCACAACCAGAAGGTCCTACGAATACGCAGAATTCCTTGTCCTCGATTGTGACGTTTGACTTTTCTACGGCGAGAACGTTTCCGTCGTAGATTTTTGTGATGCCTTTGAGCTCAACCTTTGCCATTTTTTACTCCTTATGACATTGGGATTATGATTATTCTTCGATTCTAAATGACTTCCGCCATGAATTCAACAAAAAAATTCGATTGTTTTTGTGTGGAGCGGAACAAGAATTTGCAAAATTCAGAAATTTTCACAAGCAGAATCTAGAAACACAGAAAAAAACAACGAACAAAAAAAAGGACTTCCAAAACGGAAGTCCAAAATGCGGAGAACCTGACTTGAACAGGCACAGCTTGCGCCACTAGCACCTCAAGCTAGCGTGTCTACCAATTCCACCATCCCCGCGAATGAGAAATATAGTATTCCATGATTCGGTTATTGTCAACTGTTTTTTTTCGTTTTTCGATTTTTTTACCAGAAAAAACTCCTTCTTAAGAAAATTTCCACAATTCTTTCTTTGTTTAAAACGAAAACTCGATGTATAATGAATTTCAAAAAGGCAGGAAAAATGAAAAAACAAACTTCCATAACAAAGATAATAAACATCATAATAGCAGTCGCGATAGTCGCATACTCATCGATAATCTTCTACACAGTGCAATCGCGGCTTAATTCCGGGCTGGAAGAATACTTCACGGAAGACACAAAGACACTTTCAAAAGTCATAACGGACGAAATGGACACGGCGCTTTCAGAGACATCGAAAATAGCGGACTTCCTGAAAGACACGGTGGAATTCGAATATAGTTCCACGGGCTTGATTTCAGCGGATTTCGCCGACACGATATGCGGCAGCGTCGCAAAAACCACGAATATCGACACCGTTGTCATAGTCGATGCGACGGGAAGACAGGTTTCGTCGAAGAAATTCGGGGTCGCGTTCAAATCCGACCTGGTGGAGAAAGCTTTGGCTGGAGAGAGAACCGAGAATTTCGTAAAGCCAGACAGCGACATCTACGCCATAGTCGCGCTTCCCATGAGGGATTCGACTTCGGCTGTAATCGGAGCCGCGATACTCAAACAGAAGATATCCACATACGAATTCGTCAAGAAAGTTAGTGAATACACGCAGTCCCAGGTGACAATCTTCGACGGAACAACGAGACAGGCGACGAGCATCGACGGAATGCAGGGAACGACAATCGCGCAGGTGAACCTCGTGGAAAACGCCCTCGCGGGAGAGTGGACGACGCTCATAACAGAAATAAACGGCGTGAAGACAATCGCGCACTACTTTCCGATGACGGACAGGTCAGGCGAAATCCTCACAACGCTCTACATGGGAAAGTCGTTGCACGTCGTCAATTCAGTCGCCTCAAGAATCTTCAAGCCGCTCATAGCCGTAATCATAGTCAGCACAGTAATCATGCTGGCAATCGTCATGGGACTCTTCTACACAAAAATCGTGCGCCCGCTCGCGTCTGTCGGAAAGGCGATTGAAAGCCTGTCTTCGGGGAACGCGGATTTGACGTACAGAATAGAAGAGAAAGACAACGACGAATTCTCGGCATTGGCGAAGAACGTGAACAACTTCATCGACCTTCTTCAGGGAATCGTCGTGCGCATAAAGGAGAACGCAATACAGGTGCTCACGAGCAGCGAGCAGATAAGCGAGTCCAGCCAGGCGATTTCCACGGGAGCCTCGGAGCAGGCGGCCTCCACAGAAGAGATGAGCGCGACAATGGAGCAGATGGCCTCGAACATAAACCAGACGGCCATGAACGCGGACAAGACGGGAAAGATAGCCGACAAGACGGAGCTGGAAAGCGAATCCGGGGAGGAAGCCGTGCGGGAATCCGTCGAAGCCGTGAAGGAAATCGCGGAAAAAATCGGAGTCATCGGAGCGATAGCGAAGCAGACGAACATCCTTGCGCTCAATGCGGCCATAGAGGCGGCCCGCGCGGGAGAAGCGGGAAAGGGATTCGCCGTGGTCGCCTCGGAAGTCAGGAAACTGGCGGAACGCTCTCAGATTTCAGCGGGCGAGATAGTAGACCTCTCGGAAAGGACTCTCGACGCGGCCGAGAACGCAGGCGAAAAAATCGCGAGCATAATCCCGGAAATCAGGCAGACGACATCTCTCATCGACGAAATCTCAGTCGCATGCAAAGAGCAGAACAACGGAGCGCAGCAGGTCAGCCAGGCGATAATACAACTCGACGCGGTTGTCCAGCAGAATGCCAGCTCCGCGGAGGAGCTTGCGGCGATGAGCGAGGAGCTTTCGGCGAACGCCAGGGAACTGACGAAAATCATCAGCATCTTCAAGACGGAGTAGTTCCGGCACCGCAAACACAGAAGAAAATCCGCAATTCAAATTCACTTCAGAGCTGTCCGTTTTTCCGGGCGGCTCTTTTTTTTCACAATCCTTCCTAGAAAAATTTGTTATTTCCGTATCAGAAAAAAAGAAAGTTTTGTTATCAGTATAGAAAGCGCAAAAAGAAAAGCGGTATCGTTTTTCCAGCGCGGCACCGGTGCATTATTCAAAAATTTTCGGAGGAAGCACAACGATGAAGAAAAAACTAGTTGCGGCGATTCTGCTCTCAATCTCGGCTTTTACCCGGATTTCTGCGGAGGAGACGCTTGAGATAACGGCGGATTCGGCCGTACAGGCCGCATTGGACACGAACGCCTCGGTAAAAAAAGGAGCCATAACGCTCAACCAGGCGAAACGGGAATACAAGCACGCATGGAATAATTTCCTCCCGGAAGTCTCGGCCTCGGCGACTGGGACGGCGCAGGACAACTCGCTCTCGGCAACCGGACAGACGCGCACCGTATCGGGAGGAGTGAGTGCGTCGCTTTCTCTGAGCGCGTCGCTCATACAGAAGATAAGGCTCCTCAAGGAATCCTACCAGAGCGGACAGGCGGACTACGAGGACACGGTGCGGGACGTGGAGACCACGGTCAGGAAGGCGTTCTATTCGATTCTCTACCAGCAGCAGAGCGTCGAATCGTACAAGGCGAACGTGAAGTCGTACGAGAAGCAGTACGAGCAGACGAAGACGAGGAAAGAGAGGGGACTAGTCCCAGAGATAGACCTTCTGACGGCCGAAGTCAACCTCAAAAGCGCGAAACTCGACTTGAAGAACGCGGAGAAGGACTACTACAACTCGGTAATCGACTTTTTGAACGAAATCGGGCTGGAGACGAACCCGGCAGAAACGGAAGTCGTCTTCAAGGGGACGCTGGACGACGCGGACGCATTCACGGAAAGAGAAAACGAGCCGCCCACGAAAGAGAAAATCGACGAGCTGGTCGACAATTCGCCATCGGTCAGAAGCGCAAAGTCGGAGCTCGCGACAGCGAAGCTCAACAAGACATACACGGCGACTTCATCATACCTTCCGTCATTGAACCTCTCGGCGAGCGTAAGCCCGTTTGAAAAGACCTACTACAAGGATTCCGGGGAAACGGTCGACAGCGACTCGTGGAGCGCGTCCGTCGGGGTGAGCATTCCGCTGGACGGACTCGTGCCTGGCTCGGCGAAGATGGATTCGGTGCTCGAAAAAGACGACACAATCAAGACGCTTGAGCTTGAGCTTTCGGACACGAAAAAATCAGTGAGGACGCAGATAATCGAAAAAATCCACGACATCGAAATCTCAAACGAGACAATCGAAGAGCGGAAACTCAACATGGAACTCGCGAAGAAGACGTACGAGATGACGGAGGAAGCCTACAGCAGGGGAACGAAAGACCTTCTCACAGTGCAGAACGCCCTCGACTCGTACAGGAGCGCGCAGGTCGAATGGAGGAAGGAACAGTACAACCTCATAAGCTACGTTCTGGATTTGGAGAATCTTTTGGGACTTGAAAGCGGCTCGCTCTTGAAGAACTGAGCCGCAAAAAACGGAAATCCTAGAAAAAAAACAAAGGCAAATATTCCAAGGAGAAGAAAATCATGAAGGAAACGCACAAGAAAGTGATATTGGTGGCGGTCGTGGCGGCGGTCGTGGCGGGATTTGCGGTGGCCCCAAAAAAGCAGGCCCAGAGGCCGAAAACAGAGCAGAGTGAAACAGTGTACTCAGTGCAGGTCCAGACAATCGAAAAGACGAGCGTGCAGGAATATCTTTCGCTCAACGGAAACATCCAGACGAACAACACGATTTCGGTGTACCCGGACATAGCCGGAAAAATAAAAGCCGTGAGGGTCACACTCGGAAGCAACGTGAAGAGGGGCGACGTGATAGCCACAGTCGACCCGTCAATCCCCGGAAGCGTGTACGCAGAAAGCCCGATTTACGCTCCGATATCGGGGAAAATCACTTCGATTCCGCTCACGACAGGAACGGCGGTGACGACGACGAGCGCAATCGCGAACATCGGAACGACGAACGGGCTGCAGATAAAGGCGATGGTGCCGGAAAGGGACGTGGCGGCGCTCAAGAACGGACTCGACGCGGACATCTCGCTCGTCGCCTACAAGGGCGAGACCTTCAAGGCGCACGTCAACAAAGTATCGCCGATTCTGGACGAGACAAGCCGCACGAAGGAAATCTACCTGCTCTTCGATGCTGACGACGCGAGGATAAACGCAGGAATGTACGCGAAGATAAAGCTCTACACGACGAAGCACGAGAACGTCGTGGCAGTCCCCTACGAATGCGTGGCGACAATCGACGGAAAGCAGAACGTCTACATCGCGAAGGACGACGGAACCGCGGAAAGGAGAGAGGTTCAGGTTGGAGTGATAGTCGACGGAACTGCGGAAATAGTTTCGGGGATTTCAGAGGGAGAGAAGGTCATCGTGTCTGGAGTGCAGGCTTTGGACGACGGAGTGAAAATCAGAATCGTGGAGGGTAAATAATGAGCGTGTCAAAAAAAGTTCTTGAACATCCAGTCCTGACGGCGTGCGCTTTCGCTCTGATAGTCGTCGTGGCTCTTTTCACAATGGGAAACATCAAAATCGACCTCATGCCGGACATGACGATGCCGGTGGCGATGGTTTCGACGACTTACGAGAACGCGGGACCAGAATCGGTCGAGAAGAGCGTGACGGAAATCCTCGAAAGCGGACTCGTGAGCGTGTCGGACCTCAAGACAATGACAAGCACTTCAAGCGAGGGTTCTTCCATAATAAAGCTCGAATTCAACTACGGAACGGACATGGACGTGGCGGTGAACAACATCCGCGACAAACTCGACAGGGTGAAGGGCAGCCTCCCGGACGACGCGAGCACCCCGCAGATTTTCCAGTTCGACTCTTCGAGCATGCCTGTGATGACACTCGCGGTGAACGGAAACAGGACGGCGGAGGAACTGAGGAAGATTGCGGACGACCAGATTGCCGACAGGCTGGAGCAGGCTCCGGGCGTCGCTTCGGCTTCCGTGTCTGGCGGACGGGACAGCATCGTGCGTGTGGAGCTTGAGCAGAACAGGCTCGACGCGTACGGTCTGACGCTCTCGTCCGTCGTAAGCACGCTCGCCGCCCAGAATCTGGAAGTCGGCGGCGGAAGCGTCTCCGAGGGAACGAGAAAGTACATGGTCAGGACAACAGGAGAGTTCGATTCGATAGAAGAGATAAACGACACGGTTGTCGGCACCCTCAACGGCTACGACGTGAAGCTCAGCGACATCGGAAAGGCCTACATGGGATACGAGGACGAGACGAGCAGAATCTACATCAACGGAAAGGCGGGAGTCTATGTGCAGGTGCAGAAGCAGTCCGGCTCGAACACAGTGAACGTGGCGAACGCGGTCTACTCGAAGCTCGAACAGATAAAGGCGACGCTCCCCTCCGACGTGTCAATCGAAATCATAAGCGACGACTCCACATCGGTGCGCGACACATTGAAGGAACTCATAAAGTCTATCATCGAAGGATTCGTCCTCGCAGTCGCAATCCTCTTCATCTTCCTCAGAAGCGCGAAATCCACGCTCATAATGGCGATTTCGATTCCGTTCTGCATCCTCCTCACGATTCTCATCATGATTTTCTCCGGAATAACGCTGAACATGATAACGATGACCGGCTTGATTCTGGGACTTGGAATGGTCGTGGACGCATCGGTCGTCGTCCTTGAGAACATCTACGTCTACAGGAACAGGGGCACGGAGCCGAAAACGGCGGCGGCGATTGGAACACAGGAGGTCATGACTTCCGTAATCTCAGGAAACCTCACCACAATCTGCGTGTTCGTTCCGTTCTTCGTCTTCAAAAGCAAGCTGGACATGGTAGGGGAGCTTTTCTCCTCCCTCATGACGGTCATCATCATCGCCCTCATCTCCTCGCTTTTCGTGGCGATGTTCCTAGTCCCCGTCCTCGCCGGAAAGTTCCTGCCGGTGGACAACAGGCGCGAAGTCCCGATAAAGAACAAGGCGCTGGCGAAAGCGGACAGGAAAGTAGAGGGCGCGATAGGCTGGATAACGAAGAAATACAAGAACGCGCTCCATTTCGTGCTCAGACACAGATTCACGACTGTCGTATTGGCGTTCGGACTTCTCTTCGCCTCGATTGCATCGTTCGGGCGGCTCCGCATTTCCTTCATGTCGTCTTTCGCGGACTCGTCGGTGGGTCTGAACGTGCAGCTTCCGCTCGGAACGCAGCTTGAGGAGACGCAGAAAGTGCTCGACGACTTCTACGAAATCGTCAGGGACGAGGTGAAAGGATACAAGAACATCGTTGTGTCGGTCGGAACCGGAAGCGGAATGTCGCTTTCTTCGGACACGTCGTACAAAGGCTCGATATCGATTTACCTGCCGGACGCCTCGGAGCAGATTGACACGGCGGAGACAATCAAGGCGAAACTCAGGGCGCACTTCGGAGACTACCCGATAGCCACCTTCACGTTCGACGAGGGAAGAATGCAGCAGATGGCGGGGTCGGACATCGACATCGTGTTCCGCTCGAACGACCTCGACGGGACGCTCGAACTTGCGCAGAGGATAAAGAAGCTGATACAGGAGAACATCGACGAAGTGGCGGAGCCTGAAATCGACCTCGACGACGGACTTCCGCAAATCGAAGTCAAAATCGACAGGGCGCGCGCGTCTTCGTTCGGAATCTCGGTAACGTCCATAGCGAACGAAATCAACTACTGCATAAACGGAAAAACCGCCACTACATTCAGGAAGGACGGAGAGGACTACGACGTGGTGGTTCTCCTCGCGGACGAGGACAGGAAGGAGATTCCCGATTTGGAGAAGATTTTCGTGGCGGGAAGCGGCGGAAGATATTCAGTGGCGAATTTCGCGACGGTGGAGAGAGGAACCGGGCCTGTGACCATAAACCGCGAGGACCAGACCAGAATCATACACTTGACGGCGAACGCTGTTGGAGAGTCCAACGCCGGTGAAATCGAAAACAAGATAAAGTCCATAATCGAAGAGAACATCGTGGTCCCCGACGGCATAAGCCTAACTTTCGACGGCTCGTGGGGCAACACGAGGGAGACCGGAAAAGTCTTCGTCCTCATCATCATCCTCGCCATCATCCTCGTCTTCGGAGTCATGGCGGGAACATACGAGAGCTTCAAGGACCCGTTCATCAACCTCTTCACACTCCCCTTTCTCATCGTCGGCGTCGTGATAATCCACCTGGTGACGGGACAGGCGTTCAGCATGGTCAGCCTCATCGGAGTCGTGATGCTCGTGGGAATCGTCGTGAACAACGGAATCATCTTGGTGGACCAGACGAACCTCCTCGTGCGAAGGGGCGTAAACGTGCTCGAAGCCTGCGAGGAAGCAGGAGCGAGCCGCCTGCGCCCTGTGATGATGACGACGCTCACGACAATCCTGGCGATGATTCCGATGGCCTTCTTCGCCGGAGAATCCGGCTCCATGACGCAGCCGATTGGACTCTGCGTAATCGGAGGGCTCACGTCGAGCACGCTCGTGACGCTCTTCATAATCCCCGTCATCTACTCGCTCTTCAACAAGGGCGCGGACAAGAAGGACATGAGCGGAATTCCACAGGAGCTCATCGATTCAATAAACGGAAGCGAAAAGGAATAAAACTGGAGGGAAAAATGATAAGGATAGAAATCATCGCGAACCAGTCGGTGCAATCGGAACTTTTGAAGAACATTGAGGCGCTTCTCCCGGACCTCCTCTACACGATTCTGCCGCTCGCGAACGGCAAAGGCAAAAACTCGTACAAACTCGGAGACACCACATGGCCTGAGACGAATTTCGTGCTGATTGCATACGCGGACGACAAAATCGAAAAGAAAATCAGCCAAATCGTGCGCTTCGTGAAGCTCAAATTCTCCACGGAAGGCATAAAACTCTTCATCATGCACGACAGACAGTGACTAATTTTTTTCATCAAAAGAAGATTTCCCACCAATCCACTCTGATTTGATGTAAAATAGTCAGGTGCGCGCATGGCGCAAGGAGTGAAAAAATGAACGAAATCTACGAATTCATCAAGAAATGCGGGACATACTATCTCGCGACAGTGGAAGACGGTCAGCCGAGGGTTCGCCCGTTCGGCACCGTGAACATCTTCGACGGAAAACTCTACATCCAGACAGGAAAGAAGAAGGACGTCTCCAAGCAGATTCAGAAAAACCCGAAAGTAGAGCTGTGCTGCTTCAACGGAAGCGAATGGTGCAGACTCTCAGGCGAGCTTGTGAACGACGACAGGGTCGAGGCGAAGGCTTCCATGCTCGAAAGCTACCCGAACCTCAAGGCGATGTACTCGGCGGAGGACGACAACACGCAGGTGCTCTACTTCAAGAACGCCGTAGCGACAATCTCAAGCTTCTCCGCCGCGCCGAAGACAGTGAAATTCTAAAAAAGGAGGCAAAAATGCTCAAAGTTTACGGCTCAAAGATGTGCCCGGACTGCATCGAACTCGAAAAGGCGTTCGAAAGCGAAAAAGTCGACTACGAGTACCACGACATCACAGGCGACTTGAGGGAACTGAAGGCCTTCCTCGCCCTCCGCGACTCGAACCCGAAATTCGACAAGGCGAAGGCGAAGGGGCTCATCGGAATCCCGATTGTGCAGACGGAAGACGGAACGCTCACGTTCAAGTGGCAGGACTTCCTCAAAAAGCCCGTCCAGACAAGCGGCTGCTCCGACGGAGTTTGCGGAGTTCCGCAAAAATAAAGAGTTTTTTGGTGGTGTTACGAAAGGTATGCTAAAAAGGGGGCATTGTCATGCAAAAACAGGTCATTTCGACTTCGCTCAATGACCGTTTTTATTTCAGCATACTTAGCGTAACATCTCCTGTTTTTTTTGTTTTCAAGCGGACAATCAGTACGCGTTTCCGAGTCCGCCGACCTTCACCTGGAAATGCGAGAATTCCATGCTGAAGCTGGCCCTTCCCTGCGTCACCGAGCGGAGCGTCGTAGAGAAGCCGAACATCTTCGCCATCGGTGCCGTGCAGTGGACGATTTCACCAGAAGACTTGGAATCCTGCCCCTGAATCATTCCGCCGCGCTGTGTCACCTGGGAAATGGCGTCGCCGACGAACTCAAGCGGACAAGAGATGTCCACGTTCATCACAGGCTCCAGAAGCTCAGGGCCGGCCTTCCTCGTGCCCTCGTCGAACGCCTGCGCCGCGCAGGCAGTGAACGCCATGGGAGAGGCCGTCGACTCGTCGTAGTCGATTTTCGTGACCACGACTCCGATGTCGGCGCAAGGATAGCCGTACTGGATTCCAGAAGCGAACGAGTTTTCGATTCCGTTCTTGACGGCCTCGTAGATTTCGTCCGGAATCTGGTTGTCGTGGACGGCGCACTCGTAAGTGTTGCCCTTCCCCTGCTCGTTCTGGGAGATTTTTATCGTGAGACCGGCAGAGTTCTCCTTTCCGCCGAGAACCTTGCTCCATTCCGCGCTCTCCTCGACCTCGGAAGTGACCGACTCCCTGTAAGTGACCTGCGGCGCGCCAACGTTCGCCTTCACGCCGAAGTCGTCCTTCATGCGCGTCACGAGAACGTCCAGATGAAGCTCTCCCATGCCCGAAATGATGAGCTGGCCAGTCTCGGCGTCCTCGTGGCTCGTGAAAGTCGGGTCCTCGCGGCTCATTATCGCCAAAGTGTCCACGAGCTTGTCCTTGTCGGAAAGCGTCTCCGGCTCAATCGCAATCGAGATTACAGGCTCAGGGAATTTCACGCTCTCAAGGAGAATCGGGAAGCCCTCGGAACCGAGAGTGTCGCCCGTGCGAGCAAGCTTCAAGCCCACGAAAACCGCAATGTCTCCGGCCGACACCGAATCAATCTGCTCCATGTGGTTGGCGTTCACGCGCAGAATCTTGTTGATTCTCTCCCTCTTCTTCTGGCTCACATTCAAGACCTGGGAACCCGCGCTGAATTTTCCAGAATAGACGCGGACGAAGCAGAGTGAGCCCATCTCCCTGTCCTGCTGGATTTTGAATACGAGACCGAGCGGCATCTTCTTTTCGTCGCAAGGAACCTCGACCTCCTCCTCATTGTCCTTCTTGACGTGCAGCCCTTTCGCGGCCGGAACATCGAGCGGAGAAGGGAGATAGTCGATTACAGCGTCGATGAGCGGCTGCACGCCCTGGTTGTGCCTTGAAGAGCCGAGCAGGAAAGGAACGAAAGTCCTGTTGATGGTGCCCTTCCTGATTGCCGCCTTGAGCATCTCCTCGGTAATTTCGCCGCCCTCAAGGTAGACCATGCCCAAATCGTCGTCGCCCGAAGCCACATCGTCCACCAGCTTGTCGTGCCACTTCTGCGCCTCTTCCTTGTTGGCGTCGGAAATTTCGGAAACAGTGAACTTCTCACCCTCGCTCTCAGCGTCCCACCTGATTTCCTTCATCTTAATCAAGTCGATTACGCCCTCGAACTTCTCGCCCTGCCCGATTGGAATCTGCAAGGCGATTGTGTTCGCTCCGAATTTCTCGTTGATGTCCTTCAAGCAATAGAAGAAATCGGCTCCGATTCTGTCCATCTTGTTGACGAAGCAGATTCTTGGGACGTTGAATTCATCGGCCTGCTTCCAGACAGTCTCGGTCTGCGGCTGGACACCATCGACAGCGCAGATGACGGCTACGGCTCCGTCCAGGACGCGGAGCGAGCGTTCGACCTCGGCAGTGAAGTCGACGTGGCCTGGAGTGTCGATTATGTTTATCGTGTGGCCGTTCCACTGGGTCGTAATGGCGGCAGACGCAATCGTGATTCCCCTCTCCTGCTCCTGCTTCATGAAGTCCATCGTCGCGGCGCCGTCGTCAATCTCGCCGATTTTGTGGATTTTTCCAGTGTAATAGAGGATTCTTTCCGTAGTAGTCGTCTTTCCGGCATCGATATGCGCCATGATTCCGATGTTGCGCATTTTTTTCAGGTCTGTGGCCATTTTCATTTCTCCAAATAAAGTTTGAATTTAAGATTTATTGATTGTCAAATTATAATTATACCGATGGATTTTAGCAGAAAACACCGTGTTTGTTGATTAGCGGACGCTCCACCGGGCACAAAAAAAGCACTCCAGATTTCTCCGAAGTGCTTCATGAGCTACGATGGACTCGAACCATCGACAGCCGCCTTAAAAGGGCGGTGCTCTACCACCTGAGCTAGTAGCCCATCATTCTTGCGAATGTTTCTCTAATATATACGAAACTGAATTTATTGTCAAGCACTCCCGGATTTTTTTCTGGAAAATCAGTACCGTATCGCCTCGACCATGTACCTGACGGAAGTGCCGTGCTTCTCCTCAAGAGTCTTCGCCACTACGAAAACCAGGCTCCTGTTCGACTTGTCCATGAAGATTTTCTCGATTTTGTAGTCTGCCACGGAATCCCTCTTTATGTCGGGGGAGCCAATCATGTCGCGGCTCAAAGTGTGCCCGTTCCCGTCCGCCTTCTCCAAGGTTATGAAGAACGAAGACTTCAGGGACTGCCCGCTGCCCTCCACAGTCTTCACAAGCTTGATGTGGTAGAAGATTTCGCGCTCCACTGTCGAACCTTCCAAATCCTTGAACACTATTTTCTCGTCGCCCGATGCCTTTCCGTCCGCCGTGAAAATGACGTGCTCGGAGTCGACGCTCTTGCAGTCGTATTTCCTGAGCCACCAGCGGGCCTTGGAGAGCAGAGCGTCATAGACGTCCCTGCCAGCCTTCGCGTATGTCGACTTAGAAGGTTTCGTCCTGAAGACTCCGCCCTTCACGAAGTCGTTTTTCTCGACATCGACGGTGTATATTTCGGCGTACCCCTGGAAATCGTAGTCGGTGACTCCATATTCGCCGAAGACATAAGTCTTTCCGTCATCGGAAAAACCGATATCGACAAAAGCCGCAGCGTCGCCGCAAAAAGCCGAGACAGAAGCGAACAAAAAAAGCGCAAAAGCAAGAATTCTTTTCATTTTTTCTCCTATTGAAAAACTGTTCCCAAAAAGGTCGTTGATAATGACAACAAACAAACGGTACTCAAAGTTTCCACCAAAATCAACACATGGCGCGGCGAAAATTTTTTCTGCGTTTGTGCTATGATTCTCCGCATGACACTCAAGATACGAAACAGGTTCTTCAAGATTTTCTCTTTTTTTTCGGTATGCACGGTGGCAGCGGCCGCTCTCGTCCTGTTCACAACGACACTAGGCCAGAAAGTCATGCCGCCGCCGACAGAAATCAGGACGATTCCAACATTCGCAATCGAGTTTTTCAGCAAATGCAGTTTTCCGATGACAATCTGCTCGATTTTCATACTGCTGGTTTTCGTCATAATCGCAGGCATCTTCGCAATCATGCACTTCCAAAAAACGCAGAGCACGGAACTCATCTTCTTCTTCGCTTTTCTCGGAGGCATTCTCTGCGAAGCGTTCAGGATTCTCATAATATCGCTCGGTCTGTGGGTGACATTCTCAGATTCGCTGCTGATTCTCGGCAAACTCATTCTCTTCGGGCGTGTGATGGCGGCACTGAGCTTCTTTTTCGCATCGCTCCTTAGCGAGACAAGCAGGCGCAACGAAGTCGAACGGAACTTCCTCATGCTCATAGTAATCTCGGCCCTGATAGCCGCGATAACACCGCTGAACACGGCACGAATAACATCGACCGGAATGGCGACAATCGGATTCTCAAAGATGTACACGACTTTCAAGATAACCATCATCGTCCTCTGCGCCCTCATGTTCCTCTACAACGCAATAAGAGAAGAGAAGCCGAGCTTCAATTGGCTTTCCGTGAGTTTCCTTGTTTTGTTCATGGGATATGAAATCATGACGAATTCCGACTGCGCGATAACGACCGTTACAGGAACTCTACTGCTCTACTTGGGAACGACGCAATACCTTCTGACACTCCACAAGATATACCTGTGGGCGTGAAAAGACGAATCACAGGAGGAACTGGGCAGTTCCGCCGAGCACCACCGGAATCAAGAGATTGTCGAAATCCTTAAGCGGAAGAACCTCGACAAACGCGCCCACGCAAGCCACGACAAGCGCGACGAGAGAATTCTCCGAGACAAACCATGCGGCGCAGAAAATGGCGAAAAAACAGGTGAGGCTTCCGGCGGCCGTCTTTCCCTGGGTGAGCGGAATCTTTACGGTGCCGAACGTCTTTCCAGCGAGGCTCGCAAGGCCGTCCCCGAACGCCAGCGCCAAGATTCCGATTCCGGCGGATTTCTCATCCCACAGGATTGCCGCCGCGACTATTCCCAGAACGAGCGTGACAGGCCCCAGAACGAACTTGTTCTCGTCGCGCTTGCGCGCCGCCGCCGCCGTGACGGCGGACACAATGGGAATCTCGTGCCCCCTTATCCGAAACGATTCCGAGACAACATAAAAAATACCGGCGGCGGCTACAAGGCACAGCGTCGGTATCTTCTGGAAATGCAGCAGGACAGGAACGAAAGCGGTGCAAACGTGGATTGTCTTTCGGAAAAATTCCTTCTTCAGAGAATTCAGCTTACGCTTCGCTTCGATTCCTTCTTGTGCGCAAAAAAATCTCATATGGCTCTACTGCTCAAGGACTTTCTCGTCCGTGAGTATCTTTGGTATGTCGGTGTAAATCGACGGCTCGTAGTCCGGAACAGGATGCATGACGTTCTTCGAGTTCAAAGACGCAAGGTTTCCGCCGTCCATCTTCACCATCGTCCTCTGGTCTCGCGTCATCGCATCCCACGCCCTCATGGAATCAGAGAAATGGACGAGAGACTTCGCGTAGTAGTCGCTGTTTCCAGTCTGCTTTGCGATGCGGTAGTACGTTACGCCGAGGTTGTTGTTCGCCTTCACGTACAAATCGACCATCTTGTTGTCGTCGTCCTTTTTCTGCGGCTCAAGATAGTGGACTTTCGACTTCTTCGCATCCAATATCTCAAGCAGCTGCTGGTAGTAGCTCTGGGCCGCGAAGTTGTTGCCGCGGAGGGAATGGAGATTCGCGAGAGAAATCAAAAGGTTGGTGTCGCCCGGCTTGTCCTCCGAAACCTTGATGAACGAATCGAGGGCGGCATCGTACTCCTTTCTGCCGTACCGTATTGCGCCGATTCTGAAATTGATGCCGGGAGTGTCGTTCTTCGTCCTGACGGCGGCCTCGTAATTCGTCAACGCGCTGTCGATGTCGCCGGTTATGAAATAGTCGATGTCGGCCATGTCCTCAAAAAGCTTTCCAGTATTCTCGTCGCCGACGAACCCGGTCCTCATGTGCTCGTCGTTGAACAGGTTGATTCCCTGCGTGAAGACTTTGCTCGCCTCTATGTACTCCTTGTTGTCCGAGTAGATTTCTCCGAGAAGCCTGGACGCGTTTATCTCCTTGTGCACGTTCTTCTTCGTGCGGACGGTCTGCTGTCCAAAAAGGTTTATCGCCCTCTCCATCTCGACCTTCGCGTTCTTGTCGTAGCCGTTGTAGATGAAGTAGCGGGCGAGATTGTACCTCGCGACCGGATCGGAAGGGTCGGACGAAACAGCAATCTCCAGCATCGAGCGGACATCCTCTATCGACGCCCTGAGGTATTCGTCGTTGCGGCTCAAAGGTCCGTACAGTTTCTCAAGGAGATAACCGCTCAACTCTGTCCAGTCCTTCGCGCTGAGGGACTTCTTTTTCGGATAGAAGAGATTCTTGTACTCAAGAACCTTGCGGAGCTGGTCTGTCCTTATGTAGTAGCGGAGCATTCGGGACAGGTACAGTTTGTTCTCCGGGAATTTCGAGAGAAGCGAGTTGTAGAATTCAAGGGCGGAATCATATTTGGAAGGATCCTCTTCCGCCCACTCAAGGAAAATGTCGCCGAGCAGAAGCTCGCCCGCGGGATCGTTCAAGTGCTTGTCGAGCACATACCGCCTTACGATTTTCTCCGCCTCGGCATAGTTTGCCCTGTCGTAAAGCTCCATGTTGGCGTATTCGAGTCCCGCTTCCTTGTCGAAGTTGAAGAACACGAGGATGTTCTTGTACATCTTGGCCGCGCGCTCGTACTGCTTGTGGGCGCGGTAGCCCCTGGCATAGTTGAAGAACCAGCTCTTTATCGGCCGGTAGGATACGGCCTTCTCGAATTTCTCCTCCGACTGAGTGTAGGCGTTCTTCTCAAGAAGCTCATATCCGTCGCGGTAGTTGAGGCGCGCCATCACAGGCTCGTAGATTACCTTCTGGCCGAGCTTGAAGAGTCCAAACCCGACAACGCAGAGAAGGGCGAGGATTACGGCAGCAGGAATCACCCTGTTCTTGAGCTGGTACTGGAACGAAGACTTGTACGCCTCGTACTGCTCGAACGTCCTGTGCTCGAAATCCCGCGGAATGTTTATAGATATGTCGAGAAGCTTCTCCATGTATCCGGCGAGCTGTCTTGCCGGAGTCTTCTTCAAAACCTTTTCTATTATTTCGAAGAGAATCTCGTCCGTGAAACTGCTCGAATCATCCTTGGAGATGGTCTCCTCGATGACGAGTTTCAAGTTCAGCGGATATTCAGAGAGGTTCTTCTTGAAACGCTCGTATTCGGCTTCAGTGAGAGAATTCTTTGGCTGCTGCGAGTCCCTGCCTGTCTTGGCCTTTGAAAAATCGATTACGTCCGGCTTTTTCCTGCCCATGTCGGCGGTATCTATGTTCGTGAAGCCTTCAATGTCGAAATCATCGGAAAGGGCGAAATCGTCCCCCTCCCCCGTGACCTGGAATTCGCTGTCTGGATCGTCCGAAGAAACGCCGGCATCGTCGTCGCTGAAATTGCTGAGGTCGTCCATGACAGAAGGGTCTATCTCTTCGACGGGGTCGTCCACCGTAGCGACAGGATCGGCCTTCTCGACTTCAGAATCGTCTCCGACAATCTCCCCCAAAATGTTGTCTATGTCGTCGGAAGATACAGTCTCTTCCATACCGCCTTCTGGAGTGAGTTCGATTCCATCATCGCCCCCATCGGCAGGCTCAGAAAGCCCTTCAAGGACATCATCCGAAAGAGAGTCGTCAGAAAGCCCCTCTTCAGGAAGTCCGTCACCGTCTATCAAATCCTTCAAAAGCTCGTCGGTGTCGGAATCGGCTACAGCATCGTCAGTCACCGAAACAGGCTCAAGGCTCTCAACGTTGTCGCCGCCTCCATCGGACTCTCCATCATCGCCACCATCAGCCTCGTCAGGAACCGGCAGACCGTCGATGAATTCGTCCGAATCGTCCTCTTCATAAGTTTCCGGCAACGGCTCATCGAAGACAGGCTCTCCCCTCTTCTTCCTGATTTCAACCTCGTTTCCGAGCTGTTTTATGTCGCTATTGAATTTTTCAAGCTGTCTTAATCCTGGCATCGAAATTGCTCCCACTTATTTCTTAAATTTCGGCATTTTGACCGCCGCCCTTTAGAATCCAACAAAATCAAATCGACAATGGCAGCCCACCATTTTCAATATCGTGATTTTAATCTAGAATCTGCTGTATATTTTATATTTTTTTTATAAATTTCCGATAAATAATATATGAAAAAACTGACTTTTGCATTTATTGGCATGATTTTCATTTGCTCGCTCTCCACGACAGCGTTCGCGGCGAAAAAAGCGGGCGGCACATCGACGACAAAAGAGGACATCGACGCGTACGACTACGATTCGCTCGTAAAAAAGATAAAGCGCGTGACGCAGCCGCACGTGGACGGCGACTACCTGGTGTTCACCGCAAGAAACAACGCCCGCTCCGTAGGAATCGCGTTCGATTTCGAGGAATACAAGACGGTGCACCAGTTCACTCTGCACAAGTCCTACGACTACAACAGCGAAGTCCTCGACTCGTGGTTCTACTTCATAATGAAAAAGCCGAAGAAGGCATCGCAGGTCTCCTACAGGCTAGTGATAGACGGGCTTTGGACAACGGACCCGAACAACGAAAGGACAGTATTCGACGAAAGCGAGGGCATCCTGCTCTCCCAGCTCGTGATACCGAACGAAGACCCGGCTGTGACGGAGACGCTTCCTTCGGGGATAACGAGGTTCGTATGCTTCGAAAAGACAGGGCAGAACATAAGAATCGGAGGCTCGTTCACGAACTGGGACTCGTGGATCTACACGATGACGGAAGTTTCTCCGGGAAGATACGAAATCGACATCCCCCTTCCGCAGGGAACGCACTACTATTCATATTACAAGGGAATAACGGCGTTCATAGATTCCACAAACCCGCTGAAGGGATACTCGAACGACGGCAAAGTCGTCTCCAGAATCGAGATTGAATAGACGGCGACAAAAAGGGGCTTCGTGAAGAATCATGAAGCCCCTTTTTGCTAAAAAACTTTTCGGCACCCTGCCCAAAAAGCCTAGACTTGTTCGGAAACCGAAGTCCCCGAACAATTTTTCTATTTCATTCCACCAAGCTGCTGCATTAGTTTTGCCTGAAGCCCCTTGTTTTTCGTGAGCTTCTTCATCATGAGCTTCGTCTTCTCGAACTGCTTGATGAGCTTGTTGACTTCCGCCACGCTCGTACCGCTTCCCTTGGCGATTCTCTTTCTGCGAGAGGGGCCGATAATCAAATGGTTCGCCCTCTCCTTCATCGTCATCGCCTGGATTATCGCCTTCTGGCGTTTCATCACGCCCAAATCGAGCTTGCTCTCGTCGACCTGGCCGGCGAGTCCCGGAATCATCTCCATCAAAGACGAAATGGAACCCATCTTTCCGACCCTCTCGAACTGTTCGAGCATGTCGTTCAAAGTGAAGTTGCCCTTCGCCATCTTGCGCTCAAGCCGCATCGCCTCTTCGGCATCGACAGTCTCCTGCGCCTTCTCGACGAGGGACACGATGTCGCCCATGCCGAGGATTCTGCTGGCGATTCTCTCCGGGTGGAACGGCTCGAAATCCTCGGTCTTCTCTCCTGTACCGATGAACAGGATAGGCTTTCCGGTGATTGTCTTGAGGGAAAGGGCCGCTCCTCCGCGCGCGTCCGAATCGAATTTCGTGAGGATCACGCCCGAAAGACCGAGCTGCTCGTCGAACGACTGGGCAATCTCGACTGCGTTCTGTCCAGTCATGGAATCGGCGACGAGGATGGTCTCGACAGGATTCATAGCCTTCTTGACATCGACAAGCTCCTTCATCATCGCTTCGTCTATCTGCAAACGTCCCGCAGTATCGACAATCACGGTGTCGAGTCCGTTCTTCTTCGCGTACGAAAGACCGTTCTGCGCGACTTTGACGGCATCCTTCTGTCCGTCCTCGAAATAGACAGGAACGTTGATTTTCTCTCCGAGTTGCCTCAACTGCTCGACAGCGGCTGGACGCACCAGGTCGCAGGCGACGAGAAGCGGTCTGCGTCCGCTTTTCGCAAGGCGGGCGGCGAGTTTGTGGGCGGCGGTCGTCTTACCGGCACCCTGAAGACCAAGGAGAAGGATGACGGACTGAGTGTCGGCCCCCTTGAGCTGCAAGTCGACCTTCGTGTCGCCGAGCATCTTGACGATTCTGTCGTATACGATTTTCACGAACTGCTGGCCGGGATCGACTGCGCGCAGAACCTTCTCGCCTTTCGCCTCCTCTATCGTGGAATTGACGAACCTTCGGACGACGCGCAAATTCACGTCGGCTTCGAGCAACGCCATTTTTATCTGCTCGACCGACTCCTCGATGTTCTTCTCTGTGATTGTTGATTTTCCGCTTATGGAGCGAACGATGTCGCTGAACGTGTTTGTTATTTTCTCAAGCATTTTCTATTCTTTCCGTTGATTAAAGATGTCCCTGTGTCAAAAGCTGCTGCAGGAAGTCCATCGGCTTTATTTCCTTGTTGAGGATTCTGTACAGGCCGTCGCAAATCGTAAGCCTCAGACCATGCTTCTGGGCGATTTCATGCACGAACTTGCAGGCGACTGCACCTTCCGACAGGTAGCCGATTTCGGAGATTCTGGCTATCAAGTCGTCCAGGCTAGTGAACCGGTCGAGAATGTCGGTCTTTATTATGTCCTGCCCGAATCTTCTGTTTCTTCCGTATTTCGAGCGGCACGTCACGTCCAAGTCGCCGACACCGGCAATCGAAGTGAACGTCTCCGGATGTGTGGCGCCCATCGCCATTCCAATCTGCTGGATTTCGTTCAAACCCGCCGCAAGGAGGAGCGATTCGGCGTTGTCCCCGAAAATGTCTGAATGCTCGGAAACCGCGTCCAAGCTTCCGTAGACTACCGCAATGACGTTCTTCGCCGCCGCGCAAATCTGCACGCCCACAACGTCGAAGCTAGAATACGCCATGAGTCCCGGCACGCGGAGCAAATCCCTGAATTTGAACGAGTTTCTCGGATATTCGCTGGCCGCGATGAGTCCCGTAAGTTTTCCCATGGCGACTTCCTCGGCGTGGCTTGGGCCGGAAATGTAGACGAGAGAGCTTCTGTAGCTTTCCGGCAAAACCTCCTCAAGCGTGTCGAGAACAAGGCGGGGGCCTTTCTCAGATGCGATGAACCCCTTGGTCAACACTCCGATGACCGTGCTTCCGTTCTTGATGGAAGGGACACCGACAATCTGTTTCACAGTAGAAGCGAGATACAGGGAAGGACTCGCAAGTATCAAAAATTCCTTTCCATCAGCGACTTCCTCGATATCGGTAGACGCTGTCAAATTCTCAGAGAGAGGATATCCAGGCAGATAACGCTTGTTCTCATGCTCATTGTTGATTCCATCAACGACATCAAGCTCTCGCGCCCAAATTTGGACCTTGTGGCCGCCGCGGGCAAAAGCCTGAGCCAAGCCAGACCCCCACGCACCCGCACCGATCACACCAACATTTTTCGGTTCCATAAACAGACCTCTATGATTCAATTTTTATTTGTCACGAAATCAGACTTGTCCGACGGCTTCGGCATCGGACAAGTCCATTATATCCGTTCTATATGTTTTTTACAAACAAGGCCCCTCTTCAAGACGCTTTTGCACTTCGTCTATCACATCGTCGGGAGTGCTCGCGCCGGCCGTTATTCCGACCCTAGAAAAAGAGAAGAACTCGCTCGGAATGTCGTCGGCCGTCTCAATCAACGCGACAGAGCGGCACTTTTTCCCTGCCGACTCGAACAAACGGCTCGTGTTCGCGCTGGTCTTTCCGCCGATGACGATTACGCCGTCGACACTCCCGGCAAGCTCGTCCAAGGAAGCCTGTCTCTCATGCGTCGCGCTGCATATCGAACTGACGATTTCGGCATCGGGAATCCTCGCTCGCAACGCCTCGGAGATTCTCTCGAAAATCGGAATGTTGAAGGTCGTCTGGCTCAAAAGAACCGTCCTGCGCCCAAAATCGATTCTCCCCTCCGAAAAAATCCTGTCGACATCCTTCTCGTCGCGCACAAGGATGAAATTCGGAGAGAAACCGGCCTTCCCGTACGCTTCCTCGGCGTGCCCCTCTATGCCAATCACTTCCCCGTGGTTTCTGTCCCCCGCGAAGATGATGTTGTAGTTTTTCGACGCAAACTCCTCGGCCCTTTTCTGGCTCATCTTCACGAGCGGGCAGGTGGCGTCCACGACAGCGCCCGCTTTTTCGGCCAAGTCGCGCTCAATGCATGGAGGAACCCCATGAGCGCGGATGAGCACTGTGTCGTCGGCAGTCAAATTCTGAATGTCGCCCCCGGAACAGACCCGAAGCCCCCTATCGAAAAATTTCTTCAAAACGACAGGATTGTGTATCAGCGGCCCGAACGTGTAGACCGTCCCATTTCCCTTGTCGTCGAGAGCCTTGGACGCGGAATCGACAGCGCGGCGCACTCCCGAACAAAAGCCCATGATCTTCGCCCTAACGACTTCCATAAACAGTACCTCCAATAAAAAAGCAGGAAACGGAAAACCATTTCCTGCTTTCATGATGACACGAAAACGTCAATTGTCAAACCGCGATGCGGCTTTCAAAAACGCCTATTTGTCCAACTTGAACTGCGAAACGTGGGCAGTAGACTCGACATTGATTTTCGCAGGCTTCTCGAAGCGGTAGTTCCGTCTGACAAGGGCGATGAACGCGCTTGAGATGAAGATTGACGAGTAACAGCCGCTTATCAAACCGACAATCAACGCCAACGAGAAGTCGTGGATTGTTCCGGTCGTGAAGAAGAAGAGCGAAAGGACAGAGAACAAAGTCGTCACGGTAGTGATAATCGAACGTCCGAGCGTCGCTGTCAACGCGGAGTTCAAAACGTCCACGAACGAGTCCGCCTCGACGACCTTTATGTCGCTTCTCACGCGGTCCAAGATTACGACAGTCGCGTTTATCGAGTAACCGATAATCGTCAAAATCGCTGCCAAAGTCGTGGTGGAGAATTCCATCTGGCTGAACGAAATGAACGAGACCATAACCAGCGAGTCATGGATGATAGCTATGACCGAGGCCAAAGCGAAATCCCAATGGAAGCGGATGGTCGCGTAGATGAAAATCAAGACGAGAGTCGCGAGGACAAGGAAAATCGAGCCGGAAATCAACGAGCTGCTGAACTGGGGGCTCATGAAGTCGGACTTGACGACTGCGACTTTGTCCGCTCCGAACGTCCTTTCAAGGGCGGCTGAAGTCTCGGCCTGGATAGTCTTGCCGGAAGCGTCGCCGCTCAATCCCATGCGAATCTGGAAGCTTCTGTCGGAAGCGTCGCCAAGTTCCTTGACGCTCACGTCGTTGAATTCCTTGAGGGCGTTGCGGACATCGTCGGCGGAAACAGAGCTAGACTTGTCGGATGCGAAAACGCGGAGCGCGCTCGTTCCAAGAGCCGAGGAATCAGCCGAATTGACGAACAGGGTGTCGAATTCCACATCCTTCTTCACCGACACGACAAGACCGTCGATGTTCTGAGACGTCAAAACGGAAGCCACATCGGAAACCTTCGCGGCAGAGTCGAACGGAATGTCGACAGTCCTGTTGTCCGCTCCGATACCGCTGACGACGAGTTGAACAGAATCGTTGTCGGCGTTGAAATTGATTGTCGCGCTGCCGTTGTAGCTCAATTCGAGAACAGTGTCGGCGACCTTTATCTCCTCGACCATACCAGGCTTGAAGTCCAAACCGAAGTTGATGCCGCGGACGAAGATGGACACGACTCCGCAAACGATAACCGCTACGCTCAAGACAACAGCGGGCAGGAAAAATTTGCTGAATTTACATACTTTTCTATTATCCATTTGAATTTGCCTCCCCACCGGTTATTTTATCTTCCAGCCGATGCTGATGTTCTTCTTCTTCATCACATCGGTGTTGAAATCGAACATGAGCCTAGAGACGAAGAGGGCCGTGAACACAGAAGAGCAGACGCCAATCGCGAGCGACACGGCGAATCCCTGGATTGATCCCGTTCCGAGCTGGGACAGGAACGCCGCGGCGATGAACGTCGTGATGTTCGAGTCCATGATTGCCCAGAATGCGTTCTCGAATCCCAAGTTGAGGGCGACAGCGCGGCTCTTTCCAAGGCGCAGCTCTTCCTTGATGCGCTCGAAGATGATTACGTTCGCGTCAACCGACATACCGACCGTCAAAATCATACCGGCGATGCTCGAAAGCGTGAGCGTCAAGTTGAACGCACTCAAGACCGCGAACGTGATGTACATGTTCAGAATCTGGGCGACGACGGCGTTGAATCCGGCACCGAGATAGAATACGAGCATGAAGCCCAAGACGAGCGCGAGACCGACGGCCAGAGCCATCATACCCTGGCGGATCGCCTCGTCTCCGAGAGAAGCTCCCACGACCTGCTGGCTCTCGACCTCAAGCGGAACCTCAAGCCAAGCCGTTTGGAGGACTTTCTGGATGTTCTGGGCCTCGTCCACGCTGAATCCGCCGGAAAGCGAAACTGAACCGCCCGTGATGGCCTGTCTGATTGTCGCGGCCGACTTGATTTTGTCGTCGCTGACGATTGCGAGACGCTTGTTCACGTTCTTGCTCGTGAAGTCGGCGAAAATTTCCGCGCCCTCTGAATCGAGGATGAAGTTGACTTCAGGCTGGTTCGTTGTCTGATCGGCTGTGACAATCGCCTTCGTGACGTGCTTTCCGTCGAGGGCGATTTCCTTCTTTACAACGAGATAGTCGATTCTTTCGTCGAGTCCGTAGTCGTCCTTCCTGTAGAGTCCGAAGACCTCGCAGTCGTCAGAAATCACCGAAGGATCCTTGAGTTTTCCATCTGCGTTGAAAGAGCCCGCGCCGTTGACGGCGTAGTAGCTCTTGAACTTGGCAGTCTCGTCCTCGTCGACCAAGCGGAAATTCAAGATTCCCTTTCCCATGATGATTGTGTTGACGCTTTCGCTGTCGGCGGCACCAGGGATTTCTATGTAGATTCTGTCGTCTCCCTGCTGGCGGATGACAGGAGAAGTCAAACCGAACTTGTCGATGCGTCCGGTCAAAGTCTCGATGGCCTGCGCCATTGCGTCCTTCTTGTACTGCGCCTCGTCGGTGAAGTCGTTCTCCTTCGCGGCGGCTTTCTGTGAAGCGAGCGCGGCCTCCAAGTCGGCGCGCACGATGATGTTCATACCGCCGCTCAAGTCAAGTCCGAGCTTGACCGAGTTGTTGTATCTTCTCTTGGCCGCGAGAATCTCCTCACGGTACTTTCCCTCGATGACATCCTCGATGGCCGCCCTCGGGTTGTACCCGCTGAAAGCGCGGAGAATGTTGGATACGGTCATATCGGAAGGAATGTCGTATTCCTGACCGGCTTCCTTGTAAGCCTTGGCAAGCTCCTTGTAGTTCTTCTTCGCGGCTTTCACAAGATAGTCGTAAGAAGGATCGAGGTGCTCGTCCGGGCTTTTTTCGGCAAGGGCGATGATTTCGTCGACTTCGCCCTTAGCCTTGTCTGTCGTGTAATCCTTGATTTTCTCCAATGAGCCCAAAGCCAAACTCTGCTGGTCTTTTGGAGTGCGTGCATACCAGCTGATTGACGGCCAAAGGAACCAGAAACACACAGCAAGAACTACCAGTACAATGATGAAACGTGTACGTTTGTTCATTTTTAATTAAAACCCCTTTAATCATTCAGGTATTTCATCGAATTCAAAAGAACTCGTGGATTCAGATGAGATGAAAGTTCCTGTCCGAAAAACCGATTTTTTCCGAACAGGCTCCTTTTATTTTCCTTCACCTTCGGAAGTCGAGTCGGCATTCCCGGAAGCTGGAGCGGATTCGCTTGAAGCAGAGTTTTCTTCGACTTTCTCGGTCTTCTCCTGCTCCACTTTAGACTCCTTCTTTTCAGACTTCGCGCCTTTCTTGTCAGACAAGACAGTGGAAATGGCAGAGCGGTCGAATTCAATCCTTGCTCCATCCTCGACCTTGATGATGACCGTGCTCTCCTTCACAGAAGAGACTGTTCCATGGACGCCTCCGATGGTGACGACCTTGTCGCCTTTCGAGAGAGCGTTCCTCATCTGCTCGGCTTCCTTCTGCTTCTTATTCTGCGGACGAATAATGAAGAAATAGAAGATTGCGATGATGAGAACGAACGGCAAAACAGTCATGAGCATGCTCTGACTTCCAGTAGCGGCTGAAGCTGCTTCCTGCAATAACGGAATAAAAGACATTTTTATCCTTCCTTGTGATTTTAGTGTGATTTGAAAGAATATCATTTTCAAGCGGCTCAAGACAAGACATCATTTGCCGCTCTTTATCTTGGAATCGAGGGAATCGTTCAAAGCCTTCACCCCCGCGTCGTTCGGAGAAATCGAGACGAGCTGCTTGAGGTAGTACTGCGCCTTCCTGTATTCCCGTTTTTCGTAGTAAATCGAATAGAGCCTGTAGAGAGTATCCTTGTTTCTCGGATTGGAAGTCAGGCTCGAACGCAAATCGGAGAGGATGTTGTCCTCGCCGGAATCCACGAAGCTCTTCTGATAGTAGAGGAAACTCTTCATCTTCGACGAACTGCCCGGAAGGAGCTCCGCTATGAGCTTCTTCGCCTCCGACTTCTTCGACATCGCCACAAGAACCGAAATGTACGACTGGACAGACTTCTCGTTTCCGCTGTTTTTTGAATAGAGGCTTGAAGAGAGCTGCCACGCCTCGTCGTTGCGTTTGGAAGCGAGGCACACCTTTATGTGGTTGAAAAGAACCTCCCACGCGCCGTCGTCGGAATCGGACAATTCGTCCAGCCGCACATTCTCGACCAATGGAACGCTCAGAGCGTAAGCGGCTTCGAAATCCCCCCTCTTCATGAAATCCTCTATCTGAAGCTCGATGGCGTCGGCGTTGTCGCTCTGAATGGAAAGAATCTCGGCTGCGTACTCCCCGGAAGTCTTCCCGGCGACGGGAGCGTCTATCTCCGAAGAGAGCTTAGCGGCGGCCAGGAGCACACCCACGTCGTCTGGATAGAGGGACACGGCGCTTTCGAGAGTGAAGGCCGCGGCTATGAAGTTCTTGTTCCACTCCTTCTGGACTTTCGCGCGAAGAATCAGATAGTCGCGCGACGTCGTGTTCGACTTCGCGTGCGAGTCGAGAAGGGCGGATGCGTGTATGTAGTCGCCTTTCAGTATGTAGATTTTCGCGTGGAGAAGGAGGAATTTCAAATTCTCAGGCTCGGACTGGAGAACCCTGACGACATACCTCGAAGCGGAGTCCAAATCCCCCATCGCGAACGCGGATTCCGCGCTGAGCTTCACCGCCTTCAAGTCGAAGTTCTCGCCGGACGAAGCCATGTTCTCGGAAATCACCCTGGACTTCTCGTTGTCGCCGTTCTTCAAGTAGCACTCCGATAGCCTGCAAAGGATTTCGAAGCAGGACGAATGCCTTTTCGCCTTCTCAAGATATCCACAAGCGTCGGCGTACAGACCCGACTTTTCCTTCAAGACAGCGAGCAGATAGTTTGCGAGAACGGAATTCCGCCTCATCTCCAGGGCCTTCTCCAACGCAGGCTCCGCCTTGTCGAAGTAGTCGTCGTTGCTCGAAGACGACAGGAGCGTGAGAGACGGAAGCACCAGGGAGAGGAAATCGGAGTCGCCCGCGCTGAAATCGTATATTCCGTCGCGAGCGAAATCCACGGCTCCGACGTAAGTGTTGTTCGACAAATCACCGACTTCCACGGACGGGAAAGAAAGGCGGACTGAAGGCCAGCAAATCTTCATCACGTTGGAAGAGACATATATCAAGACGCGCTCGGCATCCGTGTACGAGGAGTCGTTCTTCCTTATTTTAGAAAGGCCTCGCTGAATGGACTCTGGAGAACCGTCCTCGAAAAGCTCCATCACCGAAGGATCGACAAAATGGAAGAACGACACCCTCTTCCTCTCCTTGATTGGAATCGACACGGCCATGGACTCGTCGGCCTCGTACACTTCCGCCATCGACTCGCTTTCTGATGCGGAGACGGACTTTCCGGAATCCGAAGAGCCGGCTTTCCTGTCCTTCCTGCGGGCGGAAGCGCAATCGCAGCAGCAGAAACAGATGAGAACAAACAAAATCGAAGCGAATTTCCGTCTTGCCGACATTCTATTCGTCCGAACCATGCGCGCGCGGAATGCCCACCCTCTTTTTTCCGCGGGAACCTCGCCTTTTCAGACCGACGGCATCCGTGGAGTCGGCGGAGTCCTCCGTCTCATACGGAAAGCGGTTCCCCGTCTGCTGGTAGAGGAACATGGAGACAAGGACACCTCCGCATATTATGAGCATGAGGGGCCACCACTTCGATATGAAATTCACGAAAGAGAACTTGACGATTCCGAAAGAGAAAAGGAAGAACACGGCTCCGAGAACGAAGATGAGGACCGCCGGAAAAACGTATATAGTCCTGAGACGCTTGTACTTGTATATGCATGTCAAAAAAAGGCATATCGAGCAGAAAACCATGAAGGACGGCCACAGATGCCTGAACTGGATGTTCGGAAACGACTGCAGCGTCAAGAAGAACGACACGCATCCGATGAGGAAGATGTACAGCCCGGAGAAGAAGACGGCGGCGTTTCCGACGACGGCCAGGGAAAGGTAAATCATTATTGCGCCGGAAATCGAAATCAGAACTGATGATATGGGCAGCTGCTCGGTGAATTCGGTGAGAACCTGGAATCCGCAGAACATGCCCGCGAGAATCAGCACCACACCTATACCCAAAAGCAGCCTCAAAACTGAAGGCGTGAACTTTTTCATATTCTCAAGAATACACCAGAGCCGAACAAACGACAAGTTTTGCCGACTTCGCTAAAAATCGAAATTGTGGTAATTTGAAAACCATGCGCAAAAAGACAATCCTCAAGATTTTTTCACTCATTCTGCTTACGGCATCCTCACTGGCGATCGAATCCTGCACAAAGGAAGAAGAGACGGACGACATCGAAGAAATCAAGGCGATGCTCGACTCCACAAGCTCGGAGCAGCTGCGGTACGCGGAGCTGAACCGCATAGCGAAGAGCCTCCACGAGAAATCCCCTACGGACATGCCGCTGTTCCTCACGGAATGGGTCGAGACGCACCCGGAGGACCCATACAACGCATACTGGCTTTTCATGGTCGCCTCTTCGTATCTCGAAAACAGCAAGAAGGACATGGGGGACTCCAAGCCGATTGCGGAATACTACTTCGAGAGAATAATACGGAACTACCCGGACCTGCTCGTCAACGGGCAGTCCATACACTTCGCGAGCCTTGAGCACCTGATTGAAATAAGCAAGAATCCATCGAACAGAATCTTCTATTTCAACAGGCTCATCAACGGATTCCCGAAGAACGTCAGCAAGACAGAGATGTACGTCAGGCTGGCACTCGAATACGAGAACGAAGGCGAATGGGACCAGGCCCTCGACGCGTACACGCACTTCCTTGAACAGCCGGACGCCTCGACGATACAGATAGCGGGAATCCCGGACGCGTACGCGAACGCCAGGAAAATGGTGGACTTCTCGAACTCGCCGAAGGACTGGACATTCGACACGCTGGACGCGCTGGAGAAGGCCGTCAAGAGCGCGATAACAAGGTACGACTGGAGGGCGTTGGACTCGTACAGGTCGAAGGTCAACTTCTTCACGATGAGCTGGAAGACGAGCGAGTCGGACGCGAACGCTCAGGAGGAATTCTCGATGCGGAATTTCATGCGCGGGAACAGGATAAGATACAACATGGAACTCGACGAAAGCTCGAACTCGGACGAGGCTTATCTGAGGACGACAGGATGGAGCACATACGTCAACGTCTGGTACCTCTACTTCAGGAAAGTCAATTTCCCGGTAGACCCGGACAAGCACGGAAAATGGGAATGGGCAGGAATCTACCTCGGAGAGAAACTCTAAAATGGCACGAGCGGAAATGAAAGCGAACACAAAGAAGAAGGCCGCTGTCCTGCTGGCCGCCGTCCTCGTCGCGACCCAAGCAGCGAACGCCGCCGACACGACATATTCCGAACCGGAATTCCTCGAATTCGTGAACAAGGAGCTAATCGACGAAGACCTCAAGCAGATAATGGACGAAATCGAGCACGACGAGAAGGCGAAGGAAGAGGCGACCGAGGAGGAATCCACAGTCACGCTGATAAAGGAAGGCGACGAAATCGTCATAGAGGAAGTCCCCACCCCGCCCGAAATCTTCACGGAGATAGGAGGGCTGGCGGTGGACGACTCGGAGTACACGCAGTCGATGATACGGAAGTACATGTCGATGTACACGAGCGAACGAGGGAAGCAGACACTCTACCACGTCCTGGACTCAGGCACGGAGTACCGCATCTTCATACGGCACAAGCTCATGGAGTACTCGCTTCCGAGGGCTTTGGAGTACCTCCCCGTCGTGGAGAGCGAATACCGCACGACAGCCACGTCCAGAAGCGGAGCGAAGGGGCTTTGGCAGTTCATGGAGAATTCGATAAAGCCCTACCTAAAGAAGAACGACTGGATAGACGAGAGGCTCGACCCGTGGAAGAGCACGGAGGCCGCCCTCAAGAAGCTCAAGGAGAACTACGACACGTTCGGGGACTGGGCGCTCGCGCTCGCTGCGTACAACTGCGGAGCCGGAGCCATGAGGAAAGTCACTAGGGAGCACCCAGACATGACGTTCTGGCAGCTCGCCGAGCAGGGCTACCTCAAGAAGCAGACCGTCCACTACGTCCCGAAGCTTCTGGGGATAACGGAGCTTTGCGAGAACATGGAGAAGCACGGCATCGAGCTTCCCACAATCGCAGACGACTACGACGAAGTTGAATACGACTACGCAGTGACAAAAAAGCCGATAAACCTGGCGAAGCTGGCGAAGGAGCTTGGCATGACGACGAAGGAAATCAAGCGGATGAACCCGTCGCTAATACGCACCGTCACGCCGCCGAGCACGGGATACGAAGTGAGAATCCCCAAGGGAACGGCGGAGAAGGCTCAGGAGGCAATCGAGAAAATCCAGAAGGAGATGAAGGGGGACGCGCTCCTCTACGTCGAGCACAAAATATCTTCTGGCGACACGCTCTGGGGGCTTTCACGGATTTACGGCTGCAAGGTCGACGACATCTGCGACCTGAACGGGATAACGCAGAAGACGATTCTCAAGCTCGGAAAAGTCCTGTACATACCGATGAAATAGCGTCGATCCCTCAAAAGCGGATGTCAATTCGACATTGACGTAAAAAACGAACCGAAAACTGCCGAAAATGAAGCGAGGTTTTTTAAAATGGCTATCAGAACTCTTAATAAATTCTTCATGTCCGCCCTCATCATGGGGTTCACGGCCACGCTCGCACTTGGAGCGCAGGCCTACAGCTCCTCCGACTTGGGGACCGGCAAAAAGAACACCATAACATCGGAAAGCAGAATCGACTGGACGAAAGCGGAATTCATCTCCGACGTGAGTCTCGACACAGAAAAAGCGGGAATAAACATGCCGTCGGGGAAAAAGGAAGCGACAAACACAATCGACAGGGAAATCCCGATACTCATAAAAGACCCGTTGCTTTCGCTCTACGTCAACAACAGGCAGCAGCTCGGAGACCTTGTGCTTGAGGACAGCATAACCCTCGAACAGCTCACACAGATAATCGACGACGGAAAGAAATCGCCCGGAGTCTTCACGAGGGGAACCCTCACTCTCAAGATGACGCACGAGTTGAACCTCCTGAAAATCGAGAGCCTCATGGTGAAGCACCACGTTCCGTACAAAAACGCGAAGCCCATCGAAAAAATCTCATCGAAGAAATACACGGGAATCATCATCGACGCGAGGGGAACCCTCCCGGTGCACGGAGAATTCGTCTCGGACAGCGTATATCCGTGCTTCTTCCCCGAAATCTGGGACGAGGACATGAACCTCATCTACGAAAGGAACATGGGAGACCCGACCCTCGAAAAAATGCAGGGAATGATACACTACGACTGGGACGACACGGAATCGAAGTACCAGAACAGGATAGGTGTCGCCCCGCTCCACATAAAGGCAAGGAAAGTCTACGGAGAGAACAGGACGGATCCGGTAATCTCAAGGAACGACGCGCTCAAGATTCTCACGGTGCCCGAAAACCTGGAGCTTCTGAAACAGGGAAAAATCGTCGTGCTTTTGGACAAGGACAAACTCGTGCATTCGGTCGACGTACCGGAAAAGACGGCATCGTACTACACAGCGGTCGAGAGCATAAAGAGAATATTCGAGAACGAGTACGACGAAGAGGAAGACACGCTCGACGACGGCAAAAAAGGAAAGGCGTTCGACTCATGGGAAGGCGTGAAGATTCTCGAAAACCTCAAATTCATCGCCGACAGCCCGAAGCTCCTCCCGTCCGAGCTTCCGAAGCTCAAGAAGCTTGCCGAGGAGCTTTCCGCGCTCACGAAGAACGGAGGCTACACGATAAAGGTCGAGGGCCACACCGCGGACGTGAACAAGCCTACAGGACAGCAGATTCTCTCGGAAGAGAGGGCGAAGGCGATAGTGAAGGTACTCGTGGAGAACGGACTCGACGAGAGAATCATGACGTACAAAGGCTACGGCGGAACGAATCCGGTGGCCACGAACGAGACCGCGGAAGGAAGGGCCGCGAACAGGCGCGTGGAGATAACAGCAACGCCGATAAAAAAGACGAGCATAATGTCAAACTGACATCCAGCGCAAAACCGCAAAACAAAAAGCGCAGAAGAAAGAAGCCCGGAACCATTTGGAGATTTTCAGAAACTCCAAAACGATTCCGGGCTTTTTTTTCAATGGCCTATCGATTGCGGACAGTCACGAACCGACAGACTCGGCCAAAAGGCACACACCTTCGACAAGAGCCTCGTGCTCGTGAGGAGCGATGCGCGCGTAGAGCGTGTCGGGAGTGTCGCCAGCAAGAACGGGAACCCTCTTCTGCACGAGGATTCTTCCGGTGTCGCAGCCGGAGTCCACAAGATGGACGGTGCAGCCCGACTCCTTCTCGCCAGATGCTATGACGGCCTCGTGGACGTGGTGCCCCCACATCCCCACCCCGCCGAATTTCGGAAGGAGAGCCGGATGGAGGTTCACGATTCTGTCGGAGAACTCTTCTATTATCTTGCCCGAAAGCACTGTGAGCCAGCCGGCCAGCACAATGGCGTCGGAACCGGCGGCCTTCGCGGCTTCCATCGCTGCGTCGGAAACGGCAACGCGCTTCTCCTCCTTCGTCGCCGCCTTCGCCTTCTCAGGCCCCATCACGGCGAACGGGGAGCAGATTCTCGTCGGGATTCCGGCGGAGGAAGCCCTCTCCAAGGCGTAGGCGTTCTTCGTGTCGCTCACGACGAGGACGATTTTGTAGGGGCAGTCGGCGTGGGACTTCTCGTAATCGATGAGAGCCTGAAGGTTCGTACCGCCGCCGCTGACCAAAACTGTTATGTTCATTCTATTCTTTTCCCAAAGTCAAAAATCAGTCGAGAATCGTGGCATCGTGGCTGCCCTTCAACTCGCCACCGAGTTCCTTCTTGGACTTCTCCACGCAGCCGATTCTGTAGGCCTTGAGAGGAGCCGCGCCGGCCTTCGTGTAAGGCTCCGTCTGGAATTTCGCGGCGTTGTCGTTGAAGTGCTTGATGATTTCGTCGGCCTTGTCGGCGCTGACGGCGAGAATCAAGCCGATTCCCATGTTGAACGTTCCCCAAACTCCCTCAGGGTCGGCTCCGCGGCGCACAAGCTCGGCGAAAATAGCGGGCTTCTCCCAGGAATCCTTCTTGATGTGGGAGACGAGCTGCGTTCCCTTCGGGTACATTCTCGGGACATTCTCGTAGAATCCGCCGCCCGTGATGTGCACCATTCCGTGGATGGACTTTCCGAACGCCTTGAGGGCGTCCATGACAGGGCGGACATAGATTCTTGTCGGAGTGAGGAGAACCTCGCCGATTTTCTTTCCGTTGAAGTCCTCGTTGAAGTCCTTCACGAGCTTCCTGACGAGGGAGTATCCGTTAGAGTGGCAGCCTGTGGAAGAGAGACCGATGAGGACGTCGCCCTCGGCAATGTCCTTTCCAGTAATCATGTCGTCCTTCTCGCCGAAACCGACTCCGAAACCGGCCAAATCGTACTTTCCGATGTCGTAGAAGTCCGGCATCTCCGCAGTCTCTCCGCCGAGCAGTGCGCATCCGGCGTCCACGCAGCCGTCGGCCACGCCCTTCACGAGGTCGCCCGCGACTTTTGCGTCGAGTTTTCCGCACGCCACATAGTCGAGGAAGAAAGAAGTCTGGACTCCAGAGCAGAGGATGTCGTTCACGCTCATCGCCACGCAGTCGATTCCCACGGTGTCGTATTTTCCCATCTGGAAAGCGATGTCGAGCTTAGTGCCGACCCCGTCGGTGCCGGAGACCGCGACAGGGTGCTTCAACCCCGAAGGAATCTCGAACATTCCGTTGAAGCTTCCAAGCTCCGTCAAAAGCCCCGGAATCCTCGTCCTTGCGGCGTGTACCTTGTATTCGTTGACGGCGTTGTATCCCTCTTCGACATCTACGCCCGAATCCTTGTAATCGATAGTGTTTGCCATAAAAATCTCCAAAAAATATGATGAGAAGATACTATCTGAAAAACGCAGATAAATAAACGACATGCAGTCGAAGAAAAGGATTCTTGCCGATAATGTAAAGATAAAATAAAGAGCATTTTCAAGAGAAGGTCATGAAAAATTCAAGAACGAAAAAACGGCGGGCGTTGTTCCCAATCGGAATGAAGCTCGTGCTGATAATCAGCTTCATAGTCGTAGTGTCTCTAGGAGCGATAACAGTCCTCGTAAGCTACTTCACGAGGGAGAACGACAGGCTCAAGGCCGAGAGCAACAACTTCACGGTGAACACGAGGTCGGCCGGAATAGCGCAGAGCTTCTTCAACCAGACGCAGTCGAACGTGTACCTTCTCATGGACATGGTTTCCACAATTGGAACGAACGGCGCGCTGTCCAAGCAGTCGTCGGCGTACTTCTTCGAGCGGTACCCTGAAATCGGAGCGATAGTCGAATTCACGAGAAGACAGCGGAGCATAGACGAAGCCGCCACGGACGACGAGAGGACGATGAACTTTCTGAACACGAGGTTCATGCAGAAGCACGAGCTTACGGAGAACAAAATCGAAAGCTTCCTCAAATCCGAGAGCGACACAATAGAGAAGGCTTTCCAGGGGGTCGAGAGCGCGGTCAACGCGACAACGTACTTCGACACGACCACGATGGGGCTTTTCTTCGCGGCCACGGAAGGGACGGACAGGAAGGCGATAGTCGTCATAACGTCGGCGGAATCGCTGTCGGACACGTTCGGAACGTCAGGGACGAACAACTCCTACATCGTGAACGCGGACGGAGACATCATCGTGCACCCGGACTTCGAGAAGGTGCGCCTCGGCACGAACGTCTCGGACTCCCCGATTGTCAAGCAGATGAGGGAGAACCCGGACTCTGGCAGGCAGATTTTCTTCACCGACACGGACGGAATCGAGTATTTCGGGGCGTACCAGAAGCTGCAGTTCGCGGACGTTGGCGTAATCACGACCGTGAAGGCATCGATAATCTACGAGAGCGTCGAATCCACGACAAGGAGGAACATCTACCTCACGCTGTCGGTCTTCTTCCTCGCGATAATATTCATCGCCACATACTCCAAGCTCATCAGCACGAGGATAAAGAGGCTCACGAGAGCGTCCTCCGAAATAGAGCGCGGAAACTTCAACGTGCGGATAAAGAACACTTCGAACGACGAGATAACCGTGCTGACGAACAGCTTCATGAAGATGGGGCGAGGACTCGCCGAGAGGAAGAACCTGGAGGACACGTTCGGCAAATTCGTCAACAGGGAGCTTGCGAAGAAGGCGTTGAGCGGAGGCCTCAAACTCGGTGGAGAGGAGAAGAACGTAACTGTCTTCTTCTCGGACATCAGGAGCTTCACGGCGATTTCGGAGAAGCTCACCCCGGACGAGGTCGTCGGATTCCTGAACGTGTACATGACGAAGATGGTCGAGTGCGTGCAGAAGACGGGCGGAACGGTCGACAAGTTCATCGGGGACGCGCTCATGGGCGTGTGGGGCGCGCCGTTGACTTCGGGCAGCGTGGCAAGGGACGCGTTCAACTGCGTACGCGCGGCTCTCATGATGCGGGCCGCCCTCATCGAATTCAACAAGGACAGGGGCGGAGACAAGAAGCCCATCATCAAAATCGGATGCGGAATCAACACCGGCCCCGTAATCGCCGGGCAAATCGGCTCCGAGCAGAAGATGGAGTACACGGTCATCGGAGACGCGGTGAACCTCGCTTCCAGGACAGAGGCGTTGAACAAGCCGTTCGGGACGGACATCCTCATAACGGAGAACACCTACAAGCTCATAAAGGACTACGTTCTCGTGGAGGAGATGCCGGGCGTGATGGTCAAGGGAAAGTCGGAACCGATAAAGATGTTCGCGGTGATAAACATCCCAAAAGCCACGGGAACTCCGGGAGCGGGAGCGGCGGGGCCTTCTTCGCTCGACGAGGTGAGGTCGATGCTCGGAATCCCGAAGCCCGACCTTTCCGGTGTCGACCCGAACAAGCATGAAGAGAAGTACAAGATAGGCGGAGACAAATAAGCTGAAAAATGGACGGAACCGAGAGAACAAAAAAGCGGACAGCAAATAGCGGAAGGGAGTCCAGAATCCCCTTCGCAATCCTCATAATCATCTGCCTCATGGGAAGCGGAGTCTTCTCGTACCTCTTCGTAAAGGATTTGAACACCACGCTCACGAAGATGAACGAAGAGCCGATAGCCAGCATCTCGTTCAAGTACAAGTCGGCTCAGAGGAAATTCGTCGAAAGGGAAATCTGGGACAAACTCAAGCAGCAAAGCCTCCTCTACAACGGAGACACGATACGAACGGCCCCCCTCTCGGAAGCCACGATTTTCTTCGGGGAGGACGACACTATCGAGCTGTACGAGGACTCGATAATCCAGATTTTCATGGAAGGCGACGAGCTCGTCATCAACGTGGGCGGAGGAAACGTCGTCGTGAAGGCGGGAGAGAACTCGAAGGGAATAAAAGTGCGCGTCGGGAAGATGTACACCACTGTGAAGAAGGGCACGTCCCTCTCGACGAAAAGCGACGACCTGAACGGCATAACGAGCTTCCATGTCCTAGAAGGCGGAGCGTACATCCTGAGCGACGGAGAGGACAAAGGAACGTTCGTGTCCTCTGTGGACCAGACGCTCTTCGCGGAGGACGGAAGCGTAATCGACACCAGCGGAATCCCCATGGTCACGGTCACAAGCCCCGCCCCGAACGTGAAAGTGCTCAGGACGGAGGACGGAAAGAAGACAGTGCATTTCGAATGGCGCGAGAGCAACATGCAGAACGACCACCTTGTCCTGAGCATAGCCGACAACGCCTCGTTCGAGATGGCGAAGACATACGACCTTTCTGGAATCGACGGACAGGACGGATTCGACGTGGAAATCGAGGACGGAAAGACGTACTGGGAGATGCACCCGGCCAACTACGGAGACAAATTCAAGGCGCAGAGCCAGATGAACGTCATAAAGGCGAGCAAACCCGAACTGATAGTGCCGGTGAACGAATACGTGCTCGGCTTCAAGAACGCGGTTCCTTCAATACGATTCTCGTGGACGGACGACGAATGGGTCTCGAAGTACCTGCTCGAAATCTCCCGGCAGCCGGACTTCTCGGACGTGGACACCGCGCTTGAGACGGCGGAGCCATTCACCACGGTCTCGGACTTGGAGGAGGGAATCTGGTACTGGAGGGTCAAGCCGACATTCGGAGCGAACATACAGGTGCCGGAGAGCGTCTCGGAGACAAGGTACTTCCTTCTCACGTCGGACGCGACCATGCCCAAGGCGAAGCTCCTCTTCCCCGCCGACAACTCCACCACGAACGTGAAGACATCGAAGGCGAGAGAAAGCGAATTCCTCAGCTTCTCGTGGAAAAAGAACCCGGACGCTTCGTTCTACGACATAAAGATATCGAGGGACCCCGACTTCAACTTCACCGACATCGACACAGAAACATCCGACAACTTCCTCAAACTCGACAAGGAAAAAGTTCTGGAGATGCTTGAAAAATCGAACGAGTGGCACTGGGCGGTCATACAGGGAGACGAGAACGGGAACATATCCCCCCTCTCCGAAGTCAGGACATTCTCGATAATCGACAGCGACTACGAGACAAGGCTCATATTCCCACCGGACGGATACTCCGTGGAGGACAGCAGGAAGGGCGACATGGCGTTCTCATGGAAGGCGAATTTCGCACCAAACGGCAAGCAGACATTCCAAATCGCAAACGACCCCGGCTTCAATTCAATCGTCATAAACAGGGAAGTCTCCAACGACAACATCGACGAGGCCACTTCAATATCCTCATTGGACGCCGGGGACAACGGAAGAACCTACTACTGGAGGGCAATCGCGAAAAACGATGACGGAAGGAGCGTGGTGTCGAAGACAAGGGCTTTCAGCATAAGGCCTCCGTTCAAGGCGCCGGAGAACGTGACGCCGGGCGGCAGGGTCACGGTCGGAGTCTCGACAGGGGAGCAGACACATTTCGAATGGCAGGCGATAGAAGGCGCGGACTCATACAAGTTCAAGATATACGACGAAACGAACACGGCAAATCCAGTCTACGAAGACAACCTCGTGACCGAGAACTTCATAGACGTGGACCTCTCGGAACTGAAAAACGGAGACTACATCTGGACACTGCAGGCGAACGCAATCGAAAGCGAACGCTCCACCCGGTTCACAGGAGAGACGGCGAAGAACGAATTCGGCATACGAAAGCTCTTCCCAGCAAAGCTGGTTTTCCCGGCGGACGGAGAAGCGAAGGACGGACTGGAAGAGTTCACGAACCCGATGAAGGCGCAGTGGGAATGCGAGGAAGAGGAATACTCCGCAATCTTCAGGCTCTACAAGGCGACGGGCGGCGGAGCGTACAAGCTCATACAGACGGTGCAGAACCCGCCACAGACAGTCAAGATGCCGAGACTTGAGCACGGCGACTACAGATGGGAAATCGAAGCGCGCACGGCCGACGGATTCGACGTGTCGTCAAAAACCTCGTCGTTCTCCGTCACGAAAATTCCGCCGCTCAAGGAACCACTGCTGCTCTCTCCGCGCCACCAGTCGAGCATCTCCGCGAAGACGCTCAAGCGGAACAAGGCGGTCGACTTCAGCTGGAAGAGCGTCCCCGACGCGACGAGCTACATCATCACGGTGCGCGACAAGAGCGGCAAAGTCGTGGCTAGGAGCAACACGAGAAAAAAGACGTCGTTCTCGCTAAAATCAATAAACACACTCTCGCGAGGCAGATTCACGTGGACGGTCGAGGCCAGGCAGACTCTGAAGGACGGAACGATAATCAGGAAAACGGCTTCGAGATCCGCGAATTTCGTCATCGACATACCTGTCATAAGGGAAGTCAAGTTGAAAGAGACGGGAGAACTGTACGGACTTTAGGAATTGAAAATTGAGAATTGAGAATTGAAAGTTGAAAGTTGAAAGTTGACAATGGGGCATTGGAGAAAATTTCTGACATCATCCATCTTTCTCTTTATCGCGGCGTTCAGGGTCCTTCCACAGGAGGCGAACTACCGGCACTACACGGACAGCAGCGGCAACATCGTCTTCGCGCAGAAGCTCACATGGCAGAAGTACGAGAACATCGACCACTACAGAATCGAAATCGAGGAAATCAGCAAGACCAGCAGGCGCGCGAAAGTGCTGGACAAGACGACTGAGGAGAATTCAATAGAGGTGAACCTTCCGGCCGGAACATACCGCTACAGAATCTCAATCTACAACGTGCTCGGCAACCTCGAAACAAAGTCGGAGTGGAAGGAATTCGAGATTTTCAAAGCCACCCAACCCAAAATCAGCTCGATATCCCCGGAAAACGTGGAAATCGAAAAAGACGCGGAGGACAAGAGGAAGACTCTGGAACTCACAGGCGAAAACCTTCTGAGACAGTCCAAGTACAGAATAAGCGATTCTGGCGGAACCACAGATGGCAAAGTCGAAACGGCGGACGGAAATTCGGCCACGGTCACGTTCGACTTTCAGGGATTTCCGGCAGGAGAATACAAGCTGACAGTGAAAAATCCGGGCGGCTTGGAAAGCGAAGCGGCTTTCACCCTGACGATAAAAGAGCCGGAGCCAATCGTGGAGGAGCCTGAAATCGAAGAGCCGATTGAGGAGCCAGAAGAGCCAATCGTCGAAGAGCCAGAACCGATTGAGGAAGAGCCGATAGCCGAAGAGCCAGAGATTGAAGAACCTGCAGAACCGGTTGAGGAAGAGCCGATTGTAGAAGAACCGGAAGTCGAAGAGCCAATTGAGGAAGAGGACGAACCGTTCGACTTCGACCTGGACATGGCAATCGGAGCGGGACTTTCGATGCAGATTTTCGGAAGGGAATACACAGGCGGCCAGTTCTACGAGGAATTCTTCGGAAGCAGGCTCGTCTTCCCGAGATTCGACGCGAGAATCAGCTTCATTCCTATAAAGACCCGAATCGGAAACTTCGGAATCGGCGTGTCGGGCGACTTCATCCATGTGAAGAACGAAGTCGAAAGGCGGTACAAGTCGTACACGCTCACAGGAAACATCTACTCAGTGCTCGGAGAGGCGGTCTACCAGAAGAGCATCGGAAGGTTCACGCTCGACATCCATGCGGGCGCGGGAATGCAGAACTTCCAGGGCTTCTCGTTCGACTTCTCCACCCCGGACGGCTCGTACTCCACGGAAAAAATCGACTCAAGCTCAATCGTGCTCGGAGGCGGATGCGGTGTGCAGTTCACAATCTGGAAAGGGCTGTACGCGGAAGCAGAAATCGGCTTCAAATACACCGCGGAACTTGAGATGGGCACAATCGAACCGAAAATCATGCTCGGCTGGAAATTCTAGTCATTCCTCTCATCTTCATTTCTCTTCCCAAAAAAAATCGAAACGAAAATGACGAAGGCGCAGGCTCCCAAAAATCCGCCTGCGGTGTCAGCCAGCCAGTCGAAAACGGACGACGACCTTCCGGGAGTGAAACTCTGGTGGATTTCGTCGATGACGCCGTAAATGCTCGTGGCAAGAAAAGGAATCCACGTGCGGCGGAACGACGAAGTTCCAAAAGCGAACGCCAGCCAGAACGAAAGACCCGCGAAGCAGAGCGCGTGCACGAGCTTGTCGGCGTTCCAGAAAGTCGGCATGTGCTCCACCCGCTCCTGGCTTGAAAGATACCAACTGACAGAGACAATCAAAAACGCGGGAAGGAACCTCAAAATTCCCGCGATTCTCACATTCACGTTCTTCATGCCGATATTCTACGAAAATAAAAAAAAACAAAAAAGAAGGGAAAAAGATGATAGCAGTGGTTGGAATAGGGCCTGGGAACCTTGAGCAGATGACGAATGAGGCGGAAGCGGCGATTTCAAACGCGGACTTGGTAGTCGGGTACGGAAAGTACGTGGAACTTGTGAGGCGGCATTTTCCCCAAAAAAACTTTTTCGAGACGGGAATGATGAAGGAGAAGGAGCGGTGCCTCCACGCACTCGAAGAAGCGGAGTCGAAGAACGTCGCCCTGGTCTGCTCCGGCGACTCCTGCGTCTACGGAATGGCGAGCCTCGTCATGGAACTCGCGGAAGGATTCCCCCAAGTCGAAATCGAAATAATCCCGGGCGTGACGGCGGCTCTTTCCGGCGGCGCAATCCTTGGCTCCCCGCTCACGGCAGATTTTCTAGTCCTGTCATTGAGCGACCACCTCACTCCAAAAGAGAAAATCGAGAAGCGGCTCAGGGCTTCGTCACTCGGAGACCTCTCTGTCGCCATCTACAACCCGATGAGCCGGACGAGGCCGGACGCGCTCAAGAACGCCTGCAAAATTCTTCTGGAGGACAGAGATGGCGGCACAGTGTGCGGCTTCGTCAGGAACATCGGCAGGGAGAACACAGAATACGGGATTTGCACGCTGGAGGAAATGCAGGACGCCGAGCTCGACATGTTCTGCACGGTCTTCATAGGAAATTCCGAGACGAAGACAATCGAAATCAACGGAAGAAAATACATGGTCAATCCGAGGGGCTACAAAATCGACTGAAAAAATCGGATGCAAAAAATTTGGGTGGTGTTACGAAAGGTATGCTAACAAGGGGGCTGAGCGTAGTCGAAGCCCATTCATTGTCATGCAAAAACAGGTCATTTCGACTTCGCTCAATGACCGTTTTTATTTCAGCATACTTAGCGTAACATCTCCCAATTTCGGAACAAGTCTAGTTCTGGTTCACTTCTCCCGGAACGGAAATCGGATACTCTCCTGTGAAGCAGCCCTTGCAGAAACCGTATGAATCCGGGTTCACGCTGCGGCAGGCTTCGAGCAGGCCGTCTGGGCTCAGGAAGGCGAGAGAGTCCGCGCCGATTATCTTGCAGATTTCCTCGGCCGTGTTGTGGGCGGAAATCAACTCGTTCCTCGTCGGGGTGTTGATTCCGAAGTAGCACGGGAATTTGACAGGCGGAGAGGAAATCCTGAAGTGGACCTCGGTCGCCCCCGCCCTCCTCAAAATCTGAACGAGACGCTTGGAGGTCGTTCCGCGAACAATCGAGTCGTCGATTACGATGACGCGCTTTCCGCGAACGTCGCAAGGCACGGCGTTGAGTTTGACGAACACCATGTTCTCACGCTCCTTCTGGGTCGGCGCGATGAACGTGCGTCCGATGTACTTGTTCTTGACGATTCCAGTGGCGTAGGGGATTCCAGAAGCCTTCGCGTAGCCCACGGCCGCGCCCAAGCCCGAATCAGGAACACCGATCACCACGTCGGCGGGCACCCCGCTCTCCTCGGCGAGCTTCGCGCCCATGGCGTACCTCGCCTCCTGCACAGCGATTCTGTCGATGACGGAATCCGGGCGCGCGAAGTAGACGTACTCGAACACGCAGGTTCTCTTCGAAGTCCTCTCGCCGAACGGAATGGACTTCACGCCATCGTCGTTGATTATCACGATTTCGCCAGGCTCAATCTCGCGCTCGTACGTTCCGTTCACTGAATCGATGGCGCAGGTCTCGGAAGCGACAATCCAGCCGTTCTCCACGCGTCCGAGGCAGAGCGGGCGGATTCCGTTCGGGTCGCGCGCGGCGATGAGCGAGTCCTCGGTCATCACGCAGAGGGCGAAGCTTCCCTTTATCATCTGTATCGTGTCGGTGAGCGCGCGCACAAGCCCCTTCTTGTATGAGCGCGCGATGAGCTTGACGATGACCTCCGTGTCGGAAGTCGAGTTGAAGGTGCAGCCGGAGTCGTCCAAAAGCTCCCTCAACTGCTCGTAGTTCACGAGCTGGCCGTTGTGAGCCACCGCTATAGTTCCGAGCTTTGAAGTCTGCACGATTGGCTGGGCGTTCTCGATAGAACAGCTTCCAGCGGTCGCGTAGCGGACGTGGCCGATAGCGATGCGCCCCTGGAGTTTTCCGAGAGACTCCTTGTCGAAGACCTCGGCCACGGCTCCCATCGCCTTGTGGACTTTCACTTCCTTGCCGTCGGAGACTACGATTCCAGCCGAATCCTGCCCCCTGTGCTGCAGCGAGTACAAGCCGTAGTAGACCTTCTGCGCGGCGTTGAATTCAGTGGCGGAATAAGCGTCCTCTGAAAGGTAGCCCGAACCGTCGGTGCCGGACTTCTCCTTCTTCTCGATTTCGCCGTTCTTCGGAAGGTTCTGGAAAATTCCGCAGACACCGCACTCGTCGCGGAGCTTGTCCTCCTCCGCCTCAAAAAAATCTTTCTCTTCCTGTGTCATTTCTGTTCCCAATTCCAAATTCCAAAAATCACAAATCGATTTCAGAAGATTTCTCACAGTCCTCGTACAATTTCTTCCTGAAGGCGAGGAGCTTCTCCCTCAACTCAGGATATTTTATGGCGAGAATCTCCACCGCAAGGTAGGCCGCGTTCTTCGCGCCGCCGATGCTCACCGTGGCAACCGGAATCTGCGGAGGCATCTGCACGATTGAAAGAAGCGAATCGACTCCGGCAAGGCCGTTCGATTTTCCAGGATTGATGCACTCAAGCGGAACACCCACGACAGGCAAAACAGTCTGACCCGCGATGACGCCCGGCAAGGCGGCCGCCAAGCCGGCTCCGGCTATGATGACCTCGCAGCCGTCGGCCTCGACCTGCTTCAGCGTCTTCGTGAGCAAAGCCCCTGCCCTGTGGGCTGAAATGATGTAAGCCTTGAAATCGACACCGAACTCGCGGAGAACGTCAGCGGATTTCTTCATTGTTTCAGAATCAGATTTTGACCCGAAGAAAATTGCAACTTTCATTGTGTACCTCAAAAAAAAGATGCTAACAGTCTAGCAGATTGAAGAATAAAAATCATTCGCAACGGGCAGGACAAACGAAAGAGAGAAAAAAAAGTCAAAAATCTCCAAATCTGTTTTTGAAAATTTATTTCATTTTATGAATATTCCGTTGTAAACTGAAAACATGGCTATTATTTCGAACAAATTGAACTCTTTCAAAAAATACCATTTCATTTTTCGCGAAAAATCCATACTCCTCCAGAACGGGAATCTTCCGGACGCATCCACGATGAAGAAATGCCTTGAGCTTTCAGTCGCATCCGACTGGATTTCGGAGCCGGAGCTGGACTACACGGCACTGCAGCTCGAAGACGACACGCCGAACCCAAAAGAATGCGAGGACATTACGCTCAGGGAATTCTTCGCACGGCACCAGAACGATGGAGAGAGCGGATTCCGCAACATCGGCTCACTTGCGGCGCGCGCGCGCGGAATCCTGAACTTCCACACGAACAAGCGGTTCTGCGAACGGTGCGGAAGCCCGCTCCGGGACGACGAGAAATTCACGGCCAGGACATGCACGAAATGCGGCCGCCAGTTCTTTCCGCAGCTAGAGCCGGCGATAATAGTGCTCGTCACGAAAGACGAAGAATGCCTCCTCGCGCGCCACGCGAACAGGATAAGCGACGTGTGGACAACGCTCGCGGGATTTGTCGAGATGGGCGAAACCATAGAGAGCGCGGTTCACAGGGAGATTTTCGAGGAAGTCGGAATACACGTGAAGAACGTCAGGTATGTCGCGAGCCAAGCATGGCCCTACCCCGACCAGCTCATGCTCGCTTTCAGGGCGGAATACGAGTCGGGCGAGATAAAAGCCCAGGAGGGAGAGATACTCGAAGCCAAGTGGTTCAGAAAGGACTCCCTCCCGAACGTTCCGCCCCCCGGCTCCGTCGCGCACAACTTGATTTCGGGCGTTTTCGGATGATTCAAACATCTCTCCCCTTTATTCTTTCCTCAAAAATGTTTATTCTATAGGAATCTACAAGAGAACACTTATTTAGGAGTAACAAATGGATAGCATGGAAAATCTGGACTTCTCAGCCGATTTGAGAACATTTCAGATGGGAGAAGCAGTCGATGCGTACATCGTCCAGATCTCGAACGACACAGTCTTCATCGACGTGGGTGCAAAAAGCGAAGGTTTCATCGACAAAGCAGAGTTCACAGATAAAGACGGCAACTTGACAGTAAAAGAGGGCGATACGGTAAAAGCCTTCTATATGCCTTCCCCAAAAAGAAGGGACGAACTCAGGTTCACGACAAAAATCGGACGCACTTCCGACAAATCACAGGAAGCGAATCCGACAAGGGACATGCTCGAAAACGCTTTCAATTCAGGACTTCCAGTGGAAGGTGTCGTAAAGGCGACAAGGAAAGGCGGATTCGACGTAGACGTTTCAGGAATCATCACTTTCTGCCCTCTCTCGCAGATGGGTTTCAAGTCAAGCGCGGAGCCTGAGTCGTTCGTCGGACAGAAGCTCACTTTCGCAATCATCGAATTCAAGAACGGTGGAAAGAACATCATCGTCTCCAACAGGAAGATTCTCGAGGAAGAGGCCGACAAGAAGCTTGAAGAAATCGAGAAGAGCATAAACGTCGGCGACATCGTGAAGGTGACTGTCAAGTCCCTCCAGAAATTCGGAGCGTTCGTCGAGCTTGAGAACGGATTCCAGGTTCTCCTTCCAATCTCCGAGATTTCACACCAGAGAGTCGAGGACGTCAGCACAGTCTTGTCTGTCGGACAGACGCTCGAAGCGAAAATCATCAGCGCGGATTTCTCGGACAAGAGAAGGGTTCGCGTCTCTGTCAGCACGAAGGAGCTTGAGAAGGATCCTTGGGAAGGGCTCGCAGCGAAATATCCAGAGGGAACGAAGCTCACCGGAAAAATCGCGAGAATCGCAGCGTTCGGTCTTTTCGTCAACATCGAGCCAGGAGTCGACGGACTTCTCCACATCTCAGCTCTCGGCTTGAAGCCGAACACGAATTTGAGCAAGAAATTCGAGATTGGCTCGGACATCGAGGTCATCGTAAGCTCCGTCGACGAAAGCGCGAAGAAAATCTCGCTCACAGTCGAGGGTTCGGCAGCGGAGAACGCTTCGGCTTCCGACAAGTCTGACAAAGCCTCTCACGAAAACACAGAAGGCAACGCTCGCGAATATTTCGCGAAACACAAGAACGACGATTCAGGAGAAACATACAATCCTTTCGCCGCGTTGTTGAAAAAATAAATCGAATATTCTATAATCTAAGAATCTTCGGACAGTCGGTGAAATCCGGCTGTCTCATGCGGTTGTAATATAACGGCTATTATACGGGCTTCCCAAGCCTGGCACGCGGGTCCGACTCCCGTCAACCGCTTCAAATCCATTTTTTCCAATAAAAAAGGCAATCACTTTTCAGTGGTTGCCTTTCGTTTTTCACTTCGCCTTGTCGGAAGACGATTCCTTGTGCCTGTCGTCGAAATAGCCGCCGTCTTCAAGGTACCTTCTTCTCGTCATGATGAGCTTTATCAACTCGTGGTACATGTTGAAGTCGATTTCAAGAGCCATAGGAAGCAGATAATACTCTGTCTCGTCGCAGTACCGCTCGATGAATTTCGGATCGGTCACATAGCCGAGCGAAATCATGTTGCTTATCCTGTCCGCGCACTTGAGGATTTTCGCCTTCTGGCTTCCAGTGTCCAAGATACGCTGAAGGAACTCCTTCTTCGTCTCGCTCTCCCTCCTCGTCACCTCAAGCACAAGGTCGAGCACCTTCTGCCCCTCGGAATCGGCGTTCACAATCAAATTCTTGTCGAAATTCGGGATGTCCTCGACAGTGTCGTGCACAATCGAAGCCTTGAGCAGAACGGAGTCTATGTAGCCGTAATCGATGAGGATGGCGAGCGTGTCCATCTGGTGGCGGAACATGTTGCCACCAGCGTGGCGAGCCTTTCCTATCAAACCCGTCGCTATCTGCATATACGGAGCCATGAAGATTTCCTTCAGCTGCTGCATGTGCTCTGAATCCATAGAATCCGGTTTTTCAGTTCTCATATCGTACTTTTGTTTTTCCATATGTGCCTCCGTCTTGTAGGTCCCGATTGAAAATTCAATGGAGAGAAGATTCTTTCATCATACACAAATAAAGAATATCTTTGCAAGAAAGCGGACGGCATAAAAAAACGCCGGACTTCAAAAAAAATCCGGCGTAAAAATTCAAAAAAAGGAACTAAAAAGGAATCAGAGCTCCTTTATGTAGGATTCAAGCTTCTCGACCCTGCGCTTTGACTCGGCAAGCGAATCGCGCTCGGCCTGGACGACCTCGGCAGGAGCGTTCTCGGCGAACTTTCCGCCAAGTTTGGCCTCGCTCCTCTGGATATCGCCCTTGGTCTTCTGCAGATCCTTGTCGAACCTCTTTTTGAGAGAGTCCTTGTCGATTTTCTCGTCCAAAAGGATGAATGCCTCGTACCCTGAGCCGACTGTTCCGATAGAGGAAGCGGGCTTCCCGTCGACGAATTTGATGTCGGAGAGACCGGCGAGGAGCTTTATCATGTCGACCTTCTCCTTGCAGACCTCGGCATCGGAACCCGCGACGACGTGGATGGCGATGTTGATTTTGTCCACAGGGTTGATTCCGCACTCGTTCCTGAGTCCGCGGACGTTGCGTATCAAATCCTGCAGGACGTTGAACCTCGAAGCGACCTTCGCGTCGTCCCTGGCCTCAAGCACTTCAGGGTAAGGAGCGGTCGTGAGCAAGTCGGAATAGGTCTCGTTCGGAAGAATCCTCTGGCTTCCGGCCGCCTTCCTGTTCTCGATTATTTCCTTTCTCGGAAGCTTGGAGTAGATTTCCTCGGTGACGAACGGAATGAACGGATGGAGAAGCCTGAGCGACTCTTCGAGGATGTTGAGGAGGACGGAAACCTGCCTGTCCTTCTCGTGCTCGTCGCCGTGCCAGAAGCTGAGTTTTGTGGCCTCGACGTACCAGTCGCAGAATTTGTACCAGAAGAATTCGTACACGGCCGAAGTGGCGTCGTTGTAGCGGTAGCTCTCGAGAGCCTCGCGCGCGCTTCTGGCGGCGTTGTTGAGCTCAAGGTAAATCCACTTGTCCAATTCGGAAAGTTCGGAATCGGTGACGGGAATCAAGTTTCTGCCCTCAAGGTTTCCGAGGATGTAGCGGGAGGCGTTCCAGACCTTGTTGCAGAATTTGGAGCCCATCTCGAACGTCTTGCTGTCGATTTTCACGTCCTGTCCCTGCGCGGCGAGGAAGGAGAGAGTGAACTTGAGAGCGTCCGAACCGTACTGCTCGATGATTTCGAGCGGGTCGATTCCGTTTCCGAGGGACTTGGACATCTTGCGGTTCTGCTTGTCGCGGACGAGACCGTGGATGTAGATGTCGTGGAACGGAGACTTTCCGGTGAATTCAAGACCCGCCATAATCATTCTGGAGACCCAGAAGAAGATGATGTCGTAAGCCGTGACCAAAGCCGTTGTCGGGTAGAATTTCTGCAAATCGGCGGTGTTCTCAGGCCAGCCGAGAGTCGAGAACGGCCAGAGCCAAGAGGAGAACCAGGTGTCGAGCACGTCCGGATCCTGCTTGAGGTTTGTCGAGCCGCACTTCGGGCATTTTACGACGTCCTCGCGGGAAACGATTGTCTCGCCGCACTCGCAGTACCAGACCGGGATTCTGTGCCCCCACCAGATCTGCCTTGAGACGCACCAGTCCCTGATGTTCTCCATCCAGTGGGTGTATGTGTTCTCCCACTTTTTCGGGTAGAAGACGATTTCTCCGTCCTTCCATGCCTTGAGGGCCTTTTCGGCGAGCGGCTTCATCTTCACGAACCACTGGTAGGAAAGGTAAGGCTCCACGACGGTCTTGCAGCGGTAGCAGTGGCCGACAGAGTGGGTCATCTTCTCCTCCGCCTTGAAATTGCCGGACTCGGTCAAGTCCTCTATGACGAGCTTCCTCGCCTCCTCGCACTTCATTCCGCGGTATTTCTCAGGAACGTTCTCGTTCAATGTTCCGTCCGGGTTCAAAAGGTTGATGACCTCAAGGTCGTGCCTCTTTCCGACTTCCCAGTCGTTCGGGTCGTGGGCGGGAGTGATTTTCACCATTCCGGTTCCGAATTCCATGTCGACATACTCGTCGGCGATTATCGGAATCTCCTTGTTGATGAGCGGAAGGACGACCTTCTTTCCGACGATTGAACTGTACCTCTCGTCCTTCGGGTTCACGGCGACGGCAGTGTCTCCAAAGAACGTCTCTGGACGTGTCGTGGCGACCTCAATCTGCCCGGAACCGTCGGCGAACTTGTAGAAGATGTGGTACATCGCGCCCTGGGTGTCGACGTGGTCCACTTCGTCGTCCGCGAGGGCCGTTCCGCAGCGAGGGCACCAGTTCACGAGCCTCTGCCCCTTGTACATGAGTCCGCGCTCGTAGAGGGTCACGAACACGTCGCGCACGGCCTTCGAGAGTCCCTCGTCGTAGGTGAATCGCTCCCTCGACCAGTCGACGGAGTTTCCGAGCTTTTTCTGCTGCTTGACGATTGTGTCGTGGTGCTCGTGGGTGACTTTCCAAGTGCGCTCGATGAACTTCTCGCGCCCGAGGTCGTTGCGGCTCTTGCCTTCCTTTTTGAGGGCGCGCTCGACGACGTTCTGCGTGGCGATTCCCGCATGGTCCGTTCCCGGAATCCAGAGGGTGTTGTCTCCCTTCATCCTGTGGTAGCGGACGACGACGTCCTGCAGCGTGTTGTTCAAGCCGTGTCCCATGTGGAGAACTCCCGTCACGTTCGGCGGCGGAATCACGACCGTGTAGTTGATGTTTGTCGATTTTCTTTCGTTGCGGACCGGATTCTCCTCGTCCGAATACGGCCTGAAATATCCCTTCTCAACCCATTCAGCGTAGATTCTGTCCTCAAAATCTTTGGGGTTGTAAGTTTTCTCAAGTTCGATAGCTTTCATGTAAAATCCTCGAAATTCGGTGAAATAAAAAGTAGAGAAAATTATATGGTTTTTATGGGGTTTTCTCAATTAAGAACTTGCCAGGGTCCAAATGAGTCCTAGGCGTTTGCTGGTTGGATGCAAGTTTTACAAGAATCGCAAAGCGATTCTTTCGCACCGGTGGATTTGTGGGAATTGCCGAGGTCCGAATGAGTCATAAGCAGTTGCTGGTTGGATGCAAGTTTTACAAGAATCGGGACGCTGCCGGGGTCTGTTGTGTGTCCTAGGAGTTTGCGGGTTGGCTGCAGCCGTCGCCAAGAATTGCAGAGCAATTCTTGCGCGCTGGTGTGTGTGGTGGAGATTGCCGAGGTCCGAATGAGTCCTAGGTGTTCGCTCAGCCTCTGCGGAAAAGTTTGTCCAGGACTTTTATCTTGTACTTTTTGGCCTTGGCGGCGGCTCCGTTGGATTCGGCGTTCGTTCCGATGTACTCTTTTATGTCGGATTCGGTTCCGGCGACGAGGAGATGCTGCCCCACAATCAAGGCGAAATCCGGGGAACGCACAAGGCAAAGCTCGTTTCCCTCGCATGGGCGGTAGGCGATGACGTTCAGGCGGTATTTTTTTCGGAATTCGCACGAGAGCAGAGTCTTTCCGGTGTCCTCCGGCTTCACGGTGACCTCGGCCATCAGAAAGAGGGAGGACACCTGCAGAAAGTCGAACAAGGACGAAGAAGTGAGCATCTGAGTCACCCGCTGCGCCGCGTCCAAATCTGGGAGAATCACCTGCGTGGCTCCAACTAGCTTGAGGATTTCGGCGTTTGCATCCCCCTGAGACTTTACGATTATGTTCTCGATTCCCATGTCGTGGAGATAGTGCGTGACGAGAATTGCAGGCTCAACGTTGTCGTGCCCCATGTCCACAATCGCGTGGGTCGTGTCCTCCGGGAGAATCTTCTTGAGAACGTCCATGTTTATCACGTCGAGGATTCCAGAGTCCTTCACCTTGTCCCTGTACTGCTCTATTTTCTGCCTGTCCCTGTCGGCGATGAAAATCTCGGTGTTGTCGAGCGCGTAAAGCTCGTCTATTATCCTGCAGGCGAAATTCCCCAATCCGATTATCGAAATAGTTCCCATTTTTTCCTCCGTTGCTGAAAATCCACGTCCTGAAATCCAAGAATTCAGAACATACAAAAAAAATCGCTCACCCCACAAGAATCTGCTCGCGCGGATAATCCACGAAACGCTTGACCATCTGCGACTTCATCGGAATCGACAGCGAAAGCGTTATGATTCCGGTCCTCCCCCCGTACATCGCCACTATCAATATGATTTTGCTCAGAGGATTCAAGGCGGACGTTATCCCCCTCGTCAAACCTGACGTTCCTATCGCGCTTATCGCCTCGAACGTTATGTCGCCGGATGAAATGCGCCCGTCCATGAGAGCGGAATGCTCGCTCAAGAGAAGCGCGAACACGACGACGCCTATGAAGAGAATCGCCTTCAAAAGGACGGAAGCGGCCTTGTCGGTGTCGGAATAGTCTATGTCCCTGTGGAAAATCGAAAGATACCCCACGTCCGCGCTCGTCTTGAACGACTGGCAGAGGACGAGGAAAACCGTCGTTGTCTTGATTCCCCCCGCCATCGACCCCGGATTTCCCCCAATCGCCATCAGAAGTTCGCTGACGAACGTGCTGGCAGGAGTGAATTCGCCCTCCGCCACAAGCTCGAATCCGGCCGTCCTGCAAGTCACGCTCTGGAATACGGAATTGAGGATTTTCGAGGGGACGGAGAGGTCGCGGAACGCGTGCCCCCACTCAAGGACGAGATAGACGACGCTTGGGAATGCGAGAAGGCAAACCGTCATGACGAACACGATTTTCGAATGGAGGGAAATCTCGTGCTTCTTCCCCACTCCGAACAGAATCCGCTTTGCCCGCGTGACGCACCAGTAAATCACGTCCTGCATTACGGTGAAGCCAAGCCCTCCGAAGACAATCAGGAACATGACGACGAAATTGAACGGAATGTTCGTGTTCAAGTGGTGCAGGCTGTCCGACCACGGAGCAAAGCCGGCGTTGCAGAACGCGGACACCGAAAGGAAAAAGCCGAAGAACAAGTAGTTCTCCTCTGAATTTTCCTTAAGGATGTCCGACAGAAAAAGTCCGCCCAAAAACTGTATGACAAGGCTGTATATGACAATCTGCTTCACGATGTTCACATGGTTCGTCTCCACGTCGGAAACGAAGAAATCCCTAACGACATGGCGGCTGACGAGAGAGAGCCTTCTCGCGGGCAAGGCGATGTAAATCGAGAAGAACGCTATCAGCCCAAGCCCGCCGAGTTCTATGATGAGCATGAGGAGCGAAAGGCCCGCAATGTTGAATCGCCCGATGTCGATGGGGCAAAGACCAGTCACGCAGAGAGCCGAAACAGTCGTGAAAAGAGTGTCGATGTAGTTTATCGACATGAAGTCCTTGTGGAAAATCGGCAGCTGCAAAAGCGCGGAACCGACGACGGCGATGGCGACAAAATAGATGAATATGTTGACGGAACCGGTGGAGAACCGCTTTCGGAAGTGAAGGTTCAAATCGAAGCCTTTTCGCAAGTCCCTTCTCATTTTTCTCCAGCTTCCCTGCCCGACTTCGCCATCTCTATGAACTTCTTGAACGCGCTCCCCTCTTTCTTCAGTTCCTTCGAGCCTCTCGTTATCTTGCAGAGCGATATGCGGTATTTCTTCGCTATCTCCCGCTGCGTCGTCCCCCTGTCTATCTCGTTCACCAAAAGCCATCTCACGGCCAAATCCTTCAGCTCGGCTGGTGTCATGAGACAGGAAAAGAATTCAGAGATGGTGGCAGAATCTGATGTGGCTGAAATCAGCTCGAACATTTGCGAAAGAGCTTTTTCCTGTTCCGCCGACATTGCGTTTTTTTCATGTTTTTCCATTGCTTGTCCACCGCTTTCAAAGCCAGCATCTGACTTTGTGATTTTCAGAGACGCTCTTCCATTCGGGGAGCGAAGTCCGGCATTTTTCCATAGAGTGGGGGCACCTGTGGGCGAACGGGCAGCCGCCCACGCTTTCCAGCACCGTCTTCACTTCTCCGGCCTTGTCCACCTTGTCCACCTTGTCCCCCTTGTCCATAAAACGGCCTTGCGAACCGGCGAAAAGGAGCTTCGTATATGGATGCTCCGCCGTCTTGTACAAATCGGAAGCGGGAGCCTCCTCCACAAGGACGCCCGAATACATCACCCCGATTGTGTCGCAGAAATAGCACGAGACTCGCAGGTCGTGGGCTATGAAGAGGAAAGAGAGATTCCTGCTCTCCTTCAAATCCAGAAGCAGGTTCAGAATCTGCCCCTGCACCGAAACGTCGAGAGCGGAGACAATCTCGTCGCAGATGAGCACCTCCGGCTTCATGATGAGGCCGCGCGCTATAGATATCCGCTGCCTCTGCCCGCCGGAAAATTCGCTTGGAAGCCTGTCGAGGTCGCTTTCGTCAAGTCCAACCTCCTCCAAAAGCCTCCCGGCTTCCTCCCTCGCCCGCTTTTTTCCCGGAAAGACAGACGAATACCTGTAGGCCTCCGTCAATATCGAGCAAACCGTCATTCTCGGATTGAGAGAGCGCGAAGGGTCCTGGAAGACGTACTTGATTTTCTCGCGCATGATTTTCCTGTCACGCATGGAATCCGATCCGAACAGGATTTTCCCAGAATCGGCCTTGTACATGCCCACGAGGATTCTTGCGGTCGTCGTCTTGCCGCACCCGGACTCGCCCACAAGCCCATACGTCTTTCCACGCTCGATTCCGAACGAGACGTCGTTCACGGCGTAGACTTTCCTGTCGTTTCTGGCGAAAAACCCCGCGTCGAGAGAGAAAGTTTTCTTCAAATTTCGCGCTTCGAGAATGAAGTCCATTTGATTTTCCTTGGGAGAACCGAAAGAATCCAATCAAAGCATGACGGGATTGTCTATCGACATCGTTTTGTAGATTTCCTGGAAGAATTTCAGCATCCTCGTGAATAGCTCCGGAGTTGTCAGCCTCTCCTCCCTGTCCTTGAACGTCTCCTCTTCCCAGCACTCGATTGTGTTCAGAGTGCGCAAGAGAATGCAACGCCCGCTCGGAATGAAATCCTCACCCCAATAGACATAGTTGTCCAAAGCTGGATTGTAGTTGTTGTCGCTGTCGTAGCCGTTGTTGTAGCTTCCGTGGTTGTTGATGAATGCCAATTCGGTTCCGTCTGTGAAGCGGAGGGCTTTGTAGACCTCCACTATGTCGTTCGCGGATTTTCCCGTGCTTTTCTCGCATATGCTTTTTTCGCTGTAGTTGAAGTACATTTCAGACCCCCGTAAATTTTCGTTTGGTATATGGAATTTCAATTATATGATACGTTCGCCGAATTTTCACACATTTTCCAGCATTTGTCTCTTCCGCTGCGGCACCGCTCGCGCGAATAGGCGCACCTTGGAGCGAACGGGCACCCCTTCTCCGGATGCGCGGGATCGCTGACACGACCGGGAATGGAAACGAGCCGCTCTTCCGTGTAATGCGTCCCGAACCGTGGAGTCGAAGCCAAGAGCGCAAGCGTGTACGGATGGGACGGACCATTTTCCCCTGTCCTCCCCGACCGAATCGACTCTGCGGGGAAACGCTCCATGACAAGGCCTCCGTACATGACGATTATGTTGTCGCACAAATCTGAGACGAGATTTATGTTGTGGCTGATGAAGATTATCGAAAGCCCCCGTTTCCTGTTCAATTCCCGGAGAAGCTCGACAATCTGGGCCTGAATCGTCACGTCGAGGGCGGTCGTAGGCTCGTCGGCTATCAAAAGCTCGCAGTTCTGCGCAAGCGAAAGCGCGATTCCGATTCTCTGGAGCTGTCCGCCCGAGAACTGGTGGGGGAAATTCCTCAAACGCTTTTCCGGGTCGGGCAGCCCCACCTCGTCCAAAAGCTCCACGGCCCTTCTCTCGGCTTCATCCTTCGCAATATCAGGCTCGGAATTCCTGAAAGTCTCCAAGAAAACGCTTCCGATGTTCTGCAGCGGATCGAAACTGCGCCCCGGCTCCTGGAAAATCATTCCGATTCTCTTTCCCCTGTACTCACGCATCTCCTTTTGCGAAAGGGAGCTGATTTCAACGCCGTCGAAAAAGATTCTTCCCTCTACCACGGAATTCGCGCCGTGCAGGGCCGGAATCGCCATTGTGGAAACGGTTTTTCCAGAGCCTGACTCTCCGACGATTCCGAGAATCTCGCCCCTCTTCATGGAGAACGAAACACCCCTTACGGAATGTATCACGACCTGCTCCGTGCCCCTGTAGATTTTGAAGCTCACACGGAGGTCCTCGACAGAAAGGAGATTTTCGCGGCCGCGATTCCCAGCGGGATTTTCTCCATCGATTTTCCCGGAAGTCTTTTTTGAAGACGCTTCGGCGAGAGTTCCCGCACCGCCCCTTTTTCTCCAAAAGAACGAGAACAAATCACGCCAAGTGAAAATCCTCGTGTGGTACGGATCGTAGAAATCGCGTAGCGCATCCCCCACGAAGTTGAACGCGAGAGTGACCAAGAGAAGAAGCCACACGGGAGTGAGGAGCCACGGAAAATTCCTCAAGTTGCTCAATGTCGATATGTCCCTGTTTATGAGGGAGCCCCACGAGACAGCCGGATCGGAAATTCCAAGTCCGAGATAGCTCAACGTGGTCTCCGACATTATGAAGCCCGGAATCGAAAGCGTTGTAGAGACAATCAAGAGGCTCGTTATCTGCGGAATTATGTGCCTGAAAATTATGACGAGGCTCGGAACGCCCTCCAAAGCAGCGTCCTCCACGAATTCCTCGCGCTTTATCGCATGGACCATGCCTCGGAGAGTGCGCGCGCTTCCCGGCCAACCGACGAGCGCGAGGATGACGGTTATCACCATGTAGCTCTGCCCGGAATCCATCTGAGAATTGAGGAGCGAGCGAAGGAAGAGGATGAGGTACAGGCTCGGAATGAGCATGAAGAATTCGGAGAAGCGCATTATCGTCCAGTCCGGAATTCCTCCGTAGTAGCCAGCGATTCCGCCGAATACAATCGCGAGAAGGAGAGATATCGCGCTCGCCACAAAGCCTATCGTGAGCGAGATTCTGCTTCCGTAGACGATTCTTGAGAACAGGTCGCGCCCAAGATTGTCGGAGCCGAACAAAAAGACGGGATATTCACCGCAGCCGAAGAGATGCCTGTCGAACTTCAGACCGAAGACGGAATACTCCTCGCCATTTACGAAAAACGAGATTTTTTGGCTCAATCCCTTGACCTTGGCGTACTTCCAAGTGACAGGATTGAGCACGCGGTATTCCCTGGCGACAAGCCCGCGGGCCGACAGCTCCACATTCGAAGGATGGAACGACTCCGACTCGAACGCTGTCGACGGGGAATAAGGCGCGACGAACGGAGCGAAAACCATTGCCAAGTACAGCACCAGAAGCGCGACGAGAGACAAAGACGCAAGCGGCCGTGATTTCAGATACTGAAAGACTTTCTTCATTTTCCACTCCATTCGACAGAAATATTCTTCAAACTAAAAAAGCGTCACGACTTAGTAAGTCCGAAACTGCTCAGAGGAATCGCCTTCGAATACGCCAGTGGGAAGCTGGTCGAACTCAGTTCAGGGAACGTGATTCCGCTGTTGAGGGAGAAGGTCGGATTCGTGCCCGACTTGTTGAGAATCTGCGCGATGAATTTGCCGAATTTGAGCGTGTTCAAAGTCGCCGTCAACGGAACGGTGCCGCTGGAAGAAGTGATGGCGGAAGCGTTCGCCGTGTCGAGAGAGATTACGGAACTGTCCCCCGTCGTTATCGAGCAGGTCTTCACGAGATAGCTCCACGCAGAGCTTCCAGAATTCGACACTCCGAGGTTGAAATTCACCTTCATGTTCAAGTCGACATTGTCGAAAACGCTTGAGTCGACTGATTTTCCGGCGACGATGTTCGCGGCAGTCTTTGCAGCCGTCGTCGCTGACATTCCGCTGTTCTTGAACGCCGAGACAAGCTCCGAGACGGTCGGGAGGACGAGTTTCGGGCTTGAGAGCGTGAAGCTCGGCTTGATGATTGGAGCGTTCACTGATTTGTTGAACGGAAGGCTCAGAGTCTTGTTCGTGAGGGAAGTCACCTTGCTCAAATCGAGGCCGACAGTCCCGGCCACGTTGAACGGAAGGGACTTCGCGCCGGACGTGTACGATTTCGCGAAGTTGATGAGGGAATCATACGGAACCTTGAAGTTGAACGTGTTCGACTTCGTCGATTTCGCGGAAAGGGACACGCCCTCGTTCGCGGTGATGCTCGTGAAAGCGTTCCCGTTGCAGGTGATGTCCGCCGCGACTTTCGACACGGAAACGGCCACGGCATACGGGTTCGTTATCGAATAGTTGCACTTGAACGTGACACCCTCCGTGTCGAGCGAATTGATGGCGATGTCCTTGAAACTCAAAGTCGGCTTCGACACTGTGCTCCCCGAAAGAAGCTTTGTGAAATCGCTGGTAGAGCATGAAAGGACAGAGCCGGCGACCAATGCGGCGGAGACGATGCCAGCCGCAAAAAGCTTGATTTTTTTCATTTTATGACTCCTATAAAAATAAAATCCCCAACAAACCTGTTCGGAAAATTCAGTTTCGGAACAGGTCTAATTTTTTCCATAGCGAATCCGCGGGTCGACAACGGCGAGGAGGATGTCGGAGACGACCATGCCGACAAGAACGAGGAACGCTATGAACATTGAATTCGCCAAGACCAGGTTCACGTCCTGCTGAAGCACCGCCTCGTACATCAGCCTTCCGATTCCGGGATAGGCGAAGATGATTTCGAGGACGAGAGAGCCTGAGAAAAGTCCCGCCAGAAGGTTCGCGCTGCCGGTTATGTACGGGTTCAGTGTGTTCCTGAACGCATGGTTCAAGAACACGCGCCTTTCCGATATCCCCCGCGCGCGCAGCGCCTGTATGTACGGAAGCCCCATCTGGTCGAGCATCGTCGAGCGAATCATGCGCATCGTCGAGCCGAAACCGCCCAAAAACGAAGCGAGGAGCGGAAGGAACACATGGTGCGCGTAGGAGAATGTGAATTTTGCGGGATTCTCGGCGAACGGAAAGTCTGGATAGCCCGTGACGGGGAAGAGACTCGTCGCGCTCGCGAAGAGCTGAAGCAGAATCAAAAGAAGGATTCCGGGGAAAGCGTGGAAGAAAAGAGCGAAGAAAGTCGCCGCCACATCGGTCTTCGTCCCCACCTTGCTTGAGAAATAGACGCCGAGAACGAACGAGAAGACAGTGATGAAGACGAGCGAAATCAAATTCAGCACGAGCGAATTGACGATTCTGCTTTTTATCAGGAACGACACGGGCGCACGCGAAATCAGGCTCACGCCGAGGTCGTGGTCGACGACGACACGCTTGAGCCATTTGAAGTACTGCACGGTGAACGGATCGTCGAGTCCAAGCTCAGCCCTGGTGGCGGCCATCTGCTCTTCTGTGAACGACTTGTCTCCGCCGGCGTGGCCGCCGCGCACGTCCGACGTCTGGCTCATGAGCTGCTGCGCCATCATCTGGTCGACGATGTCGCCCGGAGCCAAAGCCATGAGAGCGAACAACGCCCATCCCAAAAGAAAGAGGATTGCGACCATCGTCAAAAGTCTTCCCGCGACAAAAGAGCCAAGAGGAAAACGCGATTTGAACGCCCTCCACGGAAGAGCCGCGGTCTGGAAAAGTCTTCTCAGGAAATTCATTTTCGGCTCTCGTCCTCGGAAAGAGGTGCGCAGACAATCCGCTCGACTCTGGAAGGAAGCTCCTGCATCTCCTCCTTCGTCATGCCGTCGGTGTCGATGGGGTCGTGGATTATCATCTTGACGTGGGCAGGGCGCACATCGTTGTTCTCTTCGTATATGCGCCACGTTCCATCGATTGTGACCGGGACGACCGGCGACTTGGACTTGAACGCGAGCTTGAAGCTTCCCGGCTTGAATTCTATGTGGTGGCCGCCCTTCGAGCGCGTGCCCTCCGGGAAAATCATCTGCGAGTACCCCTTCGAGACGTTCGCGGCCGCGTCGTTTATGGCCTGCAGGGAAGCCCTCATGCTCTTCCTGTCGATGAACGTGCACTGGAGGAGTTTCATCCAGGACGACAGGAGAGGAATCTTGGAAAGCTCTATCTTCGCCACGAACGCCATCGGCTTCCCCGAATATCCGTACAGGAGCGGAATGTCCATCAATCCCTGGTGGTTCGCTATGAACACGACCGCCTTGTCCTTCGGGAGCTTCTCAAGCCCCTCCACCTCAACGTCGGACTTGGTGACCTCGAACACATACCTAGCCCAGACGGGGACGATTCCGTTCACAAGTTCGTCGCGCTCCGCGATTTTTCCCTCGCGGTCGAGTTTCTTGGCCTTGCGGAGAAGCCCATTCTTTCCAATCATGAACGCCGCGATTTTTATCAAAGCGACTGTCGTCCTAAACATAAAACCCTCCTAATTTCTTCCCAAGTCATGCTACTCGCAAACATAAACATGGTCGATGTTCGCGCCGTACATGTTGTCGTAGTAGACATTCTCCATGCTCCATCTGTTCTGCAGGGCGAAGAACGACCTGGAACGGACGAGATAAACGACCGGACACTGCTCAAGTATGATTTGCTGGTACTCTTTCCAAAGCGGAAACGCCTTGTCGTGGTCGACGATGCAGCTGGCCTCGTTGTACAGATAGTCGACGCGAGCCTCCCATTCCGTCGCGGGCTTTTCCTGCAGCGGATTCCAAAGATGCAGGTTCCCTGACGAGACCCAGACGTTGCTCCCCTGTGTCGGGAACGCACCGCTCCCGGAAAAGCCAATCATCAAGCTCTGCCAATCGTAGCTTTTGGACATCTGCTCGACAAGACGCTGGAAATCGGTCTGCCGCACGTTCACGGTAATCCCCTCTTTTTTTAGAGAATCCGTTATTATCTGGGCTATGTCGCTGTAGATTGAGCTTGTCGAGACGATTGACAAGTCGAATTCAACCTTTTCGCCGTCGGAATCGTAGAGGAATCCGTCCCCGCCCTTCTTGAAGCCGCACTTCGAAAGCAGTTCCCTCGCCTTTTCAGGGTCGTACCTGTACTCAAGCTGAACCGAAGAATCGAAATACGCGTTGCTTTCGGGAAAGAAGCTGTACTTCGGCTCGGCAAGCCCCCTGTACGTCTGGCTGATTATGCGCTCCCTGTTCAGGAGACAGCTCATCGCCTGCCTGAATTCCTTCATGCAGAACCACTTGTAGAAAGGCTTGTCGCTGTTCTTCGGGTTCTGGTTGAACGTCCAGAACGGAGCCGACTGTCCGCCCTCGGAATTGAACACGGTGTATCCGCTTCTCTTTCCGAGCTTGTTCCCGTAGAAGTCGAAATTGTTGTCCGCCTTCGAGACGACATCCTCAAGCTGCTCAGGAGTCGGACTGTAGTACTCAAGCTCACCCTTGGAGAAAAGCAGGAGCTTCGTGTTCTCGTCTCCAAGGATTCTGAGGATTTTCTTCTCCGGATACGCCACGGACTGTCCGTTCCTGTCTTTTTCCCAAAAATCCTTGTTCCTCTCGTAGACTATTCGCTGCCCCGGAGTGTACTCGCTTATGAAATACGGCCCCATGCTCGGAAGCGTTCGTGGATTGATTGAAACGGAATTGAGGTTCTTCACTCCGTCGGCTCCGCCCTCGTCCTTCGCCTTCTTGTACATGAACGAAGGCCCGAACGTCATGTTCGTCGCGAGAATCGGCTCCGCCACAATCCGAGGGAAATGGAAGACGAACGTGGCGTCGTCGATTTTCTCTATCGTCACTTCCCCGACGCCGCCATCCTCCATGCTCATGAACCTGGAGTTGTAGGCCGAGGACTCCATCCTCTCGTCCCCGTAAATCTCGTCGTACCAGAAAACAACGTCGTCGCTCGTAACCTTCACCTTGCGGTCGGAGCCGTAGAAGCTCCAGTAGAGGTCGTCCCGAAGCGTGTAGAAGACATCGAGCGTCCCCTTCTCCTCGTCGGTTGAAATCGAAAAGGACGCGGCGCGCGGAACCCATTCCTTCTTTATGAAATCGTAGTCGGCCAACGCGTCCAAAAGCGGGCTGAGAACGGAATTCGTCTCCGCGTCCCGTTCGGCGATGAGGAGGTTGAAGCTCTTCGGGTCGCCGCTTATCGTCGAATTCCACACGCCTCCGACAGTTCCGTCCGCATACCGCTGGCCTTTGTACGGACGAGACACAGTACGCTCGACGATGGAATTCCGGTTCAGCCTCTTGTACTCCTCGATTTCCTCCAGCGTCATTTCAGGCGCCTTGTAGCACGAGAACAGGCACGCGGCAAACGCAAAAGAGAAAGGAAAAATTCCGCAAAAACGGACGCTCTTTTTCAACTTCAAAAACAAAGACATTCTTCAACTCATCAAAAAGATTTTCTCATGGAATCCTGCACGACGTTGACCTTCGAGACAATCTTGAAATCGGGAATCTCAAGGGAAAGAATGGCGACGGCGCGCTCCACGGAAGCAGAAATGCTCGCGACCCCCTTGAGCGTGACGGTTTTTCCGTCTATTTCCGCGCGGAGGTTGTCTATTTCCACGCTGTATGTGAAAACAAGCATGTTCACGATGTTCTGGGCGAGAGTCAGCTCGTACATCTGCTCCTGCCCGATTTTCTCCTTCTCTTCCGTTATCTGGCTCTTCGCGTATGCGGCAATCGCGTCGGCAGCGGAATCGATGTCCGCATTCCCAGAATTGACAGTCATGTCATATAGAAAGAAATCCGCGATTTTCGCGTTGAAGAAACTCTTGTGGAAGCCGAGCTGGTGCCAATCGGCCTTCTTCACGGCCTTCCCCGCCTCTTTCAAGTCCGAGCCGAAAAGACGCGCGACACGCTCGGCGCGGGAGCTTCTCTCCTCGACAATGCGCACGGACACGCAGTTGGCGATGTCCTTCAAGATGAGGAAGGAGCCTCGCCCCACAACAACGCAGTTTCCAGAAGACACCTCGGACATCATCGCGGTCTTGAGATAGTAAAGATATTCATCCTTGTACCTTGAAAGCGAAGCCCAAATTCCCGGCTTCAAACCGTCGAATTTCTTCATCATCTCCTCGGAACAGCCAAGCTCCATTATCCTCTTCCTGAGAACCTTCCTGTCAACGAGCTTGTAGCCAAGTTTTCTCGAAAGCGACTCGCAAATTTCATCGCCCTTGGAGCCGAACTGCCTAGAAACTGTAATAATCGCCATTTTACCTCCAAAAATTCATCAACAATCGCGTGGATATGATTGTATCACATTCGGCAAAGTTTTCGATATGCCATTTCTACAAACGCACGTTTTCTGTAGAATACTTGAATCGATACGCAAAAGTAATGTAAGTTATAACCACTAAACAATCCCTAGTTTTTCACTAGACAATTGGGTAATTTCGGAGGCACAACATGTCACTTCTGGACATACAGAATCTTTCAGTAAACATAGAAAAAAAGCAAGTTCTCGACGGCGTGAACCTGAGCGTGGACGCCGGGGAGACGCACGTCCTCATGGGACCGAACGGGGCCGGAAAGTCGACTCTCGGATACACGATAATGGGAAACCCGCGCTACACGGTCGCGGGCGGAAAAATCATCTTCGACGGAGAGGACATCACTGAGCTGTCGCCGGACAAGAGGGCGGCGAAGGGAATCTTCCTTTCGTTCCAGCAGCCTCTTGAGGTTCCGGGAATCACGCTGGAGTCGTTCATCAGGAACGCCCTGCAGCAGCAGACGGGGGAGCGCGTGAAGCTCTTCCAGTTTCAGAAGGAGCTCAAGGCGACCATGCAGCTTTTGAACATGGACGAGTCATACGCCTCGCGCGACTTGAACGTGGGGTTCTCGGGCGGAGAGAGGAAGAAGAGCGAAATCCTCCAGCTTTTGATGCTCAAGCCGAAGCTCGCGATTCTGGACGAGACCGACTCCGGGCTCGACGTGGACGCAGTGCGCACAGTGTCGAAGGGAATCGAGGAGTACCAGAAGAGGCAGAACGGCGCGCTCATCATCATCACCCATTCCACGAAAATCCTCGAGAGCCTGAGCGTAGACAAGACGCACGTCCTCGTGAAGGGAAAAATCGTCAAGGACTCGGACGGAACGCTCGTGCAGAAAATCAACGAAGAGGGATTCGAGCAGTTTTTGAGATAAGGGCGGAACAGGCGGCGGAAAATTTATGGCAGAGAACAAAGACACGAACATAGAGAAAATCAACGACTCGGAATCCTCCCCCTACGACTTCAAGTACGAGGAGAAGGGATTCTACAGGAACAAGAAAGGATTGACGGCCGAAATCGTCGCCAAGCTCTCGGACGACAAGAACGACCCCGACTGGATGAGGGAATTCAGGCAGAACGCGCTCAAAATCTACAACGAGCTGAAGGTTCCAGAATGGGGGCCGGACATTTCGGGGCTGAACATCGACGAAATCGCGACATACGTGCGCCCGAACACGAAGATGCAGGGAAAGTGGGAGGACGTCCCGAACGACATCAAGGAGACGTTCGAGAAGCTCGGCATTCCAGAAGCGGAGAGGACAAGCCTCGCTGGCGTGGGAGCGCAGTACGACTCGGAACTGGTCTACCACAACCTGCAGGACGAAGTGGCGAAACAGGGCGTCATCTACACTGATTTTGAGAGCTCCCTCAGGGGCGAGTACGCCGACATGGTAAAAGAACACTTCATGCAGCTCGTGAAGCCGGGAGACCACAAGTTTGCGGCGCTGCACGGAGCCGTCTGGTCGGGAGGAAGCTTCGTCTACGTCCCCAAGGGCGTGAAGGTCGCCATTCCGCTCCAGTCGTACTTCCGCTTGAACGCGAAGGGCGCGGGACAGTTCGAGCACACGCTCATCATCGTGGACGAGGGGGCGGACGTGCACTTCATCGAAGGCTGCTCTGCTCCGAAGTACAACGTCGCGAACCTGCACGCCGGCTGCGTCGAGTTGTACGTCAAGAAGAACGCCCACCTGCGCTACTCCACGGTGGAGAACTGGTCGAAGAACATGTACAACCTCAACACGAAGAGGGCGCGCGTGGAGGAAGGCGGCTCAATCGAATGGGTCTCCGGCTCGTTCGGAAGCCACATCTCCTACCTCTACCCCGAAAGCGACCTCGTGGGGAAAGGCGCGAGGGCTGAATTCACGGGCGTTACGTTCGCCGGAAAAGACCAGAACCTGGACACGGGCGCGAAAATGCTCCATTTGGCTCCGAACACCACGAGCGTCATAACGACGAAATCGCTCTCGAAATCGGGCGGAATCTCGACGTACAGGAGCGCGATATACATCGACAAGAAGGCGACAGGCAGCAAGGCGTCCGTGTCGTGCGAAAGCCTCATGCTCGACAACATCTCGCGCTCGGACACGATACCTGCGATGGACATCCACACGGACGAATGCGACGTGGGACACGAGGCGAAAATCGGGCGAATCTCGAACGACGCGGTTTTCTATCTGATGAGCCGCGGAATTTCGGAAGAGGAAGCGAGGACTATGATAGTGTCCGGATTCGCGAACCCTGTGAGCAAGGAGCTTCCGCTTGAATACGCAGTGGAGATGAACAACCTCATCAGGCTGGAAATGAAAGGCTCGCTCTGATTTCAATTCCACTTACGCACTGCAGGAGAAAAAATTCATGAAAGCAACAACTGTAAACAAGATACCGGCCCTCACTTGGTCATGGCTCAAGATGAACGACGCTACGGTGGAAGTGAAGGACGCGCCAATCCACACGGACGCGAAGACAGTGGAGAACCCGAACAAGGCCGACTGCGTGTCCGTCGAGTCCAACGGATTGAACACGAAAATCGAGACGAGATGCGGATGCACGAAGCCAATCCTTCTCCACTACGAGTTCGAGGACGGGAAGAGATATTCGGGAGAGCAGATTATACAGGCCAACGAGAACACAGAAATCACCGTGATAATGGACTACACGAGCGAGAAGGGCGCGTCGGGCTTCTCCGAGATAAGGACGAAGCTCATAGCCAAGCCGTACTCGAAAATCCACCTCGTGAAAGTCCAGCTTCTCGGAGATGGCTTCACGCAGATAGACGACACGGACTGCGAGACTGACGACAGCGCGCTCATCGACGTGACGCAGATTGAGCTCGGCGGCGGAAAAATCTACGCCCAGGTGAAGAACGAGCTGAACGGCTACCAGTCAAAGTTCAACTCGGACACGGCCTACATCGCCTCAAAGAAGCAGATTCTCGACATGAACTACGTCGTGAACCACCACGGAGAGAAGACCGACACGAAGATGCACGTGAAGGGAGTCGTTGACGGAACGGCGACAAAGACATACCGCGGGACAATCGACTTCAAGAACGGCTGCCACGGAGCGACGGGCGACGAGCAGGAAGAGACTCTCCTCCTCTCCCCCACGGCCGTGAACAAGTCCATACCGATGATTCTCTGCGACGAGGAGGACGTTTCGGGAACGCACGGAGCGACCCTCGGGCGGCTCGGTGCGGACGAGCTCTTCTACATGCAGGCGCGCGGAATCAGCGAGGACGAGGCGAAGCTGATGATGGCGCGGGCGAAAATCGTGAGCGTGGCGAACCTGATACCGGATTCCGAGACCGTCGAGAAAATCCTCGACTTCATCGACAACTAGGCCGGGACGGAAGGAGAAAAAAAATGAACGAATACAGAAAGGATTTTCCGCTTTTCAAGGCGATAGACGAAGGAACGTCAAAAGAGAACGCGGGACTCGTCTACATGGACACGGCGGCAACGGCACAGCGTCCGTTCCAGGTGCTCAGCGCGATGGAAAGCTTCTACTCGGCGCACAACGCGAACCCGCTCCGGGGCCTCTACCCGCTCTCCGAAAGGGCGACGAGAGCCTACGAGGATTCCCGCGCCACAATCGCGAACTTCCTGAACGCGAAGGAATCAAGCGAGATAATATTCACGAGGAACACCTCCGAGGGACTGAACCTGGTCGCATACACATACGGAATGCAGAACGTGAATGCGGGGGACGAAATCGTGGTGTCGATAATGGAGCACCACTCGAACATCCTTCCGTGGCAGTTCGTGTGCCAGACGAAGGGCGCGACGCTCAAATTCATGTACGTCGACAAGGAGACGGGCGAGATACCGGAGGCGGAATTCAGCAAGATAACGCCGAAGACGAAGATTGTCTCGGTGACTCACGTCTCGAACGTCCTCGGAACGCAGAATCCGATAAAAAAAATAGCCGAAATCGCGCACAAGAACGGAGCCGTGATGGTCGTAGACGGAGCGCAGTCCACCCCGCACATCAAAGTGGACGTGCAGGACTTGGGCGCGGACTTCCTTGCCTTGAGCGGACACAAGCTCTGCGGCCCCATGGGAATCGGAGCCGTCTACGGAAGGAAAGAGCTTCTTGAGGAGATGCCACCGTTTTTGAGGGGCGGAGAGATGATAGAGTACGTCACCGAGACCAGCGCGACATGGGCGGAAGTGCCGCACAAATTCGAGGCCGGAACCGTGAGCGCGGGAGACGCCGTGGGAATGGCGGCCGCAATCGACTACATACAGTCGGTGGGGCTTACGAACATCGAGAAGCACGACAACGACCTCGCCGAGAAGCTCATCGAGGGAATCAAAAAGATTCCGCACTTCCACATTGTCGGCGGCAAGGACGGACGCAAGCGGTGCGGAATCGTCACGTTCACAATCGACGGCGTGCACCCGCACGACATCGCGACACTCCTCTCTGACGAGAAGATTGCGATACGCGCCGGCCACCACTGCGCGCAGCCATTGCAGCAGTACCTCGGCATACAGGCTTCGGCCCGCGCATCCCTCTACCTCTACAACACGGAGGAGGAAGTCGACTATCTCCTGTCAAAGCTTCCGCTCGTGAGGAAATGGGCGGGCTTCAAGGATTGACGGGAAACTGAAAAAATAAACAGACCGAAAGAGCAGCAAACGGGTGTTCAATAAAAAGTGAACACCCGTTTTTTTGTTCAATTTTGAAAAAAACGCTTGACCCAAAAGTAAACAATCGTTAAATTAACAACATCTTGCAAACATGGAGATGAAAAATTGCGAAAACCGAACGCTGAAATCGCCGCAAAAATCAAAACGGCAGTTACAGAGCTTATGAAAGAAAAAAATCCTTCACAAATCGGAATGCGCGACATCGCCGAAAGGTGCGGAATCACCGCGGCGAACATCTACCACTACTACAAGAACAAGGACGAACTTTTCAAAGAGATTGGTTCGAATTCATCAAAAAACAGTGCCGAAGAAACGAATACCAAAAACGACGACACAAAGAGGACTAACATGAAAGAGATTTCAAAACTCATCGACTACAGGAAGGACATCAAAGTCGTAGACGCAACGCTCAGGGACGGCGGACTTGTGAACGACTTCTATTTTCCGGAGGGGTTCGCGAAGGCTTTGTACGAGACGAACGTGAAAGCCGGCGTCGACTACATGGAATTCGGCTACAAGGCTGACAAGGACATGTTCGACGTGAACAAGTTCGGCCCAAGCAAATTCTCCGACGACGACTACATCCGCTCGATTGTCGGCGACAACGACACTGATTTGAAAATCGCGGTCATGGCGGATGTCGGACGCACAAAATACAAGGAAGACATCCGTCCGAAAGCGGAGTCGCCGGTCGACCTCATCCGCGTCGCGACATACGTCCACCAGATTCCGGGAGCCATCGACATGATTGAGGACGCGCACAACAAGGGATACGAGACCTCGTGCAACATCATGGCGATTTCTGCGGCGCAGGACGGAGACGTGAAGGCGGCCCTCGACATCATCGGAAAGTCCCCCGTCGACATGATCTACATCGTGGACTCTTACGGCTCAATCTACCCGGAGCAGATGCAGAGAATCGCCGACATCTACTGTGAATTCGGAGCGAAATACAACAAGAAAATCGGAGTCCACGCCCACAACAACCAGCAGCTCGCGTTCGCGAACACAATCGAGGCGTGCGGAGACGGAGTGGACTACCTCGACGCGACATACGCCGAGATGGGACGCGGTGCCGGAAACTGCGCGATGGAGCTTCTCCTCGGATTCCTGAAGAACCCGAAGTACAACATCTACCCGGCCCTCGACTTCATCGAAAAGCACATGAGGCCGATGAAGGACGCGGGCGTGAAGTGGGGCTACGACGTCCAGTACCTCCTCACGGGACTCCTGAACCAGCACCCGCGCACAGCAATCGCCTTCACGAAGGACGGAAGGAAGGACTACACGGAGTACTACAAGGAACTCACTTCGCAGGAGTAGCGGAAGATTGAGACAAAAAAAATGGAGAAGACCAGAAAAGTCTTTCTCCATTTTTTTTTCAAAAGCCGAACAGAATCTTCAAATTCAGACCTTGAACTGGTCTATCTGCAAGCCAATCTTCTCGATAGAGTCCTGGACCTTCCGAGAGATTCCGCTCAATGCGGCTCCTGTCTCGTTAATCTTCGTTGCCCCCTGCTGCATCTCGTCCATGCTGTCCTTCATTATCGAAGTCGCCTCCTGCAGCCTGCGGACCTCCTCAAGAATCGCCTTGTTTCCTTCGCTCATCTCGGCGGAAGCGTTCCTGACCTCCATGGAGCTGTCGTTCATCGAATGGAGAGCGTCGCTAATCTGCCTTGAGCCTTCGTTCTGCTCGTCCATAGCGGACTTGATGTGGGAGACGAGCTGGTCCGTGTCCTTGATTTTCTTCGACACCATCTCGAACGCCGCGCTTGAGTCCTGCGAAGCCGAAACGACGCTTGAAATCGAATTCTGAATGTTGTTGAGCTGGTCTCCGATTGTCTTCGACTGCTGGCTCGAAGTCTCAGAAAGCTTCCTGATTTCGTCCGCGACGACGCTGAATCCCTTTCCCGCCTCGCCTGCGTGGGCAGCCTCTATCGCAGCGTTCATGGCCAAGAGGTTCGTCTGCTCCGCAATCGCTTGGATGACGGTGTTCGCCTCCTGGAGCATGACCGACTGCTGTTCGATTTGGTTTATCCTCTCGTTCACGTCCTGCTGCTTGGAGAAACCGACGTTCGCGTTGCTCTGAAGCTCGTCGAACGAATCCGCCATCTTGTCCACGGACTGGTTGACGCTGCTGATGTTTCCAATCATCTGCTCGACCGCCGCGGAAGCCTGAGAAATGCCAGATGTCTGGTTCTCAATCATGCGCTCAAGCGACTCGATGTTAGAGGCGATTTGGTTCACGGCGCCCGCAGTCTCCTCGACGCTTGAACTCTGGCTCACAATCTGGTGGCGGACGCTCTCGATGTTGGCGATTATCTGGGTAATTGCGCTGGCCGTGTCGCTTGACGACGCGCTCATGTCCTCGCCCGCGACCGAAAGCTCCTCCTTCGATTCCTTAACGTCCCCTATTATCGACTGGAGCTTTCCGATGAAATTGTTGAAGCCATTGACGACGCTTCCAATCTCGTTGTTCGAGTTGATTTCAATCCTCTGCGTGAGGTCGGCGTTTCCAGAGGCGATTCCCGTGATTGCCTTCTCCACGACCTTGAGCGGCTTGAGGGAGACTGTCATGAGAAGACCACCCACGACGACCAGAAGGACGATTGCCGCAATCGAAAATCCCGCTATCTGAGAGGAAATCTTTGTCGCAAGCGAATACACCTGCTTGTCGGTGACAGACAGGGCGAATCCCCAGTCGGTCGAATCGAATCCCCTGTAGATAATCAAGTCCTTTCCTTTGACAAGCGATTTGACCCACGCATCCCCGCGCTCCTTAGAGATTATCTTGCTCGCTACCGTGGCGAAATCCTCGTGTCCCGCAATCGGGTTAGTAACGAAGTTGCTCTTCATCACGAAATCCTGATTCGGGTGGGAGATGCACAGACCGTCGCTGGCAAGGAGGAATGCATATCCGCCCGTGCCGACCTGCACAGAATTGACAAATTTCGCAAGATTCTTGATGTTCACGACGGCGGCGACGAGGCCGTACACCTTGCCGTTCGCCTTGAGGGCGCGGGTTATGTGGATTACAGGCTCTCCGTTCGTCTTGGATATGACGGGGTCGTCGATGTACTTGTCCTTTCCCTCGTACATGATAGCCTTGAAATACGGCCTCGTCCCAATCTGGGAGCTGACTCCGATGTCGCTGTAGGAGACTCCGTCGGGACCGGCGACCATCACATAGTCGAAATCGTCGTCCCTGTCCTCGTTCTTCGTCAAAAGCCACTCGGCGACTGCGCTGATGTCACCGGTCTCCACGACATCCGACTTCACATAGAAATCGACCGCCTCGATGTACGCGTGGAGTTTGTTCTCAATGCTGTTCACAACAGCGTCGGAAAGAATCTCCAAGTCGGAAATCTCATCCGCCACAGAATCCTTTTTAGTGGAAGACGAAACGAACAGCACCTGCAGGCAGTTCACGACTATGACAAGCAGCCCGATGCTTCCGAAAAGGCGGAAGATAAGGCTCGACTTGGATTTTGCTTTTTTATCATTTGACATATTGAATACACCTCTGCCCCAAAAAAGAGCAACAAAAAAATAATATCAGTTTAATTTTAATTCGCTTTTCAGATGAAATCAAACATTTTCTAGTCCTTTGCAAGTTACCTTTGCAAAATATCGCTCCATTCATTAGTATTGGCTTTTATGGACACTAAAGAGCTTTACAGAGAGATACTCAACGAACACAACATCAACCCAGAACACAAGAACGCGGTCGACGGAGCCACAATAGAGCTGTGCGGCGTGAACCCTAGCTGCGGAGACAACATCACGCTTTTTTTGAAGACAGAGAACGACAAGATAGTCGACGGAGGCTTCACTGGCTCCGGATGCGCCATCTCGCAGGCCTCGTGCGACATGATGCTCGACTTGGTAATCGGGAAGCAGAAGGACGAAGCCCTGCACCTCGCCGAAATTTTCATGAGGATGATAAAGGGAACGGCGACAGAAGAGGAAATAGAAGAGCTGGACGAAGCCGGCGCGCTGCAGGACATAGCCCACATGCCAGCCAGGGTCAAGTGCGCGGTCTTGGGCTGGAGGACGCTCAAGGAAATCTTCGAGCCGAAAGACAGCGTGGAGATGGGAAAATGAGGAACGGAAAAACGATTTTCAAGGCGGCGAAGGTCGCGCTGATTTCCCTGCTCGCATTCACCGCGCTCTCGTGCAACGAAAAGAGAACGAGCGGAAAGACGACGATAACGGCGAGCTTCTACCCGCTCTACATCATGCTCATGAACATCTGCGAGGGAGCCGACGTGGAACTTTCGATGCTCGCGCCGAGCGACACGGGCTGCCTCCACGACTACCAGCTCACGACGAAGGACATGCAGTCAATCGAGGAATCCGACATCATCGTGGTGAACGGACTTGGAATGGAGGACTTTCTGGACAAGGTGTTCGAGACGAAGAGCGAAAGGACAATCGTCGCCGGAAAGGACTTCATCACGGAAGACGGCAATCCTCACATCTGGGTGTCGGTATCGGGCGCGATTTACGAAGTCGACTCGATAAGCCACGCGCTGTGCGAACTCGACGAAAAGAACGCGGAAATCTACGCGGCGAACGCGGAGAAATACATCGCAAAGCTTGAAGCCCTCAAGGAAGAGATGACGGAAAAACTCGAAGCGCACAGGTCGAAGAAAATCATCACGTTCCACGAAGCGTTCCCATATTTCGCGGCGGAATTCGGGTTCGAGATAGCGAGCGTGATCGAGCGCGAACCGGGAACCGCGCCAAGCCCCAAAGAGTTGAACGAGACGATAGAGTCGATAAAGGCGGAGAACGAGAAAAGCGGAAACAAGATTCCTCTTTTCGCCGAGCCGCAGTACTCAAGCTCGTCCGCGAAAGTCATAGCGGGCGAGACCGGAAGCAAAGTTTACGAGCTGGATCCATGCGTGACGGGGGAACTGGACAAGGACGCGTACATAAAATCCATGAAGAAAAACCTTGAAGTCCTGACAGAAGCCCTCAAATGAAAATCAACCTTCACCGCCCGACAATATACCCGCACGTCTGCCTCACAAAAATCGAGCACCTCAGCGTGAAATCGAACGGAGAGACGATACTCAACGACGTCAACCTGCAAATCAGGTGCGGCGAGCTGACTGCCATAGTCGGAAGAAACGGAGCCGGAAAGACGACTTTCCTCAAGGCTCTGCTGGACGAGATTCCACACACAGGAACGATAGAGTACGAGCACGGAACATCTCCCGGCGGAATCAAGATAAAAGCGAGGAGGAAGCCCACGTTCGGATACGTTCCGCAGAAGCTATCGATAGCCCAAGGAAGCCCGGTGTCGGTCGCGGACTTGGTGCAGAGCTGCGTGACCAACTACCCGGTCTGGCTTCCGAGAAGGAAGAAGGACACGGAAAGGACAAGGCAGATACTGTCCATGACGAAGGCGGAGCACTTGAGCGAAAAAAGGGCCTGCGACTTGTCCGGCGGAGAGATACAGCGCGTCATGCTCGCGCTCGCGCTGAATCCGCTCCCCGACATACTCATCCTCGACGAGCCGGTGTCCGGCGTGGACAGGAACGGGTTGAAGGACTTCTACGACCTCGTGTCAAAGCTCCGGCACGACTACGACATCACGATACTGCTCGTAAGCCACGACCTCGACCTGGTTGCCGAGCACGCCGACAAGGTGGTCCTCATCGACAGGGGAATCGCCGCCGAAGGAACTCCTGCCGACGTGTACTCGGACGAAAAATTCATAGAGACGTTTGGAAAGATACAGATTTAAATGCAGCTTTTTTACACGATTATTTCGACGATTTTACCATTCTCCTGGCTTGAGCCCGACTTCATGAAGAACGCGTTCCTTGCGGTGCTTTTGGCGGCTCCCCTTTTCGGGCTTCTTGGAAGCGTTGTCGTCTCCAACCAGATGGCTTTTTTCTCAGACGCGATAGGACACTCCGCCCTCACCGGAATAGCGATAGGAGTCCTGCTCGGCATCAAGAACCCAATCATCGCCATGATAGGCTTCTCTCTCGTTTTGGGAGCCGCAATAATCACGGTGAAATTCAAGGGGAAGACAAGCGCAGACACCATAATAGGCGTGTTCTCCTCCACATCTGTCGCGCTCGGCATAGTCCTTTTGAGCGCGACAGGGAATTTCGCAAAATACCAAAGGTATCTGGTCGGAGACATCTTGAGCATAACGCCGGCCGAGATTCTGCAGCTTCTAGTGTCGCTCGTCGTCCTCGCAACGGTTTTCGCGCTCCTCTACAACAAGATGCTCCTGACAAACATGCACTCGATGTTCGCGCGGAGCCGCGGCGTCAAGACGTTCGCCATAGAGCTGACATTCGCCCTTTTGACAGCCGCGATTGTGACCATATCGATAAGGTGGACGGGACTCCTCGTGATAAACAGCCTCCTCGTCCTCCCGGCGGCATCCAGCAGGCTTGTCTCAAGGAGCGCGCGCCGATACATACTATTCTCGGTCTGCATATCCCTCTTCTCGTGCGTGGCGGGACTCGCCCTCTCCTGGGAGATAGGCAGCGCGAGCGGAGCCACAATCGTCATCGTAAACGCGGCGGTCTTCATCGTCTGCCTCGTCATAGGAATAGCGAAAAAGATATGAACACTAAAAGAATCCTCTCCACACTCGCAACAGCCGTATTCGGATTTTTTCTGTGCGCCGAGTCGGTGAAAATCGACATGCGGCTGAACACGGCCGAAGCGGACACGAAAAACCACCTCACAATAAAGGCGGAAACAGCAGGAACGACAGCCTCATCGACAACGGCGACGAAGACGAAAGACAGCTACGACGCGGTGTCCGGAGCGTCCAGGAAGCACTCGACAAAATCGACGGCATCCCTCATGGTCGACAGCTCAAACAAAAAGACGATGCCCAAGGGACTGCGCGCCCTCGCTCTCTTCTCCGTCTCCGACTTCAGATTCATCGAAAAGGACGGACTGAAAATCGAGCGGGACAAGGAGAATCCCAAAAAACTCACGATAACGTTCAGCCACAGGGGAAATTCGTACAAAATCGAAACGGACGAAAAGGGAACGGCGCACGTCAATTTCCAAAAAGAGAAGAACGGAGAAATACAGAACTCGTTCAAGATTAAGAAGAAAGACGCTGACACGGCGGACGAGAAAAATGGGAAAAATGAGGAATCCAAAGAGAATCCCGGAAAAGATGTCGCAAATCGGCAGAAAATCGACACGGAAAGAGGAAAAAGAGGGGCGGTAGTCGACGAAAATGCCGAAGAAGCCACGCCCGAAAGCGGAACAAAAGACGGCGACGGCTTCGAAAACGACGGATTCGACGACACGGCGCAGAAAGTCTACTCTGGAAGGCTCAACCTCTCATTGAAGAGCGGGATTTTCAAAATGAAAGGGACTCTGAAACTCGTGGAAAAGCCGGAGCAGAAAAAGGAAGAACCCGAAGAGAAAAAAGACGGACAAGAGCCAGAGGAAACGGAAGAGACTCCGGGCGAAGACGGAAAAGAAGGCTCAACGCCCGAAGGAACTGAGCGCGAGGATTGAAGAGCAGCCGTTGGTAAGCTCGTTGAACGCCATCCTGTAGTCGCCGGTCGTTTCAGGGTCCATCACGTCTCGGGAAAAACCTGTGAAATCCATGAGGCAGCAGATTCTGGGCTTTATCATTCCGTCGAGCGAAATCGGAGAAGCCGGGTCGGTCTTGAAGACGCGGCGGACATCGGCAGGAGTGACATAGACGGCGTTCCCCTTGAATATGTCGAAGCACTTGCGCCTGCCCGCCTCGCTCATGCATATTATCCAGTCGTACTTTTCGGCGTTTTCGGCGGACAAGCGAACAGACGAGTGGTTTCCTGACGTAATTCCAGCCCTCGAAAGGATGTTCCTCGCTCCATCGGTCATAGGAAGGCCGCCCTTCGCATCGTCCAATATTGCCGCCGAATCGACCTTGAAATGATTCGATATCTTCTTCTTCCGCAGCATGTGCGAAAATATCTGCTCCGCCATCGGTGAAAGCGAAACGTTTTTTGAGCAAGCGAAAAGAATGCGAATCATCTCTGTCATACGAACCTCTGAAAAATGCTAGAAAACGGGCACCTCCGAAAACCGCAAAGTTTTTGGAGATGCCCTTTATAATATCGAAGAATAACTGATTTTTTTTACTTTTAAAAGTCGGATTGAGGTCTCGCGGAATAAAATTCCGCAAATTCTCCAAATTCTCCAAATTGAATACACGGTTCCATTCTGATAAAATCAAGGATTATGAAAACAGAACTTATCAAAGACATTTTGACTTCCGCACCAGACGGAAGGACAGTCACAGTCTGCGGTTGGGTCCGCACAATACGCGACTCGAAGAACCTTGTTTTCGTCCAGGTGAACGACGGATCTTGTTTCGCTAACATCCAGTTGACATTCGACAGATCGAATCCATCAAATCCTTCAAACGTTGAAAATATCGAAAAAGCAATATCAGACATTTCAACAGGCGCGTCGGTCAAGGCCACGGGAAAACTCATCGAGTCTCCGGCTTCGGGACAGGCCGTGGAAGTGAACATCGAGACGCTGGTCGTCTTGGGAAAATGCCCGAGCGACTACCCGATTCAGAAGAAGGCCGCATCGATGGAATTCCTCCGCGAGAACGCGCATCTGAGGGCAAGGACGAACACTTTCGGAGCGGTGTTCCGCATGAGAAGCCAGATGGCGTTCGCCCTGCACTCTTTCTTCCAGGAGAAGGGATTCTACTACATCAACACGCCGGAAATCACATGCTCGGACTGCGAAGGCGCGGGCGAGATGTTCCAGATAACGACGCTCTCAATGGAGAAACTCGCCGAAATCGCAATCGAAAAGGGCGCGGCGGGAATGAAGAAAGAGGACGCGGAAAAACTCGTGAACTACAACAAGGACTTCTTCGGAAAGAAGGCGTCCCTCACAGTTTCCGGCCAGCTTGAGGCGGAGACGCTCGCGACCGCGCTCGGACGCGTCTACACGTTCGGACCGACTTTCCGCGCCGAAAACTCCAACACGACCAGGCACTTGGCGGAATTCTGGATGTGCGAGCCTGAGATGGCGTTCTACGATTTGGAAGACGACATGGACATCCAGGAAGAGTTCATCAAGTATCTCTTGAACTGGGCATTGACGAAGTGCGCCGCCGACATGGAATTCTTCAACAAGAGAATCCAGCCGGGAGTCATCGACACGCTCAAGCACGTCGTGGAGACACCGTTCAAGCGCGTTTCCTACACGGAAGCCGTGGCGGAGCTTGAGAAGCACGCGGACGAGTTCGAGTTCAAGCCGTATTGGGGCTGCGACCTCGCCACGGAGCACGAGCGATACCTCACGGAGAAAATCTACAAGTGCCCTGTCATGGTCTACAACTATCCGAAAGAGATAAAGGCCTTCTACATGAAGGCGAACGACGACGGAAAGACCGTGAAGGCCGTGGACGTCTTGGTTCCGGGACTCGGAGAAATCATCGGCGGCTCAGAACGCGAGGAAGACTACGACAAGCTCTTGAACAGAATCAAGGAACTTGGCTTGAAGCCGGAGGACTACTCTTGGTACCTCGACCTGAGAAAGTTCGGAACTGTGCCGCACTCAGGATTCGGACTCGGATTCGAGCGTCTCCTCCTTTACGTGACGGGAATGCAGAACATCCGCGACGTGATTCCATATCCGCGCGCACCAAAGCTCGCAGACTTCTAACAGAACAGGCTTTCTCCCGTTAAAATGAAAGTCGAGTTTTCACTGGAAAGAGGTTGAAACAAGCGGAAGCGGGGTTCTACCCATGAAAGCATTCTGCCACCGCGAAGCGGTACAGCCGTTTTCATGGGTAGGTTCCCGCTGGGAGCTTGTTTCAGCGACTACATCCAGTACTATTGCACAGGCTCCACATCGAACGTTGCGCGGTTCCAGTCGATTGAGACGAGCTTGAGCGAAAGCGTCAGTCTCGGCATGATGAGCCGCCTCATGAAAATCTTCGTTCCCGCGTCCAAGTAATAGTCGTATGTAAGCGGCATCGCGGTCTCTTTTGAAACCACCACGACCGACATCTTCCACATTCCGTTCGCCTTGCTTATGGACGAAATGGAGCAGCTTCCGCCAGAGAGGGCGTAGTTCACAGGAACGAACGGGTCCATGTTGATGGGCATATCGGGGGTCGCTCCGAGCGAAAGACCCGTGTAGAACGTGACGCGCTCGGAAAAAGCGAAAGCCGCGACAAAAAGAAAAAATGCAATAGAAAATAATCTCTTCATGAAAAGAGATTATAGCACACAGAAAATTTTTTACTGGCGGATTTTTTCAGCGAACGCCTTTATCTCAGCCTTGGTGGCCTCTGCGTTCTTGATTGGGTTCTTGAGCGACATCGAAGCGCAGAGCGACTGAACTCCCCTCGCCTTCTCGACAATCACCTCGAAAGTCTTTCCTTCGACGCCGGACGCGCTTGAGCAGAACGCCGCGACTTTCTTTCCGGAAAAGTCAACAGAAGCGAAAACCGTGTTCAAAGGAGCGGCCGACCTGCTCGCCCACACAGGAGTCCCGATTACGATTAGCTCATAGGAACTCACATCTGGAATTGCGCTTTTAAGTTCGGGGAGAGTGTTGAACACGACATCCTTTCCGCCGTGGAAATACTTGAAAAGCCCTTTTTTGGGATAGTCCTTCACGGTCTCGACACGGAAAGTGTCCGCTCCAAGCTCTTCCGCAAGCTCTTTCGCGACGAATTCGACGTTTCCCTCAAGGGAATAATAGATGACAAGCGACTTTGACATTTGTCCGCCTCCATATTTTATACAATTTAATTGTATAAAATATACATTCAAAGGCGGCATTTTTCAATATCAACGGAATCAATAATGGAACGAAAGACCGATGCGCGGAGAAACGTAGAGTCCGCCGAAATCGGTGTCGCACTCACGGTAGTCCACACTGAAGTAGTGGGCGTACTCGGTGTAGTCCTCGTATTTGCAGTAGCCGAACAAGTTCACGCCGGCGGTCGTCGCGAAGAAGACGCTCCACTTTTCGCTCAGGCGGTAGTCCACGAGCAGGTCAAGTCCAAGGCTGAGCTCGCCGGTCGCGACGCTCACGCCCTTATCGCTGTCGCTTGAATAACGCTCGCCCGTCCGCAGGAACTGCGTCCCCAAGACGAGACTCGGCGTGACGGAAAGTTTTTCCGTGCAGGCGAACCTGTAGCCAAAACCAAGTTCAAAGCCGAACCGCAGTCCAAACGGGTCGTCGAGCTTGTCGCTCACGCATTCCCCGTCCAAGTTCAACGTCGGAAAGAGAAGTCCCGCTGAAAATCCCGCCAGGAACGAAAAATTGTTGTTCTTGTTCGCGAGCCTGACTTCCACGTTCGCAAAATCGTATGTGAAACCCTTGATTTCCCCGTCCAATTTTTTTCCAGAATCCGACTCATACTCGAAGCCGCTCTTGAAGAACGACGCGCCCATTCCGAATCCAAGCGACTTGTCCCAGTCCTCCTCACCGGCGAAAACGGACGCGGCGGATGCGGCGCAAAACAACAACGACAAAAGCATTTTTTTCATTTTTCTACCTCTTTTTGTTTGTTTTAAGAAATGATAAATAGTGAACAAAGAAAGATTCCCTCTGTTACACACTAGGCAACACAACACGGTCCAATCATGAACAAGTCGAAATTAGACCGTGATTGCAATTTTAAAAGACTAGATTCTTATATGTTAAGACGCGATGGAAATATCTCCAGATGCGGCAGTCGCAGCTCCAGACGTGACACCGCCGATAACTCCGCCAACGACAGCTCCAGGAATGCTTCCAACTCCAGCTCCACTCACAATTCCAACAGCAGCTCCAACTGTTGCACCGGCTGCAGTGGCAACCACGACTTTTATGAATTTCTTGAATCTTTTTCCGATACGGCGAGAAGAATCTCCGTTATCGCCAAGCTGATTCAGTGTCGCTTTTGTGACTTCGGCATAGCTCAAAACAGATTCCAAATCATCATCAGAAAGATTTTCAAGCGCCTCAGACTCGACCACAGAAACAAAAGAAACAAGGTCGGAAACGTCGGCATCTTCACTAAGCCCGTTTTCAATGCGGCTGATATATTTTGCGGACTTTTCGCTGACGACATTGTTTTTCAAAAGATAGTCCGCTGTCGTCTCTCCGTTTGACAGCACAGTGCTTGTCAAGCCGCTCTCTGAAACAACAGTCTCGTCTCCGTTTTCCACTTTTTCGAGAGCCTCTTCAAGAGACTTCGCCACTTCCTGACCAAACGACTTGTACGCTTCGATTTTCGCAGAAGAGGATTCAACGTCATTGCCACTATTGGCAGTGCTGACATCTCCACAGCTCGCGAAAAAGACAGATGCGGCAAGCATCGTTGCGATTACGGTTGTAAAAGTTTTTTTCATTTTTTGACTCCTTGGTACTTTATTTTTTTTACAAAATCAACGATTTTGTTTTTAACTTTTTTATGCGAATCCGACATTTTGTTGTTTGTTTTTATCAGTGATGAGAAAAACTGGAAGTTTTGTGGGGAGAATGACCGACACCTCCCCCTCCATTTCTGAATGCATACCGGCCAGAATCTTCTTTTTCATCAAGAAAATTTTGTTCTGTATCATTATTTTCACTCACACCATCATGCTCGATGTGGTCTGAACAGCTTCCAAAATAAAGCAAACAAGCTGTTACAACCAATATTGCAATGGAGTTTCTCAAATTTCTTTTCATATATACCTCCAATTGAAAATCTGCATTTAGACTAACAATGGGTGGAAAAAGGAAACAGAGCATTATAGTTAACTTTTTAAAATTCTGATAATTTTTTGTTATATTTAGTTGGATTTTCAAAAAAAATCTCAAAATGAAAAATCAAACCCGAATTTTTCTTTCAAAATGGGAAGCACATAGTCGGTGTTCCGCTTCTGCCCTATTTTGTTGAACACGCCGAGAGAAAGTTCAATCATTTTTTTTCCATACTCTTTATTGTTCAACAGAGACATGGCATAGCCCTTGTTGAACAAATGATAGGCGAAGTAATTCAATCTTCCATGCTCAATGCAAATTTCAAGTCCCCTTGCCGAAAATTCCAAGGCTTTTTCGTCATCGCCAAGATCTCCAAACCAATTGGCAAGGTTGAAAAGGATTACCGGAGCGATAATAGAAAATTCTTCGATAGAAAAAATTTTGCTGTCGACATGCGCGTATAGAAATTGAAGCATTTCAATTGCATTGTCTTTCTCACCCAACTCATATTTGCATCTGGCTATGTTGTTCAAAATGAAAATTTCTGTCTTTGTCAAAAGCTGCCTTGGAAGCTCACCAAGTTCGTAATCTGCCATCGTTATTTTCAGAACGGAAACAAGATTTTTCAACGTCTTCTCATACTTGTCGAAATTGCGGTTTTCATAGAGGGTTCCGTAAAATTCAAGAAACTGCCTTTCCAAGTGCGTCATGCTCTTTTTGCAAGCGGCATATTCGTCCAAAAGCCCTTTTATATCAAATTCATCCATGGAGACTTTTGAATTTATCAGATACTCCAGATTCGCCCGCCTGAAATCGGCCTTCGTCATCGGAACCTTCGTCAAGTCCACGCTCTCGCCGAGCCTGCTGAACAACGCCTCGATGAGTTTTCTGTGGGGAACGCGCAACTCGTTCTCGATGTAGGAGACCATCGCCTTGGTGCAAAGCCCACGGCACATGTCGAGCTGGGAGATTCTCTTCTCTTTTCTTACAGCCTTCAAAAGACGACCAATAGTGTATACTTCCATATCACAATTTTAGCTCAAAATAGACTTTGACGATAACTTCTTTATAAGAAGGTCATGGAGTATATCAGATTTTTTTAAGGAGATGAAACAAAAAATGGACAACTGCATTCTAGGGGAGCTAATCAGAACATACAGGGAACAGGCGGGATTGTCGAGGGAGGAAGTCGCGGGAGACTTCTGCTCGGTGTCGACGCTCACGAGAATCGAAGGCGGAGAGGAAATTCCTGGGAAGCTTTTGGCGGAGGAGCTTTGCACGTCGCTTGGTCTTGTCGCTCCGAACACGAACGGAGGGCTGCTTTCAAAGGAAGAGGCGGAAAGAAGCGTCATAGAGTGGCGCATAAAAAGGAAGATTGAACGGAAGGAATTCGACTACGAAGATTTGCTTGAGGAATACAGAGAATGCGGAGAGACAAACAGTTTCGAGCGGCAAATCCACGACCTCTATCTCTCGCTTCTTCTAAGGCACAAAGGAACGGACGACAGTGAGCTTTTCAGCTTGTACACTGAATCGATTTCCCTGACGCTTTTTTCAAGGACGGAGGCTTTTCTTCCAAAAAGGAACCTCCTCACGAAAACGGAGCTTCTTCTTCTTAGGCAGATTGCCGTCATGCAGCACAGGATGGGAAGAAAGGACGACGCAATCGCGATAATGGACTATCTCGACCGGTATTACGAGCGCGGAATCTGCCTTGAGTCCGTCATCTCAATCGAATACCCGAAAGTGCTGCGCTTTGTGGCGGAGTGGAAAATTGAAAAGGAAGACGCTGATTCCGCACTGGACGCGGCCGAAAGGGGCTTCGTCCAGTGCGCGAAGTTCGGAAGCCTTTATCCGTTCGTCCACCTAGTGAAGGCGCGGGCGGATGGGCTGGCAATCAAGAAGTCGGCAAGCGCAGACAAAGAGAGGGCGTTCGCGGACTTCATGTGGAGCCAGGTCTACCGCTAGCAAAAATTTTTCAGGAAGCGGCTTTTGAAGACGAAGAGTGCGCTTTCAAATATTTCACCACGATTTTTTCTATCAAATCCATGTTCTGGATTTTTGAAACCCAGTTTTCTGGAATCGATTTTCCTTCAACCCCGGAATAATAGACCGCGGCAAGACCTCCCGCGACCGCGCCCACGGAGTCTGTGTCGGAGCCGAGGTTGACGACTTTCAGGAGGCAGTCTTCGTAGGAGTCCGTCGTGAGGAAAGACCAGAGGGCGGCCTCAAGCGTGTGCAAGACATAGCCGGAGCTGGAAATCGAGTCTTCGGGGAGGGCGGAGAAATCAGATTTGAAAATCCGCCCGTATTTTTCGAATGCGGCGGTGAACCGAGGATTCCGCTCGACGTACGCCTGGATTTTTGGAAGGACATTCTTCAGAATCTCGTCTTTTTTGAGGCCGCGGACGGCTTCCAGAATCGAAGCCAGGTAGATGTCGCAGCCGACAAGGGCGATTTCATGGGCGTGTGTCAGCGACGAAACTTTGTGCGTAGCGTCAAATGCCTCGTCGGAATCGAAAGCGTCCAAGCCGAATTTCTCAAGCAGATAGAAAGCGAGCGGCGCAATCCGCATTATGGAGCCGTTTCCGTTCTGGTTCTCCTTCTTTCCGCCGCACTCAAGAGGAGGCAGCCCACGCTTTTTGTAGTTAAAGACCGCCGAAATACATGTCTCTCCCATGTCGAACGCCTTTCCGTGCGGGGTGTACTCGTTGCCGACCATCCATCTGACGAATTTCTCCATGATGTCGTCGAAATCAAGCTCCCCCTTCTCCGCCAGACTGTCGACCAGGCAGAGCGTCATGCTGGTGTCGTCGGTCCAAGTCCCGGCGGGCATGTCGTAAGTTCCGTGGCCGACCATGCCTTTTATATTGAAGGATTTTACCTCTTCCCTCGAAAAAAACTGCACCGGACAGCCCAACGCGTCCCCCACAGCAACCCCGAAAACCAAATCCACAAAAAGATTTGTCATGTTCTTTTCCATAACAGACCGCCTTCAGCAAAAATTCATCCCAACACCGACTCGAACTCTTTGAAATTTTCCTCTTCACGAGGAACGCAGAAGACTGCAAATTCGATTGTCTTGAACGCGTGCGAGAATTCTGGAAGCACTTTCTTGTACGCCCTCGCCACGACCGAAGGCGGATTTTTGAACGCGCCGCAGCCGAACGCTCCGAGAACAACCGCCTCGGCTCCGTTTTGGGCGGCTATCGAAAGAATCTGCCTCGCCCTCGACACATGCAGCTTGAAAAGATTCTCGTCGCTTATGTCCTTGCACTCCCAGCCGAGGCACGGAGCCGCGCATGTAATCACGTCCACGGAGAACCATTCGTCCTCAGGCCGCC